>Ga0209257_1000550_pt1 | contig 64350 bp, 53 predicted proteins | sample AraplaCvi_mCL_r2_FD_184277 | JGI IMG/M metagenome (GOLD analysis project Ga0209257, IMG submission 184277) | Arabidopsis root microbial communities from North Carolina, USA - plate scrape MF_Cvi_mCL_r2 (SPAdes) (version 2) | ecosystem: Host-associated > Plants > Roots > Endosphere | place: USA...
TACACCTGCCCGTCGCCTCCGGCCTGTTCCGCATCGGCCGCGTGCCACAGTAGAGATCCACTTCCGATTTTGAATTCGTCATGGCCGGGCTCGCCTCGGCCATGACGAGCGGGGAAGCGCGCTTCTCCACCCCAAGGACCTCCCCCATGATCATCGAAACCACCGCCGGCGCGCTTGCGCTCGGCGTGAGCGTCTACGCGCTCCTGCCTCCTGCGCTCCGCGCCGCGGGCCTGCACCGGCCCTATCGCGGCCCGACCTACCGCATGCCGTACGGGTCGCGGGCGCTCATCGTCGCCACCAGCCATGCCACCCTGGGTGAAACCGGCCGCAAGACCGGTGTCTTCTCGTCGGAGCTGACCGCGCCCTACTACGCGTTCCAGGACGCCGGGATGACGGTGGACGTGGCCTCCATCGCGGGCGGCGCCATCCCCTTCGATCCCGCCTCCTTCGCCTGGGCGGTGATCGCGCCCAGCGACAGGCGCGCCCAGTGGGATCCGGTCCTCCAGACCAAGGTCGCCGCCAGCCGCGCCGTCGGGTCGGTGTCCTTCGCCGCCTATGACATCGTGTTCCTGGCCGGCGGCTGGGGCGCGGCCTACGACTTCGGCGCCTCGGAGGTGCTGGGCGAGAGGATCACCCGCGCCTGGGCGGCGCGCCGGGTGGTCGGCGGCGTCTGCCACGGCCCCCTGGGCCTGCTGCGGGCCCGCGACGAGGCTGGCCAGCCGCTGGTGCGCGGCCGCCGCCTAACCGCCGTCACCGATCGCCAGGTGAAGCAGCTGCGCATCACCGCCACGCCCATGCACCCCGAACGCGAGCTGCGAGCGGCGGGCGCAGTCTTCGAGTCTCGCACCCGCCGCCTGGATGTCCTGGCCGACTACGTGGTCGCCGACGGCCGCCTGGTCACCGGCCAGAACCAGAACGCGGGCGAGGGCTGCGCGCAGCTGATGATGGCCGTGGCCGGCGGGATCCGGCTGACGTGAACCGTCACCCCTAAGGGTGAATATGCTGGGAGAACTTTGTTCAAAAATCGCGTTCCCGGCTCTTGCTGAATCTGACTATTTCGTCTAATAATGACCAATCAGTCATATCAAGCGACACCCAAGCCCATGACCCTCGACCTTCTCGAATTCCGGACGGAGCGGCGCCGGCCGGCGCCTCCCTCCCTGGCCCTGATCGCCGCTCGTCCGACGCCGCCGGCGCCTTCCCCCGAGCCCGGCGCGCCCGCCGCCCACGCCCCCTCCCCGGCGTGGGCGGCCCCCCTCTTCGACGAACCCGCCCAGGCCCGCCTGGCCGCGGCCAACCACCGGATCGACGACCCTGGGGCCCGCGTGGCCCGGGCGCTCTGCGTCCTGGTGCGTTGCGCGCTGGACCAGCCGGGCGAGACGCGCGGGCTGGCGCAGCGCTTTGCCGGCTCGGCGGTCGCGCGGACCATCCGCGCCGACGTGACGGAGGGCTGGGCGCTCGGGCGCTTCGCCGTCCGCGACCTGGAGGCCGCCGTCCTGGCGACCCTGGGCGTCGCGGAGATCGCCCTCCAGCGCGCGCTCGATCGCGGGCCCGACCCGGCGACCGCCCCGCTCACCCGGGAGCTCGCCTTCGGTCTGCTGCGCGCGCTCGGCCTCCCCGACAGCGTCGCCGGCGCTCGGGCCCGCGACGCGGCCCTGGAGATTTTGACACCGGTCCTCTGACCGTCCCCACCCCCGCGCCGCCCGTCGGCGCGGCTCCTGAACCTCCCCGACCCCAGAGATCCGCCATGACCCTCCCCCGTCCGGCGGCGCGCCTCCCGCGCGCCGTCAGCCTGGCCGCATGCGCCACACTCGCGCTCTGCGCCTGCGCCACCGTCCCCGACCTGGGCCCCAAGCCCCAGCTGCAGACCATCCCGGCCCCCGACATCCAGCTGCCGCAGGCCGCCTGGCCGACCGACACCTGGTGGGCCGCCTACAACGACCCGCAGCTCTCGGGGCTGATCGAGGAGGCGCTGGCCGGCTCGCCCGACATGGCCCAGGCCGCGGCTCGCATCCGCAAGGCCGACGCCGTCGCCCAGCAGGCCGGCGCCGCGCGGCTGCCGAGCATGACCGCCAGCGGCCAGGCCACCCGCACGAAGCGCAGCCAGAACGACGGCCTGCCGTCCGGCATCATCCCGAACGGCTGGAACACCGCGGCCCAGGGGACGCTGCAGCTCTCCACCGAGCTGGACCTGTGGGGCAAGGCGCGCGCCTCGCTGGCCGCGGCCACCTCGGAAGCCGAGGCCACCCGCGCCGATGCCGCCAACGCCCGCCTGACGCTCTCCACGGCCATCGCCGCCGCCTACGCCGACCTGGCCGGCTTCCACGCCGACGCCGAGACCGCCGCCCAGGCGCTGAAGGCGCGGACCGAGACCGAGACGCTGATGACCCAGCGCCACGCCCAGGGCCTCGAGACCCTGGCCGCCGTCAAGCGCGCCACGGCCAACCGCGCCCAGGCCATGTCCGACCTCGCCGCCGCCGCCGAGGGCCTGGCCATCGGCCGCAACCGCCTGGCCGCCCTGGTGGGCAAGGGGCCGGCGCGGGCGATGGAGATCACCGCCCCGACCCTGGCCATGAGCTGGCGCTTCGGGCTGCCGGCCGACGTCTCCACCGGCCTGATGGGCCGCCGCCCCGACATCGTGGCCGCGCGCCTGCGCGCCGAGGCCGCCGCGAAACGGATCAAGGTCGCCAAGGCCGACTTCTATCCCAGCGTCCGGCTTTCGGCGCTGATCGGGATCCAGTCGCTCGGCATCGCCAGCCTGACCAGCGCCAGCTCGACGTATGGCAGCGTGGGCCCGGCCGTCAGCCTGCCGATCTTCAGCGGCGGCGCGCTGCAGGGCTCCTACAAGGGCGCGCGCGCCGACTACGACCTGGCCGTCGCCGCCTATGACGCCACCCTGGTGCGCGCCCTCAACGAGGTGGCCGACGCGGCGGTCATGGCCGCGGCGCTGGAGCCGCGCGCAGTGCGTGTCCGCGAGGCGCTGGACGCCGCCGAGGACGCCTACAGCCTGACGCTGGCCCGCTATCGCGGCGGCCTGGCCACCTACCTCGACGTGCTCTCGGCCGAGGACGCCGTGATCGCCGCCCGGCGGTCACGGGCCGACCTCGAGACCCGCGCCTTCTCCGTCGACATCGCCCTGGTCAAGGCCCTGGGCGGCGGCGTCCGCACCCCCTCCTGAACCTCCCCAATTCGAGAGACATCCCCCATGAACAAGCCCCTGACCCCCGAAGACTTCCAGGTCGAGACTGCCGCCAGGCCTGAGACCGCCACGCCCAAGCCCAAGCGCCACCGCAAGAAGCTGTTCCTCCTGCTCGGCGGGATCGTCCTCAAGGTCGGCCTCGGCTGGGCAGCCTATGAGGTGTTCGGCGCCTCGCACTACGCGACCACCGACAACGCCTATGTCGGCTCCGACAGCGCCCAGGTGACGCCGCGCATCGAAGGCGCCGTCGCCCAGGTGCTGGTGAACGACACCCAGGCCGTCGCGAAGGGCCAGGTCCTGGTCGTCCTCGACGACGCCGACGCACGCCTGCAGCTCGCGGAGGCCGAGGCCGCGCTGGCCCAGGCCGAGCGGCGGGTGAAGGGCTGGATGGCCAACGACCGCCAGCTTTCGGCCCAGATCTCGGCCCGCGCCGCCGACCAGGTCCGCGCCCGCGCCCAGACCGAAGCGGCCAGCGCCGACCTCCAGCGCGCCCACGAGGAGTACGACCGCCGCAGCGCCCTGGCCGAGACCGGCGCCATCTCCGGCGAGGAGTTCACCAAGAGCCTGAACGCCCTGAAGCAGGCCCAGGCCGCCTACGCCACGGCCAAGGCCGCCGAGACCCAGGCCCTGGCCAACCGCTCCGCCGCCGTCAGCGCGCTGGACGCCAATCAGGTGCTGACCGCCGGTCCCGGCGTCCCGGCTAATCCGGAGGTGGTCGCCGCCCGCGCCCGCTACGACAAGGCCCGCCTGCAGCTTGAGCGCACCGTCATCCGGGCGCCGGTCGCCGGCGTCGTCACGGGCCGGCAGGTGCAGGTGGGCCAGCGTATCCAGCCCGGCGCCAACCTGATGACCGTGGTCCCGGTGCAGGACGCCTACGTCGACGCCAACTTCAAGGAAGGCCAGCTCACCAAGGTGAAGCCTGGCCAGGCGGTGGAACTCACCTCCGACCTCTACGGCGACAAGGTGAAGTTCCACGGCCGGGTGGTCGGCATGTCCGGCGGCACCGGCTCGGCCTTCGCCCTGATCCCGGCCCAGAACGCCACCGGCAACTGGATCAAGGTGGTCCAGCGGGTGCCCGTCCGTATCCGCCTGACCCCGGAAGAGCTGAAGGCGCACCCGCTGCGCGTCGGCCTCTCGATGGAAGCCAGGATCCGCGTCAGCTAGCGCGCCTCGACACCGCGACCACCCGCAACTGTCATCCCGGCCGCAGCGAAGCGGAGAGCCGGGACCCAGTCCGCACCGCCGTGCGCCGGCCCTGGGTCCCGGATCGTCCCTTCGGGCCGTCCGGGATGACACGCGGGGGGTGGTCCTCACCGAAAGTCATCATCATGACCACCAAAGCCATCGGCCAGGCGCCCGCCAAAGGCGGCGCCGCCTCGGTCTGGATGATCGGGATCCTGCTCGCCACCGCCAACTTCCTGGCGGTGCTGGATACGACCATCGCCAACGTCTCGATCCAGAACATCGCCGGCGACCTCGGGGTCTCGGCGAGCCAGGGCGCCTGGGTCATCACCTCCTACGCGGTCGCCGAGGCGATCAGCGTGCCGCTCACCGGCTGGCTCGCCGGGCGCTTCGGCGCCGTGCGGGTGTTCGTCACCGCCATGCTGGGTTTCGGGGTCTGCTCGGCCCTCTGCGGCCTGGCGCCCAGCCTCGGCTGGCTGGTGCTGTTCCGGGTGCTCCAGGGCCTGGCGGGCGGCCCGCTGCTGCCGCTGTCGCAGACGCTGCTGATGCACGTCTTCCCCAAGAAGCAGCTGCCGGCCGCCATGGCGCTGTGGGTGGTGACCACGCTGACCGCGCCGGTCGCCGGCCCGATCCTGGGCGGCTACCTGTGCGACAACTTCGGCTGGCCGGCGATCTTCTGGGTCAACGTCCCGATCGCGCTGATCGCCGCGCCCATCGTCTTCGGCATGCTGCGCGCGAAGGAGACCGCCCTGCAGCCGGCCGCCAAGGTCGACTACGTGGGCCTCTCCCTGCTCGTCGTCTGGGTCGGCGCGCTGCAACTCATCCTCGACCTCGGCAAGGAGCACGAGTGGTTCGCCTCGCCGCTGATCGCCGGCCTGGGTGTGGTCGCGGTGGTGGGCCTCGCGTCCTTCCTGATCTGGGAGCTGACCGAGAAGAACCCGATCGTCTCGCTGCGGGTGTTCCGCCGGCCGGGCTACGCCGTCTGCGCGCTGACCATGGCGCTGGGCTACGGGGCCTTCATGGCGGCCAATGTGCTGACGCCGAACTGGCTGCAGGCGTCCATGGGCTACACGGCCACCCAGGCCGGCATGGCCTGCTCGACGCTCGGGATCTTCGCGATCATCGCGGCCCCCATCGTGGCCAAGCTGGTCCCCAAGGCGGACGTGCGCCTGCTGGTCTTCCTGGGCCTCGTCTGGCTGGCCGCGGTCTGCTTCCTGCGGGCCGGCGGCACGTCCGAGATCACCTTCGGCTGGGTGGCGGGCCTGATGTTCGTGATGGGCGCGGGGATGCCGTTCTTCTTCCTGCCGCTCAACACCCTCGCCCTGTCCTCCATCGACGAGGACGAGACCGCCGCGGGCGCAGGCCTGATGAACTTCATCCGCACCGTCTCGGGCGCCTTCGCCACCTCCATGGTCAACACGGCCTGGGAGGATGGGACCCAGGCGAAGCAGGACCAGCTCTCCGGCACGCTCCACGGCGCCCAGGCGGCCATGGACGGCATGGTCGCCGGCGGCCTGACCTCGGAGCAGGCGCTCAGCAACCTCACCCAGATCGTCCGCGGCCAGGCCGTGATGCTCGCCACCAACGAGCTGATGCTGACCTCGGCGATCGTCTTCCTCTTCGCAGGCCTCGCCATCTGGCTGGCCCCGAAGCCCGCCCGCGTCGCCGAGGCCTCCCTCGGCCACTGACGGGCTCCCCCCGGTACCCACGCGTGCCCCTGAAACCTCCCCCGAACGAAAGAGAGATCCCCCATGCCCAAACACCTGATCAGCGCCGCCGCCGTGCTCGGCGTCACCCTCGCCTTCACCGGCGTCACCGCCGAGGCCCGCCCGGCCGGCAAGGTGGTGGTGCTCGAGTCCAACGCCTGGGCCGTGGCCCCCGGCTCCACCTGGGCCTGGGCCCCGGTGACCACGTCCAACGACCCGCGGCTGAACAACGACATCCTGCGGGAGCGGATGCAGACGGCCGTGGAGCTGTCGCTGGCCAACCACGGCATGCGCCGCGTGGGCGCCCCCGCCGCCGCGCGCTTCGTGGTCTCGTACCACCTGGCCGTCGACAGGAAGCTCGAGGTGCGCTCCAGCCCCAACATCCATTCCGGCGGGGTGGTCTGCGGCTTCCGCGGCTGCGTGCGGGGCTACGCGGCGTACCCGACCGTCGACGTGAGCCAGTACGCCGAGGGCACGCTGGTGCTCGACATCGTCGACCGCGAGACCGGCAAGCTGGTCTGGCGCGCGGCGTCGAAGAAGAAGGTCACCGAAAAAGACGCCAGCCAGTCAAAGCTGAACGCCGTGATCGCCGATATGACCCGAAGCCTGCCGTCAGCTTGATGGCGGCGGGAGCGCGCCGTTCGGCTGGCGCGCTCCCGCCGACCGATCCTCGGGTCCATCCCAGGTGCGCCGAGCGGCGATAACCCACTTTGAGAAACGCGGCCGTATATCGCGCCTCAAAGCTCGACCATATCGAACTCGCCTTTGCGCGCGCCGCAGTCGGGGCAAGTCCAGCTCTCGGGCACATCTTCCCAGCGCGTGCCGGGCGCAATTCCGCTGTCGGGGTCGCCCAGCGTCTCGTCGTAGATCCAGCCGCAGTTGGCGCACATCCACTGCTTCATCGGCGGCCTCGGTCGAAGCGGACGTGGATGTGCCGGGGCTTGCGAAGCAAGAAGCCACGGATGTCGGGGGGCGGCATGTCCGGGTCGAGGCGCAGGTTGGGCAGGCGGTCCAGCAGCGCGTTCAACGCCCGCGTCATCTCCACCCGCGCCAGATGCTGGCCGATGCAGATATGCGGACCGGTGGCGAAGGCCACGTGTCTGGCCGGGCGATCGCGGTGGATGTCGAATAGATCCGGATCGGGGTAGCGCGCCGGGTCGCGATTGGCGGAGCCCAGCACCACGTCGACCACCGTTCCGGCCTTGAGCGGGACGCCGGCGAGTTCGGTGTCGCGCGCGACCCATCGCCAGGTGGAAGTCACCGGCCCGTCCCACCGCAGCGCCTCGTCTATGGCCTTCGCGACCAGGGTGCGGTCCGCGCGCACCGCCTCCAGCTGGTCCGGGTTGTTGAGCAGGCAGGCCAACAGCACGCTGGTGGCCCGGTAGGTGGTGTCGCCGCCGGCGTTCACCAGCTGGCGCAGGAAAGAGATCAGCACCTCGTCCGGGATCGTCTCGCCCTCGACCTCGGCGGTAGCCAGCAGGCTGACCAGTCCGTCGGTGGGGTTGCGGCGGCGCTCCGTGACCAGGGCTGCGAAGTAGTCGCCGAGCTTGCGGCTGGCTTCCAGCCCGCTCTTCATGTCGACCACCATCACGCCCAGGCCCGCGGCCAGCTTGTGGAAGGTGCGCACGTCCTCGGGCGGCAGTTCGAGCTGCCGGTAGATGATGTTGAACGGATAGTGGAGCGTGAACTCCTCGACCAAGTCGGCCCGGCCCCGGCCGGCAAAACCGGCCAGCAGACTGTCCACCACCGGATCGACCAGGCTCTCCCCCCAGGTCGCGACGACCTGCGGCAGGAACGCCTTCTGGAAGATCCGCCGGAACTGAGGGTGCTCGGGCGCGTCCATGGTCGAGATGGTGCGGCCGAAGCTGAGGCCCAGGTTGTACTTGAACGACTCGTTGGTGAAGGTCTCCGGGTCCGTCAGGACCTGGGTCACCGCCTCGTAGCCGAGGATGGTGTGGTGCTCGAAGCGGCCCAGGGTCGGGTCGGGCCGCTGGGTGAAAAGGCCCCGGTAGGTCCCCGCGTGAACGGGCCCCCGCTCACGCAGCTCCGCGATCCGGGGATAGGGATCGGCGATGTCGCCGTAGACCAGCTCGTCCGAAAAGAAGGGGTCGAAGTGCGGGTCGTCCATATCGGCGATGCGGGCGACGGGCGTCACGGCAGCGTTCATCGGCGGTCTCCGTCTCAGGCCAGCCCGAGCGCCGCACGGATGGCGTCGCAGATGGGCAGGATGGGGTCTTCCGCAGGGTCGCGCGTGTTGAACATGCGGTTGTGGCAGATCGCGACGGCCAGCCGCGCGTCGGGATCGGCCCAGCCGATCGAGCCGCCAGCGCCGGGGTGCCAGATGGCCCGCGGGTTCTTCACCTTCGGCCCGCCCAGCCAGTAGCCGCCCACGCTGATGGGCAGCGGGATGCCGAACATCACCGGGTCCAGCTCGTCGCTGGCAGTGCGAAGCGTGCTGAAGCCGGCCACGCGCTCGCGGGAGAGCAGCCGCACGCCGTCCAATTCGCCGCCCTGGGCGAGCATGGCGAAGAAGCGCGCCTGGCTGCGGGCGTTGAAAATCCCACCCACGCCCGGGATGCAGGCTCGCCGGACGTCCGGCCGTTCGAACACCCGCGGGACCAGGGCGACGGCCGGCGGCATCGACGCGGCGAACAGGCTGGTCTCGGGCGGCGGCGGGTCGCCCGCGTTCGCGTCCGTCAGCCGGGCGACGCGCGGCTCGACCGCGTCCGGGATACCCAGCCACAGGTCGCTCAGGCCCAGCGGCGTCGAGATCTCGTCCTGGACGAACTGCCGGAATGGCCGGCCCTTCGGATCTGACCGCCGGACGATCTCGCCCACGATCCAGCCGAAGGTCATGGACTGATAGGCCGTCTTCCCGCCCACCGGGAACAGCGGTGGGAGATCCGCGATGGCGGCGGCCATGGCGTCCCAGTCGCACATCATCAGGGGCGTCACGCCGTCCGGCATCTGCGGCACGCCGATGCGGTGGGTGAGCGCGTGGCGCACGGTGGCGGCGCCTTTCCCGTGCGCCGCGAATTCGGGCCAATAGCTGGCGATCGGCGCGTCGTAGTCCACGAGGCCGCGCTCGGCCTGGATGTGCAGCGCCGTCGCCGTCACCGCCTTGCTGACCGAGAAGACGTTGAACAGCGTCTCGCCATCTACCTCGCGGCCGGTTTCGGGATCGGCGAGGCCGGCCCAGGCGTCGACCACCTGGCAGCCATCGAGATAGGCGCAGACCTGTAGGCCTATCTCATGGCCCGCGGCGACCGCGGCCTCGAGCGCCCGCAGCACGGCCGACCGCGGGTCCGCGCCGCGCACCCCGAGCACCTCGGCGCCCATGCGTTCCTCCACTCCGGGCGGATGGCCTCCGCGCCTTCCTTCATTGAGAAGCGATTACTATATAAAGGCAAGAATGAAAGTAGATAAGTTAGATAGGTTGGACCGCATTGCGAGGTCACCCAGGGAGGACGACGATGACGCAGGGAACGAGCGGACGCAGGCTGGAAGACAAGGTCGCGGTGGTGACCGGCGCGGGCCGGGGGATCGGTTTCGAGATCGCCAGGCTGCTGGTGGGCCAGGGGGCCAAGGTGGTCGTCAACGACCTGGGGGGCGGATCCGGCGGCGGCGGCGGCGATACGAGCGTCGCGCAGGCCGCCGTCGACCAGCTCCGGTCCGCGGGCGGCGACGCGATCGCCGAGACCTCCAGCGTGGACGGCTTCGCGGGCGCCGCGCGCGTGGTCCAGGCCGCGCTCGACCACTTCGGCCGGATCGACATCGTCGTGAACAACGCCGGGATCGCCCGGCCAGGCGGCGTCCAGGACATGACCGAGGAAGACCTGGACATGGTCCTGGCGGTGAACCTCAAAGGCTACGCGGGCCTCATCCGCCACGCGTCCCCGCACTTCATCGCCCAGCGGAGCGGGACGATCGTCAACATGTCGTCCCCGTCGGGGTTCGGCCATCGCGGAAACACGGCCTACGCCGCGGCGAAGGAAGGCGTCATCGGGCTGACCCGTTCGGCGGCGCGCGACCTGGGCCCGCACGGGGTCCGCTGCAACGCGTTGCGGCCGATGGCCGGGGGCTCACAGATGGCGACTCCGAAGATGGTCGAGAGCCTGATGGAGTCGGCGCGGCTCGGCATCCCGCCGCTCTGGAACCGATGGCCCAGCCCCCAGGGCTTCCCCGCCGGGCCCGAGCACGTCGCCGCCGTCGCCGTCTGGCTGTGCACGGATGCCGCGGCCGCAGCGAATGGGCGCGAGTTCTTCGTCGCCGGCCAGGAAGTCGGCATCCTGCCCGAGCCGGAGCTGCAGCGCGTGACCTTCGACGCCACGGGATGGACATTGGACAGTCTCGATCGCCCCGAGGTCGGCGCCTATTTGCTCGGCGGCGCCCACAACGCCTTCCGCGTGCCGGCGTGAGAGAGGAGAACGTGAATGCGCGGTTCCAACAAACGTTTCAATTCTTCAACGTAGGTATATAAGTTATTGCATTACCCTGCGGGGCGGCGTTATGTAGGGCCATGTAAAGCCGCTACTTCATAGTGGCGACCGAAATGAGCGGCGATCAGCCGCCGCCCTCGGGGGAGGAAACGATGCGAAGGACACGAGCCATCATGCTGCTGGCGGGGGTCGCGTTCGGCGCGATGGCCAACGCCGCAGCCGCCGCGGACGACGAGACCGGGGTCGCCCAGGTCGAAGAGATCGTCGTCACCGCGCGGCGCACCGAGGAAAGCCTGCAGCGGACCCCCGTTGCGGTGACCGCGACCACCGGGGCCAGCCTCGAGCGCGCGCAGATCACCCGCGTGGACCAGCTGCAGAACATCGCGCCCGGCCTGGTGATCCAGCCGGCGGTGGCTCAGCCGGGCTCGGCCGCGTTCTCCATGCGCGGGCAGAGCTCGCCCGACGGCCTGATCGCGGTCGACCAGTCGGTCGGCGTCTACATGGACGGCGTCTATGTGGCGCGGTCCTCGGGCGGCCTGTTCAACTTCGTCGACGTCGAGCGGGTGGAGGTGCTGCGCGGGCCCCAGGGCACGCTGTTCGGCCGTAACACCACCGGCGGCGCAGTCAACCTCGTGACCAAGAAGCCGACCGGCGAGTTCGAGGGCATGGTGCGCGCGCGCTATGGCAACTACGACGCCTGGGAAACCACGGCGATGCTCAACGTGCCGATCGTGGGCGACCAGCTCGCCTTCCGCGGCGTCTTCCAGCACACCCAGCACGACGGCTACGGCTTCAACGCCGCGTTCAACGAGCCCGTCGGGTCGGATAAGACCGACTTCTTCCGCGGCTCGTTGCTGGTCGCGCCGCAGAACACGCCCGTGCGCGTCCTGATCCAGGGCGACTACACGAACCGCCGCACTGGCGGCGAACTGATCGGCCTGAAGTCCTTCACGCCCACCCCGACCAACGGGGCGCTGGTGGCCATCTGCTCGGGCCCGAACGCACGCCCCGCTTGCCCCTTCAAGGGACCGGCTGGCGACAGCCTCGCCCGCTATGCCATCGACGTGATCGGCAAGGACAATTTCTACACCGTCTACAACAGCAATCCGGGCCTGTACGGCAACGCCAAGAGCGGCGGCGTCAGTGCAATCGTCGACGTGGACCTGAGCGAGATCCTGGCGCTGAAGTCCATCACGGCCTGGCGCTCGGTGAGCACCGGCTCGTTGTCGGACAACGATGGCACACCCTACGTCTTCACGGGCGGCCTGACGCGGTCGGACGGCAACTTCATCGAGCAGGACCAGACGTCGCAGGAACTGCAGCTGTCCGGCAAGTTCCTCGACGGCAAGCTGAACGTCATCACCGGCGCGTTCTATTTCACCGAGGACGGCACGGACAGCTCCAAGAGCTACTCGGTCTTCCCGCTGAGTCCGGCGCTCGGCTACAATCAGGCCTACGTCGCCAACAAGAGCTACGCCGCCTACGGCCAGCTGACCTACAACATCACCGACGCGATCCGCTTCACCGGCGGCCTCCGCTACACCGAGGACAAGCGCCGGATCACCCGTAAGAACCGGGCCGAGATCCCCGGGGGCAGCGGCAATTTCACCTGTTCCATGGCCGCCGCGACCCTCGACCCGGGCGTATTCTGCGAGGCCACCAACCGCAAGAGCTACAACTACGTCTCCTACACCGCGGGCTTCGACTGGCAGGCCAGCGAAGGGGTCTTCCTCTACGCCAAGACCAGCCGCGCCTATAAGTCGGGCGGCTTCAACACCCGCGCCACCACGGGCGGTCCGGCGGTCGGCTTCGATCCCGAAAAGGTCACCGACTACGAGGTGGGCGGCAAGTTCGACATGCTCGACCGTCGCCTCCGGTTCAACGCCGCCGCGTTCCTCACCGACTATTCGAACGTGCAGCGGAACGTGCCGGTCGTGATCCCGGGCTCCACCCTGCTGTCGTCCGGCATCCAGAACGCCGCGACGGCCGAGATCAAGGGCTTGGAACTGGAGCTGACCGCGCTGCCGTTCCGGGGCCTGCAGCTGACCGCCAGCGCCACCTTCCTGGATCCCAAGTATAAGCGCTTCACCATCCCGACGCCGACCAACCCGGCGCTGGACGTCAGCGACACGCCGTTCAACTACACGCCTAAGCAGAGCTATGTGTTCTCGGCCGACTACACGACGCCGGTGGGCCCAGGGGACGTGAACTTCCACCTGGATTACGCCTATCGCGGCGTGAACTACTCCGTTGGTCCGCTGGTCGGCGCCGGCCTGTTCGGCGGGACCAACCCGACCACCAACAAGATCCCGGCCTACGGCATCCTCAACGGCCAGGTGGCGCTGCAGCTGCAGGACGGCCGGCTGGAGTTGGCGGTATACGGCCGCAACATCCTGAAGAAGAAGTACTACCAGCGCCTGCTGGCGCTGCAGGACACCGCCCTGGGGATCACGTCCTATCTGCCCGGCGACCCGCGCACCTACGGCGTGTCCCTGACCTACAAGTTCTGACGCGGGGCGTCGGACCAGACACGCAGCGCGCGGGCGCTTCCTCCCGGCTGTCGCCTGGGGCCGCCGACCTCGGTTGGCGGCCTCTTTTCTTGCCCGTCGTCCCGGACGAGGAGATCGGAATGCCTGAAACGCCGGACGCCACGGCGCCCTTCCAGAGGTTCGGCAAGGTGGAGGCGGTCGCCCGCAGCCGCTTCCAGAAGATCGTCGCGCGCACCATGGTCGCCAACGCGACCTCGATCCCGCACGTCACCCACCACGACGAGGTGGACGTCACGGGCCTGGAGGCGCACCGCCGGAGCCTTCCTCGCGAGGCGCGGCCCTCCCCGCTGATCTACCTCATCCAGGCGGTCGTCGAGGCCCTGAAGGCCTATCCGCAGTTCAACAGCTCGCTGTCGCCCGACGGCGAGACCCTGGTCCTGAAGCGCTATTTCAACATCGGCGTCGCGGTGGACGGCCCGCTGGGCCTGCTGGTGCCCGTCCTTCGCAACTGCGACGCCAAGGACCTGGCCACCCTGAGCGCCGAGCTCCGCGAGGTCACGGACCTGGCGCGGTCGAAGGGGCTGCCGATGGAGCGGATGTCCGGCGGCGGGTTCTCGATCAGCTCGCTGGGCGGCATTGGCGGCGGGACCTTCACGCCGATCATCAACGCTCCCGAAGTGGCGATCCTGGGCGTCACCTCGATCGCAACGCGTCCGGTGTGGACCGGGGAGACCTTCGCGCCGCGGCAGATGCTGCCGCTGTCGCTGAGCTACGACCATCGGGTGATCAATGGCGCCGACGCCGGTCGATTCCTGCGTCACATCGCGGCCAGCCTGGCCTGCCACGACGATGGCTGATAGCCCCTGTCATAGTTATACAATTTAGCTATTTTTTCTCGACTCCGCCGGCGGAAATTGCGACAAAGCCGGAGCTGATGCGTGGCCTCGCATCCGATGCGCGGCCCGCCCCAAAAGAACGAGCTGGGTGAGGATTCCATGGCGGCGCACAACCGGTTCGAACCCGACGATCAGACCCTTCTGGACATCTACCGCCGCGTGGCCCTGCTTCACGCCAACGACGAGCGGGCGCGCAAGGTGATCCGCTCGGGCCAGATCGCCATGGTCTACTATTCCTACCGCGGCCAGGAGATCATCCCGGCGGCGCTGTCAGCCGTCCTGCGCGACGACGACTACATCTGCACCATCTATCGCGGCATCCACGACATGCTGGCGAAGGGCTTCCCGCTGGACCTGCTGTGGGCGGAGCTGGCGGGGCGGACCACCGGCTCGTGCAAGGGCAAGGGCGGCCCGATGCACCTTACGTACCCGCCGAAGGGGATCATGGTGACCACCGGCGTGGTGGGTTCGTCCATGCCGATCGCCAACGGCCTGGCGTGGGGCGCCCAGGTGGCGAAGACGGACCAGGTTGCGGTGGCCACCTTCGGCGACGGCGCCTCCAACATCGGGGCGTTCCACGAGGCGCTGAACCTGGCGGCCGTCTGGAAGCTGCCGGTGATCTTCCTGTGCCAGAACAATCAGTTCGCCGAGCACACCACCTATGCCAAGGGCACATCGGCCCTTCGGATCGCGGACCGCGCCCATGGCTACAACATTCCCGGCGTGCGGGTGGACGGGAATGATCCCGTGGCCATGTACGCCGCCGCCAACGAGGCCGTCGCACGCGCGCGCGCCGGCGACGGCCCGACGCTGATCGAGGCGGTCACCTTCCGGTTCATGGGCCACGTGTTCGGCGACGCCGACGGCTACATCCCGAAGGACATGAAGGCCGCCGCCATGGCCGACGACCCGGTTCCGAAATTCCGCGCGCGGCTGCTGGCCGACGGGATCGCCACCGAGGCGCAGCTCGCCGAGATCGAGGCCGAGATCGAGGCGCGCATCGACGCCGCCGTCGCCTTCGCCCTGGCCTCGCCGCTGCCCCAGCCCGACGACCTGCGCCACGACGTCTTTGCCGAGGAGATCCTGGCGTGAGCACCGAGACGACCACCGCTCCGGCCCCGACGGCCGCCGCCACGAAGCCCGCCACGGTCACCATCCTGGCGGCGCTGAACAAGGCGCTCACCGACGCCTTCGCCGAGGACGACAAGCTGCTGGCGCTGGGCGAGGACCTGGCCGACCCCGAGGAGGGCGGCATCGTCGGCGTCACCAAGGGTCTCTCGACGCGCTTCGGCGATGACCGCGTGCGGTCCACGCCGATCGCGGAGCAGGCCATCATCGGCGCGGCCATCGGGGCCAGCCTGATCGGCTACAAGCCCGTCGCCGAGATCATGCTGATGAACTTCACGACCGTGGCCATGGACATGATCGTGAACCACGCCGCCAAGCTGCGCTTCATGTCGGGCGGGCAGACCAGCGTGCCCATCGTGATCCGCACCATGACCGGCCTGGGCTACGGCTCGGGCGGCCAGCATTGCGACTACCTCGAGGCCTGGTTCGCCCATACGCCGGGCATCAAGGTGGTCGCGCCCTCGACGCCGGACGACGCCTACGGCCTGCTGCGCTCGGCCATCGAAGACCCCGACCCGGTGTTGTTCATCGAGAACCTGCCGACCTACCGCACCCAGGTCGCGGGCGCCCTGCCCGCCGCCGACTTCCGCGTGCCGCTGGGCAAGGCCGCCGTGCAGCGGGAGGGGACGGACGTGACGGTGATCAGCTATGCCCGCCTGGCCGGCGAGGCCCGCGCGGCGGCGGAGATCGCTGCGGCGGCCGGCGTCTCGGCGGAGGTGGTCGACCTCAGGACCATCGCGCCCTGGGATCGCGAAACAGTCCTCGCGTCCGCTCGCAAGACCGGACGGGTGCTGATCGTGCATGAGGCGGTGAAGCAGTTCGGCGTCGGCGCCGAGATCGCCGCGGTGATTCAGGAAGAGCTGTTCGGCCAGCTGAAGGCGCCGGTCCGCCGCCTGGGCGGCGCCTATTCCGCAGTCCCCTACTCCAAGCCGCTGGAAGCGGCCTATGCGCCCGACCGGGCCCGGATCGCCGAGGCGATCACGGCGCTGGCCGGCTGAGGAATCCAGACGATGGCGACGGAAATCCTGCTCCCGAAGCTGGGCTTCGACATGAACGAGGGGATCCTCACCGAATGGCTCGCCCAGGACGGCAGCCAGGTCACCGAGGGCCAGCCGCTCTATTCGGTAGAGAGCGACAAGTCGAACAACGAGATCGAGGCGCCGGCCTCGGGAACGTTGAAGATCGTCGCCGCGCCCGAGGAGACCTACGAGGTCGGCACGGTGCTGGGCTACATCGAGTAGCCGGCCCCCTCGTAGTCCGAATTCACGTTCGAAGCCCGCCCCTCCCTCCTCACCCGCAGGGGGGAGAATGGGCGTCGCGAGCCGCCCTGATCGATCCTAGTTGAGCGTGGCACCCGCCGCATGGTGGGCGGCGATGTAGCCGAAGACGAAGGACGCCGCGATGCTGGCGCCAGCCCCGGGATAGCAGCGCCCCACGACCGAGGCCGTCGAATTGCCCGTGGCGTAGAGCCCCGGGATCGGCGCGCCCGCCTCCGTCAGAACGCGGGCGTGCTCGTCGGTGAGAAGGCCGCCGAAGGTGCCGACGTCCCCCGGGTAGACCTGCACCGCATAGAACGGGCCTTTTTCGAGGGCGCCGAGGCACGGGTTCGGCTTCACCGTGGGGTCGGCGAACACCCGGTCGTAGGCGCGCTCGCCGCGCTTGAAGTCCAGGTCCCGCCCGGTGGCGGCGAACTCGTTGAAGCGGTCGACGGTGCGCCGCAGCGTCTGGGGGTCGAGGCCGCAGGCGGTGGCCAGGCCCTCTATCGTGTCCGCCCGCTTCATGTAGCCGCTGGTGATCCAGTCCTCCGGCGTCTTGCCGCCCATGGCGCCCGCCCAGACGTACCGCTCGCGGTGGCGGCTCTCCATGATCACCCAGGCCGGCACGGCGCCGCGGGCGTACATCCGCTGGCCGTTCTCCATGTACGAGCCGGACTCGTTCGCGAACCGCTCGCCCTTCTGGTCCACCATGATCAGGTGCGGCTTGGCCAGGTCCAGCACGTGGAAGGCGCGGAAGCCCTTCGGCGTGACCGAGGTGACCAGCCAGACGGCTTGGTCCATCAGGTCGACCGCGGCGCCATGGGTCATGGCCATCTCGATCGCCTCGCCGGTGTCGCCGGGGTTGGCGTTGGTCCAGTCCACCGACGAGGGCTGTGGCCCATACTCGCGGCGCATCTCGGCGTTGCGGGCGAAGCCGCCGGCGTTGATCAGCACGCCGTCCCGCGCCTGGATCCGGTGCTCGCGACCATCGACCTGGGTGACGACGCCCACGATGCGCCCATCCTCCTCGACCAATTCCCGCACGGGCGACTCCAGCCGGATGTCCACGCCGGCGCGCAGGGCGGCCTGCAGCATGCGGCCCTGGATCGCGGCGCCCATGCCCACCAGTTGCTTGCCGGTGAGCCTCATGCCGGCCATCCGCAGGCCCAGGCGCATGGCGCCCAGGAAGCCCTCGGGGGTGCGCTTCATCAGCATCGACTGCCGGCTCTCCGGCCAGCGGATCGGGATGTCGAACGGACCCCGGCGCAGCCTGGCGTTCCAGTCGCCGAGCTCGCGCGCGTCGAACAGTTCCATCGCCAGCGACCGGCTGCGCGCACAGCCGCCTGGCTTTTCGTCGTAGTAATCGGACCAGCCCTCGCAGCGCCGGATCTTGAGCCCCTTGCGCAGCAGGTACGAGATCATCTCCGGCCCATGGCGCAGGAAGGCGTCCCTGCGCTGCGGCGACGAGGCCGGGCCCACGTCGCCCACGGTCGCCTCCAGGTAGGCGAGACCTTGCTCATAGGAGTCCTGCACCCCCGCCGCCGCCTGCAACGGGTGGTTCGGCACCCACAGGACGCCGCCCGACATCGCCGTCGAGCCGCCCACCTTGTCGGTCTTCTCCAGCACCAGGACCGACTTTCCGAGGTCGCGCAGCACCAGTCCGGCGCACATCGAGCCGCCGCCGCTGCCGACCACCACGAAGTCGGCGCTCTCATCCCACTGCGCCATGGTTCAGGCCTCCGCCAGGAAGTCGTGGAGGGCGCGATGGAAGTTCGAGACCGCCCGCTCCTGCACCGGATTGGGGCGCGAGCCGGCGAAGCCGCGCGATTTCATGCCGCGCTGGATGTCGGCCATGTTCTCGTAGTCCTGGCAGAGGATGCGGCCCCAGAAGGCCTCATCCGTCAGATCGTGGCTCCATTCCTCGACGACCCTCGGCTCCTCGCCGGGCGGATAGCGCTGCATCGAGTAGACGTTCCAGATGCAGCTGTCGGGGTCGTCGCCATTGGGCCGGGCGCGGTAGCCGAGCAGGCCCGTGGGGCTCTGCAGCATGATCTGGTTGGGGAAGAGGTGCCAGTCGATGCCCGCGGCGTAGATCTGCTGCGGCGTGATCGGCGGGTAGCCGGCGCCGGAGTTCACGGCGTCCTCGCGGATGAAGGTCCCGAAGGCGGTCAGCACCTCGACCGGGGTGGAGCCAGGGGGCACCTCCTGCATCACCCGCCGCGCGGCGTGCACGGCGCGGACCGACGATCCCGCGTTCAGGGTCGCCGCCATGTCCTCCATATAGGCCAGGATGCCCGGCCGGATGTCGTCGCCCAGCGGGCCCCCCAGCCGGCGTGAGCGCGAGCCCATCGGCAGGGCGTTCCAGTAGGCGAACATCGCGTGGCGGCCGTGCGCATGGCTGACCGTCACGTCGTCCATGTACTCCAGCATCTGCCGGTGCGTGGTCTGGACGTGGTAGCCCTCGTTGAAAGCCTCCAGGGCGACCTTCCAGTTGCAGGGCAGGATCGTCGACTTGCGCCACTGGTAGCGCAGGCCCTGCAGTTCGAACGGGTCCAGCATCGCCTTGGCCGGCGCCAGGAACTCGGCCAACGGCACGGCCTGCGGGTCCATGTTGACGTAAACCCAGCCGCCCCAGGTCTCGACGCGCACCGTCCGGAGCGCCACGTCCTCGTCGCTGAGGGCGCCGCCCCAATCGTCGCGATCCACCACCTGGGTGTTGCGGCCGGCGAGGTCCCATTGCCAGCCGTGGAAGCGGCAGTGGAACTTGCCGGTATGTCCGCAGCCGGCCGTCAGCCGGCGGCCGCGGTGCGGACAGACGTTGTAGTAGGCGCGGATCTCCTGCGGCGCCGTGCGCACCACGATAATGGACTCGTCGAGGATGTCGTAGGTGTAGAAGTCCCCGACCTTGGGGATCTCCTCCTCGCGGCAGGCCATCTGCCAGACCCGCGGCCAGAGCGCCGCCTTCTCCTGCTCGAGAAACGCCCGCGAGATGTAGTCGGCCGCCGGCACATAGTCGTCCCGCACGAGTTCCTCGGACGGACCGCCGGCCTGGAAGGACGCGTTCATCGGATTTCCTCGCCTGGCGTTTTCTTATGTAGCAGACGCTACACTAGGCCAGATCCGGGCGTCAATAAATAGGCAACTTCGCTAACGGATTAGTCGCGTCCGAACAGGCCGTGGATCACGAAACGGCCCATGGCCTCGGTCACGGCGTCGGCGTGCTCCACACCGTCGAAGAGCCAGTCCTGCAGCAGGGCGCCGGCCACCACGGCGGCGAACGCCAGCCGCGCGCCCAGCGCCGGATCGATCTCGGGCTCGACGCCGCGACCCCGGTACATGCTGCGCAGCGACGCCTCGGCCTCGGCGAAATAGTGCTGCAGGCCCCGCGGCCGATCCGACCCGTCATCCGGCCCGCCCTCATAGGCCCGCGTGGTGATCAGGGAGAGGATGAGCTGGCGCTCCGTCAGCAGCCGACCGTAGAGCGCCTCGACGTAGCTGCGGCCCAATTCCGCAGGATCGCGCGCATCCGCGTTCGCCGCGGCCCGCTCCTCCACCATCTGGCGCATGAACGCATCGAAGGGCTCAGAGATCGCCTCCTCGAACAGCTCGGCCTTCGAGTTGAAGTAGCGGAAGAGCAACACCTCGCTCGCCTTGGCGCGTTTGGCGATGTCGCGCGTCGTCGTCTTCGCATAGCCGCGCTCGGCAAAGAGATCGCGCGCGCTCTGCAGGATCAGGGCCCGGACCTCGGTATTCGTTCGGCGAAGCCGGCGGGGCTTGGTTTCGGTCATGACCGCCTTTGTCGGGGAGAGCTTGGCCCGTTGCAACTCACGGTCATACTCGTCGATTGATCTAACTTCTATAGCTATGTTAGACGTATAAGAACGCCTTCCGCGAAAGAGAAGGCGGCGGGAGACGCCATGGAGAGCTACGACTACATCATCGTCGGCGCCGGCTCCTCGGGCTGTGTCCTGGCGAACCGGCTGTCAGCCGACCCGGCCGTTCGGGTGCTGTTGCTCGAGGCCGGAGGGGCGGACACCAGCCCGTTCATCGCCATGCCGAGAGGGTTCGGCCGGCTGCTGTCCGACCCGAGGCACGTCTGGACGTACCAGGTCGCCAAGACCGGCGGCCACAACGCTCCGGAATACTGGGTGCGCGGCAAGGGCCTGGGCGGCTCCAGTTCCGTGAACGGCATGGTCTATGTCCGCGGCCTGCCCAGCGACTACGACGCCTGGGAGGCCGACGGCTGCGAGGGTTGGGGCTGGAAGGATCTCGCCCCCTGCTTCCAGGCGATGGAAGACCACGCCCTCGGCCCCGGCGGCGGACGCGGCGTGGGCGGCCTGCTCAAGGTCACACCGCATCCGCATCGCCAGGAGCTCTGCGAGGCGATGATCGGGTCGGCGGCCGGCATGGGCCTGCCGATCGTCGATGACCTCAACACGCTGGACGACGAGGGCTTCGGCTACCAGCCGCGCACCATCGCCCGCGGCCGGCGCCAGAGCGCGGCCAGGGCCTTCCTGGATCCCGCGCGGTCCAGGCCGAACCTGCGGATCCTCACCAACACCGAGGCCCTGCGGATCGAGTTCGAGGGGCGGCGTGCGGTCGGCGTGCGGATCCGGACGGCCGAGGAAGAGCGAAGCGTGCGCGCGGGGTGCGAGGTGATCGTGGCCGCCGGTGCGCTGCAGTCGCCCAAGCTGTTGCAGCTCTCCGGCGTGGGCCCGGCGAGCCTCCTCCAGCGCCTCGGCGTGCCGGTGGTCGCCGACTCGCGGGACGTTGGCGCGAACATGCGCGAGCACCGCCTGCTGGCCATGCAGTTCCGAGTCCGCCGCGGCAGCCAGAACCACGCCTTCGCCGGGCCGGGGCTGCTGGCGAGCGTTCTGCGCTACGGGCTTCTGCGGTCCGGCCCCCTGACGTCGGCGGCGTTCGAGGTGGGCGGCTTCGTGAAGACCCACCCGGGTCTGGCCCGGCCCGACGCCCAGTTGGGCATGGGGCCCATGTCGGTCGACCGGAGCCAGAAGGGCTTCGTCATGGAGCGGCAGCCCGGCGCGCTGTGCGGGGGCTACCCGATGCGACCCAGGAGCCGCGGTACAGTAACGATCACCGCGCGCGATCCCGATGCGCCGCTGGCGATCGAACCGAACTACCTCAGCGAGGCCTGTGACCGGAAGACCTCCATCGGCATCGTGCGGCTGATCCGGCGGCTGTTCGACCAACCGGCGCTGCGGCGCTACGTCGTCGAGGAGACCTGGCCCGGCGCCGACCTGCAGCGCGGCGACGAGATCATCGACGCCTTCCATCGCATCGGCGGAGCCGGCTACCACGCGGCGGGCACTTGCCGGATGGGCGCCGACGAAGGCTCGGTGGTCGACACCCGGCTCCGCGTCCGTGGCGTCCACGGCCTGCGCGTCGCCGACATCTCCGTGATGCCCAGCCTCGTGTCCGGCAACACCAATGCGCCGGCCATGGCCATGGCCTGGCGCGCCGCCGACCTGATCACCGCCGCCTGAGGAGACCTCCATGGCCCCCGACCTTGAAGCGCGGATCAACGCGCTGAGCGACCGCCAGGCGATCCGCGACTGCCTGGCCGCCTACTGCCGGGCTGTGGACCGCATGGACCGCGAGCTGCTGCTGTCCTGCTACCATCCGGACGCCCTGGACGACCACGGCATCTTTGTCGGCGGGCCGGAGGCGTTCGCCGACTGGGTCTTCGACCTGCAGGGGCGCATGCAGGCCAGCACCCAGCACATCATCACCAACCATCTCTGCGAGCTGGACGGCGACGTGGCGCATGCCGAGACTTACTGGATGGCGGCTTCGATGAACCGCCAGGGCGACCCGCTGACCCTGGGCGGCGGGCGCTACATCGACCGGCTGGAACGCCGGGGCGGCCGCTGGGCGATCGCGGCGCGGAAGTGTGTGCCCGACTGGGGCGGCGTGCCCGGCCGGTCCTGGCTGCCGCCCGAGGTCGCCGCCCTGATGACCAGCGGCGCCAGGCCCGCCCGCGACCGATCGGATCCGTCCTATGAGCGGCCGCTCACCGTCGATCCGGCGCGCGTGGGCTTCGTCGCGCCGCTTTGAACCCTACTCGGGCCGGCTCCGGGCCTTGGCGTCCTCCAGCACCTTGGGGCCCTGCGGAGCATCGACTTCCACCTCCAGCCCCTGGGTCAGGCGGGCCATGAACATGTAAGCCCCGATCGTGTAGATCGCCTCGACGATCTGGCGCGGATTATAATGCTGCGCCGCCTCGGCGAAGGCCTGGTCGTCCACTTTCACGTTTAGGACGCTCTGGCGGCCGAAGCGGAGCAGCGCTCGCTGGGCGGGCGTGAGGAGTTCCGTCTCGAAGTCGTAGCGGTCGATGGCGTCAACGACCGCCTTCGGAACGCCCATCCCCTCGACGATGGCGACGTGCTGCACCCATTCGTATTCGCCGCCCTGCAGCTTGGCGGTCAGCAGGACCAGGAGCTCGCGATCGACGTCCGGCAGCTCCAGGCTGGTGAACAGCGCCCGGGTGAGCTGCGAGAACGCCGGCATGCAGGTGGGCGCCAGGGCCAGGATGCCGAACACCGACGTCCGGCCGGCCGGCCCCTTGTAGGATTCCGCGATCGAGCCGGTGTAGGTGGCGGGATCCGCCGGGGGTACGCGCGCCATGGGAGGTCTCTCCTCAGGAAATCAGGAAGCCGCCGTCGACGGCGAGCAACTGCCCCGTGACGTACGACGCCGCGGGGCTGGCCAGATACAGGACGGCCGCGGCGATGTCCGCCGGCTGGCCGATGCGGCCGAGCGGGACCCGGCCGGGCTGCCGGATGGGTCCCTCGATCGTCACGCCGCTGCTCACCTGCTGCTGACCTCCGGTCTGGACGCCGCCGGGCAGCACGGCGTTGACCGTGACGCCGTCGCCGGCGAACTCGAGCGCCGCGGTCTTCGTGATCATGTTGACCCCGGCCTTGGCCGCCGCATAGGCGACGTTGTGGAAGACCAGCGTGCGCAGCGACGAGCACGACGAGATGTTGACGATCCGCCCGCCACGGCCCCGCCGCCGCATGTCGTTCACCGCGGCCTGGGTGCAGAGCATGGTCCCCCGCAGGGTCACCGCCATCAGCGCGTCCCATTGCTCGGCGGTCACCTCGGTGAAGGCGTACTTCGGAAACACCGCAGCGTTGTTCACCAGGATGTCCACGCCGCCGCAGCGCGCGGCGACATCTTTGAACAACCCTGTCACCGAGGCGGGCGATGCGATGTCCACCGCGATCGCGAGCGCATCGCCCCCCAGCTCGCGGGCGGCCGCTTCGCCGCCGTCGACGTCGCGATCGGCGACGACCACGCGCGCGCCGGCGTCGGCCAGCAGCTGGGCGATCTCCCGGCCGATCCCCGACGCCGCGCCGGTGACCACTGCCACCTGGCCGCCCAGCGCGAACAGGGCCTCGATCCTGGCGTTCATGCGGCGGCCTCCCAGACCAGCGGCAGGCTGCGATAGGCGATATTGATCCCCGGCTTGAAGACGATCTCGGCGCCCGGAGCGACTTCGAAATCCGGAATGCGCCGCAGCCATTCCTCCAGGAACAGGCCCAGCTCCATGCGCGCCAGGGCGGCGCCCGGACACTTGTGCGGCCCGCTTCCGAACGTGCCGATGTTCGGCCGCCGCGCGAAGTCCACGCGCATCGGATCGGGGAACAGGCGCGGGTCGAGGTTGGCCTGGTTGGTCGGGCAGACCACGATGTCGCCGGCGCGGATCGGCGCGCCACCGTAGTCCATGTCCAGCTTCGCGGTCCGGCAGAGCGCCGCCACGGTCGGGAAGCGGCGCAGCAGCTCTTCGACAGCCCGGGAAACGAGTTCCGGCTCGGCCACGAGTTGGCGCCTGTGCGCCGGATTGTCCGCCAGGAACCGCGCGAAGAAGCCCAGGGTGTTCGCCACGGAATCGAGGCCGCCGATCAGCAGCAGGACGCACATGTTGAGGTGCTCGTCATAGGTGAGCGGGCGGTCGAACACCTGCCCCTGCCCGAGCTGGCTGATCAGGTCCGAGCCTGGCTGCGCGCGACGGGCCGCCACGATCGGAGCGAGATAATCCGCCAACGGCCGGGTCGGCTCGGCCTTCAGGTCGTCCGGCCCGGGATGCACGACCCGCTGCACGACCGCCAGCAGGTCCTCGCGATGCTCCATCGGCAGGTCCACAAGGCGCAGGAAGACGCCGATCGGGAACATCAGGGCGAAATCGCGCACGAAATCGCAGGCGCCCCGAGCGGCCAGTCCATCGACGAGCTCGACCGTGAAGCGCCGGATGTCCGGCTTCATCTCGGCGATGCTGCGGATGGAGAAGGCATGGGACAGCAGCGCCCGGTAAGGTCCATGGTCCGGGGGATCCAGCATGATCGGGATCGCCGTGCGGCCGGAATTGCGCGCCTTCGGCACCATGACGAAGCGGCTGGAGAACCGTTCGTGGTCCTTCAGGATGTCGAGCACATAGTCGCCGCGCTTGGCCATCCAGTGGCCGCCGTTGCGGGGGGTCCAGAAGATGTCCGGCGCCGCCGACTCCTGAAGCGCCTTGTAGACGTCGAACAGGTCCGCCCCGGGGTCGGCCGGCGCATAGAGGTCGAAGTCGTGCACGCGCGCATCCGGAACATGCTCCGGCTTGGCCGCGGCGGCCAAAGGCTGCGCTGGCGCTTGCATGACCTAGCTCCTTGCTCAGGCGGATCGCGACCGGGGCGACCAACGGTTCACGGCGCCGCGGCCTCGAACATGGCCCTTAAGTCCGGCTGGCTGACCTTCAGCGACGGGGTGCGGGGCAGCTCCGCCACCTGCATCAGCCGGGTCGGGACCTGGTAGGGCAACAGCTTCTCGCGCAGGAAGTCCCGGAGCTCATCCTCCGGCGGAGGCGTCGCGCCGCTACGCACGATGTAGGCGGCGGCGGGCGTCTGCCCGAGACGGGGATCCGGCAAACCCACCACCGCGGCCTCGCGGATCGCAGGATGGCCTTCGAGCGCGCGGACCACGTCGTCGGGGAGGACCTTGAAGCCGCCGCGGATGATGGCGTTGTCGTAGCGGCCGTTGATCCAGAGGAAGTCGTCGGCGTCGAGCACGCCGAGATCGGTGGTGCGGACCCAGGAGGCCCCGTCGCCAAGCTGCTCGGCCCTGAGCTCCAGCAAGCCTTCCTGGCCGTGCGGCAGGACCTGACCCGTTTCGGGCTCGACGATGCGCGCCGCGACGCCAGGGTTCAGGCGGCCGACCGATCCGCGCTTGTCGCGGTGGTGCGCCTTGAAGTCGCCCAGCGTCCAGCCGGCCACGCCGCCGGCGAATTCGGTGGCGCCGTAGTTCTGCAGGACCGGGATGCCGTAGCGCGCATAGAACTCGTCGGCGAGGTCGGGATCGAGCGGCGCGGTCCCGGCGCGGAAGGCCACGAGGCTCGCCAGGTCGGCCTTCGGCACGCCGGCGTCGAGGATCATCCGCAGCGCCGAGGGCGGCGCGCCGGCGACCTTCGGCCTGTGGCGCCGGACCGCATCGGCGAACGACTCCACGCTGAACCGGTCGAGCAGGCACGAGGCCCGCCCGGCCGCCACGCAGTTGAACAGGCTGAACACGCCGCTGATGTGGGCGAAGGGGGAATTCACGATCTGCACCCCACCGCGCAGCCGCGGCGGGTCGCCCGGCTTGCGGCCGTCGTAGACCCCGGCCGAGGCGACGCCCTTGTCCAACGAAGCGGCCTTGAGCGGGACGCGCTTCGGGACACCCGTGGTGCCGCTCGTCAGCATCTCGATGGCCACCCCCGGCGCCTCGCGCCGCAGGTCCTGGCCACGGACCTGCTCCAACCCCTCGACGGGACGCACCGGCGTTTCGGCGTCGTCGGTGAGGACCAGCCCCAGGCAGCCGACCTGCCGCGCTGCCTCGCGCACCTGCGGCCTCGCCCAGTCGCGCTCGAGCCCGACGATCGCCGGCGGCTTCAGCGCCAGGATGTCGCCGGCCAGGCGATCGTCCGGGAGCGAAGGATTGAGGGTCACGATGCACCGGTCGCCGGTCACCACCGCCAGCAGGGTCGCGGCGGTCAGCGGATGGTTCCGCAACAGGCCCGCCACGCGGGTCCCCCGGCCCAGGCCTGCCGCCGCCAGCGCCTCGTCGATCCCCGCCACGACCCGCGCGAGGTCGCCCCAGGTCCGCCAGCGGCCTTCGTATTCCATCGCCGGGGCGAGAGGGTCGAGCGCTAGGACCCCTCGTACGAGATCGGAAAGGCTGGACACTACGAAGCTCTCCGACGGCGATGCTGCTGAGCGATGGCGGCGAGGGGCGCGGTCATGCCCTCGCGGCGTCCAGGGCGCGTTCCGCCAGGCGCGCGGCCTCGGCCATGTTCGGCGCCTCGCAGGCCGCGACGTATTCGGCGCGCAGGCGGCGGACGAGTTCGGCGACGCTAGGGATGTCGTGGATCAGGTCGATCCCCTGCCCCGCGCTCCAGAGGTTCAGCCAGGGCCGGACGCCCTCGGGCAGGTGATCGTGGCGCATGCCCTTGCCCAGAGGCTCGGGCAGGGCGGCCGGGTCCAGCCCGACCTGGCGCATCGACTCCGCCATCCAGTTGGCGGGCACGCCGGCGATCTTGCCCGTGTACATCAGCCCGGCGGAGCCCTCGCTCACCAGCAGATCCTTGTAGGCCTGGGGCGCGTCGGACTCCCGGGTCGCGATGAACCGAGTGCCGAGGTAGGACAGATCGGCCCCGAGGATTTCCGCCGCCCGGATGGCGGCGCCGCTCGAAACGGCGCCCGCCATGATGATCACGCCGTCGAACATCGCCCGCACCCGCGGGATCAGGGCCAGATGGCTGATGGTCCCGGAGTGGCCGCCGCCGCCCGCCCCGATGCAGGTGAGGCCGTCCGCACCCGCCGCGATCGCCTTCTCGGCGAAGCGCAGATTGGTCACGTCGTGGAAGACCTTGCCGCCCCAGTCGTGGACCCGGGCGATCAGTTCGGACGGGTCGCCGGTCGCACTGATGATGATCTCGACGCCATGGCGGCGGCAGACCGCCAGGTGCGCCTTCAGCTCGTTCTCCGGGAGGCGGGTGGCGAGGTTCACGGCCACCGGGGCGATCCGGGCCTCCGGATGCGCCAGCCGGTGAGCCGCCAGATCGTCGCTGATCTCGGCGAGCCAGGCTTCGAAGCGTTCGAAACTGCGCGCATTCTGGCGCGGCAGGCCGCCGATCACCCCGGCCTTGCAGGCCTCGCGCACCAGCGCCGGGCCGGTGACCAGGAACATCGGCGCGCAGATGGCCGGCAGCGTCAGCGACGCCCGCAGGGTCGGGTCGAGAGCCATGGGCCCGGCCTCAACCGCCGCGCTGGCGCTTGGCCAACAGCAGTTCGCCATGCCGTTTCCACATCTGCGTCACCCGCGCCTGCAGGTCGTCGGGGACCTGTGGGAGCAGGGCCGGTGCGGTGCGGCTGGGGAGCGCGATGGTGGCGTCGGCCTTCACCGTCTGCTCGCCGCGCTGGTTGGTCATGGCGACCATGACGTCCACGAGGAAGCGGCCGTTCTCCTCGCGCTTGGCCACCACCTCGCCGGTGATGATCTGGGTGTCGCCCATGTAGTTGAACTTGCGGATCTGATCGTTCTGGCGGGTCACCCAGCCGTCGTCGCCGCACCAGTCGGTGAGGTAGTGGTACACGTAGTTCTCGCGCATCACCCCGTAGTCGTAGGCCATGGGGTTGCCGATCGCCTGGGCCCACGCTGGATCCCAGTGCAGGCGCTGGGCCACGTCGGGCACGCCGTACTCGTTCTTCACGTAGAACGGGGCGATGCGCTGGCGGTTCTTGTGGGCCAGGCGACCCACGGTGGGCGCGTAGGGCACGAAGCCGTAGCCGCCGGCGTGGAAGCACACCACGTCGGTCACCGTCAGCGGACCCTTGGCCATCTTGCCCAGGGAGTCGCCGACCTGGACGTCTTCCCAGTGGCGCGGCTCGGCGCCCCGCACCGTCTCGTTCGCGTAGATCTCGTCGATCTTGGCGATGTCCTCGTCGGTGTAGGTCTGGGGCTCGATCTTCGAGTACTTGCCCTTGTTGGCCGCCGTCTTCCGCTCGGTGAGGATGCGGATGATCCGGTAGATCCCCACCACCTCGCCGCGCTGGTTGAACTTCACGTCGCGGCGGATCTGCACGACGTTGCGACCCGCGAATTCCGACGGATTGACCTCGAGCGTCTCCTCGCCCTTGAAGCTGTAGATCGTGTCGCCCGGATGGATCGGCCGATAGAACGTCCACTCGCCGCCCGAGACGAAGACGTGGACGCCGCGGAACAGGCTCTTGGTCCTGGCCTTCAGATCCGCGCTCATCGGATCGCCCAGCAGCGGCTTGTTGATGATCCCCGCCATCATCGTCGGCGCGATCACCGAGCCCCAGCGGGTGGTCTCACCGTATTCCGGGTCGGTGTGCAGCGGATTGTCGTTGCCGCAGCCGTGGGCGAAGTTGCGGATGTTGTCGGTGGTCGCGGTCTGCACGTACTCCCGCTCGCGCGACACGACGTCCACCCCCAGCAGCAGCTTCGCACGCTCGATGTCCTCATCGGTGAGCGAATAGGCCGTCGCCTTCTCCCAATCCTGCTTCACCACGTCGGCGACGGCGTCCTGGGCCATTGCTTCCTCCGATCTATATCTCTAACTTAGTTAGATGATAAGCAGACGTTACACATCGTGCAAGCGCGCAATCGCCGGATTTGGCGTCGGGAGGGACAGAGCGTGGAGATCCTGAACTTCGAGAACCTGCGGCTGGAGCTTGACGGCGCCCTTGCGACGCTCGTGCTGGCCGACCCCGACCGGCTGAACGCCCTGTCCCCCGACATGGTCGAGGGCGTCCAGGCGGCGCTGCGCGAGATCGCCAAGCCGCGCCGCGGCGTGCGCTGCCTGCTGATCACGGGCGAGGGGCGAGGCTTCTGCGCCGGCGCGAACATGGCGCGGCGGCGGACCGAAGCCGCGGAAGGCAAGCCGTCGACGGCGGGCAGCGCCGTGGAGAGCGTCTTCCATCCGATGATCCGCAAGCTGCGCGACGTCGAGGTTCCGGTCGTGGCGGCCGTGAACGGCGCCTGCGTGGGCATCGGCGTGTCGATCGCGCTCCTGGCCGATCATGTTATCGCCTCGGACAAGGCCTATTTCCTCGTGCCCTTCCGCAACCTCGCCTCCAGCACCGACAGCGGCCTGACCTGGCTTCTGCCTCGGGCGATCGGCCCGGCGCGGACCCGGCAGCTGGTCATGCGCGCCGAACGGTTGCCGGCTCAGACCGCACTGGAATGGGGAATGATCAACGAGGTGGCGCCCGCCGAGGGGTTTGCCGAGGCGGCGCGGCGGGTGGCGCAGGAGTTCGCGGAAGGTCCCACCGTGGCGCTGGGCCTGATGCGGCGGCTGGTCCAGGAGAGCGCCACGACCAGCCTGGACGCCCATATGGAGGCCGAGGCGCGGGCGGTCCTCAAGACCTCACGCACACAGGACAACGCCGCGGCGATCAAGGCCTTCGGCTCCAAGGCGCCGACAACGTTCGTGGGGAGTTGAGCGGCCCGCCGCTAGTCGAGGATCTCGATCACGCCGCGCCGGCCCAGGTCGCTCAGCCACACCTTGCCCGCATTCTCCATGTGGGTCTTCCAGTGCGCCTCGGCCTCGGCGCCGTCCCCGGCCTCGATGAGGTCCACCAGCCGGCGGTGCGACTTCAGCCCGAAGCGGAGTTGCTTCTGACGCTCGGGCAGGCTCACCGGCGGGCGCAGGTTCTGCGACGCCAGCAGGGCCTTCTCGAACACGCCCTTGAGGGCCAGGGCGAGGATGGCCAGGGTCTCGTTGCCGCTCTGCTCCATCAGAAGCCGGTGGAAGTCGGCGATCGCCTGGGTGACGGCGACGGCGTCCTCGGTCAGCTCGAACTCGCGCTCGACGTGAGGGCGCAGGACCGCGACGGCTTCCTTCGGCCGGCGCTCGGCCGCGAGGCGGGCGGCGGGCGGTTCGATCATCACCCGCGCTTCATAGACATCCTGGATCGTCGCGCCGCGTGTCTGCAGGGCGATGCCGGCGGCCCGGGCCACGATGTCGGAGTCGGGCTGGGTCACCCGCGCGCCGCCGCGGGCGCCGCGAGAAACGCTGATCAGGCCTTCGGACTCCAGGATCCGTATGGCCTCCCGGATCGTCGGCCGCGACACCTGGAAGTCAGCGATCAGGTGGGCTTCCGACGGCAGGCTGTCGCCGGTGCGCAGCTCGCCGGTGACGATGGACCTGCGGATTCGGCCCGCCACCAGCTCGGCGGTCTTGGGCACCCGCACCTGCGCGGTCACGTTGGGCGTGTAGCTCCGGCGAGTCTCGTTTCCGTCCATGTTTAAAGTCTAACGCATTAAGATGATTTGCAGGTTCGAAAGTTTGGCCGCAACCTAGGTCGCGGGTCCAGCGCCATTTGCAATCCGTTCCAGAACGACCTGCGGGCGCACCACCTCCCGCCACAGCAGCGAGCGTTTCAGGAACAGGTGCGCCGCGTTTTCCGCGGTCACCCCGATGGCGCCGTGGAGGAAGATGTTGTCCCGCGCGTTGCGGCTCGCCGCCTCCTCGCAGACCTTGGCCGCTGCGAGCGCCTGGAAGCCGCGGTTCCCCGCGCCGTCGCGCAGCGCCACGGCGGCGAAGAACAATTGGGCGCGGGCCTTCTCGCAACGCCCCGCCATATCGACGCAGCGGTGACGAACGGCCTGGAAGCTGCCGATCGGTCGCCCGAACTGCTCACGCAGCTTGCCGTAGGCCACGCTGGCCGCCAGCGCCGCCTCGGCCATCCCGAGCTGCTGGGCCGCGACGAGCAGGGCGAAGCGATATCCCTCGTCGGGGCCAAGGCCCTCGGCCAGGATGACCATTCCGCTGCGCGACACGACCTGCGTCGTGACGGTCGGGTCGAGGCCGGGACCGGTCTCCGCGGCGCCGATCTCGACGAGGCTCAGGATCTCGTCCGCGAAGGCGAGGCCCAGCGACCCGCTCGCCGCCCCCAGCCGCCAGGCCCTGCCGCCGGACGCGGGGACGATCAGCCCGACGGCGGCCTCCCCGGCCACGATCCGCGCGGCGACCTCTGGAGCATCGACGGCGGCAACACGCGCCGCCACGGCGGCGGCCGACAGCGAAACCGGCCCGAGCGCGCGGCCGATCTCCCGGAACAGCAGTACTTCCTCCACGGGCGACACCGCGCTCCCGCCCACGCTCTCCGGCGCGCCGAAGCCGATCCAGCCGAGATCGGCGGCCAGCCGCCGCAGCCGATCCTCATGCGCCGCGGCGTCGACGCCTGGCCCGAACCACCGCTCCAGCGGCGCCTCCTTGGCCATCACATCCGCCGCCATGGCCGCGATCTGGGCGTCGTCCGCGCCGAGGGTCAGGTCCATGTCAGCGGCTCCGCGGCAGGTCGAGGACACGGTCGGCGATGATCTCGCGCTGGATTTCCGGCGTGCCGCCGCCGATGGTCATCACCATCCCGTGCTGGAGCAGATCGCCCCACCGGTTGCGCGCCAAGTCCCCGTCCAACACGTCCGGCCCGATGATCTCCGCCGCCAGTTCGTGGACCGAACGGGCCACCTCATTGGTCAGCAGCTTGGTGATCGAGCCCTCGGCGCCCGGATTTTCGCCTCGCGCGTATCGCGACAGGTTCGCGTAGTTCAGCGCCCGCAGCGCCGCCACCTCCGCCCGCCGGTCGGCCAGCTTGCGGCGGACCTCGTCGTCCTTCCACTCGCCGTTGACCTTGGCGATCTCGATGAGGTCCTCGAGCCGCAGGGTGATCTCCGCCATCTCCCCGATGAACGACGTGCCGCGCTCGAACCCCAGCGTCGCCATGGCGGTCGCCCAGCCCCCGTTCACCTGCCCCACCACGTTCGACAACGGGATCCGCACCTCGTCGTAGAATACCGAGCAGAACTCGGCCCGGCCGTTCATCTTGCGGATCGGCTGGATCTCAATCCCCTTCGACGCCATCGGGCAAATCACCCAGGTGAGCCCCTTGTGACGGCTGGAGTCCGGATCGGTGCGGACCAGCAGCTCCTGGAAATCGGTGTGGTCGGCGCCCGTCGACCAGATCTTCTGGCCGCTCACCACCAAGTCATCGCCATCGACCACCCCCCGCGTCCGCAGGGAGGCCAGGTCGGAGCCCGCGTTGGGTTCGGAGAACCCCTGGGACCACAGATGATCGCCGCGCAGGATCGGCTGCAGATGCGCTGTCTTCTGCGCGTCGGTCCCGAGCGCGATCAGCGTCGGCCCGGCGTGGTTCTGGGCCACGAACCGAAAGCCCATGGGCGGCCCGCCGGCGCGGACATATTCCTCGTACCAGATGACCTGCTGCAGGATCGAAAGCCCACGCCCGCCATAGTCCGTCGGCCAGTTGAGCCCGGCCCAGCCCGCGTCGAAGAGGACCCGCTGCCAGGCCCGATCGAAGGCGGCGCCGGCCGCCGGGTCGTGCGGCCGGCCTTCCGCCGGGACGTTCTCGGCCAGCCACGCACGCAGCGCCTCGCGGAACGTCACGTCCTCCGGGCTCCAGGTGAGGTCCATCAGGTCGGCTCCTGCAGGTTCGGCCGGTCAGCGGCGGGCATTGGGATCGGGGTTCCAGACGGGTTCGCGCTTTTCGCCGAAGGCCTTCGGACCTTCGACGAAATCGGGGTGCGACCACTGCAGGCGCAGCAGGCTCCAGCCCGCCTCGACGGAGCGCGTATAGCCCTCCTCCATCGCGCCCCAGATCGCCTGCTTGGACAGCGCCAGGGCCTGGGGCGAGTTCTTCTTGATCGACTCCGCCAGCTCGAACGCCCGCGCCAGCGCCGCCGCCGGCGTGGGCTCCAGCAGGTCCACCAGGCCGAGCTGATGGGCGCGCGCCGCCGGCATCCGGTGGTCGCGGCCGACCAGGGTCAACAGCAGCGCCCCGCCCAGGGTCATCCGCCGCGCCAGCCCGATATTCTCGATCGCCCCCACCTGGCCGACGGTCGTGTGGGTGTCCATGAACGCCGCGGTCTCGGCGGCCACGACGATGTCACAGTCGACCACGAAGTGCAGGCCGCCGCCCGCCACCAGGCCGTTGACCGCGCAGATCACCGGCTTCCACACCCGGTTCTGATAGGGCGTGAGGCGGACGACCTCGTCCAGCGGCCGGTTCTGCAGCGACGATCCGGCCTTGTCGGTCGACAGGTTCGACACCGAGGCCCCGGTGCAGAAGTGCCTCTCGCCGGCGCCGGTGACGATCGCGCAGCGGACGGCGTCGTTGGCCTTCACCTCGGCCCAGATCGCCTCCAGGTCCTCGTGCATCGCCCGTGTGAGGGCATTGCCTTCGTGCGGCCGGTTCAAGGTGATCAGCGCCACCCCGTCGCGCAGTTCGTAGGCGACGTCCGTCAGCGCGCCGGCGTCCAGTCCCGTCGACATTGTCGCCTCCCTCTCCCAAGTTTCTCTCTTAACATCGCTATATAATTTATCTATGTTGAGACGTCTGTACAGGTGCGAAGTCACCGGCCGGGACGCTTTCGACCCGGCTCAAGCAGGCGCAAGGGAGGACGTGGATGGATCTGGAGCTTGGCTCCGCGTACGAGGCGTTTCGCGGCGACGTGGCCGCCTTCCTCGGGAGCCACTGGCCGCCATCGCGCGACGCCGATCCAAAGCGCGCCGCCGCCGAATTCCGGCAGGCGGCCGTCGAACGAGGCTACCTCTATCGATCCATCCCCAAGCGGTACGGCGGCTCGGAGCAACCCGCCGATCCGCTGAAGGCGCGGGTGATCCGCGAGGAGTTCGCGAGAGCCGGGGCGCCGAAAGAGCTCGAGGGTCCCGGGGTCTCCATGCTGGTCCCGACCCTGCTGGGCCGCGGCGCCGAATGGCAGCGGGAACGCTTCATCGCCCCCACCCTGCGCGGCGAGATCGTCTGGTGCCAGGGTTACAGCGAACCCGGCGCCGGCTCCGACCTGGCCTCGCTCAGGACCCGCGCGGTCCTCGAGGGCGATCACTGGGTGATCACGGGCCAGAAACTGTGGACCACCGTGGCGCACCTGGCGGACTACATGTTCATCCTGGTCCGCACGGAACCGGATGCCCCGAAGCACGGCGGTATCTCGTACCTGCTGCTCGACATGAAGCAGCCGGGAATCACGGTCCGGCCGCTGAAGCAGATGACCGGCGGCCGAGAGTTCAACGAGGTGTTCCTGGACGGCGCGCGCACGCCTGCGGACTGGATCGTGGGTGAGCGCGGACAGGGCTGGGAGGTCTCCCGAACTACCCTGAAGCATGAGCGCGACACGGTGGGCGGCGCCACCCGGACCGAGGACATGTTCTACAAGCTCGTGGAGCTGGCCCGGTCGGCCGAGCGCCTGGGCGGGCCGGCGTTGCGCCGGGACGACGTCCGCCAGGAGCTCGCGCGCATCGAGGCCTATGTCCTGGCCCAGCGCTATTCCTCGTACCGGCAGATGTCGATGGACCTGGCGGGTCAGGACCCCGGCCTCATCGGCGTGCTCAACAAGCTGAACGGCACCCAGATCGGCCACCGGATCGCCAATCTGGCGCAGGACCTGATCGGCGACGCCGCGCTGTCCATGCCACCGACCGGCCGCGGCGCGCGCGGCGACGAAAAGTGGGTGAACCAGATCATGGGCTCGCTGGGTGTCGCCATCGCCGGCGGGGCGTCGAACATCCAGCGCAACGTCATCGCCGAGCGCGGGCTGGGCCTGCCGCGGGACCAGGGGGACCGGGCATGAGATTCCTCCTCTCCGACGACCAGCTCGACCTGCAGGCCGCGGTTCGCGACTACGCCCTGGAGCGCGGCGACGCCGGCGCCCGGCGCGGCGCATTCGAGAGCGACAGCGGCTTCGACCCCGAGTTCTGGCAGGGCCTGATGGCGCTGGGCGCCGGGGGCATCGGCGCGCCCGAGGACGCCGGCGGCCTGGGCCTGGGCCTGCTGGAGGTGGCGCTCGCCGCCGAGGCGCTCGGATACGCCGGTGCGCCCGGCCCGTTCCTCGGTCATGTCCTCGCCATCCACGCCATCGCGCTCTGCGGCAGCGACGACCAGAAGGCCCGATGGCTTCCACGGCTGGCCACGGGCGAGGCGATCGGCACGGTCGCGCTGGCCGAGCCGGGCGAGCGGCTACGACCCGCGAACTGGGAGGCGCGCCTCGTAGACGGCCAACTCGCCGGCGAGAAGCGGGACGTGCTCTATCCTGAACTGGCCGACGTCACGGTGGTCGGCGTCACCGATGGCTTCGCCCTGGTCGAGCACGCCGCGCCGGGGCAGGCCCTGACGCCCCGCGACGGCGCGGACCGCACCCGGCGGCTGACCCACGCGACCTATGCCGCGACGCCCGCCGAGGCCATGCCCGCCTCGCGCGAAGCCGCGGACAGGGTCGTGGACGCGGCCCTGGTGCTGCTGGCCGCGGACGCCTTCGGCGGCGCGCGCCGCCTGCTCGAGATGAGCACCGAGTATGCCAAGACCCGCGAGCAGTTCGGCGGCCCCATCGGGCGGTTCCAGGGCCTGAAGCACCAGCTCGCCAACATGGCGGTCGAGGTGGAGCCCGCCCGCGGCCTCTACTGGTACGCCGCCCACGCCTACGACCGGTGCTCGCCGGACAGCCCCCGCGTCGCGGCGCTGGCCAAGGCGCATCTCGCGGACGTCTATATGCAAACCGCGCGGGCGGCGATCGAGGCCCATGGCGGCATCGGCTACACCTGGGAATATGACGCCCAGATCTGGTTCAAGCGGGCGATGTTCGACTTCGCCTATCTCGGCGCCCCGTCGCGGCATCGCGAACGCGCGGCCCAGCTGAGCGGATGGTGAGCCCGATGAGCCACAGGCCCGAGATACCCGGCGGCTGGCGCGACGTGGCCTCGTCGCTGGACCGCAGCGTGGCGGCGCGGCCGGACGCGGAGGCGATCGTCGGCCGTCACGCCCGCTACAGCTACGCGGAACTGGACGCCGCCATCGACGCGGGCGCCGCGGCGCTGCGCAGCCTGGGCGTCGGCGCCGGCGACCGGGTGGCCGCCTGCGCCGGCAATCACCCCGACATCGTCGTCGCCTTCTTCGCCGCCCAGAGGCTGGGCGCCATCTGGGTTGGGATCAACCGGCCACTCGCCGCGCCGGAGAAGGCGTTCCAGCTGCAGGATTCCGGCGCACGGGTCTTCCTGGCCGACGCCGCGACCCTGGCTCAGATCGAACCGCTCCGCGCCGGCCTGCCGGACCTCGAGCATCTGGTCGACTTGGAGCCGCGGCCGGAGGGCAATGCCTGGCTGCACATGCTCGCGGAGAACGCGGGCGCGGCGCGGCCGGACGTCGCGATCGACCCGCACGCACCGGCGGCCATCGCCTACACCAGCGGTACGACGGGCCACCCGAAGGGCGCGGTGCACAGTCAGCACAACATGGTCCTGGTCGCCGCCGCGGGGCACGCCGGCCTGCGTGGCTCGCACTGGGCGCCGGACCTGCGCCGGGGCGTCACCCTGCCGCTGACCATCCTCAACCTGATGATCCTGGAGGCGGTGACGCCGCTGTCCGGCGGCGGGACCTCCGTCTGCATGGATCGGGCCGATGCCGCCGGCATCGCCGAATGGGTGCGCGACGAGCGGATCGAGTGCTTCACCGGCGCCCCGGCGACCGTCTACGACCTGCTGACCCGTCCCGAGATCGATGCGGCGGACCTGGCCAGCCTGAAGTTCGCGGCCAGCGGCGGGGCCAATGTGCCCGACGAGCTGCGCAGCCTGCACGAGGCCCGGTTCGGCAAACCCCTGCTCGGCGGCTACGGGCTGACGGAAGCGCCCACCGCCGTCGCGGGCACCTCGGTCGAGCTCCCGTTCACGCCCGGCTCCTGCGGCCGCGGCTTCCCGCACCTCAAGATCGCCATCCTCGATCCGGAGGACCGCGAGCTGCCGCCCGGCGAGACCGGCGAGATCTGCGTGCGCGCGGCCGAGGACGGTCCGTGGGCGAACGTCTACACGCCAATGCTGGGCTACTGGCGGCGCCCCGCGGAGTCGGAGGCCGCCCTGCGCAACGGCTGGCTGCACACGGGCGACGTCGGCGTCATGAACGCAGAGGGCGACATCTTCATCCGCGACCGGCTGAAGGAGCTGATCATCCGGGGCGGCGCCAACGTCTATCCGGCCGAGGTGGAGCGGGTGCTGGTCGCCGATCCGCGGGTGCGCGACGCCGCGGTGATCGGGAGGCCCGACCCACGCCTGGGGGAGATCGTCGCCGCCTTCGTCGAGCTCGCCCCCGGCGTCGCCGCCGACGAGGGGATGCGCGCGGACCTGGCCGCCGCCTGCCGCGACCAGCTCGCCAAGTACAAGGTCCCGGAGCGCTGGACCTTCGTCGACGCCATGCCCCGCAACGCCATGAACAAGATCGTCAAGGCGCGGCTCAAGGAGCTCGGCTGATGGCCGCCGCCGAACGCCCCTATGTCCAGCGCGGCTACGCGGCCTATGTGATCGCGGTCCTCTTCCTGGCCTATATGTTCGCCTACCTGGACCGCCAGGTGATCGGGCTGCTCACGCCGGCGCTCAAGGCCAGCCTCCACCTCACCGACGTCCAGGTCAGCCTGCTGCACGGCCTCGCGTTCGTTTCGATCTTCGTGCTCGCTGGCCTGCCGCTCGGCCATCTCATCGACCGCGCCGACCGCCGGCGGATCATCGCCATCGGCATCGCCTTCTGGAGCCTGGCCACGGTCGCCTGCGGCCTGGCCGAGACCTTCTGGCAGTTGTTCGCCGCACGGCTCGCGGTGGGCCTGGGCGAAGCCTGCCTGGCGCCGGCCGCCGTCTCGCTGGTCGCAGACTATTTTCGCTCCGATCAGCGCGGCCGCGCCATGGGCCTGGTCCAGGCGGGAACGCCGATCGGGAGCGCCCTTTCGCTGCTGGTGGGGGGCGCCATCCTCAGCCTGTTCGCACCTGCGGGCGCCCTGGCCGACCACCTGCCGGCGGGCGTCGCGCCCTGGCAGGCCGTGTTCCTGGCGATCGGCGCCCCCGGCCTGCTGGTGGCGCTCCTGGCCTGGAGCCTCCGGGAGCCGCCGCGCAGGGACATCCGCGTCGCCGGCGACGGCCCGGATCCGAGCCTGCGCACCCTGTTGGCGGCCTCGCCTGCGACCTTCGCCCTGTTCTACGCGACCTACAGCTGCGTCTTCATCGTGGGATACGGCACCTCTGCGTGGGGGCCGACGATCCTGATGCGGATCTATGACGCCAGTCCCGGGCAGGCGGGCGCGATCTTCGCGGGCCTGTTGCTGGTGAGCTCGCCGGTCGCCGGGATCGTGGGCGGGTTCCTGTCGGACGCGCTCAGCCGGCGCCGCCCGCAGGACGGTCGGATGCTGATCCCCGTGCTGCTGCTGCCGGCGATCATTGCGAGCCTGACCGGCTTCCTGCTGGCCCACAGCCTGGTCGCCACCGTGGTCTGGCTCGCGCTAGCGCTGTTCTTCACCAACATGACCGCCACCACCAGCTTCGCGGCGCTGCAGGAGCTCGCGCCCAACCGGCTACGCGGCAAGGCGGTGGCGCTCTATCTGCTGATCGGAAACCTGGTGGGCCTGGGCGGCGCGCCGACCCTCATCGCCCTGGTCACCGACCGTGTCTTTGTCGACGAGATGATGCTCCAGACCTCCGTCGGCACGGTCGCCCTGGCCGCGGCGGTCGTCGCGTTCGCCTTGGCCCTGCTGCTGCCCCGCCGCTACCGCGCCGCCCGCTCCAGTGCGACCGCGATTGCCACCGCCTGAGGAATGACTTCGATGAACGCTGCCGTCGCCGACACCTTCCGCCGCAACGGTCCGCTCATCGGCGACCGCTGGCTCACGGCCACGTCCCGCGGGGTCACGTCGCACATCAATCCTTCCACGGGCGCGGCCCAGGCGGAGGTCCTGGTCGGCGGCGCCGCCGAGATCGAAGCCGCCGTCGCCGCGGCGAAGCCGGCGCAGGCCGAGTGGCGCCGCCGCGCACCTGACCAGCGGCGCGACGCCCTGCTGGCGCTGGCGAGCCTGGTGGCCGCGCGGCGCGAGGAGTTCGGCCTGCTGAGCGCCCTGGAGAGCGGCATGCCGATCGCAGGCTCCGGCGGCATGGACATGGCCCTGGCCTGGATCCGCTACTACGCCGGCTGGGCCGACAAGGTGGAGGGCTCCACCTTCGAGCCCTACCCAGCCCGCGGGCTGGGCTACACGCGGGCCGAGCCCTACGGAATCATCGGCGCGATCATCCCCTGGAACGCGCCGCTCGTGGCCGTGAGCATGAAGACGGTCTCGGCGCTGGCGGCCGGCAACGCGGTGGTGCTGAAGCCACCGACCTTGACGCCATTCGCCGCCCTCCGCTTTGGCGAGCTGGCGCTGGAGGCCGGGCTGCCGCCGGGCCTGCTCGGCGTCGTGCCCGGCGACGCTGAGGCCGGCGAGGCCCTGGTCCGTCATCCCGAGGTGGGCAAGGTCAGCTTCACGGGCGGCGAGGCCGTTGCGCGCCGGGTGATCGCGGCCTCGGCCGAGACGTTGAAGCCGCTGGCGCTGGAGCTGGGCGGCAAGAGCGCCAACATCCTGTTCGCCGACGCGGACCTCGACGCGGCGGTGCCGATGGCCGTTGCGATGGGCTGCGTCCAGCTCTCGGGCCAGGGCTGCGTATTGCCGACGCGGCTGCTCGTGCACGATGACATCTACGACGAGGTGGTGACCCGCGCCGCCCAGGTGGCCAGCGCCTTCAAGATCGGCGTGGCGACCGATCCCGAGACGCGCATGGGCCCGGTGATCAACCAGGCGGCGTGCGACCGGATCCTCGCGATCATCGAGCGGGCGAAGGCCGAACGTCAGGGCCGCCTCGTCTACGGCGGGGAGCGCTGCGGCGGCGCGCTCGCCTCTGGCTACTTCATCGCCCCGACGATCTTCGCGGACGTGGCCCCGGAGGCAGCCATCTCGCGCGGCGAGATCTTCGGCCCGGTTCTCTCGATTTTGCGCTTCTCGGACGAGGACGAGGCCGTCGGCATCGCCAACGCCACGCCCTACGGCCTGGGCGCCTACCTGCACACCCGCGATCTGGACAGGGCCCTGCGCGTCTCCGCCCGACTGGAGGCCGGCTACGTGTCGGTGAACGGTTTTGCGGGCATGATGCCCAACGCCCCCTTCGGCGGCTACAAGCAGAGCGGCTACGGCCGCGAGGGCGGGCGCGCGGGCCTGGAGGAGTTCCTGCAGACCAAGACCGTCTGGATCCGGCAGGCGGCGGACTAGGCGCCGCCGCGCCGCGCCGCCACGATCCGGTCGGCGGCCTTCTCGGCGATCATGATCGTCGGCGCATTGGTGTTGCCGGATGTAATCCGCGGCATCACCGAGGCGTCGATGACACGCAGGCCCGCCACGCCGTGGACGCGCAGGTCCGCATCGACCACCGCGCGGCCGGGAGCCCCCATGCGGCAGGTCCCGACGGGATGGTAGCCCATGCCCATCCGCTCGACGATGTATTCGCGCCAGGCTTCGGGCGTCGTCAGCGGCTCGGACGGCTGGTTCGCGCCGACGACGTGGTCCGCTAGCGGGCGCGCGGCGAAGACCGCCTCACAGGCCTGGGCCGCGCGGGTGAGGGTCGCCAGGTCCCGCTCGTCCTCCAGCATCGGATACTCGACGATCGGGCGCTGGCTGGGATCGGCGCCGCGCAGGCGCACCCGGCCGCGCGCGTGGGGGCGGCAGATCTGGCCGGCGATGGTGACGCCGGGTTTCTCGTGCAGCTTCGGCGGCCGGGCGCGCAGGTCCAGCGCCAGCGGCATGAAGCTGAAGCAGATGTCGGGGTCGGCCAGGTGCGGCTCGCTGCGGCCATAGGCCATGGCGTGGACGGCCGGCGAGGTCATCGGACCGCGCTTGAACAGCAGGTATTCGATGAGCCCGGCCGCCATGATGGCCGGGCCCATCGGGCTGTTGTAGCTGGGCTGGTCCACCAGCTTGCTCACCGCGATGGTGGCGTGTTCCTGCAGGTTCAGGCCGACAGGCAGGTCCGCGCGCGTCTCGATGCCGATGTCCGCGAGATCGCCGGCCGGACCGACGCCCGACCGCAGCAGCAGCGCCGGCGATCCGATGGCGCCCGCGCAGACGATCACCTCGCCCGCCGCTTCATAGGTTTCCAGGGCGCCGTCGCGTCGAACCTCGACCCCGCATGCGCGCGGGCCGTCGAACCGCAGTCGCTCCACCTCGGCGTCGGTCACGACCCGCAGGTTGGGCCGGGTCATCGCAGGCTTGAGGTACGCGTGATATGCGCTGCAGCGGCGCCCCTTGTCCGTCGTGCTCCAGATCAGGAAGCTGCCGAACTGTTCGCCATCGCAGTAGTCGTCGCGTCGCGGCATGCCCGTCGCGTCGCAGGCGTCCACGAAAGCGCGCGCCAGGGGGTGGACCGTCCGCAGCGGCGAGACCGCCATCGGGCCGTGCGCTCCGCGCGACTGGGACGGCGGACCTTCGAACCGCTCCGACTTGCGGAAGTAGGGCAGCACGTCATCGAAGCCCCAGCCGGGACAGCCGTTCGCGGCCCAGTCGTCGAAGTCGCGGCGCAGGCCCCGGACATAGACCATGCCGTTCATGGCGCTGGAGCCGCCCAGCATGCGGCCCGCCGACCACATCTGGTTCCGGCCGCCGCGCGTCTCGTCCGGCTCGACCGCGTACAGCCAGTCGGTCTTCGGCGCGCCCATCAGCTTGAACGAGCCCGCTGGCATGTTGACCATCAGGGAGTCGTTGCGCGGGCCGGACTCCAACAGCAGCACGCGAACGCTCGGGTCCTCGGTGAGGCGTGCGGCCAGGACGCAGCCGGCGCTGCCAGCGCCGACGATCACATAGTCGAACCGGCCAGCGGCGTGGTCAGACATCGCGCGTCGTGGCCGGATCCCAGACCAGCTCCAGCCGGGTCACGCCGTTCACCAGGCCGGACGCCATCGCCGGGCGCGCGCCGGGCTTCAGTTCGAAGTCTGGGATCCGAGGCAGCCACTCGTCGATGAAGACCGCGATCTCGCGCCGCGCCAGCACCGCCCCGGGACAGGTGTGCGGACCCGCGCCAAACGCCGCGATCGGCACGTCCTCACGGCGGAAATCCACCTTCAGCGGATCTTCCACGATCCGGTCGTCCAGCCCGTAGAGCAGGTTCGGGACCTGGATCATGTCGCCTTCCTTGAGCGCGACGCCGTGGAATTCCAGGTCGTGGGTGACGTAGCGCGCCGTGTTCGACACGCCGTGTCGGCGGATCAGTTCTTCGATGGCGGTCTTGCGGATCTCCGGGTGGGCCAGCAGGTCGTGGCGATGCTCAGGATTGAGCGCCAGGAAGCGGGCGATGAAGCCCATCATCGAGGCCACCGTGTCCAGGCCGCCGAACAGCACCAGCGACAGCAGCGCAAAGGTCTCGGCGTTGGTGATCGGCCGGCCATCCACCTCGGCGTGGACCACCTTGCTGATCAGGTCCTCGCCCGGATGCTCCCGGCGTTCGGCGACCCACTTCGAAAGGTACTCGTGCATGTTCGCCTGGGCCTGCCGGCGCGCGTCGACGTCGGGGCTGCGCACCACGATTTCGGCCCACGGCAGCAGGGTCTCGCGATCGCTCATCGGCAGGTCGACCACCGACATGAACACCGCGATCGGCAGATGGCGCGCGAAGTCCTCGATGAAGTCGCACTCGCCGCGCGGCGCCAGACCGCGCACCAGGTCGCGGGCGATCTCGCGGACCCGTTCTTCCAGCGCATTGACCACCTTGGGCAGGAAGGCCGGCATGATGATCTTGCGGAACGGCGCGTGCTCGGGGGGATCGAGGCCCAGCGGCAGCGGCGTGAACAGCTGGTTCTTGTCGACGGGCAGGGTGAAATTTCGGTGCGAGAAACGCGTGTGGTCCAGCTGGATCTCGCGGATGGCGTCGCCGCGCGTCGCGATCCAATGGCCGCCGTTGCGCGGGGTCCAGAAGACGTCGGGGGCTTCGTCGTGGAGGCGACGCCAGGCCAGGTGGACGTCCTCTTTGGCCCCGGGTGGGTCGAAGAAATCGAAGTCGAACACCCGCTCCGCCGGAACGTGGGCCGGGACGGGAACGGGGGGCAGTCCTGCGCCACGCATGGCGATCCTCCAGAAATCGGCGCGTCAGCCCTTGGTGAACCCGCCGTCCACCAGCAGCTCGACGCCGGTGATGAAGCTGGCCGCAGGGCTGGCCAGGAACAGCACGGCCCGGGCCACCTCGATGGCCTCGGCCTGGCGGCCCATGACCGAACGGCCGGGCATCATCGCCGGCCCGGCCATGGCCACGTTCGCCGCCCGGATGTTGGCGCCGCCCTTGGTCGCCATGCCGCCCGGCAGGACGGAGTTGACCCGGATCCCGTCCGCGGCGAACTCCACCGCGGCCAAGCGGGTGATCGCGTCCACGCCGGCCTTGGACGAGTCGTAGTGCATGTTGGGGAAGATGGTCGGCCGCTGGGCGCTCATCGAGGAGATGTTGACGACCGACCCGCCGCCGCGGCCGCGCATCTGCTTCACCGCCTCCCGCAGGCACAGGAAGGTGCCCCGCGCATTGACCGCGTGCATGCGGTCCCACTCCTCGACCGACATGTCCATGGTGGCCGCCTTCAGCCGGTAGGCGGCGTTGTTCACCAGGATGTCGACGCCGCCGAACCGCTCGGCCGCGGCGGCGAACCCAGCCTGCACCGCCGCCTCGTCGGCCACGTCCATGGCGACGCCGAAGGCCGGCCCGATCGCGGCGATCTCCTCGGCCGCGGCGGACGCCGCCCCGCTGTCCAGGTCGGCGATCACGACGGACGCGCCCACGGCCGCGAACAGCTCAGCCGTCGCGCGGCCCAGGCCCGAGGCCGCGCCGGTGATCAACGCGACCTTGCCATCCAACCTGAACGGCGCGAGGGCGTCTCCCGACGGATCGTCCACCAGCGTCTCCCTGTGTTCGACCCCTTCGCGGGGCTCTGTCCGGCGCGACGACACCACGCCTCATGTGCGCCGGCACGCTACGCCGACCCACTGGCAGCGGTCAACTACGTAGTAAACGTAGTAAGATGATTACGCGACTGGATGCGGATCGATCTCCCCGCCTGGCGGGCGCGCAGAACCATCGAGGCTACACCCCGCAGGCAACCCGAGCCGAACATGGAATGCGATGGTGCGGGCGGTCGGGGTCGAACCGACACTCCTTTCGGAACCGGATTTTGAGTCCGACACGCCTCCTGTATCTATTTGATACTACGTCGTATTTTCTCTTCCGCAAGCAGACTGTGTAAGAAACTGTGTAAATCACGGGGCTGTCCTTCCGGCCCCGCAGCCGCTCGCAGATTTTCGCAAGCAAGACTCCCCCATAGGAGCAACGTGCGCAGGGACCCGGGCGAAGGACTGGCGTGCAAACGCCCGACATGGACCTGAAGCCGAGGAACACGAACTGCCCTCGCACGGCCACACGCCGCCCCGCTCGCCGCGCTAGATGCGCTGCCAAACCTGCGAATGGCAGAAGACGGCCTTGAATAGGCATCCTTTGGCCCTCAGACCTGCGTCTGCGGCTCGGCACACCCACGACACTGACCCGGACACCCTCCGGCGCAAGGACCTCCCAAAGGCGCCGCTTCTCGTGAAGCGCCGGCAAATCCAGGTCTTCGACGCCCTCGCAGCGCCGATCGGGCTCGACGAGCACAAGGGCGCCGTTTGATTGGATGGCCGTGACGCAGGATCGTTGGAACTGAGCCCAGTCCGGGAGCCGGAATGGGCGTGGGGGTTGGCATTCGTGCCGAGGGCAATGATCGCTGCCGGCCGTCCGCCCCAAAGCACGAGGTCGGCCGGCGCCCGGTCAAGGAGGGACGGGCGGTCGTTGCGGCCCGCAATGCGCAATCGAAGGTCAAAACGGGCCGCGAGCGCCGCTCGACCCGCTGGTCGATCCCCGCTCCGATCCTCAGAGAGGAGCGCTACGCACGCCCCCTCCTCGAGGCAACGTTCAGCGAGCGTCCAGGCCGCGGGCCGCCGCGGGATTTGAATCGTCGACGAGCGTCATTCCAGTTCAAGCAATCCACCGTCGACCGGAAGAACATGTCCGGTGATGAAGCGCGCTTCGTCGCTGCAGAGATAGGCGACGACCGGGGCGATGTCCGTGAGCGCTTCGCCAGGTCGCCCCTCGGCGTTGGAGCGCAGCCCTATGGCGTGGAACGGGTTGACGGGTTGAGGGGCCGCCTCGACGTGGCGGCGCCACTGCTCCGACATCGCCATGGGCGCGATGCAGTTCACGGTTACTCCATATGCTGCCCACTCATTGGCGGCCACCCGGGTCAGGCCGACGAGGCCCGCCTTGGCCGCGGCGTAGCCGGCAAACCCCTTCATGCCGCGAAGGCCGCCGATCGAGGTGAAATTGATGATTCGTCCACCACTCCGTTGCATGTACGGAAATGCGGCGCGCATGGCGTGGTACACCGCCGTCACTCCGGTCGAGATAGATAAGTCAAAGTCGGCGTCATCATAGCTTTCGAATGAACATGGCTCCGGTATGTAGCAAGCGTTATTGATGAGCATGTCCAGTTTGCCGAAACGGTCGGCGGCACCGGTGACGAACGATTTCATTTGATTTCGATCCGCTATGTCACAGGCGACAGCGAAGAGTCGGTCCTCGGGCAGCTCGAGCTCACGGCTGACGGCTTCGAGTTGGCCAGCACTGCGCGCGCAAATCGCCAGGCGCGCGCCAGCGTCGGCAAAATATTGCGTGACGCCGCGGCCAATACCCCGGGTCGCACCGGTTATGATTGCGACCTTACCAGTCAGATCGGCCACGGTGGCGCTCCTCTCGATAGACTAGGCGGGCACGCGCCCCGGAGTGACAGTGACGGTTCCGTCGACGACGAACTTCTGTCCGCTGACAAAGCGGCTCTCGTCCGAGGCCAGGTAGACGACCAACCAGGCAATGTCGTTCGGGCTGGCCACGGGATTGACAAGCCCGGCCGACGGCGTTTCGCCGAGCGCCGACACGTCCATCTCGGCAATCAACGCGCCCACGCTCCTGGACATCGGCGTATCCACGACGCCCGGATGAACCGAATTGCAGCGCACCGGTATCCGTGCTTGCGCGCAATAGACCGCCACTGTGCGCGTGTACGCCTCGACCGCCCCTTTGGCGGCGGTATAGGCCGAAACGACCGGCTCGCCGTTGATGGCGCCGATCGACGACATGTTGATGATCGAGCCGCCGCCCGAGGCCTTCATGGCGGGCAGTACGTGCTTGCAGCCCAGCACCGTCCCCTCGACGCTGACCGACATCACCGCACGGCAGTCTTCGATTTCCACCGTCTCCGGCGTGTGCATGCGCAGGACGGCGGCGTTGTTGACCAGGCCGTCGAGCTTGCCGAACCGGCCCACCGTCGCCTCGACCAAGCGGACCCAGCTGCCGGCTTGCGTCACATCGTGCCGGACAAAAAGGGTGTTGGGCCCCAGTTCCGCCTCGAGATCGTGACCGGCGTCGACATCCGTGTCGGCAATCACGACCCGCGCGCCCTCCCCCACCATCAGTCGGCAGTCGGCGGCGCCGATGCCCTTTGCCCCGCCCGTAACGATGATCGTCTTGTCTTGTAGTCTGCCCATCGCGGATGCTTTCAGTTTCGTTGGATCTTGCGTCTCGCGCTGCTGGACGGCGGCCCCGACCAGTCTGTGACCCGGCTAACCTCCACCGGAATCCCGTCGATGAAGCTCACGCCCGAGGCCGGCTCCATAGCGCTGAAACCAACGCCGAGAAGCAGGTTTATGTTGGCACCCGCCTGCGCGTTGGCATTGCGCCAGCCGCCATCGTGTCCCCACCCGTGGGGATAGCAGACAGCGCCGGGCATCACGTGATCGCTCACCGACGCCCGCACCTCCACCCCTCCGTGCGCCGAGGCGATTAGGACGAGGTCGCCGTCGGCGATGCGCCTGGGCGCAGCGTCGTCCGGATGGATGAGCAAGACGGGCGATTGGGACCGCGTCAGCTTGTCCAGGTTGTGCATCCAGGAGTTCAGAGACTTCAGCTGACGCCGGCTGAAAAGGCGCAGGCCGTCCTGCATCGGCGCCGCGGTCTCTGCCTCGAAGCGGTCAAGCTCGCCCGCGAGGATCGGATGCCAAAAGCGGAACTTCCGATCCTCAGTGCCCAGGTGAGCCTGCCAGCCGCCATAGCCCGGTGCGGCGTGAAGCATCACGCCATGCGGACGCTTTGCCAGCGTTGCGATCGAGACCGGCTCGTCGCTCAGTGACGGGCTCGAAACGGAGGTCGAACGCAGGGCCTGATCCATCAGGTCCAGCGGGCTTGCGCCGGCGACGGGCGAGATCGGACCTAACCCCATCCGCTCGGACAACGCCGCGAAGACGTCGAATTCATCCCGCGCCTGCCCCATGGTCGGGATCACCGCCGGCGAATACTGCAGGAACGGGCGAGGCATGTGTGACACGCCCAGCACCGGCATGTCCGCCTTTTCCAGGAATGTCGGGACCGGCAGGACGTAGTGGGCGTGCTTGTTGGACTCGTTGAGATAGAGGTCGGAGGACACGAACAGTTCCAGGGCCTCAAACGCCTTGGGCAGCTTCGCGCCGCCAGGCGCGGAGAGCATGGGATTGCCGGCGATGAGCAAAAGCGCCCGCACCTGGCCGTCGCCTGGCTCCAGGATGTCTTCCGGCAGCAAGGCAGCGGGCGCCATGCCACCGACCAGCGGCACGGGACCAAGGCGCGTCTCAACGAGACGATAGCCCTGCAACAGCTCGCCGCCGGAGCCGAACGGAAAGGCGCCGAACACGGACCCGCCGACCTGGCCGAACTTCCCCGCGGCGATGTTGATGGCGTCCACCAGCACATTGGCCAAGGTGGAGAAGCGGCCGCGGCATATGCCGACGCGGCCGTAGAGCGCCGCCCGGTCGGCGGCGACGAAGTCGCGCGCCAGCGCGCGGATCGTCTCGGCCGCAATGCCGGTCCGAGCAGCGGCCTCGGCGACCGGAAAACGGACTATGCGTGCGGAAAGGGCCTCCCACCCGGTGACGTGCTTCTGCAGGAAGGCCTGATCGGTCAGTCCCTCCTCGATGATCACTCGCAGCATGGCGGCCAGCAGCCACGCGTCGGTGTCCGGTCGGATGGGCAGGTGTTCGTAGCGCTCGGCGGTCTCGCTGCGCCTGGGATCGATGACGACGATGCGCCCTCGGGCTGCAATCGCGTCCAGGTCGTGGCGCATCCGCGGCGCGGTCAACAGGCCGCCGTGGGACACCAGCGGATTGGCTCCGACGATGATCAGGAAGTCATTGTTCGGCAAATCCGGGATGCTGTTGCGGAAGGCGACCCCGTAGGTGATGTAGCTCGCCAAGTGGCGCGAATTGGCGTCCTGAGATCCCGCCGTGTAGAATTTCCAACTGCCGAGGCGGCGCAAGAACCACTGCGCGCCCATGAACGTGTTCGTGGAAAAGGCGCCGGGATTACCGAAGTATTCGGCGATGGCATCGGGGCCGTGCGCATCGCGAATCCGCTTCAGGCGAGCGGCGATATCGTCCAGCGCCTCGTCCCAGCCTACTTCAACGAAGTCGCCCGGAGCGCCGACACGCCTCAAGGGTCGCAGCACACGATCCGGATCGTTGGCGATGTCGGCGATCGCCGATCCCTTCACGCAGATGTGCCCCTGGGAGTGCGGGTTGTCGCGATCCGGGCCGATCTTGACCACCTTCCCGTCGGCCACCGTCGCCACGAGGCCACAGAAGGCCTCGCAGAGACGGCAGAACGTTGGGCGCCTCTCCACGCCCGCGGGCTGAGCGCCGGCCTGGGTGGCTAGCGCCTGCGCGCCGCTGTCGGCCTCGGCTGGCAATCGCACGCGCACTGTAATCTAGAACTTCGCGCTGACTTCGAACCCGTACAGTCGCGGCGGCGCATAGTTACCGACAAAGTTCTGGGTTAGGCTGACGGCCAGAGCCTCCTGCTTGACGGCGATGTTGCCGATGTTCGTCACGAACGCGCGCAATTGGTACTTGCCGGAGGCGCTCGGAAGCACGGCGTACAGATTGCCGAGTGTGTAGGCCTGTTGCCGATCTTCCTTGGTGTTGAAGGGGCGCAAGTATTGAGCCGCGCTGACGAATAGCTCTCCGCGAAGCGAAAGGCGGTCAAAATTCGGTATCTGCAGCGGGGTGACCCACTCCAAACCCAGAGATCCGGTGAAAGGTGGCGAGCGAACAAGGTGTTTGCCAGCGAGGTTTTGAACCTGACCGGTAGGATCCAATGGATCAGCGCTTGCGAAATTCTTGAACTCTGCGTCGAGGACAGTCGCGGCTGCGTTTAAAGTAAGATTGCGCGTTAGCTGGACGGTCAGTTCCGCCTCTGCGCCATCGATTCGCGCGTCTCCGTTCTCAACCACAGTGTTCGTAGATCCATTGATCTTCAGAACCTGCAGATTGCGGTAGTCGTAGTGGAAGGCGGATAGATTCAAGATCACCGCGCCATGGGCCAACTTCGACTTCAGCCCGATTTCAGAGGCCTGTAAGGTTTCAGGGCTATAAGGCGTAAGGAACGCGGACAGATTTTGACCACCAGACTTGTATCCGATCTGGTAGTGCGCGTAGCCCATGATGGAGGATGTGAAATCATACTCTGCGCCCGCCTTGGGCAGTAGCCGAGAGGTTTCGGAGGAGGATTTGACGCCCGCCGTACCGACGAACTGCGGGACATAGTTGCCGATGGTCTGGACGAAATTCTTCTTTTCGTAGTTGTAGCGAAGCCCACCGATGAGCCGGAGCCGGCTCGTCACCGCGTAGGAAGCGTTGGCGAATATGGCCGCCGACTCGGTGCGTTCATGCAACCCCTGGAAATTGAGAATGCCGAAGGCTGGCAGCGGTACTCGCAAATCCGAGGCGTAGTTCTCATGGAAGTAGTAGCCTCCGACCAGCCACTTGAGCGGGCCCAAATCGCCGACGACATTGAATTCCTGGGAAAACGACTCCGAAGGCCGGGTCCAGTTGGTCAGGCGGATGCCATCGAAACTCGTCGCGTCGCCATCGATCGAGGTCGAGGCCGTGTGATGGATATAGCCGGTGATCGAACGGACCTGGACCTGATCCGTCGGGCTCCAATTGATCGTCGCGGCGGTCAGCAGCGTGTGGAGCTTCTGCCCGCCCATGTAGTCATAGGCTACGCGCCAGGGCTGCAGGGTCACCGCCGCGGTCGGCGGGACAAAGGTCTTGGGCAGCGTCAACAGCTGCTGATAGGCGCCGTTGCCGTCCTTTTCGGAGTACTGCACCGAAAGGTCGAGGCTTAGCGTCGGCGACGCCTGCCAGCGCAGTGCGCCGCGGACGTGCTTGTCGTCCTCGTCGGCGAGACGCTTGCCGTTGAGGATGTTCTTTACATAGCCGTCGCTTTCCACCGCACCCGCGCTGAGCCGCACGGAGACGCCGGGCGCGATCGGGCCGGTGATGTAGCCCTGGCCACCATAATGACCGTAGTTTCCGACCGAGGCGGTGACGCCCGCGCCGAACGTGTCCTCGGGCTTTGCGGAGATGAAGTTGATCGCGCCGCCGGTGGCGTTGCGGCCATAGAGCGTGCCCTGGGGTCCCCGAAGCACCTCGATGCGCGCCAGGTCCTCATGGTTCAGCGCCCCCATGGTCGACCGCGGCAGGAAGACTCCATCCACATAGGTTGCCACCGACGGCTCGGCGATGCCGGTGTCAACCGAGGCGCCGACCCCCCGGATGGTGACGAAGGTGCCGCCGTCGTGCTCGGCATAGCTCAGGCTCGGGACTTGGTTGGAGAGGCTGCGCAGATCGACCACCCCGCGCGCCTGGATGGCCTCCACTCCGAGGGCCGTGATGGACGCGCCGACCTTTTGGATCGACTCCGAACGCTTCGCGGCTGTGACGATGACTTCTCCCAGCGTGGCCGACGAAGTGTCGTCAACCGCCGCGGCTGACGGCCCGTCGGCGGCGTGAGCCGCGTTCGCGCACAGCATGAGCGCAAGGCTCGCCGCGCCACAGAACAACGCACCATGTGTCTTGCCGGCCATTCTTGTTTCCCCCTTGGTTTTGATTGATTTTCGAGGCGCGTTTGGACCCGTGGGCAGTCCGGCGCCGGGAGGCGATCAGCGCGTCTCTATTGCTCAGCGGGTAGCCAATCCGGATCAGGTTGTTCGTCGCCGCACCGGCACAGCATCCGGACAGCGGATGACGTAGCCCGTCGTGCGCAGTTCACCCGGATCGCAGGCCAGCTCGATGTCGGGCAGATCGCGGATGAGCGCTGCGAGGGCGTTCCGGAGGTTCTGGCGGGCCAGGTGCTGACCCATGCAGCCATGGCTGCCCATGCTGAAGGTCAGATGCGTGAGCCGCTGGCGGTGAATGTCGAAACGGTCCGGATCGGACCAGATTCTCGGGTCACGATTGGCGATGCCGAACAGCCCGACCATGCTCGAGCCCGCGGGCACTCGCACGCCGGCCAACTCGACGTCGTGCGCGGCGATCCGCGGCAGCGTGGCGCCTGAGGGCAGCCAGCGGCAGCACTCCTCCACGGTTTGGTCGATAAGTCCCGGGTCGGCGACCACCTGATCGTACTGATCGGGATGGGACATCAGGGCTAAGCACATATTGGCCGTCTGCCGCCAGGTGGTCTCGATGCCTCCGGGCAGTAGGAAGCGGCAGTAGACGACGATCTCCTCGTCGCTGAACCGCCGGCCGTCTCGCTCGGCCCGCGACATGAGCGACATCAGATCGGACCCATTCAGGTCGCCGGACCGGCGGCGGGCGGCAAGGCGATCGCTGAAGAAGATGTTCAAGTCCTCGACCGCCCTGGCCGCCGCCGCAAGGTCGCGGGGGCCGCCGAACGCGCGCTCAGCCAACTCGACGAAGTGGCCGATCCGGTCGAGGGGCGCGCCAGTGATGCGCGCCATGGACATGAAGAGCAGCGGCAAGGCGAAGTGGCGGGACAGATCGACGGTCTCGCCGCGGTCGAGCATCGCCCGGATCCGCCCCGTCAGGAACGCTGCGATCGGCGCGATGGTCTCTTCAGCGAGCTGGGTAAGCGTGTCGCGAGAGAAGACCTCGAGATCGAACAGCTTGCGCGTCAGCCGATGCTCGTCGCCGTCGAGTTCGTTGACCGTCGTGACTGTGTCGGTCTTCTGCACTTCCGTGTGCAGGCCGTAGGAACCGGAATTGATGAAGTTGACCTTGTCGAACACCATCTTGCGGATGGTGTCGTAGCCGAGCACGCAGAAGTTGGGGCGGCTGAGATCATGGCCGAACGCGTTGAAGACACGTACGCCGCCGTAGGCGCCGTCCACATAGGGCACCACATCGCCCCGTCTGTCGCGCAACGCTCCAAAGTGCCGGTAGGGATCAATGGAGACTTCCGGGTCCATCTGCGGCAAGTCGTGGTCAGCCGCGCGCAACTGATGGGCGGGGATGGCCCGGATGGCCTCGTCGACGGCGTTGGCGCTCACATCGAATAGGCGCGACGGCTTGCTGCCGGCGTCTTCAGACTGGCTCAGCATGATCTCGTCCGTTCTTTCTGTCTGGGGAACCCGCCCGCGCGATCGCGGGGCGGCGGTAGGGTTCAGAGGACCCGGCCCGGTGTGCCGCCCAGGCATTGGTTGTTGCGAAACGTCGCCTGGCCATTGACGACCACGGCCTCGATGCCCCGCGCGTACACCGCCCGCCGGGCGCTGCCGTCGGGCAGGTCGCGAACGATTTCAAAGCGGTCCAGGGAGCAGCCCAGGTTGCCGAGGTCGTAGACCATGAGGTCGGCCGCGTAGCCCTCGAGAAGCGCGCCTCGGTTCCTGAACCCGGCGAACCGCGAGGGCAGATAGCTCAGCCGATAGTGGATTTCCTCTAGCGGGATGAGGTCTTCATCGCGGCCTAACCAGGTCAGGATGTCGGTGGAGAACTGGCCGCCAGACCAGAACTTGACATGAGCGCCCCCGTCGGAGGCTCCGTACAGAACCCGCGGGTGGCGGAGGGCCCCGGCCAGCAATTTCGGATCGGAGACGCCCAGCTGGGTCGTCCGAACCTCGGCCCTGCCCTCGGACTGGATGAAGAGGTCGAAAAAGAGGTCGATGATGTCCACGCCCTTTTCGCGCGCGATTTCGCCCAGCAGCCGCCCCTCGCGATCCGCGTAGGTGGGCGCGCCACCCGCATCCAGGAGCTTGAAGGTCTCGAAGGCGCCGCCCACCACGCCCTCGAGGTCTTCCGGTCGGTAGGCAGCCTTGAAGCGCGCCCGGAAGCTGGGATCACGCGCCAGCGCGAGCTTCCCTGGCGCGTCCCCTGCTTGACTGAACTCCTTGTAAGTCGGGCCGACCCCGTCCCAGAAATTGAAGTCGACGAAGTTGAACTCCGTCCAGGTGTGCATCGACATGGCGTGGGTGAACACGCTGTGGCCCTTGGCGGCCATGTCATCGAGGAACTTGAGGATGCCCTGGTGATATCCAGCGTCCGACTCCACCAATTGCATGATGTTGTGCAGGATTGGCCGGCCGGAGCGTTCCGCCAGCCCTTCGATGATGCCGCGATTGATCGAGCAGCCAGGCATGTCGGCCAGGACTTGGATGATCCCCTCGCCGCGCGCCTTCAGGACCTCCGAGAGGCTGTAGGCCTCCTCGGGGTCCATGCAGTCGGTCGGCATCGGCGTACCGTCGAAATCGGTATGGCCGTTCTTTTCCCCCTGGTAGCTGAAGCCCATGCCGATCGCCCCGGCGTCCATGGCCTCCTCGAGGAGATCCTTCATGGTCTGCCGTTCAGCGGACGTCGCCGGCCGGGTCTTGGCGGCGTCGACGCCCATCACATAGATCATCAGGGGATTGAGGGGCACGAACGCCGCGACATTGACGCCCTTGGGCAACGCCCGAAGATGCGACATCCACTCCGGGAAGGACTCCCAGGTCCAGGGCAGGGCCTGAGACTGTACGTTGAGGGGAATCTGCTCCGTGTTCTCCATCATCTGCATGTAGCGGCCGCGATCTGACGGCCGGCAGGGCGCGTAGCCGAAGCCGCAGTTGCCGATCGCGACGGTCGTCGTGCCGTGCCATCCGGAATTGGTGCAGTAGGGGTCCCAGTGGAGTTGGGCGTCGTAGTGCGTGTGCAGGTCGACGACGCCCGGCGCGACGATCTTGCCGGCGGCGTCGATCACGTTGTCGGCGTCGCCCAGTCCGTTGCCGATACGCTCGATCACGCCGTCGCGTATGGCGATATCTCCTGCATACCGCGGCACCTGGGTCCCATCGATGATGGTTCCGTTGCGGACGATGAGGTCGTAAAGCGCCACTTGATCCTCCCCAAGGATGGTGCGATTTTTCTTTTGCGCCATGATAGTTCCAACATCTGACGCATCTGTCAATCCCATTCCAAGCGGCCGTTGCATTCCGGAAGGATTCCGCCCTAGCAGACTTGACGTTCGCGCTTCGGCGGCCCGACCCCCAATCAGCGCAAAAGGAGACCTATGGATCGATCTGGCCGGTTGGATGCGTTGGACCAGCGCATCATCGCCAAACTGCGCGCCGCACCGCGGATCCAGAACCGCGCGCTCGCGGAAGCCGTCGGCGTGTCAGCGCCGACGCTGTATGCGCGCCTGCGGGCGCTGGAGGCGGCCAAAGTGTGCGAGGTCAGGGCCCAGCGTGACTTCGGCGCCATGGGCTACCAGCGCCTGGCTTTCGTCGATGTCACGGTGAGCGGTCGGGCGGTGCGTGACGTCGCGGTCGATATTGCCGCCATAGACGCCACCCTCGCCGTCTTAGAGTTCGTAGAGGAACCCCGACTGTCGATTCCGGTGGTCGCCGCGGACGATACGGATTTGCGTGAGCTGGTAACCCATCAGATCGGCGGCATCGCCGGCATCATGCGGCTGGCGACCTATCCAGCGCTGCACACACATCGCTATGCGCAAGAGTTTGGGGAAATCCAGGCCGATCGACACCTGCCCCTTCCCAGCATCCCGGCCCAGATCCAAACCGATGAAGTCGATGAATTGATCCTTGAAGCCCTGCGCCTCGACGCCCGCCTGAGCAACCGCGCCATCGCCACCCAGCTCGGACTGTCCGAACCCAATGTTCGGCGACGGATCTCTAGCCTTTGCCAACGGAAGGTCCTCACGTTCACGCTGGTGACATCCCCTGCAGCGCTCGGGTTGACGGCATGGGGGTATATCCGACTGGCCTATCCGCCTCGGCTCGCTCGGGACATCGTCGAGTACATGAAAACAAGTGCGGAATGCGTCTCGATCTCCGAGGCTGCGGGGCAATGGAATCTGCACTGCTGGGCCCTATTCAAAGATGACTCTCACCTGACTACATTCTCGGACAATATAGGCGGCCTCTTCAATCACGACGCCACCTTCAGCGTTCGCAAAATTCACCATGTGGAAAAGCACAATTGCGACTACATGAAGATCGTCTAAGTCAATACCTGTAGACAAGGTCGACTCGACTGAGGTCATGGGAGGCTCGCCACGATGCCGCCCGTCTTCGCATCGCCAAACATCTGGCCCCGCTCGGCGTCAGAGGATCGGCGGTCCGACCCAAGGCCGAGAAGGAACGCCGCCGCCGAGATCGGACAGGACGCGTTCAAGACGGAGAGCGTTTCAACGAGTTGGCGATCCTCCTGACCGCCCGCGTCCGCGACATTGACATTTGCGCCAACATTACCAATTATCGCGGCGCAAATGAAAAATCGACCATCCTGGGGGAGGGCTAATGGCGCGCACGACTTCATCGTCCGCAACCGAACCACTGTCGTCGGGTCCCCGTGCACGCGAGGGACAGAGGCCACCAACCTCCTTGCAGCACAGCTTTCCTTCCCAAGGCTGACAGGCTCCACGTCGAGCCCAAGGAAGAAGACTAGGCCGAGGGGTCGGCGCGGTCTTCGCCCTATCGCACCAGGCTCCGACGACGCTCGATCGCCGGCTTTCGCCCGCCGCTCCGTCCAACCTCCAACTGAGACTCGCAAGGCCCATGCATCCGTTCCTGCACGCGCGAACCAGCCCCGAAAAGCTTGCCTACGTGACGGCGACGTCCGGTGAGCGGGTGACGTATCGCGAGCTGGATGAACGCTCCAACCAAGGCGCTCAGCTCTTTCGCAGCTGGGGTCTGGAGGCGGACCAATCGGGCCCGGCCGGCCCGGCGGCCAGCCGCTATCGAACAGGGGCTGTGGATGCCCTGAGGGCCTTGGGCGCCGTGTCGGACGGCGCGGCGCTGTTCATCCGGCGCACCGATGAAGTCGCGGTCGTGCGCGAGGCCGCAGCATAGCGGCAGCGCCGCGCGGTCCGCGACGGCGACACCACCCCAGGCCACATCGAGGAACGTACCGAATGGGCGAGCACATTGCGGGCAAGGCTATCGTCATCACTGGGGCCGGCGGCGGCTTCGGGCGGCTGGTTGCGGAGAAAGCGGCGGCGCGGGGCGCGCGCGTCACATGCGGCGACATCGACGAGCCGGCGGCGCGCGAGACGGCACAAGTCATTGCCGCCTTGGGCGGCCAGGCCCAGGCGTTCGCGGCCGATGTGACCCGCATGGAGGACGTGGCTTCGCTCGTTCAAGGGAGCCTCGACGCCTACGGCGCGATCGACGTGATGGTGAACAACGCAGGGATCATGCCGCTCGCGTTCTTCTCGGACCACGCAGCCGCCCACGCGGCCTGGTCCCGCTGCATCGACGTCAACATCAAGGGCGTCCTGAACGGCATGATCGCCGCCTACGATCCGATGATGGCGGCGGGCCGCGGGCAGATCGTCAACATCTCGTCGATCTACGGCAACTTCCCGGTGGTCGGCGCGGCCGTCTACGGCGCCAGCAAGGCGGCCGTGAACTTCCTCTCCGAGTCGTTCCGGCTCGAGACGCGGGGCAAGATCAAGGTCACCACCGTCAAGCCGACCGGCGTCCCCGAGACTGGCCTTGGCAGGTCGGTCGTCAATCGAGAGGCCGTGGTCGGCATCCTCGGCGCCAATATGCCAAGCTACATGCAGTTGCTCGCCGAACTTCGGGAGGGCCGCCTCTCGGCGGACGAGCTCGACCCGGAGGCGATGGCGTACGCCTCCCTCGCGCCAGCGCACATCGCCGACGCCGTCCTGCACGCGATCGACCAACCCTGGGGCGTTTCCATCGGAGAGATCACCGTTCGCGCCGCCGGCGACCTTTTTGTTCTCTGAGATCTTCAACCGGACGAACACCACCGCTTCCGCCGTCGATCCCCCTTCACCCGCAACGAGCCCCGACATGGACCTGAACACCGACTTCACGATGACCATCGACGGCAAGCCCGTCACTTCGGCCTCGACGATCCCCGTCATCAATCCGGCGACGGGCGAGGCGTTTGCCCAGGCGCCCGACTGCGCCCCCGAGCAACTCGAGGCCGCTGTCGCCTCCGCCCAGAGCGCGTTCAAGAGCTGGCGCCGGGTCCCCCTCGAAGAGCGCCAGGCGCTGGTCGCCAAAGCCGGGGCGCGACTGACCGAGAACGCCGAGGCGCTCGCCCGGCTCTTCACGCGCGAACAGGGCCGCCCCGTCCAGGGCGCCCAGCTGGAGATCGCAGGCGCCGGAGCCTGGATGCAGGCCGTGGCCGGCATGTCGCCTCCCGTGCACGTCTCCGAAGACTCCGCGCAGCAATTGATCGAGACCCGCTACGTTCCGCTGGGCGTGATCTGCGCCATCGCACCGTGGAACTTCCCGGTGAACCTCGCGATGTGGAAGCTGGCCCCTGCCCTCGTGGCAGGCAACACCATGGTGTTGAAGCCCTCGCCCTTCACCCCACTCTGCACGCTGAAAATCGGCGAGCTCTTCCGCGATATCTTCCCGCCCGGGGTGCTCAACGTGGTCTCGGGCGGTGACGAGCTTGGACCGCGCATGACGGCTCACCCGGGGTTTGCGAAGATCTCCTTCACCGGCTCAACGGCAACCGGCAAGCGGGTCATGGAGGCGGCGGCCAAGGACCTCAAGCGGCTCACGCTGGAACTGGGCGGCAACGACGCGGCGATCGTCATGCCTGATGTCGACCTCGACGAGGTCGCCCAGAAGGTCTTCTTCGGCGCGTTCTTCAATTCCGCGCAGATCTGCGTGGCGACCAAGCGGCTCTACGTCCACGAAGCGGTCTATGACGGCTTGCGCGACCGGCTCCTGGCCATCGCCAAGGCGACCAAGGTCGGCGATGGCGCGGAACAGGGGACGGGCCTGGGGCCGATCCAGAACCGGCGTCAGTATGAGCGCGTCCTCGAACTGCTGGACGACGCCAGGGCCAACAAGCTGACCCTGCTGCAGGGGGGCGAGGTCCCACAGAACGGCTATTTCATACCGGTCACGATCGTCGACAACCCACCGGAATCCGCCCGCGTGGTGCAGGAGGAAGCCTTCGGCCCGATCCTGCCGATACTGAAATTCTCGGACGTGGACGCGGTCATCGAGCGCGCCAACGACAGCCCGTATGGCCTCGCTGGCGCGGTCTGGTCGAAGGATGTGGAGCGGGCGGTTGAGATCGCGCGCCGCCTGGAGACCGGCACCGTCTGGGTGAACCAGAACCTCTACCTGCGGCCGGACACCCCGTTCGCGGGTCACAAGCAGAGCGGTTTCGGCATCGAGAACGGCCAGGAGGGCCTGCTCGAATACATGGCTCCGCAGGCCGTCTATGTCGCCCGCGCCTAACGTGAAGCCCCGCCCCCTCCAAGGCATGCTGCACGGCGTCCGCATCGTGGACATGTCGACCGTCGTGTTCGGCCCGTACGCCACCCAGATGATGGCTGACCTCGGCGCAGACGTGATCAAGGTCGAGCCGCCGGAGGGCGACCCGATGCGCAGGTCGGCCAAATCCGCGCGCACGCCAGGCATGTCGGCCGCCCACATGGCGCTGAACCGGGGCAAGCGATCAATGGCGCTCGATCTCAAGGCGCCCCCCGATGCGGACGTCTTGCGGGCGCTCCTGAAGACCGCGGACGTCTTCGTCCACAACGTCCGCGCCGCAGCCATCGAGAAGCTCGGGTTCGGCTACCAGGCGGTCAAGGCGCTGCGGCCGGACATCATCTACCTCCACGGCGTTGGGTTCGGGCGCTCCGGGCCCTATGGCGACCTCCAGGCCTATGACGACATCATCCAGGCGGCGACCGGCGCCACGACCTTGGCGAGCCGCGTCGATGGAAATCCGCGGCCGCGATACATCCCGTCCCTGATCGCGGACAAGGTCGCGGGGCTGCACGGAGCCCAGGCGATCCTGGCCGCCCTGGTCCACCGGCTCCGGACCGGCCGTGGGCAATATGTGGAAGCGCCGATGTTCGAGGCCTTCGCGCACTTCATGCTGGAGGAGCACCTCGGCGGCCAGACATTCGATCCCCCGGTCGGACCCGTGGGCTATGCCCGCCAGTTGGATCCCGAGCGCCAGCCTTTCCCGACGGCCGACGGTTACGTTTGCATCGTCCCGTACACGGACGCGAATCTTGTGCGTACGTTCGAGATCCTGGGTGGGCCGGAGGCAACGTCGAGCCGCTTTCCGACCCCAAGGGATCGCGCGCAGAACATGACGGAGCTCTACCGCCTCATGGCGGAGCTTACGCCCGCCCGCACGACGGCCGAGTGGGTGCAGGCGTTCCGCGCGGCGCGTATTCCCGCGATGCCGGTGACTGATCTCGCGGATGTGGCGCGAGATCCACACCTTGACGCCGTTGGCTTCTTCCGCCGCCGCCAGCATCCGTCGGAGGGCGCCTATATCGAGATGCAACCGCCCATCCGCTACTCCGACGCCACGGCCTTCGAGTTGCGACATCCTCCGCTCCTGGGGGAGCACAATGAGGAGATAAGGTCGGAACTCGGCCCACCTCGCCAAGTCATGACCACGGCCAAAACTTGAGCCAAGCGCCACGCCTTGGCGCCCACAAGCACGCTGCGCCGCCCCGTGGCGGGCCCGTCTGAGCGCTGGATTGAGAGGAAGCCCCATGCCGAGACCGCTCAACGTACCCGTCATTGACCTGATGATGGAAATCCCAACCGGAAAATCCGGAATGGGCATGAGCCAGGCGAGAAAGGTGGCGCGGGACGCTGGCTCGGCCGAGTTCAGCCATCACCCGGCGCAGTACATGTTCAAAGACGCGCCAACCACAATGAGCAAGCAGATCGACCTGGAGGAGGTCGTCGCCATGATGGACTCATTCGGGGTGCAAAGCGCCTTTCTCGGTTTTGCGCCGACGCAGATTGCGGAAGCCATCGAGATCTTCGAGCGCTTTCCTGGGCGGTTCTATGGCGAGGTCGGGGTCAACCCTCACCTCGGCATGAAGGGAAGTCGCCTTCTCGAAGACGCGATCAAGGCGCACCCCAACTTCAAGGCCGCCTCAGCAGCGGCCTGCCTGTTGACCCCCCAGGTCCCGCTCGACGACAAGACCTTCTATCCGATCTACGCCAAGTGCTGCGAACTAAACATCCCGATCAACGTCTTGGTCGGCGTTCCTGGGCCACGCGTTCCCTATCGGTGCCAGCACCCTGGCCTGCTGGACGAGGTCGCCTGGTTTTTCCCCGAGCTGAAGATTGTCATGCGCCATGGGGGCGAGCCTTGGGCGGATCTCTGCGCCAAGCTGCTGCTCAAGTGGCCCAATCTATATTATGCCACTACCGCATTCGCGCCAAAGTATTATCCCCGAGAGATTTTAGACTTCGCCAACAAGCGCGGCCCGGACAAGGTCATGTTCAGCGGATACTATCCGGCCCTGACCTACGAGCGCGTTTTCACGGAACTCGACAACCTCAACCTTCGCGATGAAGTTTGGCCGAAGTTCATGAGCGAGAACGCGCGACGCGTATATAGCCTGCCCTGAGATCTTCGCTCACATGGAATGAATGCGGTGAGCGACGCGCTCCGGGGACTTGGACGGCAGGGGTAGGGTCTAGGGTCACAACGCGGGTTCGCTGCCACTTGCAGACGTGCGACCTGCTCCAGTGGGGCCATGGTCCGACACTAGTGTACGCTCCGATGAACTGATCCGCGACGCCGCGGCCGAGATCTATGGCGCCGCCAACGGCGAGGTCTGGTCGCCCTGGCGCGGCAGCCGCCGCGGGAGCCGGCTCACGGCCGCGCAGCTGGAGGCCAAGCAGGCGTTGCGCGCGATCGCCCGCCGCCAAGCGACGGACGCCGATCCCGGCGGACCGGTGGTGGCCTTCCGGGCCGCACCGTTCGCAGACAGCGGCGCGGATGCGAGCCGGATTTTCGACGTCCTGAACTGGGCGCGGACGCAGTGGCCGGACATGGCGCTGGCGACGACTGGAGCGAAGGGCGCGGGACGTCTGGCGATCCGCTGGGCGCAGAAGAAGAACGTGACACTGGTGCTCGCCCGCGCCGACTTCGACCGCCACGGCAAGGCCGCGCCCTTCCGGGCCAACGACGAGCTCATGGCGCTGGAGCCGGTCTGCTGCCTCACGCTGGCGCAGTTGCTGGACGCGGGCCGGGCCTCGCGCACCCATCCGTTCGGGCCCGCGCTCACAGGGTTGGCGCGACAGCGGCGCCGACCCGAGACTTGCGACGACGCACATCTTCATTGGCCGTTCCGAGCCGTCACGATGTTGGCAAAGCATGCGATCCAAACACGCCTAGGCGCCGCGTCCCAGGTTGAAGACCCCGACGCGCGGGTCGCGCTACCCCGCCGCCCACTTGGACGTGGCCTTCGAGCGCGCGGCGTCGGCGTTTTCCGCGCGCACGCTCGCGACGAGCTCAGCGTGCTCGAAGTCCCATACACTCCGCTAACTGATTGATTTACTTTAGATAATTCTCTCTCGGCCATCGAGTGTGTAAGGAGGTGCGTAACCGGCGCCGAGAGTCGGACGAGCGCAGGCAGCCGGTGGTGCATCCCAGCGAGGTGGTACTCCTGCTCGTGCGCTTCGTAGTAGCAGAACTTGACGCGGCTGGCGTCGACGGCCGCGTCATCGGCCACTCACCCAGCTTTACCGGACTGGCGGCTTCCTCTCCTCGTGCCGGCCGAACAATCGGCCGTGAACTGCGGGCTCTGCGGCTCCATTTCTATCGCCACGCTCGCGGGCGTCCCAAAGGACCGACGGAAGGTCCCGGCAAGACCAAGCAGCAGAACCCCGGCAAGCGCGGCCGCGATGGCGTGAACAAGCCAGAACTGGACTGGCGGCAATAGCTCGTAAAGCGCGCCTATGCGGCCGGCGAACAGGCTGCCGAAGAAGATGGAGGTCAGGTAGAGCCCGATCAGCATGGCGTTCAAAGCCGGTGGCGCGACCCGTGAGACGAGCGCCACCGCCGTGGGCGCAAAGTAGAGGTACCCGATGTTGGAGATCGCATGGAAGGCGATCGCCCACCCGAGCGCAGATCGCGAGCGGCCCCCGTCGTGCATGCCTGCAGCCGCCAACACGAGCACGGCTGCGGCGAACGCGAAGCAGCCCAGCGCCATCTTGCCCAGCTCATCGGGCTCCTTGCCGCGTCGGGCCTGGGCCTTCCAGATCCAAAGGACCACGGGCAGCAAGGCTGCCGTGAAGAAAGAGTCGACCGACTGCATCCAGGGGACCGGGATCTGGAAGCCGCTGACGTTCAGGTCGAGGTGATCCCGGGCCCAAAGATTGTAGGTGTTCCAGATCTGGGTCTGAGCGACCCAGAACAACATGGCGACCGGAAGAAGGCCCAAAACGCCTTGGACGACGCGGCGCTCGCGTGCCGTGAGCTGGGTTCGTTCGCCCTTCGGCTTGCGTGGCGGATCGGGCGGGACGGTGCGGTTTCCGGCCAGGTAGACCACCACCCCGACCAGCATTCCAAGCCCCGCGAACCCGAAGCCGTAGTGCCAGCCCGCGCGCGAGGCCAAGGTCCCGGTGATCAGCGGAGCGATCAACGCGCCGGCGTTGAGCATGGCGTAATAGATTTGGAAGCCGAAGGCGCGTCGACGGTCCTTGCCGTCATAGAGCGCGCCCACCTGGGCGGCCAGGTTCCCCCGGAAGAGGCCCGCGCCCAGGATCAGCAGCAGGAGCGCGATCAGGAACGTCTGGTCGAAGACCATGCAAGCATGCCCCGCAGCCATCATCAGGGCGCCCGCCGTGACGGCGGCGCGACGACCGGTGAGTCGATCTCCGACCAAGCCTCCCGCGACGGGGGTCAGATAGACCATCCCCGCGTAGAGGCCGAAGATCTGCGACGCGAGCGCCTGGGTGCTGAGCGGCCCGGTCACCGTGAATATGGCGGAGCGGAAGGCTTCGAAGCCGATGATGGTCTCGATACGGCCTGGCCTGAACAACTGCTCTGCCATGAAGAGCACGAGCAGAGATTGCATCCCGTGGAACGAGATGCGGTCCCAGAACTCGGTGGCCGCGATGACCCCAAGGCCCTGCGGGTGGCCGAAAAGCAGCGTCTTGCGTGGCCCGTCCGCGCCTTCAGGCATGGCGGCTCCTCCTCATCCGCGCTTGAAGCAAGCTCCAGCCGGCTGATCCGCGCGCACCGGCGCAAGGACGCGCGCCGTGCGGCGCCGCTTCACCGCTGGGGTGTCCTGGGGAGCGCTCTTCCGTCGCGGGTTGGGGGCGGGCCGCTCCAACGATCATGCGCGCTATGCCGTCGTGCGGTCGATCACGACGGGCATCGCCTGTAGCTGCCGCATGGTCGAGCGATCGAGCCAGGTGTACGGGCCGTCCGTCAGCGCGAGCGTGATGTCAGGCCTGACGAGCGCTTCCACGACCAGCTGAGCGAACATGCGCGCCACATTGCGCCCCGGACAGATGTGGCCCCCTCCGCCGAAGGTGGCGTCTCCGCGCTGGGGCCGGTCGAGCCGGAAGGCCTCGGGATCCGGAAACGCTTCGGGGTCACGATTGGCGGCGGCCCAGAGCATTACGATCGGCGTGCCCGCCGGAATGCGGACCCCGTCGTGTTCGATTTCTCCGAGGGCGTACCTTTGGGTGACGATCACCGGAGGCTCGAGCCGGAGTCCCTCGAAAGCGGCGGCGGGGACGAGGGTGGAATCTTCGCGCACCCGGGCCAAGGCCTCAGGGTTTCGCAAGAGGGCATAGATCGTGTTGGCGGCGGCCAGCGCCCCCGTATGGAACCCGTCGATCAGGTTCGCGGCGAGCATCATGCCGATGTTCTCGGGCATCACGCCGCCCCCGTCGGGGTCGTCGGCGATGTCGAGCGCTTCCAGTTCGTCGGCCATGGCGTCCACGAGCGCATTGCCGCCCGCTCGGCGGGTCCGCAACACGGCTCCAGCGACGAGGTCCAGGTAGCGCGCCGCGGCCTGATCGGCGGTTACCAA
>Ga0209257_1000551_pt1 | contig 64327 bp, 54 predicted proteins | sample AraplaCvi_mCL_r2_FD_184277 | JGI IMG/M metagenome (GOLD analysis project Ga0209257, IMG submission 184277) | Arabidopsis root microbial communities from North Carolina, USA - plate scrape MF_Cvi_mCL_r2 (SPAdes) (version 2) | ecosystem: Host-associated > Plants > Roots > Endosphere | place: USA...
AGGGCGTAAGGCCGAGCCATGAGGCGAATTGCCGCGCCGTGCGAAAGCGCTCGGGATCTACCACGGTGCTGGCGAAGGCAGTTGCGGAAATAATTCCAATCCCAGGAATGGTGGCCAGCCGTTGTGACAGCTCGCTCTGTTCGTGCCAACGGCAAAGGTGTTCGCGGTTGGCTTCCACCATTTCTTCTAGATTTCGCGCATGTTTCGTCAACGGATCGGCAATTTCTTGGGCAAGGCGGGGCACTTGAGCCAACTGGCCGCGGGCGAGCCTGTCGAGCATCTCAAAAGTCTTGTTTGTGCCTAGGGGAAAGGCGACACCGAACTCTGCCAGCAGGGAGCGCAGCATGTTTAGTACCTGACTGCGCTGCTTGACCAACAGCTCGCGCGACCGATGGAGTCCCATCGCGGCCTGCGTCTCCGCCGATTTTATCGGCACAAATCGCATGTGCGGCCGCTGCACTGCCTCGCAAATAGCCTCAGCATCATTCGCGTCGGTCTTATCGCGTCTGACGAATGGTTTTACGTCTCGGGGCGGAATCAGTCGCACGTCGTGCCCCAGCGCCGACAACTCACGACCCCAATAATGTGCCGTGCCACCGACCTCGATACCTACAAGACTGGGAGGCAATCTTTCAAAAAACGGTAGAACGCGCCCGCGCGATAGGGTTCTGCTCACAGTCGCAACGCCGCTGTCGTCTTGTGCATGCACCTGAAATATCGACTTCGAGATATCTAGGCCCACGTTTGTCACAGGAGCGCGCATAGAGATTACCTGAATGGTTCTCGGATCACCTAGGCCAATTCGCGCGCAAAATATTGTACGTTCCTGGCACAAAATCCGCATCTTATAAAATTTTCTTTCGCTCGCTACGTAGGCATCCTGTCGGATGCCTGGTGCTTTGGCGTCTACCTGCAATTGGCGCGTCCACGATATATCGAGTCAGTGCGAACTGTTTCTTAGGAACTAAGCAGTCTCGTCCGCTTACTACTGGCGGGATGCAAAAAGCGGAGGGGCCGCTTTCCACCCAAGATCAGGCTTTCATTAACTCTGTCGTATCTGCCATATTCAGCTGTTAATTCAGGCAGGCGAGCCCGCTCCACTCTGTTCGATCAGGACGTCTGTCAGTCACCCGAGCAATGCCGTCCGCGCATGCTCCCAAACTTCCCGGTTTCGAGCCGCCAACAGCCCACCTTCTCCGCTGCCGGGACGATACTCCGCACCGCTGGGTCGCGCCGCGTAGCCGCCGGCTTCGTTGAGAAAGAGAACGCCGGGAGCGTGATCCCAAGGCAATGTGCGCCAAAAAAGCGCAAAGTCTTCTTCCCCAGCAGCGATGGTCGGGTATTCGGCACCGCAGCACATCAGTCCAGGCAACGCCTCCCCGATCCTGTCGGTTCGAGCAAGAACGGCGCGTGCCACCTCCGAAGGCATGAAGCGGGTAAATACCGCACCACGCAAGCAAGCCGGACCGGGCGAACCCGGCTTCGTCGCGATCCGTCTCCCATCGATCCAGGCCCCGGCGCCTCGCTCTGCAACAGCAATCGTCCCACTCAAGGGATCCAGCATCCACGCCGCAATCATCTCGCCGTGTGACAGCAGGGCGACCATCAAAGCGAACGGTGGTCTGCCGGCAGCGAAGTTCGCTGTTCCGTCGAGGGGATCGACCAACCAGACCGCTCCGTCGTCCAGATCGGCCAGAAGCGACGGATTGAGTGCGGTCGCTTCTTCTCCCACAACGCGACTGCCATTGCACAACGCGAGGAGCCGAGGCGTGATGAGAATCTCGGCTTCACGGTCGGCAATTGTCACAACTTCACCAGGTGACTTTTCCTCAATGTCTCCTGCGGCGAGGGCCCGAAAGCGCGGCATGATTGTCGATGAGGCGGTCTCGCGGAGCAGCGCGGATACCTGATCAATCATGCCGAGCTTGCTCTCCTACCCAGACCTGCATCGCGTATCGCACAGTGTCAGCTTTGGCCAGCCTGCTACCGAAAGAAGCTCGCCCGCTTCCCACCCAGTCCCCGCCATTAGCGATCTGCCCGAAGCCGCCCGGCGGCAAGCGCCCCACTTGCGGGCATTCGAAGCAGGCGCATAATCGGAGCATGGAAGGCCGTGCCCTCATCGTAGCGATAGCCGCCACTCCCCTGTTGTTTGGATGCCAGCCCAAGGAACCCGCTACCTCGACCCTGATCGTGCCCGCTGTGGGGCAATGCAAAGCATCCGGCGGGAAAGTCGAGAAGGTCGGTATGGTCGGGACACCCGCTTGCGTGATCCCGGCGGCCGACGCAGGAAAGACGTGCAGTGACAGCTCGGAGTGTCAGGGGCGATGTCTCGTGGAAGATTGGGAAGGTGATCGGCCTCCGCCCATCGGCACCAAATCAAAAGGTATGTGTGAAGCCTCTAATCTTACCTTTGGCTGCATCGCAGAGGTCCGCCGGGGGAGGATCGCCACTCCGTTCGTTTGTGTCGATTAGACGGCAGCAAACCACCCAATTGCAGACATCCAGGCGCGGGCCGTCGTTTCCAAAGCGGACCGTCCGCTTATAGGGCTCCGGGATAGCCACGGGGACCGCGGCAATTGGGGCGCAGAGCCGACATCGTTGCGCATTTAGCTAAGCCGATATGCCTCCTGTCGGAGAATGGCGAGCTGCTCTGTGGAAAGTAGGTCGACGATATCGCGCAGAATTCTAACGGAATCAGTAAGGGCATCGAGATCCTCCGCACCGATCTCGTAGCTAGGCGAGTAGCGAGCCTCGACATATGCGCGCTTCAGCAGTTCGAACCGTCTTCGGTCGATGCGCGTTGCGCGTGGCCAAGCATCGACTAGCCGAGGCTCCTTGTCTTCGGAGAGCGAGCGCAGAAACTTGATATTATGCGAGCGCGGGAAATACAGCGTCCGGACGAGAAGGTAGCAGATATAAAGGCGCTCAGTCGCTTGGTGTAACATGAAGGCAGCATCTGTTGGGAAGCCGTTCGCTTGGCTTGCGGCCGCAAGTGAGCGAGCATGGTCAGCCAAAGGCAGCCAGTGACGGTAATACGTTTCCGCCATCGCGTGGGCGTCGACCGCCGTCAGCGGCTTCGGCGCCGCAAGGGCATGGTTCGGCAGCTCATAGAGCACCACCCCATCCCAGACGATATCGACCCAGAAATACTCGCCCCTCCCAAGCGCCTTGTTCACCTCGTCGATCGTATGGACGATGATATTGACCGGCCTCTGCACAGCCGGATCCTGAAGGATCTTGTCCTCGGCGATGTACCAGTAGCCGGCGATGTCGGTCAGGTCTTCATGGCTGACGATCACCAGCAGGTCGAAATCGGACTGGTAGCCATTCTCCGGATCATCGACCCAATCGTTGCGGGCATAGCTGCCGAAGAGGATGATCTTGAGGATCCTGCCGTTCTTCTTCCAGGGCTGGGTCGAGGTCGAGATCGCCTGGGTGAACTCGCGCATTAGCGTTTCGCGGACGCGTGCCAGTTCGGCCTGCTGGGCTTCCGGAAGATGATCGAGATCAACACGCATGATAGAATCCTAGCCATGCCGGAGTGCGCGCTCAACGCCTCCGTATGTGAATGTCGAATTTAGGAGCCCGCGCAACGCTCTGGACGATTTCCCCTGCCCCGCTATGAGCCCCGCCCTTTCAAACGGAGAAACAGCATGAACAATTCCGATCTCACCGAACACCTCTCGACCGAGTTCGGCCTGACCAAGATCGATGCCCGCAAATATGTCGATGCCGTGTTCGCGGCGATCACCGACGCGGCGGCCAAGGGTGAGGAAGTCTCGCTGAACGGGTTCGGCAAGTTCCAGGTGAAGAGCACGGCCGCGCGTGAGGGTCGTAATCCCCGGACCGGCGAACCGATGCAGATCGCAGCGGCAAAGAAGCTGAGCTTCAGCGCCGCCAAGGCCGTCAAGGACAAGCTCAACGGCTGATGCCGGAGAAGGCGCGGCCGTCGACAGGCCGCGCCTTTGCATTGCGCACTCATTCGCGCTTGCCGCCCAGAGTCCGTATCAGGTGGAACATTGCACGGCCCAGCCTGCGCTCCGCTTCCTCCACCTCGATTGCCAGTTCGGCAGCGATATCGACGAGGTCGCGATCCTCGAAGCGCGCCCGTTCGAACACGGCGCGATCAGCATCAGCCAAGGTCTCGATTGCCTGCCGCAGGGCCTCCAGGTCGAGCGTCATCGATATCTCCATCATTGAGACCGCCGGGATCGGGCGGCGCAGCCAAAGGCGGCTCGCGCATCAAGGCCCGGGGCACCGTCAGGCCGAAACGAAGTGGAGGACGCGGGGCCTCCCCGCGTTGCGCCGGGCCGGCGCGAGCCGACACCGGAGGCGCCCGGTGCCGACGGCAGATCATCGTCGCCGATGATCGATCACCGGCACACCAGCGATGCGGGCCTTGTCGAACAGATTGTCCTGAATGCCGCCGCCGGGGAAAATGATGATGCCCCGTGGCAGAATCGAGAGAACCTGATCGTTGCGCTTGAAGGGTGCCGAAGCCCGGCTGTGTCGAGCAGAGTCCGGTGCGATCGGAACCTGCGGCACCTTGCGCTCCCGGGCCCAGAGCGCGGCGATATGCTCCGCACCGGTACGCGACGCGCCGTGCAGCAGGACCATCTGCGGATGTCGGCCATGGACATCGTCCAGCACGCCCCAGACTTTCCGGTGGTCGGAATAGTCGGAGCCACCGCTCACATAGATCCGCTCGCCGGGGGGAAGCAGCAAGCGGGCATCGGTCCATCGCCGGTCATTCACGAACTCGCGGCTTTCGATGACCGCCGCCGTCATGGTGGTACGATTGAGCATCGACCCGCTGCGGGGCAGCCACGGCTTGTGGCAATGCGCTCGGAATTGCCCTGCAAAGGCTTCGCGGAACGCTTCCATGGCATCGCGGCGCTCGATCATCGAACGACCCTCCGCAATCAGGGTCTCAAGCTCAACCGATCGGACTTCGGAGCCGTCCTGCTCACGCTGCGATCGCTGCTGCGCCAGCTCGTTCGCATCGAGCTTCCGGTCGACCTTTTCGGCGGCACGATGGAAGGTGTTGGTGAAGGCCCAGAGCAGCTCCTCGAGCTCGGGCTCCAGCCGGGTGTCGCCCAGGCAGGCGATCATCGCATCGAAACTGTCGGCCGCAGCGCCCTCGACCAAGCGGCCCTCTGGAAGTGGCCGCGGGTCCAGCTCGTCCTCGAAGGGCCGCCGCCCATAGAGTTCCAGCTCCTCCAGCATATGGGCGAGGTGCGATCCGCCCGTATCGGCAATCCTTGCTTCGTCATCCATCGAAACGGCTCCTTGCCGGTAGCCGCGCCCGTCGCGGCCTTCCTGGCGACAAGAGGCGGCGGCGCGGGTGCCCGCGCATGGCCAAGCGAAGCGACCGGCAAGGCCGGTGGCCGCCGAAGCGAAGCGGAGGACCTGGAAGACCGGCTATTTTGTTTCGCGATGCAAAGCGGGCGGCACGCCCGCGGCGGAAAATAGCCGGGCGGACAGGTTGCGCTGGCCCCCGCGCCGCTGCCCCGTCGCCCTCTCGGAAGGCCAGCGGCGCGGCCTCCAGGGCGGCTGGTTCAGGGTCGCCAGGCGGAGATCAGGGACGATCCTCGCCCCGCATCTGCGCAAGGACGCTCTCGCGCAGGTCCTCCAGGCCGAACGCTTGCAGGTCGGCATTCAGGTCGGCGCCCTGCGAGACGATCGGCAGGATTTCGATATCCCGCTCGCGTGCCCGATCGACCAGACGGGCAAAGGCCAGATTTCCGGCATGATCCGGTTCCCGCGCGACATAGAGTCGGCGAAGCGTCGGTGGAAAGGCGAGTGCGCCCAGATGCGCAGCGGAGAGCGCCACGATCGCAGGCAGGTGCGGGACTGCCGCGACCAGCGACAGCACGGTCTCGATACCCTCGCCTGCCGCCATGACCGGTGCTGCCGCACCGAAGCGCACCCCGTTGCCGACAAGGGCACCCATCGCCCGTCTTGGCTGGGCAAGCGCAGCTTTGGCCGAACCGTCCGGGCGCAACCAAGTCCGATGTGCGCCGGTGACCTCGCCGGCAAGGTCGGTCACCGCGGCAATCAGCGCCGGCATTGCACGCGGCGTGCCGGGCGGGTCGTCGAAGGCGTGCCGATACCAGCAGCGTGGATGGAAACGCAGCGCGTCGAGATCGGGCAAGCCGGTCAGCCCGCGCCCGGCCAGATAGACTATTGCGGGCGTGCCGGCGATCGGCGTGGCCATGGCAAGCAACCGCCGTGCCGCCCCCGACGAACCCACCCCTGCCCGCGCGGCCCGAGCAGCCGGCGTGGATGGTTCCAGTCCGCAATTCTGCTGGCCGAGAAAATGCCTGGCTTCCACCATGGCGTCGCGCATCGAGCCGGTCGGTGTCGCGGCACGCAGAATGTCGAGCAGGTCACCATGGTCTCCCGACTGGGCATCGGTCCATTTCCCTGCCCGGCCAGTGCCATCCTGCGTGTCGCGCAGGCGGACATAGAGGCTCCGGCCGGGCTTGTTGTGAACATCGCCGACGATCCAGTAGCTGCCCTCCCGCCGCCCGTTGGAGAGATAGCGGCGACAGAGCTGCTCGGCGCGACCGGCCAGCTTGTGGGCAAGGTCCCCGGCGGGGTGCATCATAGCGCCCTCAACCAACGCCCTGGGGCGGGCGATACAAAGTGAAAGGGTCGCCGTCCGCCAGATGCCCGAAGGGCGTCATGCAATAGCTCGCGCCATCGAAGCCGACCGCGCACAGCACGTAACGCGGCTGGCCGGTCAACACGTCTGAGCATTCGAGCAGTGCCAGATTGCCATCGGCGGCGGCACGCAGCAGCGTATCGAAATTCGCCTGGAATGCGGTCGGGATCACCATGCTATCCTCCTGGAAGCAAGGGAGCGGGACGAGCAGACGCCCCGCTCCCGGAAAGTTACTCGGCAGCGACGGCGAGATCGTCATCGCCGGCATCGGCCTCGGTATCCGGCTCGGTTTGCTCTCCCGGTTCGCCCAGGAATGCGGGCGTTCCGACAGCATCTGGCGCCGCCAGCAGTTCGGCCTGTGCGGGAAGCGGGGGCGTGCGCAGCGGCTCGGGCAGCCACGCAGCATCCTCCATCAGCCGCTCGGCTTCGCGCGCCATGTCCGGCTTCTTCAGATGGTCGATACGGCCCGCCGCCTCGCCGCCCTTCGCCTCGGTAACCGCTTCGAGGATCCCGGCCTTGGTCACCTTGCCGAAGAAGTTCTCGGCAGTCGGCTTCCAGCCTGATGCCACCATGTCGAGCCCGACGGCACGGGCGAGGACATGGCTATGCGCGAGGCGCCGCTCGACGCCGTGCGCGGAGACGCGGCCATTGTCATAGCGCGGCGCCGCTTCGAACAGGGCATTGACGGCATAGCCCGCGCAGTGCGCGAACAACTCGCCCTGTTCGGAGGCATCGAGCTGGCAGAGCGCGTCCCAGAGATCGCGATCGGATTCCGGAAGCCGGTCGTTCCATTTGGCATGGCGCGCGTCGATCGCCTGGGCCGCGGGACTGTGCTTCATGCCGCTGGGCTGGAAGCCGAAGGTCACCCGGGTCAGGCTGATCGACAAACAGCTCTCGGTGCGCCCGAAGTAGAAGGTCGCGAGAACGAGATTGTGCAGGACCGCAGCGAATGCGACGCCGGGATTGCCGGCCACCGCATCCTGGAGCGCCAGAGTGCGCTCAGCGGTGAGCTCGGTGACCAGCCGGTCGGGCAGCGGTGCCGCCCCGTCTTCCTCCTCCTCAGCCCCGAGCACGGGCTCGACGCTCTCCTCGCCGGGGCCCGAAGTGCCGGCATTGTCATGATCGTCCTGGTCCTGCCTCTCGCCTTCATGGCCGGGGGCCTCCGGCCCCGGCTCGACCACGGGCTCGTCCTCGGCGCGGACCCAGCCGGGCTCGATCTCGAAGGCACCGGAGCGATCGATCGCGACGAACACCCCCGCGATCGCCATGTCCTCGGGCTGATAGGTCCAGGTGCCGCCCGCCAGCGCGGCGATCCGCTCGTCGAGCTCGCTCACCCGTGCATCGACATGGTCCGGCAGGACGTCCGCATCGCTCCATTCCGCCTCGAGCGCCTCGGCTTCGGCCTGCAGTGCCGCAACCTCGGCCTGCTCGGCCTCGGTCGGAGGGGTGTGGAAGGCCTCGATGGGGCGCAGTCCCTGCGAGAAGCTGTAGGGCAGGTCGATCCGCACCTCGACCCATTTCCACCCCTCGCCACGAATGCGCTCGGCCTCGGCTTCCAGCTTTTCGAGGACGAGCCGGTCGAGCAGCGCCGCATCCTGCAGCCATCCACCGCGGTCCTCCTCGAACAGGTCGCGCAGAATGAAGCCGCCCGCTGCGACATAGGCATCCGCTCCGATGAACAGTGCCCGCGGATCATGCGCCGCCACCGTGCTCTCGGTCAGGCGCGCCCGGATGAAATGCGCGGACTGGTTGTGATGGGTCTGGACGAGTTCCCAGACCTGCTCCTGGCGCGCATGGTCGTTGAAGACGCTGAACGCCATCAGCTGCTCCAGGGTCATGGTGCCGGCGGCATAGACCTCGTGCAGCGCTGGCGAGACCTGGGCCAGCTTCATGCGCTGGCGCACCACCGCCGGCGTGACCCGGAACCGCGCGGCGATCGTCTCGACGTCATCCCCCTGGTCCGCGAGCTTCTGCATGGCCCGGAATTCATCGAGGGGATGCAGCGCCTCGCGAAACACATTCTCGGCGTAGCTGTCTTCCTCCGCCGAGATCGGATCGTCCGCGGCCTTCACCACACAGGGAACGAGCGCATCGGCGGCTAGGCGCTTGCGCTTGACCAGGATCTCCAGCGCGCGGAAGCGCCGGCCCCCGGCAGGCACCTCGAACTTGCCGGTTTCCCGGCCCTCCCCGTCCTGCTCGGGCCGGACGCTCAGGCCCTGCAACAGGCCGCGCCGCTCGATGTCCGCGGCCAGCGCTTCGATGGTGACGCCGTTCTTGACGCGGCGCACATTGGACTGGGACAGGACCAGCTGGTTGAACGCAATGCCCTGCGCGGGCGCCAGGACGAGCTTGGGTTGAGCTTTCGCCATGTCACTTCTCCACATGGCGGGTGGCCGGGAGACTCTCTCCCGCCTTCATCCCGCCATGGGAACGGCGCAGCCCTCTTCCTCTGGGAGGAGGACCGCGCCGCTGGCGACGACCGGGCTGGTTAGCGGACAGCCGCCAGGAGCCTGGAAGCCTTCCCTTCCAGCTCGAGCCGGCCGTCCTGATGTGGCCGCGCTCGCGCCAGCGCCGTGATCCCCTGAACGAAGTCGAAGACGGAGGCCGGCGGATGCCCTTCCTCGGCAAGCACGGTCTCGATGATCCGGCCGGTCTCGGCCTTGGAGAAGCCGCGCTTGCGGAGGAAATCCTGCCGATCCTCGTCCGTCCGGGCAACGATCTGCTCGCGCGCGGCACGGATGCCGTTGACGAAGGGACGCGCCGATGAGGTCGCGAAATTCTCCAGCGCCGGTGCCGCCTCATGCGCGAACCGGTTGGCGGCGAACTTGGAATGCCGGATGCTGATCTCCTCAAAGCCTTCGGCGCCCCAGATGTTGCGGTTCATGCACACCGCGCGAAGATAGAAGCTGGCCATGCCGAGCGTCTTCGATCCCACCTCGCTGTTCCAGCAATAGAAGCCGCGAAAGAACAGGTCCGGCTCGCCGTTGGGCAGCCGTCCGGCCTCGATCGGATGGGCGTCGTCGACCAGGAACAGGAAGACATCGCGGTCGCTCGCATAGAGCGTCGTCGTGTCCCTGGTGACCTCGACGAACGGATTGTGAGTCATCGTCGACCAGTCGAGCAGACCGGGCACCTTCCAGCGCGTATCGCCCGTGCCGTTGCCCGCAATGCGCATCACCGCGGCGACCAGCTCGTGATCCCAGATACGGCCATAGTCCGGGCCCGTGACCGCCCTGAGCTCGGTACGGCCATCCTCGGTCTCCAGCGTCTTCATCAACTCGCCGCGATGGGCGAGCAGGCCATGCTGGAGGTTGATGCCGGCAAGTGGCGCAGGCAGCTGGCGCAGATAGCCCGAGGGAGCGCCGACCAGCGCGGCGAGCTGGCCGAACGACCAGTGGGTCGGTGCGATCGGCGCCTCCCGCCCCGGCACGATAAGGCCCAGGCGCTCCGGGTCGTCACGGGAGGCTTCGACCCGCACCTTCCTCGTCTCGACTGTCCGGCTGACGGCACGCTCCGCCCGCGCCTTCACCGCGGCGTGAAGCGATCCCAGGGACAGGAAACGCTCGTCATCGGGCCGCGAAAACCATTCCGACGAGACGCGACCGATCCGCCGGCCCCGGGAGATATCCACCTTGTAGGCGCTGGAACGAGGACGCTGGGCAGGAGCGGTTGGGGGAATCATAGCCATGGGAATTCTCCGCGACGGGCGCCGCGAGACTCTCTCCCGGCCCTGACCCGCCACGGCCGTCAGGCCGCACTCTCCCTCTGAATTGGGGCGTTGCGGGGTGTGCCCCCGCAGAAGGGGTACCACCGGACGACGCTGGCCGTCAGGGCAAGGCGTTTCCCCTTCACCTGACAGGCGTGGCGTTCGGCGGCTGATTCCTCCACCATAGTTCCAGCAGCGCCAAGCGCGCGTGCAATCTCTTGCGCTGCGGCACGTCAGCCTTCGCCGGCTGCTACCCGTCCGCCGGAACCTGAGCGGCCACCGCACCGCCCTCGCCTGGCTCCGATAGCTGAGGGATACGCCAGGCCTGGCGCTCGCCTCGGCCTTCTTGAGGCGATTAGCGAGGAACTTCCGATCAAAACAACAGGTTGAGGCTGTATTCCCGGAAGCTTCCAAGGCGATCCTTGTGCCCAGGCTCTCCCTCGCCCCGCAGGCGCATGTCAGCGACGCCGAATGCCAGGCGGGCCTGAAGCGGCTGATCTACGAAGCAGGATATTCAAGCGCGACGGCCGCGCTCACCAGCGGCGTGATCCTCACGGCCTTCGCATTGCATCTCGGCGCTTCGAACCTGATGATCGGCTTGCTCGCCAGTGCGCCTTTTCTCGGCCAGCTTCTCCAGGCGCCGGCAGTGCTGCTGGTCGAGCGGCTGCGGCGCCGCAAGGCGATCGCGGTGCTGACCAGCGTGCTGGGCCGCTCGATGCTGCTGCTGATGGCGCTGGCGGCCTTCCTGCCAGGCAATGCCGCGTTGCTCCTGGTCGCCTTCGGCCAGTTTGTGCTCTGCGGGATGGGTGCGATCGGAGGCTGCGCCTGGAATGCCTGGCTGCGCGACCTGGTGCCACAGAACAAGCTCGGCTGGGTCTTCTCCCGCCGCACCACCTATACGACGACGATCAGCCTCCTCGCCGGTCTGGCCGCCGCCCTGCTGCTCGATCGTACCGCGCAAGGATCGGAAGCCCGCAACTATGCCTTTGCGGGGCTCTATCTGGTCGGCTGCGTCACCGGCCTGATCAGCGCGCTGGTCGTAACCCGCATTCCCGAGCCGATGATGCCGCGGGCAGGCGGCGAACCGCTCGGCATCGCAGGGTTGCTCCGCGCGCCGCTCGCCGACCCCAATTTTCGCCGGCTCATCTTCTTCCTGTCGAGCTGGCAGTTCGCGGTGAACCTCGCCACGCCGTTCTTCACCGTGTTCATCGTCAGCCGGCTCGGCTTCGACATGACCTTCGTGATGCTGCTCAGCGTGGTCAGCCAGGTGACCAACCTGATCGCGGTGCGCAGCTGGGGAGTGCTCAGCGACCGGTTCGCGCACAAGTCGGTCCTCGCGGTAGCGGCGCCGACCTATATCCTGTGCATCGTCGCCATGGTCGGGGCCTCGCAGCTCGGCCATAGCGATGCGGGGCGGATCTACCTGGTCGCGCTCCACGCGCTGATGGGCGCGGCGGTCGCCGGCGTCACGCTCGCCACCGCCAACATTGCCCTGAAGCTCAGCCCCAAGGGCGAAGCGACCGCCTATGTCGCGGCGAGCGCGCTGACCAGTTCGGCGGCGGCCGGCATCGCCCCGATCCTGGGCGGACTGTTCGCCGACTTCTTCGCCGCCCGCCGTTTCGAGTTGCTGCTGCGCTGGACCAGCCCCAACGGAACGATCCTGCTTTCGCCGGTGACACTTTCGCATTGGGACTTCTATTTCCTGATCGCCGGCCTGCTTGGCGCCTATGCGCTGCATCGGTTGTCCCTGGTCCATGAGGAGGGCCAGATCGAGCGGCGCGAGATGCTGCAGCAGATCCTCGGCGAGACGCGCCGGGCCGCGCGCAACCTCGGTACCGTGGCGGGGCTGCGCGCGATCACCGAACTGCCCGGCGCGCTGCTTCATGACGCCCGGCTGCGGGCCCGTTGGCTGCGGCGGCAGCGCCTTACGATCGAGACATGAGCTACCCATAACCTGGATCAGGTTCCGCCGACGGAGTGAGCGCCGGGCGCGTCCAACGGACTTCTCGTGTTCGGAACGGCGCCCACAGCACTTTGTTCTAACAGTATAATTTCCGGAGGATGCAATGGGCGAGACGCTCGAGAGCCGGCCGCGTGATGACGCGCCGCCGGCAACTTCCAAGCATGCCGGGGCCGCGGTCGATGCCGCCACCGACGCGCTGGTCGAACCGCGTGGGGACGCGCTGGTGGGCCAGGCGGTGACGATCAACCGGCCGCGCGCAGAACTCTTCGCCTATTGGCGTGACTTCACCCAGCTCGCGACCTTCATGGAGAATGTCGAGCGGATCGACCTTCTGTCCGCGAAACAGTCGCATTGGGTGGTGAAAGCACCCGGAGGCAGGACGGTAGAATGGACCGCAACGATCACCGAGGAGTGCGACGGCGAATTGATCGCCTGGGCGTCTGACCCGGGCGCGGACGTGCCGAACAGTGGCCGGATCGAATTCAGCGATGCCGGCGCACGCGGCACGGTGGTCACCGCGACGATTCTCTATGATCCGCCCGCGGGCACGATCGGCAAGCTGATCGCCAAGATGTTCCAGCGCGAGCCCGCGATCCAGGCGCGGCGCGACCTGCGCCGCTTCAAGCAGCTCATGGAAACCGGCGAGATCGCCACCGGCGCCCGCAACAAGCGCCTCCAGGACGAGGGAAAGAACTGATGCGCGCAGGTTATTTCGAAAAGGGAGCTCGCTGATGCGCGCACTGGCATGGCACGGCAAGCATGACGTGCGCGTCGATACGGTCGACGACCCCGAGATCCTCAACCCCCGCGACGCGATCATCAAGGTGACGTCCACCGCGATCTGCGGCTCCGACCTGCATCTCTATGATGGCTATATCCCGACGATGCAGGCCGGCGATATCCTCGGCCATGAGTTCATGGGCGAGGTGGTCGAGGTCGGTCCCAAATCCACGCTGAAGAAGGGGCAGCGCGTGGTGGTGCCGTTCACCATCGCCTGCGGCAGCTGCTACCATTGCGGGAAGCACCAATATTCGGCGTGCGACAACGGACTTCCCGCCGACAATCAGGACATCGCGCAACAGGCCTATGGCCAGCCGATGTCGGGGTTGTTCGGCTATAGCCACATGACCGGCGGCTATTCGGGCGGCCAGGCCGAATATGTCCGCGTTCCGTTCAGCGACACCGGACCTATCGTCGTACCCGACGGGGTCGAGGATGAGACGGTGCTGTTCCTCTCGGACATCCTGCCCACCGGCTGGATGGCGGCAGAGAATGCCGGGATCGAGCCGGGCGACACCGTCGCGGTCTGGGGATGTGGCCCGGTGGGGCTGTTCGCGGTCCAGTCGGCCTTCCTGATGGGCGCCGAGCGGGTGATCGCGCTCGATCATTTCCCGCGCCGGCTCGAGTTGGCCCGGCGCTTCGGCGCGGAGACGATCAACTTCGAGGAAACCGCCACCTATGAGGCGCTGATGCTGATGACCGGCGGGATCGGTCCCGACGCAGTGATCGACGCGGTGGGCCTGGAGGCGCACGGCTTCTTCGTCGACAATGTCGTCGAGCAGATCAAGGCATCGACCTTTCTCGGTACCGACCGCACCCATGTGATCCGCCAGGCGATCCATGCCTGCCGCAAGGGCGGGCGCGTCTCGATGCCCGCGGTCTATGGCGGCTTCGTCGACAAATTCCCGCTCGGTGCCTTCATGGAGAAGGGCCTGACTCTCAAGACCGGCCAGACCCATGTCCAGCACTATATGCCCGGGCTGCTCAACGCGATCCTGGAAGGCGAGATCGATACGACCTTCCTGATCAGCCACACGCTGGGGCTCGAGGACGCGCCCCAAGGCTACAAGATGTTCCACGACAACCAGAACGAAGTGACCAAGGTCGTGCTCAAGCCCGGCCTGGCGCTCGCAGCGGAGTGACTTGCATGGCGGACAGACTGGCGATCGTGACGGGTGCCTCGACCGGGATCGGCTTCGAGCTCGCGACCCTGGCGGCGAAGCAAGGCTATGACCTGCTTGTCGTCGCCGACGAGCCGTTGATTGACGCGGCGGCAGCCGACTTCCGGCAGTTCGGCACGCAGGTGCAATCGGTTCAGGCCGATCTCGCGACGATCGACGGGGTGGATACGCTCCTCGCCGCCGCGGCGGGGCGCCGCATCGACCTGGTCTGCGCCAATGCCGGTATCGGCACCGGTGGGCCCTTCCTCGAGCAGGATGTCGCGACCTGGCGCCATTCGATCGACACCAACATGACAGGGACCGTCTATTTACTCCAGAAGACGCTGCAGGCGATGATCGCGCAAGGCGGCGGCAAGCTGCTCGTGACCGGCTCGATCGCGGGCTATATTCCGGGCAGCTTCAATGCCGTCTACAACGCGACCAAGGCTTTCGTGGACAATTTCACCGAGGCATTGCGCAACGAGATCAAGGATGTGGAAGGCGTCACCCTCACCACGCTGATGCCGGGGCCCACCGACACCGAGTTCTTCGCCCGCGCCGAGATGCTCGATACCAGGGTGGGCCAGCAGGATAAGGCGGATCCGGCCAAGGTCGCGAAGGACGGCTGGGATGCACTGATGGCCGGCAAGGGCCACATCGTCTCGGGGCTGTCCAACAAGCTGCAAGTTGCCGGATCGGGCGTGGTGCCGCAGTCGATGCTGGCCGAGATGCATCGCGGCATGGCCGAACCCGGCTCGGGCAAGGAGCAGGCATGATGGATAGACAGCTGTCCGATCCGCCCGCCGATGCTGGCGAGGACCCGAACGAACAGACCCCTGGCAGCCTCAAACCCGAAAAGGTCGAGGATCGGCCGGGCGTCGGCTCGGTGAAACCGGAGGATTATCCCGAACCCGCTGCAGGAGAGAAAGCATGACCGACAAGCGCGACGAGGGCCCGAGCGAGGACGAACGCACCAAGCCGGGCAGCACGGACACGGATCCTGCCGGCACGTCGGCCGACAAGCCAGCGGAAGGTGCGGACGATCTTCCCCCCGAACAGCCGGGCTCGCCGCAGGGCTGATAACGCCGGAGCACGGGTTGCTATGAAGAAATATGCCTATGCCTGGATAACCCTGGCCTTCTTCGCGGTGTCGATCGCCGGCCACTGGATCTTCGGCTGGTACGCCTTTGCCGACGAGGCGGCCCAGCACGGGCAGCAGCCCGACTTCAACGGTTATCTGGTCGAGATGGGCCGCGACACCTTCGAGAACTGGCAGTCCGAGTTCCTCCAGTTGCTCTGGCAGGTCGTTGGGCTGGCCTATTTCCTCTATGTCGGATCACCCGCCTCGAAGGAGAATGACGACCGCGCAGAGGCCAAGCTCGATGCGTTGATCCGGCTCCAGGCCGGAGAAAAAGCCGAGGCGATCCTTGCCGATATCGATCGCCGCTTCCTGCGCACCGGTGGGCATGCCCAGCCCCATGGCCATGAAGAGGAACGGCAGGCAGCGCGCCGCCTGGCGCCTGGGCATGAATGAACCGCCGCGATTCATTCGCAGCAGGAACCTGGCAATTTGCAGCGCTTTCCAACGAGACCAACAGGGAGGATTTCCGATGGCCGATCAGGAATTTACCGACGCGATCGCGCTTCTCAAGGCGGATCACCGCAAGGTCGAGGCGCTCTTCGAGAAATATGAAGGCACGAGCGGATCGACGGCAAAGAAGAAGCTCGCGCACCGGATCTGCGTGGAGCTCAAGATCCACACGATGATCGAGGAAGAAATCTTCTACCCCGCCTATCGGGGCAGGATCGAGGGCGACACGCTGGACGAAGCCTATGTCGAGCATGACGGCGCCAAGGTGCTGATCAACGATATCGAGGCCGGCAGCCCCGAGGACGATTTCTACGACGCCAAGGTCAAGGTGCTGTCCGAGGAGATCAAGCATCACGTACATGAGGAGGAGATGCCGTCCGAGGGCATGTTCGCCCAGTGCCGCAAGGTCGAGGATGTCGACCTGGTCGCGCTTCGCGATGCGATGCTCGCCCGCAAGCAGGAGTTGATGGCGCAAGAAGAGGCAGGCGGCCTGCCCCCGGCCAAGCCGCGCGCGGTGAACCTCCAGCCAGCCTGAAGATGCACGGACATCCGGCCAAGGCCGCAAGGCGCGACGCACCGGCCGGTGTCACCCCCGGCGTGCTGCTGCTGCGCGAGGAATTGCGTGGCGGCAGCTTGCGCGAACTCGCCACCCTGCAGCTCGGTGAGCGGAGTATCGCGCTTTGCGCCGGGCATGACGCGATCTGGGCCGTCGTCCGGCGCCCGGACCGTGGCGGTATCGCCATGCGCGCCGCCTTCTGCCCGGCAGGCTATAGCGATGTCCGCAAGCTGGCCGTGCGGAATGGCGAGGCGGTCCGGCTCGAGGTCGCCAGCCCGGCCGGCACCTATCGGATCGCGGTGACCCTCGTCGAAGGCGCGATCCCGATCCTCCGCATCGCGACCAGCCTCGAGGCGAAGGTGCCCTTGCTGACCGCGTTCGTGCCGCGCGACCTGTATCCGCTCGACGGCGCGGACGATCCGATGGGCGCTATCGGCCAGGTCGAGGCAGCGCAGCGCGGGTTCAACACGGCCGCCATCTATTTCCGGCTGGAGGAGCCCGATTTCGGCAGCGTCCTCTACTGCCAGGATCTCACCACCCTGAACCGCTATTTCGCCGCGACCGGCACCAAGCCCGACGGCGCGGTCGGCGGCGTATGGCCGGAAATCGGCTATCTGCTGCCCACGCCGTCGCAGCGGGGGACGCCCCCTGTCGATCCGCTTCCGCAAGGGGAGGAAGTGCTGCTCTCCAATGCCCTGATCGCCTTTCACGACGATAGTGCCGATGACGAGCAGGAATCGGCGCGCCGCTATCTCTCGCTGCTGGGTGCGGTTTTCCGCGAGATCGAGCAGCCGGAGACCGAATATCGCAACTGGGTGGCGCGCGCCGAGCGCGCGCTGCACGACCTCGGCCGGTCGCCCAAGGCGACGATCCGCCATTATGGGCATCGCTACATCCATCCCTATACCGACGCCGAGTATCCGGACTCGATGGTCCAGCTCTCGGTGCTCGGCGCGATCCGGGACTATGAAGTCTGGTCGGGCGAGAAGGCCCCGATCGGCGGCGAGCTCGCGGCCGGGCTCGGCAAATTCTACGATCCCAGGCTCAAGGCACTGCGCCGCTATCTCCCCAATGTCGGCAAGGAGAAGGACAGGTTCGCGGTCGACAGCTGGTATCTCTACCACCCGCTGATGCAACTGGGCCGGCTGGCGGTGGACGGGGACAAGCAGGCGCTGCGGCTGTTCCTGAAGTCGATCGACTATGGCATCCGCGCCGCGCATCATTTCGCGTATAAATGGCCCATCCAGTATGACGTTCGCGATTTCCGCGTGCTGCAGGAGGCCAGGAACGAGGACGGTCTCGGCCAGACCGATGTCGGCGGCATCTATGCCCATGTCATGCTGCAGGCCTTCGAGCTGACCGATGACTGGCGCTATCTCGACGAGGCCCGCGCGGCGATCGACGCGGCACAGGGAATGCGCTTCGAACTCAACTACCAGGCGAACCTGACCGCCTGGGGGGCCGCCGCCTGCATCCGGCTATGGCGGATCACCAACGAGAAGACCTATCTGCGCCAGAGCTATGTCTATCTGGCGAGCTTCTTCCACAACACGGCGATGTGGGAATCCGAGATCGGCCATGCCCGGCACTACCGCAACTTTCTCGGCGTCACGGCACTCCACGACGCGCCGTACATGGCGATGTACGAATGCTTCGACAGCTTCGCCGCCTTCGAACGCTATCTGAAGGACAGCGGCCCGGACCTCGATCCCGCGGTGCGCTTGCTGCTATCGGAATATTGCCGCCATGCGCTCGACCGCGCCTGGTTCTACTATCCCGATGCGCTGCCCGAAGAGGCGATCGCACCGAAGCAGCGCGAGCCCAATGGGCATATCGACCGGAAGCTCTCCTTTCCGGTCGAGGATCTCTATGTGGACGGCCAGCAGGCCGGACAGGTCGGGCAGGAAATCTATGGCGCGGGCTCGGCCTTCGTCTTCGCCAGCCGGGCATTCCACCGGGTACCGGGCGCGCCGTTCCTGCTGTTCTGCGATCACTTCCTGACCGCGATGGACCAGCCTGGCGCAACCGCGCTACGCTTCCAGCTCGGCGGCGCGCCGGGGCGGGAGGCACGGCTCAGCCTGGCGCGGAACGGCCGCGGCAAATTGCCCGCATTCACCGTGGAAACAGAGGCCGGCGCGCGCCTGAGCGCCTTCGATGCCACGGCGGACCGGATCGACTACCGCGTTCCGGCGGATGGCTCGATCTCGGTGCTCTGGTGAGCGATCAGGCGTTCTCGGGAAGCGAAGCCAGCCGCTGCTCATAGGCCTCGGCCATGCGGCGATGGGCGAGCGCCACGCCGATGTCCGTCGCGGCTTTTGCCCGTTCCCTCTCCTGCTCGGCACGCTGCGTCAGATAGTCGCGGTCGGCTGGATCGCCGCGGCGCGCCCCGTCCCATGAACCGATCATCGCGTCCCCATAGTTGCGATTTCAAGCGGCTTGGAAAACGCAATTTCTCTCAATGGGTTGCGAACCCTGATCCAGATCAGGAGATGGGAACCGGCGTGCGCGGACTTGGTTCGGTCCATGAAGGAGATTTCGCATGACCGACCTTGCCGCGCCGACCGCCCGGGACCTGTCCGATGCGCATACCGAGATGCCGGGCCTGGGGGGCCGCAAGGCGATCGTCACCGGTGGAACCACGGGCATCGGGCGCGCGATCGCGGTGCTTCTCGCTTCCGAGGGTGTCGATGTCTTCATCTGCGGTCGCGACCCGCAGCATCTTCAGGATGGACTGGCGCGGATCCGCGAGGTCGGCAAGGGAGAGGGCATCGCTATCGACCTGGCCGAGCCGGACGGCGTCGATCGCTTCGTCGCGGCCGCGCGTGACTATTTTGGCGATTTCGACATCGCGATCGTCAACGCAGCCGTCCCGGTCCAGGGGCTGACCAAGGTGAGCGCGGAGGAACTGCGCTACGCGATCGCCACCGATTTCACGGCCTATCTGACCACCGCCCATGCCGCCGCCGAGGTGCTCAAGGACAAGGGCGACATCGTTTTCATCGGATCGGTCTCGGCGCACCTGCTGAGTGGCGGGGGTAGCGTCTATGCCGGCATGAAGGCAGGCATCGCCGGCTTTGCCGAGGCACTTCGCAAGGAGCTTGGCCCGAAAGGCATCAAGGTCTGCAATGTCGAGCCGGCCAAGACCGGTGCCGACTTCCAATATGCCAGCTTTTCCGCCGAGGAGCAGGCCGAGGAGAATCGCAAGGAGACGATGCTGCGCGCGGAGGATATCGCCGTGGCCGTCCATTATGTGCTGACCCAGCCGCGCCGCGCGGTCGTGCAACAGGTGGTGGTCGCACCGCGGGCGCGGGGCGAGGAATGAGCCGATTTCCTGTCGACCGGCTTATCTTCGGCCCCGACGACGTGGATCTGTCGCGTTCGCCGCTGGCCGGGCATTTCGATGCCGAGACCTATGTACTGGGGGCGTTCAACCCGGCGCTGACCCGGCTGCCGAACGGCAACCTCGCCATCTTCGTCCGTGTCGCCGAGGCATTGCGCGAGCCGGTCGCCGATGGCCATATCCGCGCGATCCGCTGGGAAGATGGGCGATACGTCCTCGACCCCTGGGCGCTCGAGCAGGTCGATACCGGTGATCCCCGCAAGTTCCTGATCCGCGGCGGACGATGGAAGGTGATGGCGCTGACCTCGCTTTCCTGGATCCTGCCGGTCGAACTCACGCCCGATGGGCTGGAGATCGTCGCGATCCATTACGACAAGGCCATCGCCCCGCAGGGCAGTTTCCAATGCTATGGCATCGAGGATGCGCGCGTCTCCAAGGTCGGCGATCGCTGGCTGATGACCACCTGCTCGGTCAGCCCCGAGCGCCATTCGACCACGCTCTACAGCTCGACCAATGGGCTCGACTTCACCTTCGAGGACGTCGTCCTGGATCACCAGAACAAGGACATGCTGATCTTCGAAGGCCTGATCGGGGACAAATACTGGGCACAGACCCGCCCGCTCGGCGATCTCTACTTCACCTATCCACCGGGCAGCGAATGGCGCGGCGGTCCTTCGATCAACCTGGCCACGTCGCCCGATGCGCTGCACTGGAAGCCGCATCTGGAACCCGGCATCCGCCCTCATGCCGCGACGATCGCCACGGCGCGCATGGGCGGCGGGACGCCGCCGATCCTTACCGATGCCGGCTGGCTGACCTTGTGGCACGGCGTCGAGCCGAAGGAGGTCGTCGGCATCTACCGCACCTATTGGTCGATCCTCGACCGGGACGATCCGTCCAGGGTGCTACGGACGGAACACGAGCCCCTGCTCGAGTCGGTGCCTGCGCTGACCCGGTCGCTGGAGGAAAGGATCTACGTCCGCGACGTGGTGTTCACGACCGGCATTGCCGATGCGGGTGACCATTATGTCGTGGCGTCGGGCGAGTTGGATCTCGCCTGCCGGATCACCCATGTCCCGAAGAAGCTGTTCGCCTAGGCTTGGCCTCACAACGCGGTGGCGGCCTGGTGATAGCCGTGTCTTCTCAGGGCCTTGAGGCACGGAACGCGCGACATTCCCGGCCGTTGGTAGGCGCAGCAGGAGGAGAGGGATTGGTGGCGAACGCCAACCGCTGGCCGGCGAAGCTATGGCTCGTGCGGCACGGGCAGAGCGCAGGCAATGTCGCGCGCGACGAAGCGCATGCCGCAGGGCTCGAGCGCATCCCGCTGGCGACCCGCGATGTCGACGTGCCGCTGTCGCGGCTGGGCCAGCAACAGGCCGACGCGCTTGGACGGTGGTTCGCGGGCGGAAGCGGGCATGGGCGTCCCGAGGTCATCCTCGCCAGTCCCTATCTTCGTGCACGCGAAACGGCGCAGCGCTTCCGCGATGCCGGGGGTGCGGATCCGGATGAGCCCGTCTGCGTCGACGAACGGCTGCGCGAGAAGGAGTTCGGGATCCTCGACGGGCTTACCACGGCGGGCGTTGCCGCGCAGGAGCCGCAACAGGCGGAGTTTCGCCGATTGCTCGGGAAATTCTATCATCGCCCACCCGGCGGCGAGAGCTGGGCGGATGTCATCCTGCGGCTGCGCAGTCTGCTGGACACCGTCTCGCTGCACTATGCGGGCAGGCAGGTGATGATCGTCGGGCACCAGGTCGTGGTGCTTTGCCTGCGCTATGTCATCGAGAACCTTGGCGAGGAGGAGATCCTCGCGATCGATGCAGCGGGCGACGTCGCCAATTGCTCGGTCACCGAATATGCCTTCGACGCGTCGATCGGGAAGGACGGCGGGCTCCGGCTCCAGCGCTATAACGAAGTCGCCCCGATGGAAGAGGATCCCCAGGCCCAAGTGACACGCGCGCCCGACGCGCTGGTGGCAGCGCGCGGATGACTGCGCTCGATCGTGGCTGGCTGGTCGCGAATCCACTCCCTGGGGTCGAGCAGGAGACCAACAAGAACGCGCGCGGACGGGTTCTTGTCGCGGGCGGCTCGAACAGCGTGCCGGGCGGGCTGTTGCTGACCGGGGAAGCGGCACTTCGGGCGGGTGCCGGCAAGATCCTGCTCGCGACGGTGGAAAGGGTCGCGCTCCCCCTGGGGATAGCGATGCCCGAAGCAGCCGTCTTCGGCCTGCCCGCCAATGCCGAGGGCGAGCTCGCTGCCGGGGCTGGAGGACCGTTGGTCAAGCTTCTCGACCTGTGCGATGCGCTCGTGCTCGGACCAGGGATGAGCAAGGAAGCGGACGTTGGTCCGATCCTGCGTCACGTCCTTGCCGCCGGCCCCGCGGACCTTCCGATCGTGGTCGATGCCGCCGTGATCGGCGCCGCACGGGGCTTTCCGGATGCCGTCCGGTCCAGAGGCGGGAAGATCGTGCTCACGCCCCACCCCGGCGAGATGGCGCTGCTGATGGACTGCGACGAGGCCGAATTGCGCGATCGGCCCGAAGCGATGGCGCGAGCGGCTGCCGAACGCTTCGCCGCGGTGGTTGTGCTAAAGCAGGCGGAGACCTGGATCGCCGCGCCCGAAGGCCCGAGCCTCCGCTATCCCGGCGGCGGGCCCGGCCTCGCCACGGCGGGGTCCGGCGATGTACTGGCCGGCATCCTCGCGGGGCTGTTGGCGCGTGGTGCAGCACCCCTGCTCGCGGCTGCCTGGGCGGTATGGCTGCATGGCGAAGCCGGCCAGCGGCTGGCGGCGCGCACGCCGGTCGGCTTCCTGGCGCGCGAGCTGCCCGGCTGGGTCCCCAAGCTGATGACGGAGCCTGGCCAAGCATAAGGGACTGCGCCATCGACAGCGATGCCGGCCAAGGATGTGCTCGACGCCCTGACGGCCAAGGCGGTCGGCGGCATCGCTTGCGATCCCTCGTACGGTTCGACCTGGTCCCGCTCGGCCTGGGGGGCGCTTGGCTCTCAGGATCCGGGACGGACTGCCGCCCTGGCGTTCACTTCCGAACCGGCAGCCTGCCCCCTGGCCTGCAAGCAAAATTGCCGGGTGCAAGGGTGGAGCCGCGCCCAGCATAGATCGCCTGGCGCGGATAGGCACAAAGCGGTCGCTGCAGGACGATACGCTTCGGATCCGCGCTTTCGAACTTGGTCGCGATGACCTGCTCGGGTGCATGTCCCCGCTCGCGCCACGCGATCAGTGCTTCGAACAAGTCGCCCCTCGCACTGGCCTCGGGCGGTGCAGGCACGCCGACGGAGGCGGAATTGAACGAGTCCGGGCCCATTCCGCCGCCGCAGTGCATTACCCCGGGTGCCAGAAAGAGCCTGGCGGTTTCGCGCAGCCTTGAGACGCCACCAAGTGCCCGTGCCTGACGATCGTAGAATGCAACGGTCTGCGCTGGCGGGACCAGCGTGTCGGCCAATCCGTGATAGAGGATGAGCTTGCCGCCGCGGGCGCGAAAAGTTCCAAGGCTTCCACGCGTTGCGTCGTTGACGTCGGCGTCCAGCGCCCCGTCCACGATCGGCATGTCGCGGTCCAGGTCGAAGCCACGCCAATCCCAGCGCGTGCCGAACACCCATCTGAAGAGACTGGCGAACTGCGGCTGGCCATTGCTCGCGCTCTGGAGAAATTCCCAGCCGAATCGCCCCGGCCCCTCGCTGCCCGGCAGCCAGCCGAAAAAGACGGGCTTTCCGTCTCGGGTAGTGGGGCCGGCATAGAATGCGCGGGCCGTGGCTACTTGTGCCGCGGTGAGGCACTGGTCGCCTTCCTCGCCGGGACAGGTCAGGGTTGCAGGATCGAAGCTGCAGCCGAGCGGATCGGTGACGAACGGATCGCCCGCAAGGGCCGCGCCCTGCCGGCGGCATTCGGCGATGGCCGCGCGGTTGAGCAGCGCGAGCTTTGCGGCCGGCAGCCGGCCGCCCGGGGTGCGGTTAGCGGCCGCGAAATCCCATGCGACGGCAGCATGTCCCCAAGTCCGGTTGATGACCGGCGCGCCTATCAGGATGCCGTCATAATCGGCGGGGTAGTAAAGCGCCTCGATCAGGCCCTGCTGCCCGCCGGTGGAGCAACCGGTATAATAGGAACGCCGGGCGCCGCGGCCATAAAAGGCCTTGGCCACGGCCTTGCCGGTAACCGTCATCACATGGGTGGAGAGCCGGCCCCAGTCCTTCCATTTGCGGGGATGGCCGATCAGCGCGTCGCCGTCGAGCATGGTCGCCGGCGACGTCCCGGTATCGGTCGTCGCGGTGGCGAAGCCGCGCCGCAGGCCGTTCAGCATTCCGCCATAGCCCGCCTGCAGCGTGCCGGCGAAACCGCCATTGCCGTTGCCGTGGAAGATACCCGCCCATCCGTCGACGGGCAGCCAGATCTCGACGCCGATATCGGAATCAGGAGCGGACCGTACCTGCGCGACCACCCGGCAAAAGGCCGGCACGTTGGCCCCGATCGGGAGGTTGAGCGCGGCCGCGGCCGTGCCCTTCGGGACCAGCGTGGCGCTGGCGATGGTCGTGTCCGGCAGGCGGAGGCCCGAGAGCGCCTCGCATCCGGAAGGACGGTCGGGCGTACTCGCGCCAGCCTGGGCTGCAGCAAGCGAGGGCAGCGAAACCGACAGCATAATCGCGGCGATGCCGGCCAGGCGTCGGGAAAGGACCGAATGCGGCATGGTCACGAACCCTGCCTGGCGGCAGAGGCCGGCGCGCAACCCGAGGCCGGCGCAGGCAGCACCGGAGCGGTGCTCCCGGTCCGCCAGTTCCAGGACTGGGTGCCGTCGGCCCGGCGCCGGCAGACCGCCTGCTCGTGCAGGGCGTACATGCCGGGCATGAACCCGCCGGACGCCCGCAGCGCCTCGCCAAATTCCATGAAGGCGCTGTCGGCGCCGAAGCTGCGCCAGGCCGGGCCCTTCGCGGAGAACGGCTTTCCGTCGCGCGCGAAGCTGGTCCAATAGTCGAGCATTGCGGCAGAGAGGCCGCGTTCGGCCGGCGTGTCCGGGATTGCGGGCCAGGCCGGCGGCGTCGCGGCGATCGTTCCGAACACGAAGGGCACTTCGCTCGCGTGGAACCCGGTCAGGCCAGCGGCGTCGGCGCTCGGATAGCTATGGCTGAAATAATAGAGGAACGAAGGCTGGCCGATCGCCGCCTGGTTGCGCACCAGCCGCTCGGAGGTCCAGCCGAAGACCGCGTCGCGCGTGCTGTCGAACCCGTTGCGCGCAAGGTCGCGGTCCGCCGGATAGAGACGGAGATAGGCGTCCGCGAGATCGCCATATTGCCTCCGGATGCCCTGCACATAGTCGTCGCGGTTCGACGGAACCGGCGGCGCGAGGAAGCTGAGCGAGCGGATCTCGCCGCTGTTGAAGCCGGCGATCAGCGGCACCTTCGCCTGCTCGCCACGCTCGAACGTATCGACCAGCTGGCGCGGGAGGATTTTGCCGTCGATCGTGCCATAGGGGACATAGCCGGTCTTGGCAGACGCCTCGACGAGCGTGCCGGCGTCCATCGCCCGGAGCGCCGCCAGGTTCGGTGCCTCGAGCCTGCCCGCGAGCCAGGCGCCGATATCCTCCGCCGGGAACTCCTCCCCGCGCTTGCTGCGCAGCTCGGGCATCGTGAAGAGATAGCCGCTCTCCACGATCGCCCGGTCGAACAGGCCCCGCGCCCGCGGCGAGGCGAGCAGATATTCGACGCTCAGCGCCCCGGCGGATTCGCCAAAGACCGTAACGTTGCGCGGATCGCCGCCGAACGCCGCGATATTGTCCCGCACCCAGTGCAGCGCCTGGACCTGGTCGAGCAGACCGTAATTGCCGGAGATCCCGTCGGGGGACTCCTTGCTCAGCTCGGGATGTGCGAGATAGCCGAGCACGCCCAGGCGATAGTTTATCGAAACCAGGATGACGCCGCGTTTGGCGAACTCCTGGCCATCATACATCTGCGAATGTCCCGATCCCCAGATCAGCGTGCCGCCATGGATCCAGACCATTACCGGCGCATTGCGCGCATCGGCGGGCGCCGTGACGTCGAGGGTCAGGCAGTCCTCGGCCATCGGTACCTTGCCGCGATCATAGGGACCGGCGGCCATCGGCGGCTGCATGCAGGCGACGCCCATCGCCTGTGCCGCGCGCACGCCATCCCAGCGCGGCATCGCCGCGGGCGGGCGCCACCGGCGCTCCCCGACCGGCGGAAGCGCATAGGGGATCGCTCGGAAGACCTTGGCATCCCCTTCGCGCAGGCCCTGCACCGACCCCGCGGGCGCGTTCACCACCGGCGCCTTGCCGGGTTCCGCCTGGTAAGCGTTGCCCGGTCCGGCCAGCATCCCGCAGGCAAGGGCGACGGCGGCCAGCAGGCGCGACAGAGTCTTCATCACAGGCTTCCTTCGTGGCGGATTTCGTTGCGGCGGATCAGCCGCGCGAGAAGCAGGAACAGCGCCGCCCCGATCAGGTACATCGGCGCCAGCGCGTAATAGGCGGCCTGCAGGGCATGCGGGCCATGGGTAGGGCGGAAGAAATCGCTCGCCATGCCGACATAGGTCGGCCCGAGCCCGAGCCCGATGAAGTTCATCACCAGCAGCAGCAGCGCGCCCGAGATCACCCGCCGCTCGGGCGCCACTTCCCCCTGCACGAAGGTCACCGTGGCCGAGAGGAAGAACGAGTTCAGGAACAGCGGCACGCTGAGGAAGGCGAGCGCCAGCTGCCAGCCCGGCGCCCAGGCGAAGCCCAGGAAGAAGGGCAAGGCGAGCAGCAGGGAAATCGCGGGGATCGTCGCATAGGCCGCCTTGTCGCGGCGGCTGAACCGGTCGACCACGCGCCCCGAGGCATAGATGCCGGCGCTCATCCCGATCCCGACGACCAGCGCATACCAGATCGCGACCTCGTCCAGCGTCATGCCCTTTTCGCGCATCAGGAACAGCGTCGTGAAGTTGAGCAGCCCATAGGTGATGAAGTTGCCGGCGCCGCTAGCCAGCGACGCCATCAGCAGGACCGGATTGCGGAAGAACTGGGCGATGGTGGCGCCGAACCCGATGGTCCTCTCATCGATGCGCACCGTCGTTGCCGGCGTGTCCGTCTGCCCGCGGTCGGGCTCTCTTACGATCAGATAGACTGCCAGCGCGGTCATCACGCCGATCGCGCCGATGACATAGAAGGGAATGCGCCAGTTGAACGCCGCCGCCAGCGACGCGCCGAAGGCGACGCCGAGCGCGGACCCGATCGGCGGTCCGAGATTGAAGATCGCCATCGCCGTGGTCCGCCGCTCGCGCGGGAAGGAATCCGAGATGATCGCATAGGAAGGGGGCACGCCGCCCGCCTCGCCGACGCCGACCATCATCCGCGCGACAACCAGCTGCCCATAGCTGCCGACCATGCCGCAGGCCGCAGTCGCGGCGCTCCACAATGCGCAGGCGATCGACAGGACCTTCACCCGGTTCATATGGTCCGCCAGCCAGCCGATCGGGATCGCGATGAAGCAATAGAAGAGCGCGAAATAGAAGCCGGTGAGCCGGCCCAGCTGGCCATCGGTGATGTGCAGGCTGTCCTGGATCGGCTTGGCGAGGATCGAGATCAGCTGGCGATCGAGGAAATTGAGCACATAGACGAAGCACAGCATCGCAAGCGTGATCCGCGCGCCGCGGCCGGGTGCCGGAGGGCTGCCATCGCCGCTGGTTGTCGACAGTTTTTCCACGCTCATCTCTCCGATATCTTGTCAGGCGTGCCCAGCCAGCCCGGCTTGCCGCGACCGCCCGCATAGCCTGCGGCGACGCGCTGCTTCAGCAGGGCAGGCGGACGGAAGCGCTCGCCATAGCTGTCCTGCAACAGCGTCTGAACCTGCAGGCACAGGCTCGACGTCACATTGTCCATCAGCGCGAACGGCCCGATCGGGTGACCCAGCCCCAGCCGGCACGCGGTATCGAGATCCTCGGGCGTCGCGACGCCTTCCTCGACCAGCTTCACGGCCTCGATCAGCATCGCGTGCAGCATCCGGTTGACCGCGAAGCCGGCGACGTCCTTCACCACGATCGGCTGCTTGCCCGCGCTTTCCAGCATTGCGGCGGTCCAGCCGACGATCTCCGGGTCGGTGTCGAAGCCGGGGACGATCTCGACCAGGCGCATGCGCGAGACGGGCGAGAAATAATGCGTGCCCAGGAAGTTCCGCCGACGGTCCGCAGGGAGCGCCGCACCTAGCGTCGAGATCGGGATGGTCGAGGTGTTCGATGCGATCACGCAGGTTTCGGGACACACTTCGCCGAGCATCGCCAGCACTTCGCGTTTGACGTCGAGCGCTTCGAATACCGCCTCGGTCGCCAGGTCGCGGTCGGCGAATGCGGCAAGGTCCGCCGCCGGCCGGATGCGTTCGAGCGCGGCTGCGTGCCGCTCCTCGGTGTAGAAGCCGCGCGCCAGTCCGCGCTCCAGGAGCGTGCGCAGCCGGGCCAGTGCCGCCTCCACCGCGGCGGGATCGCGATCGTGGAGCAGCACGTCCATGCCGGCCAGCGCGAACACGAAGGCGATCTCCGCCCCCATCAGGCCGGCGCCGACCACGCCGACGCGCATCTCACGGACGGGTTGCGACATAGCGGTCCAGCTCCCCATCCTCGTAATCCGCACGCAGCTTCATCTTGTCGATCTTGCCGGTCGCGGCCAGCGGCATCCGCGGGAGCTGGACGACCTCGTCCGGCAGCCACCAGTCGGCGACCTTTCCCCGCAGCGCATCGATCCAGGTCGGCGCATCGCCACTCTCGCCCGGGCGCAGCTCCACGACCAGCACCGGACGCTCGCCCCATTTGGGATGCGGCTTGCCGATCACCGCCACTTGCCCGACGCGCGGATCGCGGCCGACGATCGCCTCCATTTCCGCCGGGTTGATCCACTCCCCGCCGGACTTGATCAGGTCCTTGGACCGTCCGCAGATCGTGAGGTTGCCGGTCTCGTCGATCATCGCCAGGTCGCCCGTGTCGAAATAGCCCCGGGCATCGAGCGCGCTCGCCTCGGCGTTGAAATAGCGCTCGATCACCGAGTGCCCCTTGACCTTCAGATGGCCGACGGTGCCGCGCTGTTGCGCCAGCGGCGTGCCGTCGGCCTGGGTGAGTTCGAGATCGACGCCGATCTGGGGACGTCCCGAAGACCGTTCGGCCGCCGGCGGGGACTGGATCGAATCCGCCGTGCCGAGCGGCGACATCTCGGTCATGCCCCAGGTCGTCTGGACGCGCACGCCGAGCCGTTCCTCCATGCGGCGGATCAGCGCGTCGGGGCATTTCGAGCCGCCGATGATGACGCGCTCCAGGCTCGGCACGTCCTCGCCCGTGGCGTCGAGATGATCGAGCAGGCCGATCCACACCGTCTGCACGCCGCCGGCGATCGTCACCTTCTCGCTGCGGATCAGCGCGGCCAGGCTCGCCCCGTCGAGATCGCGCCCCGGAAGCACCAGGCTCGCGCCTACCGCGGGCGCGGAGAAGGGCAGCCCCCAGGCATTGGCGTGGAACATCGGGATAGCGACGAGGATACGGTCCTTCGCGGACAGGCAATAGGCGTCCGGCTGGATCGACATCATCGTGTGGAGATAGTTGGAGCGGTGGGTGAACACGACGCCCTTGGGCCGGCCGGTGGTGCCCGAGGTGAAGCAGAGGCCTGCAGCGCTGGCTTCGTCGAATTGCCCCCATTGCACCGGCGTGCCGTGCGCCTCGACAAGTGTGTCGATCCCTTCGACCGGAACGGCGCAGAGGCCGGCGATCGCCGAATCTACTGCTTCGTCGAGGACGATCACCCGCTCGACCGTGGGGCACAGGGGCAGCAGTTCCGGCAGCACCGGCGCAAGGCTGGCGGCGATCGCCAGCACGCGGTCCTCGGCGTCGTTGATCATCGCCGAAAGATGCGCCGGGGTGAGCCGCGGGTTGAGTGTGTGGCAGACCAGCCCGGCGTTCATCGTCGCATAATAGAGCTCGAGATGATGCTGGGTGTTCCACGCCAGCGTGCCCACGCGGTCCCCGGTTCGCAGCCCCAAAGCGAGCAGCGCGCCCGACAGGCGGTTGCTGCGTTCGCGCAGTTCCGCATAGCCGGTGCGCCGCAGGATCGTGCCGCGCGACGCCGTGGCGACCGTGGCGGCGCCGTGCCACTTCGCTGCATGATCGATGAACTTGTCGAGGGTCAGTGCGAATTGTTGCATAGGTTCCAGGTGCTTGCTTGGGAGGCGGAGCGGACGGAGCGCCGGCATGAGGCCAGCGCTCCTCCCGGTCAGAAGCGCTTCCGCAGTCCGACCGACACGTTGCGGCCGAGATTGTAACTGCCGCCGATCCCGTCGGTCGCCGGAAAGAAGGGCGGCCGCTGGTCGAGCAGGTCGTTCACCAGGAGCGACAGTTCCGTCCCCTTGGCAAAGCCGATGTCCGGCAGCTTCACCGAGAAGTGCAGGTCCACCGTGGTGTAGGAGCCGGCGCTGTACTGGGCCGTGCCGGTCGCGGTCGCATAGAGGCTGGTGATGCCGTGGCGGTAGTTGACGAAGCCGACGGCGCTCAACGGACCGACCTGCGCGCCCAGCGTGCCCCGCATGGTCGCCTTGGGAATGCCGAGGTCGAGCTGGTTCGACGTGGCCGAAGTGGGGGAGAGCTGGGTGTCGAACTTGAGGATGTAGTTGCCGGCAAGGCCGGCGAACACCGCACCGAATTTGGTGGCCTTGCGATAGCCGATGTCGAAATCCAGGCCGTTGGTGTCGCGCACCCCGAAATTGCCCTGGCGGAAATCGAGCAGGTTGCCGATCGCCGGAAGCGCGCCCGGCGCGAAGTTCACCGGTACCGCGATCGACAGGAGGCTCGAGAGCTGTGCGGCGCTGGGATTGCGGTAGACGACCGCGGCAAAGGTCGGATCGGTGAAGGCGATGCTGCCGCCCGGCGTCCCGATCACATCGGTGTAATGGATGTCGTAGAAGGTCAGGCTCGCCCGCAGGTCGGGCAGGAAGGCCGGCCGGAAGTCCGCTCCCACCGACCAGGTCCGGGCCTTTTCTGGCTGCAGTCCGCGATTGCCGCCGTACAGGGCGACCGTATCGACCTGCGCCGCGCCTCGCGACGGATCGCGCAGCGTGCTGCCGGCGATGGCGGCCGCGTTGAAATAATAGGCGCCGACCGTGGCAGCGACGTCGCGCAGTCCCGGCGCGCGGAAGGACGTGCCATAGGTGCCGCGCAGCATGACCCCGCGCACCGGTTCCCAGTTGACCCCGACCTTGGGATTGGTCGTCGATCCGAAGTCACTGTAATCGTCGTAGCGGGCGGACAGCGACAGGGCGAGGCTGCGCATGAGGGGCGCCTCGTTGCCCTCACCGAAGATCGGCACGAAGATTTCGCCATAGACCGACTTGATGTTGCGATCGAGCGTCTCGGGCACCTGGGCGCCGCCATAGATGCCGCGCTGCCGGAACGCCTCGTGCCGATACTCGGTCCCCGCCGCGATCTTCAGCTGGCCGCCGGGCAGGGTTGCGAGCGTCCCGTCGATCTTGGCGGCACCTAGATAGGTCCGCTGATGGATCGTCAGGTCGCCGGCATAGTCCAGGATCTTGGCGACGACCGCCGGCGCGGTGCCGGTGCCGAACGGATCGAGCGCCGTGGCGAGTGTCGAGGCGGATGCCGCCGCATCGAGTGCCGCGGGGTTGATCGCCGGCAGGTAGGAGTCGTTCCGTGCCCAGTCGTATGTGCCGTAGACGCTCAGCTTGAAGTCGCCCGCCAGCTTGGCGTCGAACCCGGCGGAGGAGTTGCCCGCCCGCACGCGGAATTTGTTGTCGATATGGTCGGCGCCGTAGAGATTGTCGGTGCGGAACTGGACGAACTCGATGGTGGCGCCGCTGCCCGGCGGTGCCCGGAAGAACGGGTTCTGCGAGAAGCCGGGAATGTTGTAGAGGATCACGCCGCCCGAGGCGCCTGCGCCCGGCGGCGGCGGTGCCTGCACCGTGTCCTTGCGGTCGGAATACAGGACCTCGCCCCACAGCGTGATGAGGTCGCTCAGGTCCTGATGGGCCGTGAGGAAGCCACTGTGCAGGCGCGTTTCGGGCACGATGTCGGTGACCGCGCCGTTGTCGCACAGGTTGCGCGTGTTGGGCGCCAGGCCGGGCGCGGCGTAGTAGATCGCATAGGCAGTCGTGTTGACCGCCACGTTCGCCGCCGGGCAGACGGTGCTGCGCGAATCGACGCCGCCATAGGGGCGGAAGTCGACCACGCGGAAATCGCGGTCGGCACCGGTGATGTTGCTGTTCTCGGCATATTGATAGGCCGCGACGAACGCGCCACTGCCCCAATCCTGGCCGAACAGGCCGCTTGCGGTGAAATTGTGGTAATCGTCGGCCATGCCGTAGCGCACCGATGCCTCCAGTCCGGAGGCGCGCTTGCGGGTGATGAAGTTGATCACCCCGGCGACGGCATCCGAGCCATAGATCGCCGAGGCGCCATCGGCGACGATCTCGACGCGCTCGATCGCCAGGTCCGGGATGAGCGGGAAGTCCGGATTGGTTTCTTTGGTGCTGGACGCGACGAGCCGGTGTCCGTTCATCAGCGGCAAGGTCGCGCTCGCGGGCAGGCTGCGCAGGCCCGGCGCAAAGGACCCTGCACCGCCGCCGCTCGGCCGGGGCGTAGTATTGAAGCTGTTGAGCTGCGGCACGGTGGCGAGCAGGTCCGCGGTGGTGTTGCCGCCGATCGTCTTGATGTCGTCTCGCGTCACGCTGATCAGGTTGGAGCCCGTCGGCGGCACGCCGCGAATGCTCGTGCCCGTGACGACGATCTCGTTCTTGTCCGGTGAGACGTCATCCTGTGCGACAGGCCCGCCGGCTGGGCTCGTCGCCGCGGTGTCCGAGCCGCTGTCCTGTGCGCGTGCCGGCGATGCCGCGCAGAGCATCAGCGCCAGCGCCGACACGCCGGACAAGGCCGCCCGGCTTTCGAGAATCCTGTTCTCGGTCATGCAATCCTCCCCACTTCTTTTTTTGTCGGGAGGCATCGTCCTCGCGCTGGCCCCACTTGGCGATGACGGGAGTGACGGCCAGATTTAACCGAAGTGACCAGGTTACTGGCCAGTCAATGGCCGGTACGCTCGCTCAGCAGCATCGAGGCCGCGGCGAGCCGTGCGCCGTCGGGCTTGTAGCGGTCGCGATACTGGCTGGGGGTCAGGCCGGCCCATTCGCTGAAATTGCGCGAGAAACTACCGGGCTCGCTGAACCCTACCCTATAGCCCACCTCGGTGACCGGCAGGTCGGTCACGAGCAGATAGGCAGCGGCCAGCTCACCACGCAGGCGGGTGCGGATCTGCTGGAAGCTCTCGCCTTCGCGCGCCAGGTCGCGACGCAGCCGGCGCGGGCGGCTGCGCAGCCGCTCGGCAACCGCGTCGATCGGCACCGACCAGTTCTGCAGGCGCTGGAAATCGACCAGCGCGTGCTCGGTCCGGGACCGCCAGGTGGTGCGCCCGGTCGGGGTCGCGAACCAGTCCGGGTTGCCGGCATTATATTCCTCGACATCGGCCAGCGTCCCATGGCGCAGGCGAGTGCCGAGGTCGCTGCGATCATAGAGCAGCGCATCGAATGGCGCGTCGTAGCGGATCGGGCAGCCGAACACCGCGAAGCGATCGAATCCGTTCGGCTGGACCGGCCGGGGGCCGCGGATCTGGACGCCGCGCAGCCGGAGCGGGCGGCCGATCAACCAGCTGAAGAACTGGAATATCCATATGAAGCGGAACCAGACGAAGATGTCGCGGTCGACGCCTTCGATCGTGTTATAGACGCAGACATGCTTCGCGCCTTGGCGATCCTCGATCAGCTGCGGACCGATGTCTTCCGACAGCGCCTGGGTGAAGCGGATACTCACCCGGATCGACTCACCGAAGGTTTCGCAGTGGAGATAGGCGAGCATGCGCTCGAGATCGAGCGCGAGCCGGCAGCGCTCGGCCATGAAGCCGATAAAGGCGTCGTCCAGCGCGAACTGGATCTGCTGGATGAGTCGGGACAGCGCCCGGCCATCGATCGACGCGTCCGGATCGCCATAGACCAGGGGATCGATGCCTGCCCTGCGCAGCAAGGCTGCGGGGTCCTGACCCTTGAGGACCGCGCCCTGCAGCAACCGCGCCACCACCCTCCCGTCCAGGCCCGGAGCTCCTTCGGGCGCGGGCACTGGTCGCACAGCGGGAGGCCAGGTATCGGCATGCTCGGTCACGCGCCGCAGATTTCCACGAAACGCGCGCCACGCGCCAGCGCAATTACATGCTTCCTTGGACCGCTGTGGGGAAAGCCTGGGGAGCGCGGCCCGCGAAGTTGCAGGCGCGCCCTCTGGTCGCGCACCCGGAGTCCGGCTGGCCAGCACGCGCTAGTCGAGCAGGCGGGCCAGTTCCTCGGGCGTCCCCTTGGGAAACAGCTTGCCGAGATAGGCGATGAATGCCGAGACCCGCGCGCTGAGCAGTCGTCGCGAGGGATATAATGCCCATAGCTCGGTCTCCGGTGCGTCGGCATCGCCCCAGCATATCAGCCGCCCGGCCGCCAAGTCGCGATCCACCAGCGACAGGGGCAGCCGCCCGACGCCGGCGCCGAGCCTGACTGCGTCCCGGACCATGACCATAGAAGCGAGCGACAGCACCGGCTCGACCGACAAGTCCTGCACCTCGCCCGCTGCCTTCAGCTTCCACACCGCTTGAGGATCCGCCGCGCCGCGCACCACGGCGGGCACGGCCACATTGTCCACCGGCCGCTCGAGCGAAGGCGGCGCCACCACCACCAGCCGGTCGCGAAGAAAGGCCCGGCCCACCAGGCTCTCGTCCGGACGGGGGTTGACCCGGATGACCAGGTCATAGCCCTCCTCGATCATCTCGACCGCGCGGTCGTCGGTGGTCACATCGAGCCGCACCTCGGGATAGTCGCGCACGAAGCCCGCGGCGATCCTGCCCATCGCCACCTGGGAGAAGAGCAGGGGCGCGCTGATCCTGAGCGGGCCACGCGGACGATCACCCCCCGAAGCGATTGCGGCGGCAGCCTCCTCAAGTTCGGTGAGCAGCGCCGCCGACCGCGCATGGAGCACCCGGCCTTCCTCGCTTAACTTGAGGTCCCGCGCGCCACGCTCGAACAGGCGGACACCGAGCGCCGCCTCCAGCTCGGATACGCGGCGCGACAAGGTCGCCTTGGGCCGCCCGGTCGCGCGGGCGGCGCGACCGAAGCCGCCGTGTCGGGCGACCAAGTTGAAATCGGCAAGAGCAAGCAGGTCCATGCGTTCCACCAGCGAGACAATGTGTCTAGTTATAGCGACTATTGGCAAGATCATGGAACGGTAAATTCCGGGACGTCGCTCACGACATCCAAGGAGAACCCCAATGACCATCCTCGTTATCGGCGCCACCGGGCGCGTCGGCCGCCACGTCGTCGACCAGCTCGTCCAGCGCGGCGCCAAGGTCCGCGTGCTCACCCGCGACCCGGCCAAGGCGAGCTTCCCGACCGGTGTCGAGATCGCGCAGGGCGACCTGCTCGACCTCGATGCGCTGCGCGCCGCCTTCCAGGGCGTCACCAGCTTCTTCCTGCTGAACGCAGTGTCGGGCGACGAATTCACCCAGGCGCTGATCGCATTGAACATCGCGCGCGAATCCGGCGTCGAACGGCTCGTCTACCTCTCGGTCCTCCACGCCGACCGCTTCGTGAACGTGCCGCACTTCGCGGTGAAGTCGGGCGCCGAGCGGATGATCGAGCAGATGGGCTTCGACGCCACGATCCTGCGTCCCGCTTACTTCATCGATAACGAGCACATGATCTCAGACGTCGTGCTCGACCACGACGTCTATCCTATGCCGATCGGCGGCAAGGGCGTCGCCATGGTCGATGCCCGCGACATCGCCGAGGTCGCCGCGATCGAGCTGATCCGCCGCAGCCAGGCGCCGGGCAGGCTGCCGGTCGAGACGATCAACCTGGTCGGCCCCGACACCCTGACCGGCAAGGACGTCGCCGCGATCTGGTCCGAGGTGCTTGGCCGACCGATCGTCTATGGTGGCGACGACCCGAGCGGGTTCGAGCAGAACCTCGGCACCTTCATGCCGAAGTGGATGGCCTATGAGATGCGGCTGATGGCCGAGCGCTATGTCAGCGACGGCATGATCCCCGAGGCCGGTGATGCGGAACGCCTCGTCGCGATGCTCGGGCGCCCGCTCCATTCCTACCGGGCATTCGCCGAGGGCATCGCCGCCGCGCGCTGAACGCCCAAGGCGAGCTCGCCATGCAAGGCCGGATAGCGGTTCGCCCGACCGGGCGGGCCGCCATCGCGGCTTCGGGCCGGGCCGGATGCAGAAGGCGATGCTGTGGCGTCGCCTCGCACCCGCCCCCTGGCCTCCCCTTATTGTCCTTTCGGCCGAACCCTTTGAGCAAGCGCGCGTTTCTTCGTGGCGCGCATCCAAAGCGCCGGACGTGCGTTTGGACGGGATTGTGACGGGGGCAGAATGACAGTCGATCATCGAGGCACGCTCGAGGAACTCTTCCCAGGCGACAGCGTGATGGCGCGGACCATGCGCGCCCATGGCTGGGCCGCCACGCCGCTCGGCGCGCCCGATAGCTGGCCCGAGGCGCTCAGGATTCCGCTGCGCATGCTGCTGACTTCGCGCTTCGAGATGTGGCTCGGCTGGGGTCCGGACCTGCATTTCTTCTACAACGACGCCTATATTCCGACGCTCGGCATCAAGCACCCGGTCATGCTCGGGCGGCCATTCCGCGAGGTTTGGTCCGAGGTCTATGAAGACGTCGCCGACCAGGTGGAGCGCGTGCGCGCCGGCGAAGCCACCTGGAACAAGGCGCTGCTCCTGCTCCTCGAGCGCAGCGGCTATCCGGAGGAGACCTATCACAGCTTTTCCTACAGCCCGCTTCGCGCCGCCGACGGCACAGTCGGCGGGTTGCTCTGCATCGTCAGCGAGGAGACCAAGCGCATCATCGACGAGCGCCGGCTGGAGACGCTGCGCCAACTGGGCATGGCGCTGGTCGGCGCCGCGGACCAGGCGTCGGTCCATCGCGCGGTCCGTGCGGTGCTCGGTGCTAATCGGCGCGACTTCCCCTTCGCGCTCTATCTCTCGCCGCAAGGCAGCCTCGCCTGTACCGAGGACGCAGTCCCGCTGCTCCAGAGGGACTGGCCGGAAGCCGCAAGCGCCACCGAAGATAGAGCGATCTCCATTTCGCTTGCCACCGATCGTGCCTGGCCGAGCGGCGACTGGGCGTGCCCGCCGCGCGAAGCGCTTGCCATTGCCGTTCCGGGTCCCCTGGGCGAGCAAACCCTCGGTACGCTCATCCTCGGCCTGAATCCGCATCGGCCCGGCGATCCCGAGATCGGCGACTTCGCCCGGCTGATCGCGGGCCAGATCAGCGGTGCGCTTGCCAATATCGGCGCGCTCGACGCCGAACGCCGCCGCGCCGACCGCATCTGGACCCATGCCCGCGACCTGATGGTGGTCATCGGCGAGGACGGCCGCATCCGCTCGGCGAGCCCGGCCTGGACGCGGATCCTAGGCCACGCGGTCGAGGATGTCCTGGGCAAGCCGTTCGAGAGCTTCGTGCGGCCGGACAGCCCCACGTCCGCGGGAAATGGTCTGGGAGATGCCGCCGCGCAAGGAGAACTCACCAACTACGAGACGCGCATGGAGCGTCGCGACGGCGAGGACAGGTGGATAGCCTGGCACACCTCGAGGGAAGATGGGCTGATCTACGCCTATGGCCGCGACATCAGTGAGCGCAAGCAAACCCAGATCGCGCTGCGGACAAGCGAGAACCAGTTCCGCCATCTCGTCCAGGGCGTAGTCGACTATGCGATCTACATGATCGACACCGAGGGCCATGTGTCGAGCTGGAACGCGGGCGCGCGGCGGATCAAGGGCTATGAACCCGAGGAGATCATCGGCGAGCATTTTTCCCGCTTCTATACCCCCGAGGACCGCGAAGGCGGCGAGCCGGGCAAGGCGCTGGCGACCGCGCGGCGGGAAGGCAGGTTCGCGGCCGAGGGCTGGCGGGTCCGCAAGGACGGCGAGCGCTTCCGGGCGAGCGTGGTGATCGATGCGGTACGCGACGATGCCGGCGAACTGATCGGCTTCGCCAAGATCACCCGCGACATCACCGAGCGCGACCAGACGCAGCGCGACCTCGAAGTCGCGCGCGAAGCACTTTTCCAGTCGCAGAAGATGGAAGCGATCGGCCAGCTGACCGGTGGCGTGGCCCACGACTTCAACAACCTGCTGATGGCGATCCAAAGCAGCCTTGCCCTGTTGCGCAAGCGCCTGCCGGAAGGCGACGCGGTCACGCTTCGCCTGCTCGACAATGCCGCAGAGGGCGCGCAGCGCGGCGCGACGCTAACACAGCGCATGCTTGCCTTCGCGCGGCGCCAGGAACTGAAGGCCGACCGTGTCGAGGTGCCCGGCCTGCTCTCGGGGATGAGCGACCTGGTCCAGCGCTCGATCGGCCCGGAATGGCCGATCTCGACGAGCCTGCCGCTTGGCCTGCCGGCGATCCGGGCGGATGCCAACCAGCTCGAGATGGCGCTGCTCAACCTGATCGTGAACGCGCGCGACGCGATGCCCTCGGGCGGGCAGATCCTGATCTCTGCCACCACGCAGAGCGTTCCGGGACCCGGCGCGCCCCAACTCGCCCCCGGACGCTATGTGTGCCTGAGCGTCAACGACAGCGGCGCCGGCATGGACGCCGAGACGCTGCGCCGCGCGACCGAACCCTTCTTCACCACCAAGGGGGTCGGCAAGGGCACGGGCCTGGGCCTCCCGATGGTCCATGGCATGGCGCAGCAGATCGGCGGCACGTTCGAGCTCAAGAGCAGGCCCGGCAGCGGGACGACGGCCATCCTCTGGCTACCGGTCGATGTCGCCGAGCCCGAGCCGGTACCCGTGGCTTCGTCCGAGGAGCGCACGCCCCAACTGGCGCGGCTCAACATCCTCGCGGTCGACGACGACACGCTGGTGCTGATCAACACCGCGGCGCTGCTCGAAGATCTCGGCCACCGTGTGATCGAAGCCGATTCCGGCGCCGAGGCACTCGAGCACCTCCAGGATCGAGACGATATCGACCTGATCATAACCGACCAGGCGATGCCGGGCATGACCGGCGTGGATCTGCTGGCAGCGATCAGGACCCTTCGCCCGGGCCTGCCGGCGATCGTTGCGAGCGGATATGGCGAGGGCGTCGAGATCGGCGATCCCGCGGTCGTCCGGCTCAGCAAGCCCTTCACCCAGGCCCATCTCGGGCGTGCGCTCAGCCAGGCCTTGGAACGACGAGGCGCAGGGGAAGCGGACGCGAGCCAGGCGCGCAGCGGCTGATCGGCTGCCGGAAGGCCGACTCTCCGGATCGCAATCCGACCCAGCCTTCCGGCAGCGAGGGAGCTCAGCCTTCCTTGGGGCCGAAGCCTTCCTCACGCGACCGCTCCCCCACCGAGCGGCGATCGAGCGCGATCCGAATCCGGTCCGCCAGTTCCTGGCGGCGATAGGGTTTTCCTATGACGTCGAGCCGGCTGCCACGCGGAATGTCCGCAACCAGGTCCTCGTTATAGCCGGTGGTCATCAGGATCGGCGTCTCGGGCCGCAGGGCATGGAATTGCTCGACCAGTTCCAGGCCGCTCATGCCCCCGGGCATCACAATGTCGGTGAACAGCAGATCGACGGGGCGGTCGCCAAGCAGTGCCAGCGCCTCCTCGCCGCTCGATACGACCAGCACCGTATAACCGAGCGCCTCCAGCTGCTCCTGGGCGAGCACGCGCACATCCTCGCTATCCTCGACCAGCAGGATCGTCTCGCTGCCGCCGGCGCTCGTCCGGGCCGTGCGAGGGGCTGGTGCGGCGGCGCTCTCCGGGTCGGCTACCGGGAACAACAGGCGCACAGTGGTACCGCGCCCGAGCTCGGAATCGATCTCGAGGCGCCCGCGCGACTGCTGGACGAAGCCATGTACCATCGCGAGGCCAAGGCCCGTGCCGCGCTCGCTGCCCTTGGTGGTGAAGAAAGGCTCGGTCGCGCGCTGGCGCACCTCCTCACTCATGCCAACACCCTCGTCGCTGATCGCCAGCACGACATAGTCGCCCTCGGGCAGCTGGTGCGCGGCGGCGTTGCCGTTGAGTTTCCACAGCTCGGTCGCGATCGTCACCTTGCCGCCCTGGGGCATGGCGTCGCGGGCATTGAGGAGCACGTTGAGCACGGCCATCTCGAGGTGCGTGGGGTCGATGTCGATCTCCGGCAGCCGGCGCTCCAGCGCGGTGACGAGGCGGACCTGCGCGCCGACCGTATTGTCGATCAGGTCGCCAAACTCGTGGATCAGGGTGTTGAGGTCGGTACGCCGGGGTTCCAGGCGGGTCTTGCGGGCAAAGGCAAGCAGCTGGCGGGTCAGCCTGGAGCCGCGATCGGCGGCGCGCGCGGCATTGCCGACCAGCCGGTGCTGCCGGTCGGTAAGTTCGTCCCCCTGCAGCATGTCGAGGTTGCCGGCGACGACCTGGAGCAGGTTGTTGAAGTCGTGCGCAAGCCCCGCGGTCAGCTGACCGATCGCCTCCATCTTCTGTGCCTGTCGAAAGGCCTGCTCGGACGAGCGTCGGCGCGTCACGTCGAGCTGGCTGGCGAAGAAATAGATCAGCTGGCCATCGGCATCATAGACGGGCGCCACGAACACCGCGTTCCAGAAGGCCGAGCCGTCGCGACGATAGTTGAGGATCTCGATCGAGATCGCTTCCTCGGCGGCGACCGCCTCACGCAGTTCGCGGACTGTCTCGCGATCGGTGTCGGCCCCCTGGAGAAAGCGACAATTGCGCCCGACCACCTCGGCCTCCTCATAGCCGGTCAGGTCGAGAAAGGCCTTGTTCGAGAAGACGATGGGATTGTCGTCCTGCCGCGGGTCGGTCAGGATCATCGGCATGCGCGTCATCTGGAGCGCCGCGAAGAAGACGGTGCCGCGCTGGTCGAGCCCCGGCTCGGCGACCGTCGAGCTCTTCCAGTGATGCTGCCCCTTGTTGCCCGTGGGGCTGTATGAGGTGGGGTCCTTGAGATTGCCCGCCGGTTCGCCGGTCGCTTGCTGGGCAGTGTCGGCCTGGCCGCTATCCTTGCTCGTCACCATGGTCCTCGAAGAAAAAGTCTCTGGCAAGAATGTTCCCGGGGCGTTTCGGTTTCCCCGCCTCCACAGATTGGTCGCAGGGCCGGCCGGACCGGCCGCAAGCAGGACGGTCGCTGCTACTCGGACGACCGCCTGCCAGCAGCGTGCTAGCAGGCCCGCATACCTTCAGTGAGCTGCAGCATCTCCGCCGGCTCGAGCTCGCGGATCAACTGGTCGGCCGTGCATTGCCGAGGCGCCTTGTCCGGACGCCAGCGCAGGAACCGCGTCCCATGCCGGAAGCGCCCGGCGGTGACCTGGTCATAGACGAATTCGGCGACGAGGTCGTGATCGAGCGCGACATAGGCGCCGGTCTTTTCGGGATTCCAGCGGCTTGGCCCATCCGGCGCCCTGCCGGTGAAGCCGGGACCACCTTCGTGCGCCGCGAGTATCTTCAGCAGCGGCTTGCGCGCGCCCTCGGCAAAGGCAGAGCAGAACCCGACAAGATCGAGCCGGCCGGCCTTGTCGAAAAGCCCGAGCAGCAACGATGCCACCCCACCCTTGGCATTGGCGCGATAGCCCCCGACCACGCAGTCGGCGGTGCGTAGCTGCTTGACCTTGCGCATCGCGCGCGCGCCAGCGGCATAAGGCTGGTCCAGCGGCTTGGCGACGACGCCGTCGAGGGCACCGCCGCTCTCGGCGAGCCAGGCCCGGGCCCGGTCGGGATCGAGCGAGGCGGGCGAAAGGACCAGTGCCGGGCTTTCGAACCTTGTCGCCAGCGCCTCCAGCGCGGCGCGGCGAGCGCGCAACGGCTGGCCCGCAAGGGCGCGGCCACCCACTTCCAGGCAATCGAACAGGATCAACCGGGCGGGCGTCTCACGCGACAAGCGCGCGATACGGGACGCTGCAGGATGCAGCCGGGCCTGGAGCGCGTCGAACGACAGACGGCCGCCAATGGGCACGACCAGTTCGCCGTCGAGCAGCAGGTGCGCCGCCTCGAGCCCATGCACGGCCTCGAGTATCTCGGGGAAGTAGCGCCCAAGCCGCTTGCCCGACTTGGACCAAATCTCGACCCTGTAGCCGTCGCGCGCCACGATCGCGCGAAAGCCATCCCATTTGGGTTCGTACTGCCAGCCCGGCGGCTCGGGCAGCGCATCTACAAGCAGCGCTTCCATCGGTTCGACGGGCGCGACCGGCGCTGCGTCCCTGGCACCCGTCTTGGCGGCTTTGCGCATGGGCATCGGAGTTCCTCGGTTTGCGGGGGAATAACCGCCGGCCCACCGATGCGTTTCGCCAGGTGCTTCGCGGCAGGCTTTGCCCGAACCGCCGGCGCGACTTTCGACAATGAGTGCTCTGTCGCAGGAAGGTAACCGCGGCTCGGAACGAAGGTGCCAGGAGGGCATTGTCGTGCGATGATATCCCAGGCCGCCAAGCTGAACCGGGACTATGCCGTCGGGCTCGCGCGCGCCTTTGCAGGCGCAATCATCTTCGGCCTTCCCTTGCTGATGACGATGGAGATGTGGGCGATCGGCCTGCACATCGCGCCCGTCCGCCTGCTCCTATTCCTGGCCTTCAACCTCGCAGTGCTGGTGATCCTGTCCCGCTTCGGCGGGTTCGAGCGAACCGCCACGCTGGTCGAGGACGTGCTCGACGCGCTTGCCGCGCAGGCCGTCGGCATGCTCACGGCGATCGCCGTCCTGTCGCTGTTCGGCGTGATCCGGCCCGGCGCCTCCATCACGGAGTTGGTCGGCCAGGTCGCGATCCAATCGGTGCCGTGCAGCTTCGGCGCGATGCTCGCGCGCAAGCAGCTCGGCACCGGCGAAGTCGATGACGACGAGAGCGTGGCGCAGCGCTCGGCGGGCTATGGCGGGCAGCTGTTCCTGATGCTGGCGGGAGCTCTGTTCTTCGCCTTCAACGTCGCGCCGACCGAGGAAATGCTGCTGATCGGATACAAGATGAGCGCCTGGCATGCGTTGACGCTCGCGCTGCTTTCGCTCGGCCTACTGCACGCGCTTGTCTTCACCGTCGGGCTCGCCGGGCAGGAGGATGCGCCCGAAGGCTATGGCAGCGCACGATTGCTCTTCGTCTTTACCATTCCGGGGTATGCGATCGCGCTGCTCGCGAGCTTCTATGTGCTTTGGACGTTCGGCAGCGTGGATGGCCTTGGAGCTGCAACGCTGGCACGGATCGTTGTCGTGCTGGGCTTTCCCGCGGCGGTCGGCGCCGCGATCGCGCGCCTCGTGATCTGAGAGGACATAGGAATGCGCAAACCGCATGCGGAGACCTCGGCGCTCGAATGGGCATCGGCCGCGCTCGGCCTCGCGCTGCTGCTGCTGGTCTTCGTGGTAATCGGCCGCGATGCGCTACGCAGCGAGGGTACGGCACCGCCGGCGATTCGCGTCGAGGCAGGAAACATCGTCCGAACGCGCGACGGATTTCTGGTCGAGTTCGAGGCAATCAACAGTGGCGGCGAGGCCGCTGCCGCGGTGACAGTCGAGGGCACACTGGAAACGCCCGGGGAGGCCCAGCAGACAGCTGGCGCCACGCTTGACTATGTCGCGGGAGGAGCGCGGGTCCCCGGCGGGCTTTTCTTCGAGCACGACCCGCGCGGAGGCAGGCTGACGCTGCGCGCGCAGGGCTACCAGCAGCCCTAGCACCGCTTCGCAACGCACGAGACTGCAGCAACACCTCGCGGCAATTGGCGCGCACGCGAAGCCGGTGCGAGCGGCGCTCAGAAGCAAGTCAGCCGCGCCAGCTTCGATGCGCGCTCGTAGCGACCCTTCTTGGCATCCGGATCAGCCGGGCCTTGCGCACTGCTTATTGCGCGGCTCGCTCGGTCGCCTGGCGTGCGCGCATCAGATCCCATTGGGGTTGTGGCAAGCCTGCTGGCCGCGCTCCAAGCAAACGCCTTCTTGACCTTGGAGTCAGCGCATGGCTCGCAGCCACCAATGGCTTTTCGAGCATATGGGGCTGGTCGGAGGTTTCATCCTGGTTGCGCTCCTTTCCGCGAACCCGCCAAAGACCGGGAAACAGCTTTCACCGCTCGGCGAAAGCGCTCCAAGCGTCCACCAAGCCGACTGGCACGCAGATGCCGAGTTGCAGTCCGCTCAGGCGTTAGCAAGTCGGAAAGGGACAGCTGCAAAGATAGCGAGGTGAGCAGACGCCGCCCCGGACATCGTCACCGCGCCCGCCGCGAAGAACCCTTCGCGCTGCAAGTCGCGGGGGCCTCTCTTTTCGTGGGGGGCATGGTGTTCCTCTACACCCCGGCGCTGCAATCCACCTGGCATCGGGCAACCCTGACCGAAGGGCAGCTCAAGGCGATCGAGCAGTCCGCCTATTATCGCAACTGCGACGCGGCGCGCGCTGCCGGAGTCGCTCCGATCTATCGCGGCGCGCCGGGCTACCGACCGGAGATGGACGGCGACGATGACGGCATCGCTTGCGAGCCCTATCCCTGAAACCCCCGTGAATCCAAAGCGTTAAGTCAGCCAGGAGGATGCAGAATGGCTGACAACAAGAATGAAACCGGGTCACCGGATCGCGACCGCATCAGTCTGTCCGAAGACTATGAGATCCGTGATTGGAGCGAGAGCCTTGGTGTTTCCGAAGATCGCCTTCGAGAAGCGGTCGATGCCGTCGGCAACAGTGCTGACGCCGTCCGCGCCTATCTCAACAAATGAGCATTAACCGTCGAGGCCAACCCTGGGGCGGAAGCAGAGGGAGAGCAGCTCAGGGCTCTCTCGCTGCCGGAGCGTCGCTGCCCGAGATGGTGGCGGCGCTTTCGCGATCTGGCGAGGGAATCGATCGGCATCTGGCCGATATGGGCTTGTCGAGGACAGGCGGGAAGCGCCGCAGAGATAATGGCGCCGGTCGAGAAACACGGTGTCAATCGAGGCTGGTAAACCACTCTGCATAGGGCGTGTTGCGTGCCATGTGTCGATTATAGTCTGGCGCTCCATCGTCCCACCAGACTGGCCCACGTTCACCCAAGAGGTGCTTTACCCGATTTACCGCCGCCCTCGCCTGCGTCTCGGCGTCATTGTCCCGTCGACGCTTGGCCGCGCCTACCTCATACCGCGCCTTCATCAGTTCGCGGACCAACCCATCTCGACAGGCATCGTCGAGATTGGGGTCAGACATCCGCCAGAGGCGCCCGCGCACCACGAAATAACGCCCGTCGGGGGTGACGGGATTCTTCGCATCGCCTTCGTCTCGATCAACCACGCGCAGCCAATTCATTACGAAGTGCCATTGCCGCCGCTCGTACCGCCAGCCAGCGCGCATGCTCCGCCCGGGCATCTGCAAGAGCCCGGTGTGTGCGAGCGTGGTCTGTAGACGCTACGGTCGTCACGAGTAGATCCTCGACGATCGCACCCAGCGACGCGGACGGTACCGCTCCCTCGAGCACTGCAGCCGCGGTCTCCCGGCACGTGATATCGCTATCGCGCAGCCTGAGACTGTGCCGCGGCAACCCCGCTGCGCGGAGCAAGGCACTCAGCCATTTCCCGTCCCAGGAGGGAGCACTGGCGAACAGATCATGGTTCGACAACGCATCGACCATCGCGCGCGCCACAAGCTCGTGGGGCTCGCCTTCGCGCAGAAGCAAGTCGTGCGGGATGCGATGAATCGCCTCGGCCGCCGGATCCCAATCCTCCCAATCCGGCGCTGGCTGGATCAGATGGGTCGAGGAGCGGCCATCCTCGAATACCCAGGCGACTTCGATCGGGTAGCTGCGCTTGCCGAGCGAGGAGGCTTCGAAGTCCAGGAACACAAGCATGAGAGCATAACTACGCCGCCTGGATTTCGGCGCAAATGCGAAGGGCCGCCCGAGAGGGCGGCCCTTCCATTGTCTTGCCTATCGCGGACAGCTCAGACGAGCAGGGCCTCCGCCGTGGAGGCCGTGCTCAGATCCGCCGCGTGCGGCATGGGACAATGAGACATCAGACCACCTCCTTTCGCTTGTTGACGATAAAAACAAAGTCGTGCGCGCTCAGAGGCATTTCAAGAAGCAAACCACTGACATCGGGAGATAATTCGGACCGCCGGGTAATTAAGGCCGATCAGCGCCGGACGCGATGAAGTTCGGGAACGCTGGGAAAAGCAGCGCGGTTTTACCGCCGGGAGAAAAGCCATGACCGATCAAGCCACGAACCAGCCGGACATCGATCGCGACGACGCAGAGCGCGCCGCGAACGCGAACATCGCCGACGAGAATACAGCCTATGTCCCGGCTGCGGGCCGGCAGACACTCGCGCAGGACGATCAGGGTATCCCCCAGACGGGCGAGGAGGATCCCCTAGCCGAGGTAAGCACGACCGAACAGGACGCCGATGCCGTTGCCGATCTGTCGGAATCGGACGCCGGTCCGAATGACGACAGCATCGAACCATCACGCATTCCAGGCTCGGCGCAGGATATCGAGGTCGATGGTGTGACCGGCCCCGGTCCGAGCGGCTAACTCGCATCGCACGTCGTCGCGATCAGCCTTGCACATGGACAGCGTCCCGACGCAAGAGTGTCGGATGTTCTCGCGTTTCGCTTTGGGTTGGCTCGGCGCTGCCGGCATCGCCACTTTTCTGTTTACCGCCCTCCCCGGCAGGACCCAAGCAACCTCGACTTTCTCAGGCTGCAGGATCGTCGACGGCGACACTTTGCGCTGCGGCGATGAACGCATCCGGTTACTCGGGATAGATGCGCCGGAGCTCCCGGGCCACTGCGCGCAGGGTCGTAACTGTGCGCCGGGAAACGGCTTCGCCTCGATGCGCAGCCTCAGTGAAGCGCTGGCCCCTCCTCTGCACATCCGGCGCGTCGGCTACGACCGCTATGGACGGACGCTTGCCCTGGTGTCGGGGGCCAAGGGCGACCTATCCTGCTGGCAGCTCAAGCGGCGCCAGGCGATCTACAAGCCGAACTGGGATAATGGCGGGCAGCTCGCCGCCATATGCAGCGCTGCCCGCTAACACCCGCCACCGGCGCTAGGGCGTCTGTCCGTAGCGCAAGAAAGTCGATGCCACGTTCGCGTCGAGCTTCTGAGCCGCGGCAAGGTCAGTGCTCGCATCGCTTGCGCGGCCGAGGCGCTTGGCGGCAACACCGCGACCGTAGAGCGCCGACGCCATCTTCGCATTACCCTTCACTGCCTTGTCGTAGAAGGTCCAGGCGTCCTGCCAGCGCTGCTGCTGGAGCGCGACCAGCCCCGCGCTGTCATAGCTGTTCGGCTCGGGGGCCAGGATAACGGCCCGATCGCACTGCGACCGCGCCTTCTCGAACTCACGCCTAAGATAGGCGGCCCGCGTCCAGCACGCGGAATTGAAGCCCGCTCCATAATCAGGTGCGCGAACAGTCAGCGCGTCATAATCGCGAAGCGCCTCCTCATATCGCCCCATGCGATTGTACAGGTCGCCGCGTCGCTCATAGGCGAGAGCGAAGCCGGGATCGGCGCCGATTGCGCTGGAAAAGTCGGCAAGCTGCGCCTGTTCCGGCTGCTCCAGCGCCCCGCGCACAAGGCCGCGGAGATAATAGGTCCTCCCGAGCTCGGCCTTGTCGTCCATGCCGATCTGAATTGCCTTGTCGAAATCAGCCATGGCCAGCGGCCATTTCTCCTCGCTGCCCGCGAGTCGGCCACGCAGCGAATAGGCAAGCCCGTTTCGCGGATCGAGGGCGATCGCCTTTTCAACCGTAGTCCGGGCCGACGGCTTGTCCCCGCTGCGCATCAGGGCGTCCGACAATCTTGCATGGACCGAGCTGCGCCAGGCCGGCGTGAAGCCGGCAACCCCGCGCATCGCATCGAGCTTGGCCATCGCCGGGTCCTGCGCCGCCTCGGCGATCTCGAGCGCCCCCTTGAGGTCCGGCAGCGCCCTATCGACGGCGTCCTTGCGCAGCCGGTCGGTTCCTCGAATGGCCAGGGCCCGCGCCCGCGTGGCATCTGGAACGCCGCCCGCATTGATCAGGTCGCTGCAGGCCGAGACGTCCTCCTTGAGGCAGCGCTCCTCATAGATGCCGCGGACATAGTCTGACAGGCGCTCCTGCGCCGCGGCGGTGCCACTCGCCAGCAAGGCTGTCGTTACCATGATGACTCTGATCATTCCCGCCCTCCCCTTGGGTGTGGATGCTATCATCCTGCGGGCGATCCACAATCGGTATGGATCGGTGCGGGGAGGCGCGACGAGCCTTAATTACTGTCGCGAGCCCTGCGCGTGCGTTCGAGCCGTTGACCAATCACGGTTCCGACAAGAGTTTCGAGAGCAGCGAAGATCGTGGCGTAGGCGACCCAGGAGAATAGCTGTCCGCCGGCCGCGTAGATGGCTGCGAGCGCCCATAGAAATACCAGAGCGAAGGGCAGGTTTCCCCAGCTGCGCGCCAATGCCGTACCGGCGATCGCGCCGCCGAGCGCGAGGACCCCGGCGGCAATCAAGGGTGCCGCGGATGCATCTGCCTCTATTCCGTGAAAGCGCAGCGAAGCGGCAATGTTGACGATCGTCGCCGCGGTCAACCAGGCGGCTAGGGCGCTTAGCGGAAGGCGAACGCACCAGCGATCCCCTGCAGACAGTGGACGGGTCCAGCTTGTCATATGTTTGAGGGCGACCAGGAGCGCACCGAGCGACAGGAAGATGATCGCGACGGAAATTGCGCCGAGATCGACCAGCTGGACGTAGAGTGCCCAGAGCGCATTGCCGAGAAATGCCAAAGCCGCCGGCCAGCGCAGGCCCCTGACATAGGCGTTATCGCGTTGTGAGGGCAGCGCCTGATAGATCGCAAAGACAAATGCCCCTGTGTACAGCGCACCCCAGATCGAGAACGCCCAGCCGGCGGGCGTTGTCAAGGTGCGGACGGCATCGGATTGCTCGCCAATAGGTGTTCCCAGGCCGACGACCTGCATCGCTGCGGCAGCGACCTGGGCAAGGGACAGGACGAGCACCGCGGAGCGGGACAGGTCCGGAGCCGGTTGCATGCTTCGTGCGATTGACTGAGCCATGCGCGTAGAAACCCGGCGATGCGCATTCGTTCCGCCGACGTCAATTCGGCCAAATACACAGGGAGATTCTGGTCCGCGCCGATGCATGGGAAAGCACCTGCATCGGCGCGGTCCGTACCAAACTGACTCGCCGTTTCGGAGTTCCAGTCCAAACGCGACATTCGAGGCGCAAACGGTAAAACGGCCCCTGCCACCTAATGCGGAATCATAGCGGCGGCCTTACACGGGCCTCAAGCAATCGCAGCCATTGCGAGCTTGGCATCGTCGAGCGAGCGAAAGCGGATGAGGCCGCCTGCTGGCCCTTCGGGGTGAATCGATATTGGGGATGATAGTCGATCGCTTTCGATCCCATCCCGCAGTTTCTCAAGCTCTGCCGACGTCAGCGAGAATAGGGTCGATCCGTCACCGCCAATCTGCTTCATTGCTGCTCCCTGCTACGCATTCCTTCGAAACGGCATGCCGTAAGTTTCGCGACACCCGAAGGCCCCGGACGACCGGCGCGCCTCTCTCCGCCCTGGCCAGATATCGCCTTGATATCGTGGCCAGCCATTCGAGGACGTCAAGCCCTGACCGACGCCCTGGCAACGCCTAGTGGAAATCGTGGCTGCCCACCTCGATCATGTTTTCGGATCGACGCCGTTCGGAAAGGGCGAATAGAGATCGCGTGGCTTCCAACCGGGATCGCTGCGATCGGGCTGCCGGGCTGGGGCGCATCATCCCGCCGATCGAGTGTCACGGGCATGTCCATCCGTCCGATCGAACGCGGCATATCGGCGCGCGCTACCACCCGGTCGAAGATGACATGGATCACCTTCCCCCCTCCTTCTCGGTGCGTGCCTATCCTTGAAGTCTGCAATTGGGGCTTTTGCTGCCCGGAAGCTCTTGGATCACGGTAGCCTCGCACTCGCTCCAATGGAGCTTTCGGATCCATGCATCCTGATCAAGCATGAAGCTGATCGGGAACGGATGGGCAAATCGACATAAGGCAATTCTAGCCGGCCAGGTGCCAATCCGGCAAACGCGCGCGGGGCTTCTGACGCCAAGCGCGGCGCGGTAAACAATCCCACCACGGTGCCACTGCCCGGAGCTCGTTCAAAGCCGCGACCGCAAGACAGGGTTTCCATGAAATCAGCACCCTAGCGGTGCAAATGTTTCCGGGAATCGATTGCTTGCCTCCAAAACGGTGGGCAGACTCTCCATCCTGGAGGTATTGGAGGATTTGTGCCGAACGAAGCAATCGCGCGCCTGACCGAGCGTCAAAAGGCCTGCCTCCGCCTCGTCGGGCAAGGATTCACGTCCAAGGAGATCGGGCGAGCCCTCGGCATCAGCTACACAACGGTCGATACCCATGTCCGGGCCGCCCTCGAAATCCTGCAGGCCGACAATCGCGCCGAAGCTGCGCGGATACTTCTCCGCGCCGACCGGGAGATTCCACCTCCTCAGCCGCTGAGTAGTCGGCCGCCGGTGCTTGCATCGCTGGCCATGGCGGCACCAATTGGCGCCACGGCGGACGTTCCGGGCCATTCCTGGCTGCGAACGATCATCCCGCCGCTGGGAGGGCAACGCAACACACTGGATGGCGAAGCCAAGGCATATGCGATCCTCAGGGTCGCCGTCCTCAGTCTCTCGAGCCTCATCATCCTGATCCTGGCGGCCGCCGTGCTGCTCTGGCTCAGCCGCTAAACTCGACCAAAACCAGAAAACCGAAACGCGAGGAGCACGCTCCCCGCGAATGGAGAAACGCATGCTCAACATTGCTCCATCGACCGTGCTCGGCGTCGCCGCGGACACCCGCGCGGCCCTCAAGGCTACCGATCAGGCGCTGCTTGCGCACGCCCAGCTCTTCGTTTCGCTGCTCGAAGGGGCTGCCGGCGCGGAGCTTCCGATAGCGATCACCCAGGACCTCTATTCGACCATGGCAGCCCATGGCGGCTCGCTGGTCGAGGGGCGCGGAAAGCTTCGCCACCTCGTCACCCGGCTGACCGCGGTCAAGGATGGCAGTGACCAGCGCGAAGTCGCGATCGGCTGCCCCAACGGCCTGCCGGAAGTCGAGCGCAAGGCCGGCGACTTCTTCACCGATGCCCGCGGGACTGCACCGCAACGGGCCTGATCCACTCTTGACCGAAGGAGCGCCGCAATGCTCGGCGACACTCATGATCGTGGCGTTTCTGTTCTGGGCCCTGACCTTTCTCTGCTGCGGCTTCGCGGCCCTGTTCGGCGGGCGCGCCGGGCGGCATATCGCGATCGTCACCGTCGCAGCGGTCCTGGCAACCTCGCTGGTCACGCTGGACGGGCGATCCTGGGCAGGGCCGCAGATACCGGCCCTGCTGGTCGATGCGCTGCTCTTCGCACTGCTCTGCGGGATCGCGTTACGGTCGGATCGCTGGTTCCCGGTCTGGTTCGCCGGCCTCCAGCTTGTCGCAGTCGCCTCGCATTGCGGGAGCTTGCTAGCCCCCGGCTTTGCACCGAAGATCTATTTCCTCCTGCAGAGCTTCTGGGCGCTGCCCATGTATGTCTCGCTCATCCTGGGCGTCGCGCTCGACCGGCGGGCGGGAATCCGCGATGACCCGGCTGCTCAATCGTGATCCGATCGAACCGTCTCGCCTCGGTCGCTGGCTACGCGACCTGGCCAACCAGGTCGAAGCGCGCGACCCAAGCGACCCCAAGGGTCCAAGGCCCTTCGGAACCGAGCAGTTGCGGGAGGCCTTGCGCGAACATCTCCGGGCGCGCCGGGCGCGGGAGAGCCTGTTCGGACCGGATCTCTTCGCCGATCCCGCCTGGGACCTGCTACTGGACCTCCTGCTGTCGGACCTGGACCGGCGAACGGTATCGATCAGCTCCGCCTGTCTTGCCGCCGCTGTGCCATCGACGACCGCCCTGCGCTGGATATCGCTCCTCGAAAAACGCGACCTGGTGCGGCGGGTCGCCAACCCGGCTGACCGGCGCAGCAGTTATCTCATTCTGGCATCCGGTACGCGGGACGCGCTCATCGGATGGTGCCGCCAGTACCTACTCAACGATCTAATGGAAGGCGGGATCGCTGGGGCCAGTTGACGACTGCACGCACGGCCCCAATCCCCCGACGCCACCGTCTGAGCACCTTTGTTCTCGGTCTGGCCGGCGGCAGCGCGTCAGTTGCGCTGCCAGCCGCCAAGGCTGCGACACAGAGCAAGCACCTCTGCAAGACGCTGCGAGTGGAGGGCAACGCGCTGGAGCTCGAAATCGAGCAGCAAGCGCTCGGCATCGAGTTGATCGAGATGGGAAGCCTAGCCCGCGCGATACCGCCGCGGCTCCAGCGCCATGTCCAGTCGCAGGACGAGTTCAGCAAACAATTCAAATCCCTTGAAGTGGCCATTGCGTAGCGAGCACCAACAGCCCCGCCAGATTGATGACAATGCCCACCGCCAAGCGAATACGGCGTGCCAGGTTTCTCCTGCGATGCTGCGCGGGGTGTTTCCTCTTCATAACCCTCAATATGGGCAGAGGCTGCCACGACGTCTCACGGGGATTTCTGATGATTGTGATCTAGCGCCTCGTTCGGAGATCAGCGCACGCAGGATTCCTGCCGAAACGTCGAAGCAAGCGCTACTGGATCAATTTCAAAGCGGCCGACCTAAGTCGGCTGCCACGGTTTCCGACGGGCTGCGACTATCCGCAGCCAAACCGGACGGCCTCGCTTCGACCGAGAGCCTCAAGGCGGCATTGGTTGCGCCTATCCGAATCCGTCGCGTCGGCTCCGAGCGCTATGGCCGAACCCTGGCTCTCTTGTCGTGGTAAAAGGGGACCTATCCTGCTGGCAGCTCAAACACCGCGAGGCGATCTACAGGGCGAAATGGGCAATGACGGGCAGCTTGCCGCCATCTGCCCGACCGCTCGGAGCTGAGCGCTCCGATAGTCGTCCCGTTTCGAATGCCGTCACGCACTTTCTTCCAGCGAGAAAGGGCCGCCGATAGGGCGGCCCTTTCACTATATTGCCGAGCGCCGTCGGCTCAGGCCGCATTGACGAGACGCGGCGGAAGACCGGCCCAACCATGGTCATCCCGACGATCCGACCATGGGTCCGAAACGCCAAGGTCCCCGATACCGGCCGCCCAGGTCGAAGCATTGAATTCCACAAGCCGGCTGGCATTTGCGGCCACGGTGCTCATCGCGATGTCGGCCTGCGAGACGGGCCCAGTCGCGGATTCGCTCGAACTGCTTTGCGTCGACGCGGTCGACAGCGAGAGCAGGTCGGCATGCGTCCATAGAGTGCCATCTGCAAACGTGACCTTTTCAATGGTGTTTCCACCATCCGTAATCGGCGAGCCGCCGATATAGATTTGATCGCCCAGACCGAGGTCCAGCAAGAAGTCTCGCCCACTGTTTTGTCGGGTGACAGTCACCTGGTCGGGCGTGATCCCAACGCCAAGCTCGATCGTGTCATTTCCGCCATTGCCGCCATCCCAATAGTCGAGATTCTCGACGATGGTGTCCTGACCGTCGCCCCGGTTGAAGCGGTAGATGTCGTCTCCTGCAGCGCCGCCGAGCGTGTCATTACCGGTGCCACCAATCAGGATGTCGTTGCCGATACGCGCGTTGATCCAGTCGTCGCCGGCACCGCCCGCAATTGTTTCAGGGCCATGGGTGCCGCGGAACGAATCGGCCCCGGCGGTCGGAGTGATCGAGCGGTTGAACAGATCCGCAGCCGTCCAGATCGTACCATCGGCAAACTTCACGCTCTCGATGGCATTGTCACCATTGGTGAGCGGCGAGCCGCCAATGTAGATGCTGTCACCCAGGCCCAGGTCCAGCTTCAAATCCTGACCATTGCTCTGCTGGGTAACGGTCACCTGGTCGGGCGTAATCCCCGCCCCAAGCTCGATGGTGTCGTTGCCACCGTTGCCGCCATCCCAATAGTCGAGGTTCTCGACGATGGTGTCCTGGCCATCGCCCCGGTTGAAACGGTAGATATCATTCCCTGCGGCCCCACCGAGCGTGTCATTGCCAGTGCCGCCGATGAGGATGTCGTTGCCGATGCGCGCGTTGATCCAGTCGTCGCCGGCACCGCCCAGGATCGTTTCATCGCCGTGGGTACCACGGAAGGAATCGGCCCCAGCGGTTGGGGTGATCGAGCGGTTGAACAGGTCTGCAGCCGTCCAGATCGTACCATCGGCGAACTTCACGCTCTCGATGGCATTGCCGCCGTTGGTGAGCGGCGAGCCGCCAATGTAGATGCTGTCGCCTAGCCCGAGGTCGAGCTTCAGATCCTGACCGTTGCCCTGCTGGCTGACGGTCACCTGACCGGGCGTGATCCCGGCGCCAAGCTCGATCGTGTCGTTGCCGCCATTGCCGCCGTCCCAATAATCGACGCCGTCGATGATGGTGTCCTGGCCGTCGCCCCGGTTGAAGCGATAGATATCGTCTCCCGCGGCCCCGCCGAGCGTATCATTGCCAGTGCCGCCGATGAGGACGTCGTTGCCGATGCGCGCATTGATCCAGTCGTCACCGGCACCGCCCAGGATCGTTTCATCGCCGTGGGTACCACGGAAGGAATCGGCCCCAGCGGTTGGGGTGATCGATCGGTTGAACAGGTCCGCAGCCGTCCAGATCGTACCGTTGGCGAACTTCACGCTCTCGATGGCATTGCCGCCGTTGGTGAGCGGTGAGCCGCCGATATAAACGCTGTCGCCCAGGCCCAGATCCAGCTTCAGATCCTGACCGTTGCCCTGCTGGCTGACGGTCACCTGGTCGGGCGTTATCCCGGCGCCAAGCTCGATCGTATCGTTGCCACCGTTGCCGCCGTCCCAATAATCGATGCCGTCGATGATGGTGTCCTGGCCGTCGCCACGGTTGAAGCGGTAGATGTCGTCGCCCGCGGCACCACCGAGCGTATCGTTGCCGGTGCCGCCAATGATGATGTCATTGCCGCCTCGGCCATTGACCCAATCGTCGCCCGCACCGCCGGCGATCATATTGTCTGCCGAGGTCCCGTACAGCCGATCGGCGCCGGAGGTTCCGCCGCTGGTCCGTTCCAACAGATCGGCAGCTGTCCAAACCGTGCCGTCAGCAAACACGACCTGTTCGATCTTGTTGCCGTCATTCGTTACAGGTGCATTCCCGATATAGATGCTGTCGCCCATACCGAGGTTGAGCTTCAGGTCCTGGCCATTGGCCTCCAGAGTAACGGTCACCTGATCGGGTGTGATCCCCGCCCCAAGCTCGATGGTGTCGTTGCCGCCCGTCCAATAGTCGATGTTCTCGAGGATCGTGTCCTGGCCATCGCCGCGGTCGAAGCGATAGATGTCGTCACCGCCTCCGCCGCCCAGCGTGTCATTGCCGACGCCGCCGATCAGGATGTCGTTATCGCCATCGCCGCTGACCCAGTCATTGCCTTCACCACCCAGAAGGACATCGTTCCCATTATAGCCGTGGATCGTGTCGTTCCCCGCCAGCCCGCTGATCGTCTCCGAATAGCTGCTGCCCTGCAGGACGTCGTCCCCGCCGGTTCCGATCCGCGAATATGCTTGGAGATCGGCAGCGGTCCAGATGGTGCCGTTCGCGAATACGACGCGCTCGATCTCGTTGGAGACCGGACCAATGGCCGTGCCACCCTTCACGATCCGCACGGAATCACCGGTCGAGGTGATCGTCATCACCAGGTCGTTACCGTCACGCGTGATCGTCAGATCATCGGGCGAGATCCCTGCACCGATCTCAAGCGTGTCGTTGCCGGAAGACCAGCCGAAACGCTCATCGTCGATCACGTCATGGCCGCTGCCCAGACCGAAGCGATAAGTGTCGTCGCCGATATCGCCGTGCAGCAGATCGTCTCCTGCACCGCCATCGAGCGTGTCATTGCCTTCCCCGCCGTCAAGCGTGTCATTGCCAGCACCGCCCTCGACCAGGTCATCGCTGGAATAGCCGTGAATTACGTCATCACCGGCGGTCGCCTGTTGGCGCAGTACCTCCGCCCGGATCTTGTCATAGGACCAGACCGTACCGTCATCGAAATTGATCTGCTCGATATCGGTCCAGCCCCAGGGATGCAGTTGGCCCTTGACCGTCAGAGTCTCGCCGGAGGGTGCGACCAGCACCATGTCCTCGCCACTGCGAATAACCTTCAAATCGCCCGGCAGGACCCCATGCAGGATCAGCGTATCGAACTCCGGCCGAACGACGAGGTCGAACTTCTCCTGGATCACGTCATTGCCATAGCCCGTGCCCCAGACATACGTGTCGCTGCCTTCTTCACCCTGCAGCCAGTCATTGCCCGCGCCGCCATCTAGGACGTCGCTCTGCGCCCCGCCGGCCAGGAAGTCGTCGCCCGGCGTGCCCCTCAGCACTTCCAGCAGGATGTCCTGCTTGGTGAGCAGGGTACCGTCCGCGAAGCGGATCCGGTCAATGTCGTTGTAGGTGAGCGCCTCGTTATACCCATAGACGAAGTGGCCTTCGACCCGCAGTGTGTCGCCGGTATCGAGCTGGACGATCAGGTCGTTGCCTTCACGGCGCAAGGTCACGTCATCGCGCGTGATGCCGGCACCGAGCTGGACAACGTCGTCGTCGGACAGGTTGCCGTCGGTCTTGGTTTCTCGGACCAGATCATGGCCATAGCCGCGGTCGAAGACATAGGTATCCGCACCGTCGCCGCCTTCCAGCAGGTCGTCGCCTGCCCCGCCATCGAGCGTGTTCGCATCAAAGAAGCCGACGAGGTGATCGTCGCCGGGCGTCCCGGTCAGCAGGATCTGCTGGATATCACCGCGGGTAAGCGCGTTACCGTCAGTGAACGTGAAGCGCTCGACATCCTGCCAGCTGAACCAGCTTGAATTATTGAACTCACCCACCAGCTTCACGCTGTCGCTGGTGCCCAGGATTGTGATCACCAGGTCGTTGCCGACCCGCGTGAAGCCCAGATCCGCCAGTGTGATGTTCGGCCCGAACCGCAGTTCGTCATCCTCACCCAGATTGGCATCGGACAATGATTCCCGGATCTCGTCCTGCCCGTAGCCCCGGCCGAACACATAGATATCGCTGCCGTCACCACCCTCCAGCAGGTCATTGCCCTCCCTGCCGTCGAGCGTGTCCGACCGGAAAGTGCCGATCAGATGATCATCGCCTGCCCCGCCGCCAGTGAGGCGTGCGGCAACCTGCAGGTCTGTCCATTGCGTGCCATTGGCGAAGGTGAACAGTTCGACGTCGTTCCACGCGAACCAACTTCCAAAGGCGAACTGGCCCGTGATGCGGATCGTCTCGCCGGTATCGTTGACCGTGAAAATCAGGTCGTTGCCGTCTCGCGAAATGGCAAGATCCTCGGGCAGCAGCGAGGGGCCGAATACCAGCCTGTCGAAGTCGCCGACATTCACCTCGGTGACGAGCTCGCGGATCTCGTCATGCCCATAGCCGCGATCGAAATGATAGGTGTCGCCGCCGTCCTTGCCTTCGAGCAGGTCGTCGCCGGCACCGCCATCGAGATCGTCATCGGTATGGAAACCGATCAGATGATCGTCGCCCGAAGTCGACTGAAGCAGCATCTGCTGCACGTCCTGTTTGGTCCATACCGTGCCGTCCGCGAAGCGGAAATTCTCCACGTCGGTCCAGCTATAGAGCGTCTGGAGGTCGAACTCGCCAGCGACCCGCAAGCTATCGCCGGACGTCAGCGTGAAGATCAGGTCGTTGCCGTCGCGCGACACCGAAACGTCGGCAGGCGCGACCGTGCTGTCGAACTCGACGCTGTCATTGTCGCCGTAGAGGACGTTGTCCACGCTCTCCTCGATGCGATCATGGCCGGCACCCACGCCGAACACATAGGTGTCGCCACTCTCTCCGCCGCGCAGGATGTCGTCGCCCGCGCTCTTCTCGAACCGGTCGGCGAGCGTGAAGCCCTGGGTCACGTCGTTGCCCGACGTCGTCTGCGCGGCGATCATCCGCCGATTGACTTCCTGCCAGGTCCAGACCGTGCCATCCGCGAACCGGACTTCCTCGATGCGGCTGGTCGGGATCGCGCCGAACACGCCGGTCTGGATGTAATCGTCCTGCCCCTGCAGCGTGACCGCATCGCCCGATGCCCCGATCGTCAGCGTGATCGAGGAGCCATTGCGTGAGAACAGGATGTCCGCGGGGTCGATGCCGGCACCGAACTGGATCTTGTCGATGGTCTGGTCGGCGGTCAGGAACCCGTCGCCGATCAGCGTCTGGTTGTCGTCGAAGATGGTGTCATGGCCGTCACCCACATTGAAGACATAGGTGTCTCCACCCCCACCGCCCGACAGCAGGTCGTCGCCCTTCTTGCCGACCATAGTGTCGGCCAGGATGTCACCGCGCAGCCGGTCGTTGCCCGCCGTTCCGGTGGTGACGATCGCCTCGATGTCCTGCCAGGAATAGGCCGAATTGTCGGCAAAGGCGAACCACTCGACACGGTCGAACCATTGCGGGCCGAGCACGCCGGTCTGGAAGCTGTTGAACTGCCCGTCGACCGTCAGCGTCTCGCCGGTCGTCAGGTTGGTGATCACCAGATCGTCGGTGTCGTAGTTGCGGGAGAAGGCCAGATTCTGCGGTCCGATGCCCTCGTCGAACCGTACGACGTCCGCACGGACGGTGAGGCTGATGCCACCAAGACCGACATTGATGTCGATATATTGCGCCTGTTCGCGGATGATGTCGTTGCCCGCGCCGGCACCCCAATAATAGGTGTCCGCGCCGTCCATTCCGACCAGGACGTCATTGCCGGCAGAGGCGGCAAAAATGTCGTCGTCGCCGAACCCGCGCGTGACATCGGCAGCGCCGGTCGTCTCCTTCGCGATCAGCTGCTGCTGAAGCTCCTTGTAGTTGACGCTGTCGCCGTAATTCCGGAACGCGAAAACCTCGATACGGGAATTGAGGGCAAGCGCGGCATTGTAGCCGAGCGAACTGTACTCGAACTGGTTCTGGACGAGGATGCTGCCGCCGCCGGCGACCGTGACGAGCAGATCCTGCCCGACACTGCCCGATCGCGAGAACGTCAGATCGCCAGGCGCAATATCGTCCCCGAAGACCAGCAGATCGCCGGCACGCAGCAACGGCGTCGTCTGCGCCTCGACGAAGATGTCATCGCCGTCACCGCGGTTGTAGACATAGAGATCGGCATCGTCGCCGCCCTCGACAATATCATTGCCCTTCCCCGCCGTAAGCACGTCGGAGTGCATCGAACCGACCAAGTGATCGTTTCCATCCGATCCCTTGCCCACCGCCGCCATGATTTCGGGGATTTCCATGACCGACCCGTCGGCGAACTGGATATCCTCGACACCCTTGTCCGTGCTGAGAAGCAGATCGGCCCCCCGCGCCACCACATCGGCAAACTGCCCCGTCACCCGGACGGTCTCGCCCGTGGCGGTCACCGTGATGAGAAGGTCGTTCCCATCGCGCGCCAATTTGACATCGGCCTGATTGAGGGATGCGAAGCGGATACGGTCGCCCGACGGATTGGCCTCGACGTCATTGATCGTGGCATGACCGATCTCGCGGCCAAAGACATAGACGTCCTGCCCGCCTCCGCCAGTGAACACATCATTGCCGCCCCCGCCGAAATAGACAGCCGTGTCCGAGGCAGCGCCCCGTGCAAGCGTCTCGCCGGCACTCGTGCCGATCCGCAGATTGGCGAGGCCGAGGCCCGAGGCGATCTGCTCCAGCGTCAGCGGCAGCGCCAGGCCGTCCATCGCCCGCACCAGCTGCGCGAACACGAAATCGTCCCGGACGACATTGGCGTCGGAACGCACCATGCCGTCGGCAACCGCTCCCAGGAGCGGCGCCCAGTCAGCCCAGGTCGATGCAGCGGCACCCGCTCCCTCCGGCAGATCCTCGAGGATGCTGCGATAGAGGTCGGCGAGGGCATTCGGTCCGTTGGCGACCAGAAGGTCCAGATCGGCGCGATAGTCTATGTCTTCGAAGACATCGGCCAGCGGTCCCTGTGCGATCAGGCGCAGCGTAAGGCGTTGCAGCTGATCCTTCCAGAGCGCCTCCATCTCATCGATATTGTCGAGTTGCACCGCACCGTTCGCGTCGCGCGGCATCAGCCGATAGCCGGTATACTTCTCGAGGAACGCCAGCTTGCGCGCGTCGAAACCGTCGCCGCCAAGCGCGGTGGCGGCGACACCTTCGACGCCTGCCCAGCGATAAAGGATCGCCTCGGCCGAAGCCTTCAACGACGGAAGATCATGGGACGCAGCGGTGGCGAAAGCTGACACTGCCGCCTTGAGCGTCGAATCCGTGGTCATCGCCACGCGCAGGTCGCGCAGCTCACCCGACCCCGCCAGCTCGGGCAGCGCCGCGGCGGCGGAATCAACAGTCGAATCGCCCAACCATTTGCTCTCGGCTTCGTTGAGCTCAAAGGCCACGTCGGCAATGCTGCCAATCGAACCGTCGGCGCGAGTGAAGCTACCGATCTGGGCAATGGTGTTGCCACCGATTGCGGTTGGTTGTCCGGGCGCGGCGTGTGTCAGCGAGATCGACACGATCCCCAGTTGCGCCAGCGTCTTGAGTTCTCCCGCATCGGTCACGCCATCCTGGTCAAGGTCCTGCCAGACCTGCAATTGCGCGAAGACCGTATCGGAGGCGGAAATGGTGCCATCGCCATTGCTGTCATAGCCGGCGAGCATATCGAAGCCGCCGGTGGTGGCGTTGCCGAACATTTCGCTGACATTGTCGATACGGCCATTGCCATTGGCGTCGCGCACGAGGAACCCGTCGGTCGCGCGGACCCAGCCGGTATGTTCGGCGAAGCCGTCGCTGTCGAATTCGAAATGGACCTTGCTGTTCGCTTCGGTGGTGAGGTTGAAGCCGTCGCCATCGAGATCGAGCACGAGCGGATCGAAGCTGTACAGGCCTACCCCGAACCCGGCTTTCAGGGCCAGATTGAGATATTTGCGCAGTCGCGCGCCGCTGGCACCGATGCTGGTGGAGACGCCATCGCCGCCCTTTTCGGTGGCGAACACGGTCACTCCGGCCGTCCCCACGCCGGAATCGAGATCGACATGATAGTTCTTGATCGCCGCGCTGGCGGTCTGCCCCCACAGATTGATCTGGAGGTTACCCTCTCCATCGAGCTGATAGCGGGCGAACTTCATCGTCCATTGGTCGACGAAGAAGGCCGCGGTGTTGATCAGTTCCGCGCCAATGACCGGGAAGGCGGCGGCGATCGAGGAGAAGGGGGACCAATAGGCAGTACCGCCCTCCATCCACCATTGCTTGACACCACCGGTCAGGCGGATGCCCCAATCCACGGTGTCGCCGGCTTCGCCGTCTTCGATCCAGGTGTTGGAACCGACCGAGAACTCGTCCTTGCCCGAGCCGCCGAACAGGTGTGATTCCCAGCCCGCACCAGCGAGAAAATCGTTCCCGGCTCCGCCATAGAGCGTGGAATAGCCTTCGCCATCGACCTTCTTGCCGGCATTGCCGATAAGCACGTCGTTATACCGGGTGCCAATGACGCTGTTGGCATTCGCCAACTGCATCGCAAGCCTCTCTCCGGGTAATAGGCTCAGTACCGTGGATAAAAAAGGCACGTCATTCTGATAATATTGAACGGTCTGGTTATTGGAATCCCGAAGATCGACCCGAACACCGAAATTTGCATCTTTCGTCGTCTGACCAGAAGGAACCTCGCGTGTCGCACCGGCCTGCGAAAAATCTACCAGATCATCATCAAAGCGCCAGGGATCTTGATCCCGCTTTTCGTCCGAGCGCCCAAGATCGATCTTGGTTGCTGACAAGGGATGAGATGAAGGATCACCCAAATCGTCCATGACCAATATATCGGACCGATCCGAGAGGTGCACGGCCTCGATATTAAACAGCTCAAGGTCTGCTGCTGCCGGGCTCTCAATAGCCTCGAACCGAATGGTCGCCTCTCGCTGAGCTCCACCTTCGGCTGCTTGCGCATGAAGAATTATCGCCCTGATCCCCTTCTCTGAGGTCTCAGGCGCCTGTACAGATACGAGGTCGCGCCCGGTCCCACCATCGATCAGAGCATGAAGATTTGCTCCAGCAAAATTCTCGTTCAACGCGAGCGCGACGATATCGTCATTCGCGCCAGCGTTGACATTGACCTGACCGGAGATGACGATCCTGTCATTTCCATTTCCGGAATTGACCTGCATCTGGGATTGCCAGGACTTGCTCTCCGTAAGCCGGTTAGCGGCCAGGACGAGATCATCACCACCGCGGGTATTGATCTCCCTGGTAAGGACGACCTGAACTAGATCATTCCCTTCCGTAAATACATCAACGCCCCCATTCGCGATCGCTTCGACACCAATAGCAGACACTTGGTTACCGATCACAGTGCTGGGAGACGCGGGTTCTGATCGATCGTCACTGGCCGAGACAATGGGAGCCGGAACGGACAATGGTGGCGTCGCCGGGCCATTTCCGGAAAGACGAGTGACCAGATGGTCCGCTTCGACCACCAGACCATACAGGGCAACCCCAACCCCAAGAAACTCAACGCCGATTGCTGCTGTCGTGAGCCCGGCCGTCATCAACATGCTTATGCCGCCGGCAAAAACCAAGCCACCAACGACGAGGGCACTTCCCTTGATCGCCGCCTCCAGCGCTCCCGCCCAAGGCCCTTCCTCCTGCGCAGTGACATATGCGTTGGCAAGCACGGTTCCAACGAAGCCCGGACCGATCAGTACATTGATGCCCATGTTTATCGGCTGCCGGATGATCTCCGAGAAGTGCGCCGATGCACCCAACATATATTCGCTGATCTTTCCGATACGTTCGCTCAGAATTCGCGTGCCGGCTTCCCGAATGCCCTCCCCTTCCAAGCGGTTCGACGTTGCTTCATCCAACAATGCGGACATGACTTTTCCGCTCTCGTCTTTCAGCAACGTTTTTATCAAATCAGCAGTCTGACCAAAAAGAGTTCTCTCTTGAACATCCACCCCTTCTACCGTTTTGAGTTGAACGAAAGCTTCCGTAATAGACCCGCCCCGCTTAACAGCATATTGCTGCGAAATATCCCATCGAGCTTCGAAAGTCTGCTTTGCAGCAGTATCCAACAACTCCACGTTTCCATAGGCACTTTGAGTCAGGACAACGCCATCCACGGGTACACCGGGACGAATTTGAGGAGCCTCCAGAGAATACCAAACGGAATCGGGACCCGATGTGTCCGTAATAACAGTTACAATTGCTTCAGCAGCCCGTGTGGCACGCTGCGACAAGTCCCTTCCGAAGGTATCGGAAATAATGCTCCTAAATTTCATTTCTTCGGCGAGATTTCCTTGAAATATCTCCTGATATTCCGAGGAGTTAAGTATAATATCAAATACTTCTACAGTGGATTGCCCATATTCAGTATTGCCAACGGCATAATATTTTCCATTGCCATTTTCTATTATACCAGAGGCAACCGATTGAGCTGATCCTTCGCTCGTCTCCCCGGAATACAGTACTAGCGTTGATCCCCCGATGACCGCAGATCGATTCTGAATTACAGCGAGCGAGTCCCGAATACTACCCGACTCCATAGATTCAATAAAAGACCTCCAAACCTCAGGTATATTTTCTCGATTTTCAGGAGAAAGATCAATTAACCCCTTTGAAATTACACGCTCAATAAAGATCTCGGCAAACGACTTTAGATCAACCACGACGCCCTCCGATCACTTTACGATATTGAAATTTACAGACCGAGCAAAATCCATTACGACAATTTTGCATTGCCCCGCCTCATGATCTTCGCGTATAAATCTAAAGTGACAGGCCTTGGCGCCTTTCAATGTTATATCTAGCAAATCCGAATCAGAATATTTTCTAACTTCTTCCGGAAACCCCGATGATTTCTTGAAGTTCTCAAGTGATCTGCGATACTGCGAGTAATCAATATTATACTGACCAATCGACTCTAATCTAGCGCCGTCGATGTCTTCCAGAAATACCTCGCAAATCATTCGGGAATCGAATTTTACCGTAACTATGTATCCAGAGAACCCTTCTCCGTGTTGCGCTATGTTCGACTCAAAACGAAGCCCACTGACGCGATCGATCCAGCCAATGGCGGTCCCCCCCAAACCCTTGACTGGCTCAAAATCCATCGAGGGATCAAAGAATTCACTGACATCATCACCCGCGATATTGAAGATATCAGCGACCTTAGTTGAACAGTTCATGTTCTTACCCTCATGATAATTTTCCAACAAATTATAATTTGTGGAATCCTCGATCAATTAAGCGCAATAAATACATTAATCGACGACTCATAATCTAAATAAAATTCTTAGCTCTACAACGATGGATCGGCCAGCATCATCGCCGATGCCTTTCATATCACTCCGCTGGAGAACAGAAGCCATCAACCGTTTGACGGGCGGCGCCAGACACTCAATGGGCCAACCATCATCGCTCTCTCCCAGCTTCCTGGGTCGCTTCATCGATCGGGCTGAGCAGATAGGAGAGGATGCTCCGCCTCCCGGTCCGGATGTCCGCGGTCACCTGCATGCCGACATCGGCGCGCATCGTCCCGCCGCGCAGGCCCGGCTGCGTCAGGTCGATGGCGATCCGCGCCGGGTAGACCAGACCCAGCTTCTCGT
>Ga0209257_1000553_pt1 | contig 64251 bp, 60 predicted proteins | sample AraplaCvi_mCL_r2_FD_184277 | JGI IMG/M metagenome (GOLD analysis project Ga0209257, IMG submission 184277) | Arabidopsis root microbial communities from North Carolina, USA - plate scrape MF_Cvi_mCL_r2 (SPAdes) (version 2) | ecosystem: Host-associated > Plants > Roots > Endosphere | place: USA...
GCCCATTCGTCGATATCGGCCTTGGTCCAGGTCAGCGGCGGCGAGATCAGCATCGTGTCCCGGGTCGCCCGCATGACGAGGCCCAAGCGGAAGCAATGGTCGCGGCAGATCGTGCCGGTATCGCCGACCGGCTCGAAGGTCTTGCGGGTTTTCTTGTCCTTCACCAGCTCGATCGCACCCATGAGGCCGAGGTTGCGCACCTCGCCGACCAGCGGATGGGCGAGGAACTCCTGCATCCGCTTGGTGAGATAGGGGCCGGTCTCGTTCTTCACGCGATCGACCAGCTTCTCCTCTTTCATGATGCGGATGTTCTCGATCGCGACGGCGCAGGCGACCGGGTGTCCCGAATAGGTGAAGCCATGGGCGAAGTCGCCCATGCCCGAGAGCACATCCGCCACCTTGTCCCCGACCATGATCGCCGAGAGCGGGACGTAGCCGGAGGTGATGCCCTTGGCGAGGGTCATGAAATCCGCCTCGATGCCAAAATGCTCCGAGGCGAACCAGTATCCGGTGCGGCCGAAGCCGCAGATCACCTCGTCGGCGATCAGCAGGATGTCGTGCTTTTTGCAGATCCTCTGGATTTCCGGCCAGTAGGTCTCGGGCGGAATGATGACGCCGCCCGCACCTTGGATGGGCTCGCCGATGAAGGCCGCGACGTTCTCCGCGCCCAGCTCGTTGATCTTGTCTTCCAGCGCCTGGGCGCAGAGCTTGCCGAACTCGGCTGGCGAAAGATCGCCGCCTTCGCTGTACCAATACGGCTGCCGGATATGCACGAAGCCGGGGAAGGGCAGGTCGGCCAGCGCATGCATGTAGCTCATGCCGCCGAGCGACGCCGCCACCATGGTCGAGCCGTGATAGGCATTGTTGCGGCTGATGATGGTCTTCTTCTTCGGTTGCTTCTTCAGGTTCCAGTAGCTCCGCACCATGCGCACGATGGTGTCGTTCGCATCCGATCCCGACTGGCCGTAGAAGACGTGGTTGAACGGCTTCGGAGTCATGTCGATCAGGATCCGCGACAGCTCGGCCACCGGCGGATGGGTGGTCTTGAAGAAGGTGTTGTAGTAGGGGAGCTCGAGCAGCTGCTTATAGGCCGCTTCCGCGATCGACTTCCGCCCATAGCCGACGTTGACGCACCAGAGCCCGGCAAAGGCATCGAGCAGCTTCACGCCCTCGGAATCATAAAGATGCGTGCCTTCCGCTCTGGCGATCACGCGCGGGCCGATCTTGTGGAGCGCGGCATGATCGGTGAAGGGATGGACATGGGCGCGATCGAGCGCCTGCCATTCGCGGGTCGAATTGCGTGCGGGTTGTGCGGTCATGTTGATGGTCCTTCCTGAATATGTTGCGCGGCCTTGAGCCGCAGGTTCAGCGGAAGGAGCGCGTCACGGGTTGAAGTTGATCCGCGCGGTCAGGACCAAGAGCTCGTATTTGGTGGCGAACACGGCGACCTCCTACACGTTCAGCAGCAGATGCTCGCGTTCCCAGGAGCTGATCACGTTCTGGTAGGCGGCGAGCTCGGCGGTCTTCACGACATAGAGCGCCTGGATGAATTTTTCGCCCAGCAAGGGCCGGACCGGCTTGCAGGCCATGAAGCGCGACAAGGCTTCATAGGCGGTCTTCGGCAAAGTATGCGGCATGCGATAGGCGCTGCCTTCGATCTGGTTCGAGGGCTTGAGCCGCTCGGTCATGCCGATATAGCCGCAGACCAGCGTCGCCGCCATCGCCAGGTACGGATTGGCATCGGCGCCGGCGAGGCGGTTCTCGATCCGGCGGCCGGCGGCGTTGGAGACCGGCACGCGCAGCCCGCAGGAGCGGTTGTCGATGCCCCATTGCACGTTGATCGGCGCATCGAATTGCGGCTGCAGGCGGCGATAGGAGTTGATGTTCGGCGCCAGCATCGGAATGACCTGCGGCAGGTAGCGCTGCAGGCCGGCGACATAGGAGCGGAAGAGCGCGGTGTCGCGGCCCTTTGAATCGGCAAACAGGTTCCGCCCGGTGCGCCGGTCGACGACCGACTGGTGCACGTGCATCGAACTGCCCGGCTGGTTCGCCAGCGGCTTCGCCATGAACGTGGCATAGACATTGTGCTTCAGCGCGGCATGGCGGACGGTGCGCTTGAACAGGAACGCCTGGTCGGCGAGCTCCAGCGGATTGCCGTGGTTGAAGTTGATCTCCATCTGCGCCGATCCGGATTCATGGACCAGCGTGTCCACGTCGATCTCCGAGATCTCGCAGTAGTCGTAGACATCCTCGAAAATGGGATCGAACTCGTTGACCGCGTCGATGCCATAGGCCTGGCTGCCGGTTTCCGGACGGCCGCTCTTGCCGACGGGGGGAAGCAGCGGCAGGTCGGGATCGGTGTTGGGCTGCACCAGGTAGAACTCGAGCTCCGGTGCCACGATCGGCTTCCAGCCCTTCTCTTCATAGAGGGCGAGCACGCGCTTCAGCACATAGCGCGAGGCCATCTCGACCGGCTTGTCGTCGCCGTCATAGGCGTCGTGGATGACCTGCGCGGTGGGATCGCTGTACCAGGGCACGATCCGCACCGTGTCGGAATCCGGGCGCAGATAGACGTCGGGATCCTCGTAGGAGCCGGGGCTGTCCTCCTCGACGTCAGGATATTCTCCGGTCACCGTCTGCAGGAACACGCTGGTCGGCAGGCGGAGGCTTTCGCCCTTCGAGCTTTTGATGAACTTGGTCGCGGGCAGGATCTTGCCGCGCGGGATGCCGTTGATGTCGGGGACCAGGCACTCGACCTCGTCCACCTTGCGTTCGGTCATCCAGTCTTCCAAATACTTCATGAAAATAGCCAAATGGTTGTGAAACTGAGCCGATCGCGCGCATGAAAAATAGACTGCGGCGACTGGCGGGCGGAGCCTAGCCTAGATACCCTTGGCCTGGCAAAGGGGCCGGAAGGTCCTGAAAACAGCCACTTGTGCATCATTTCGGTTACCGTTTGTAACCATCTGATCGGTTGAAACGTCCGTGTGTTACCCCTACCTTTCGCACTCGCAGCAAAAGGGAGAACACCATGCGTCTCGACGGCAAATCCGCCCTCATCACCGGTGCCGCCAGCGGAATCGGCAAGGAAATCGCGATGGTCTATGCCGCGGCCGGCGCCAAGATCGCCATCGCCGACTTGAACCAGGCCGGCGCCGATGCGGCGGCGGCGGAGATCAAGGCCAAGGGCGGGCAGGCGATCGGCATCGCCATGGACGTTTCCGACGAGAAGGCGGTCGAGACCGGTGTCGATCTCGCGGCCTCGACCTTCGGCACGCTGGACATCGCCATCTCCAACGCCGGCATCCAGATCGTGAAGCCGGTGCACGAGTTTCCCTTCGCCGAGTGGAAGAAAATGCTGGCGATCCATCTGGACGGCAGCTTCCTCATCACCAAGGCCGCGATGAAGCACATGTACAAGGACAAGCGCGGCGGCACGATCATCTACATGGGCTCGGTCCATTCCCACGAAGCCTCGAAGCTGAAGGCCCCCTATGTCACCGCGAAGCACGGCCTGCTCGGCCTCGCGCGCGTGGTGGCGAAGGAGGGCGCGGAGTACAATGTGCGCTCCCATGTGATCTGCCCGGGCTTCGTCCGCACGCCGCTGGTCGACAAGCAGATTCCGGAACAGGCCAAGGAGCTTGGCATCACCGAAGAGCAGGTGATCAAGAACGTGATGCTGAAGGAAACCGTGGACGGCGTTTTCACCACCGTCGATGACGTGGCGCAGCTGGCGCTCTTCCTCGCTTCCTTCCCGTCGGCGGCGCTGACCGGGCAGTCGTTCATCGTCAGCCACGGCTGGTCGATGAAGTGAGCAAGATCGAGCTCCCGGCATACGAGACCGTCGCCCTGGTGCTTCAGGGCGGCGGTGCATTGGGCTCCTATCAGTCGGGGGTCTATCAGGGCCTGCATGAAGCCGGGATCATGCCAAACTGGTTCTGCGGCATCTCGATCGGCGCGCTCAACGCCGCGATCCTCGCCGGCAATGCGCCGGAGAAGCGGCTGGAGCGACTGACCGAGTTCTGGGACACGATCTGCAGCTCGGCGATCTTTCCGGAATGGACCATCGACGACCGTTACGCACCGAAGCTCGGAGGCGATCTGCGCTCCGCCGCCAGCAGCTTTGCCGCGATGCGCTCCCTGCTGGAAGGCCAGCGCGGCTTCTTCAAGCTGCGCTTCCCGCCGCCCTTCCTGGTGCCCGGCGGCGGTCCGCAGGCGACCAGCTTCTACGACACCGGGCCCCTGCGCGAGACCCTGGAGCGGCTGGTCGATTTCGACCGCATCAATGCGCGTGAGGTGCGGGTTTCGGTCGGCGCGGTGGATGTCGAGACCGGCAACTTCGCCTATTTCGACAATGCCAGCATGGTGTTGAAGCCCGAGCATTTCATGGCCTCGGGCGCGCTGCCCCCCGGCTTCGCCGCGGTGGAAATCGACGGCAAGTTCTATTGGGACGGCGGCCTGGTTTCCAACACGCCGCTCATCGAGGTGCTCGGCCATCCGCCGCGGCGCGACACGCTCGCCTTCCAGGTCGATCTCTGGTCGGCGCGCGGTCCCGTGCCGAAGACCCTGCTCGATGTCGAGGAGCGGCGCAAGGACATCGCCTATTCCAGCAAGACCAGGCAGGCGACCGACGTCTCACTGGAAATCCAGAAGCTCCGCCGCACCGTGCGCTCTCTCTTGCAGAAGCTGCCCGAAGGATTGGACAACGACCCTGACGTCGCCGCCGCCCGGGAGATGGCCTGCAGCAAGGTGCACAACGTCATCCATCTCATCTACCGCGACAAGGCGTTCGAGGCCTATCACAAGGACTACGAGTTCAGCCGCCTCACCATGCGCGAGCATTGGGAATCCGGGCTGGACGACATCCGCCGCACGCTCGCCTATCCCGAATGGCTGCAACGCCCCGACAACGAAAGCGGCGTGGTGACGCACGACGTGCATAGGCTGCACGTGAAGACGTGAGGCGGCGGCGCGCCTCGGCGGCTATCGAAACACGATCACCGGCGCCGCATCCGCCATGCGGATGACCTGCGCCTCCGCGCCATAGGCCGAGGAGAGCACCTCCGGCTGCATCGCTGCCTCCGGCCCGCCGGCGCTGACGATGCGTCCCCGATGCAGCAGCACGACGCGATCCGCAAACCGCGCGGCGTCGTTCAGATCGTGCAGCGCGATCACCACGCCGATTCCCGCCAGCGTGAGGTCGCGCAGCAGCCGCATCACCGCCAGGCGGTGGCCGGGGTCGAGGCTGGCGGTGGGTTCGTCCAGCAGCAGCATTCTCGGCTCGCCGTCCCGGTCCGCCGGGCGCCAGATCTGCGCGATGACCCGCGCGAGCTGCACCCGCTGGCGCTCGCCGCCCGAGATGCGTTGGTAAGAGCGATCCCGCAGATGCCAGGCATCAGTCAGGCGCAAGGCGGTCTCCACTGCGGCGCGATCCTCGCGCGCCGAAGCCAGCCCATGATGGGGCGAGCGGCCGAGCATGACGAGATCCAGCACCCGGATCGGGAAGGCGACTTCGAGCGATTGCGGCAGGAAGGCACGCAGGCGGGCAAGCTCGAGCGCCGGCCAATCGGCGATTGGCCGGTTGCCGAAGGCGATGGCGCCGCTGTCGGCGCGGCTGCGCCCGGCCAGCACGTCGAGCAGCGTGGACTTGCCCGCACCGTTCGGCCCGATGATCGCGGTGCAGGCGCCGGCCGGAACATCCAGCGAGATATCGTCGAGTCCGCCGATCCGGCGGCGGATGTTGCGCGCGCCGATCATAGAAAGCGCTCGCGGCGGCCGAGCAGCAGCGCCAGGAAGAACGGCGCACCCAAGAGGCTGGTGACGATGCCGATCGGCAGTTCCGCCGGCGCCACGATCAGGCGGCAGAGCGTGTCGGCGAGCAGCAACAGGATGCCGCCCAGCAGCGCCGCGCCGATCAGCAGCGGGCGGTGCGCCGGGCCGATCGCGAGGCGCACCATATGCGGCGCCACGATGCCGACGAAGACGATGACGCCGGTGAAGGCGACCGCGGTGCCGACACCGGCCGCGACGGCGACGATCAGCAGGCGCTTCGCCGTCTCGACATTGAAGCCGAGGGTCTGCGCCTCGCGCTCACCCAGCATCATGCCGTCCAGGACGCGGGCGAGGGCGAGGCAGGCGAGGACCACCGCCGCCGCGACCGGCCCGACCGCGGAGAGCGGCCCCCAGCCGCTGCCGCCGAGCGAGCCCAGCATCCAGAAATTGATGGTGCGGAGCTGCGCGTCGTTGCCGACGAAGGTCAGGAGCCCAATCCCCGCCATCACCACGGCATTCACCGCGATCCCGGCCAGCAGCATGGTCGCGATGTCGGTGCGGCCGTCGCGCTGCGCCAGGCGCTGGATCACCAGCACGACGATCATCCCGCCGAGAAACGCCGCCACCGGCATCGCATAGAGCTTCAGTTCATCCGGAATGAACGTGAACGAGGCGCCGAGCACGATGAAGCAGGCGGCGGCGAGCGCGGCGCCGCCCGAGACGCCGATCAAGGTCGGATCGGCCAACGGGTTGCGGAACAGGCCCTGCATCGCCGTGCCGCCCGCCGCGAGCACGGCGCCGACGCAAAGCGCCATCAGCGCGCGCGGGATGCGGAGGTCGAGGATGATATCGCGCAGCATCGCATCGACCGTGCCGCCGGTGAGCGCGGCCAGGATTTCGCCGAGGGTGATCGGAATGGGGCCGAGTGCCACCGCGAGAAGGAAAGCCGCGACGCTGCCGAGCGCCAGCAGCGGCAACACGATCGCCGCCGGCTGCGGACCGCTGTCCCCGGCCGCGGCGAGCGTCGATTCCGTCACGCGCGGGTCCAATCCCGTTGCGGCAGGTCGGGCAGCGTCGCCTCGGGATGCAGCGCCGCGGCGAGATCGCGGATCGCATGCGCGGTGCGCGGGCCGAAGTTCAGCATGTAGTTGCCGTCGAGCGCCACGATCCGCTTTTCTTTCGCCGCCGTGAGCTTGGCCAGCGCCGGCAGCTTGGCGATCGCCGCGATACCGCCGATCTCTTCCACCGTCTGCTGCATCAGCAGCAGAGTGTCGGGATCGGCCGCCAGCGCCGCTTCGGCCGAAACCGGCTTATAGCCGGCAGCGCCGGCAAAGCAGTTGACGCCGCCGGCGCGGGCGATCATCTCCGCCGCCGCGGTGCCGTCACCGGCCCCGCGCAAGCCGGTATTGCCGGCCGCGATCAGGAACAGCACCTTCGGGCGCCGGGTCAGCGCCGCGACTTCCGCCTCGACCGTTTTCAGATCGACAGAATAGCCGTCGATCACGGTCTCGGCTTCCGCCTTGTGGCCGATCGCGTCGCCGACGAAGCGGATCTTCGGCACGACCGAGGCGGCGGTGTGCTCGGCCGTGAAATGCGCCACCGGTGCCCCCATGCTCTGGAGCTGGTCGAGCACGTCCTTCGGCCCGGCATCGACATCGGCCAGGATGAGATCCGGCTTGGTCGAGAGAATGCCTTCGACCGAAAGCTGGCGCAGATAGCCGACCTTCGGCAGCGCCGCTACGGCGCGCCAGGGATAGAGGCTGGTCGTGTCCACGGCGACCACGTGCTGGCCTTCGCCGAGCGCGAAGACGATCTCGGTCATCGCGCCGCCGATCGCGACGATCCGCTGCGGCGCCGTCGCGGCGTATGTCGGCCGCACGCCAAGCAGCGCGGCGCTCGCGGCGAGAAAGGCGCGGCGGTTCATCATGACAGGCCTTGTGCGAGGTCGCGCCAGGTTTCGAGCTCGGGTTGGCCGGGCTTGCGCTTGCCGAAGAAGGTGGCCATGCGCTCGCCGCTGCCATCGAAGACTTCGACCGAGGTGACGATCCCGTCGGTGGTCGGCTTCTCGACCCGCCAGACCTCGGCGATCCTGTCCTCGCGCAGATGCAGGTTGAATTCCGGATCGAGCACGTTCAGCCATTCGCCGACGGTCTGGATCCGCTGCACCGGGCCGCTGTGGATCTGGATGATGCCGGGATTGCCGACGAAGACCATGATCGGCACCGCGCGTTCCGAAGCCGTCTCCAGCAGCCGGCGCACGGCATTGTCCTGCAGCCGCCATGCGAAGCGGCCCTCGGCCAGCCGGAAGGCTTGGTTCGGCCGCGCCTTGTGCTTCATCAGCAGCGGCACGAAATCATGGGTGTCCTTGAGCTGGCTCCAGTCTGCGAGCAGCTTCGCCGCGTCGATCTCGGCATCGGCCCGCGGCGCGGGCTTGGCTTCCGGTGCCGCGATATCGAGCTGCGCCGATTGGATCGGCGTGCGCAAGTCGGCGATGAGGTCGCCCCAGGCGGCGAGGTTCGTGCCGTCCTCGGCGTAGATCTTGTGCACCGCCGTACCATGGCGATCGAAGATCTGCAGGCTGCTCAGAGTGCCACGCTTGCTCTCTTCTTCCACAGCGAACATGAACCGCCATGTCTTCAGGAAGATGCGGAGATCGATGTCCTCGCCGAGCACCAGGCCGACATGGTCGTTGAAGCTCGCTTCTCCATAGGTGCCGCGCCGCTCATGCACCACGGTTTCGTTCCGGGTGAGGGCCATGACCTTGCCGAGCTTCGGCAGGCGCTGAAACAGGCCGGTCCAGTCCGGCTGCAGACGGATGGTCTTCTCGCCGAGCCCCGAGGCGATGAGCGTGGCCTCGCTGACGCCGAGCGTCTCCGCGGCATCGCGGTTGCGGATTCCGGGTTTTGCTTCGCGCAAGGCCAGCCAACGCTGCCGGAGATCGTCCGGCTGGGCGGCGAGGGGTTCATCGAGCGGCATCAGGGCACCTCGAAAGTTGTCAGTTGAGCCGGAACGGCATGGGTTGGTCGGCGATCGCCCGAACGGCGCGATTGCCCCGCATCTGCGGCACGAAGTTGCAGCCGGCGATGATTTCCTGCGCCGCTTCATCGAGCAGCGAGTGGCCGGAGCTCTGCACGACGGAGATGTCGTATGGCTTGCCGTCCGTGCCGATGGTGAAACGAAGGACGACAGTGCCTTCCTGATTGCGGCGGCGGGCGCGCTCCGGATACTTGGCCGGACAGTTGCCGGCCAAGGTCGGGTTGGTAATCCGCACGGGTTCATCGCTGATCGCGGCATTCTGCGTCGCCTTGGGCGCGGCGGGCTTGGCCGGCGCGGTTTGCGTCTTGGCCGGCTGCGACGGTGAGACGGCGGCGGGCGCGGGCGTTTGCACCGGCTTGCTCTCCGCTTTGGCTGGCGCAGCGGCCTGCTGGGTCTCTTTCTTCGGCTTGGCCGGCTTCTTCTTATCCGGCCTGGGCTTCGGTTTCTCCGGCGCTTTCGGCTTCGGCTTCTCTTCGGCCTTCTCGAGCGGGACGGCATCCTCGGGCTCGGGCTCGGCGGGCCGTGTGGCTTTGGGATCGAAGGGGAAGCTTTCGAGCTCCGGCGCTTCCGGCGGCGTGAAATCCACGACTGTCTCGGGCTGCGGCGGTTCCGGCTGCGGCAGGACCATGCCGGTCGCCGGCAAGGGCAGGGGCTCGAACTCGGGTTCGAGATCGGGTGCCGGCACGGAAGGGGCGGGCGGCGCCGGCTCTTCCGGTGTCGGTGCCGCTGCCGGGGCCAGCGAGATGAAGGTGACCGGCGGCTGGATCTCCGGCCGATTGGCAATGCCGAGCCAGATCAAGGCGAAGACCAGCGCATGCAAGGCGATCGACGGCAGCAGGCTGAGCAGTGAGCCGGTTTCGACCGGATCGTTGCCGACTTTGTCCAGGCTGCCGTCGATTGCTGTCATGGCTAGAACGATGCTCCGTAACTGAGTGCCACGCGGTAGTCGCGGCCGGGCGCATCCTCCAGGGCGCGGAAGCGCTCGTATTGTTTGTCGAACACGTTGTCGATCCCGGCATCGACCCGGAAGCCTTTGAGGATTCCTTCATCCGGCGCCCAGCCGGCGAACAGGCCGACGACGTTGAAGCCGTCGACCATCAGCTCTTCCTCGTCGGCATCGCCGAGGCGGTGCTGCGCCCAGTTGTGTTCCTCGGTGACGCCGAAGGCGATATCGAGTGCCGGGACCTTGGCCCCGACGGTGATGAACAGCTTGTCGGCCGGGATCGAGCTCAGCGGCTGGTCCTCGGTCGTGTTGTCGCCGCGGATCCGCGACCAGCCGCCGCTGAAGAAGGCGTATTCGGAATCATAGGCGAGCGCGATCTCGGCGCCGCGGATATGCGCCCGCGGCACGTTGACCGGCGTCGTGGTGAAGGTGAAGGTGGCGAAGTCCATCACCACGTCGCCTTCGATGAAGTTCTTGGCGCGGGTGTCGAAATAGCTGCCGCTCAGTCGCACGGCATCGCCCTTCATCAGCACGTCGTCGAAGGCGAAGCGGAGGCCGCCTTCCCAGGTCTTGGTGCTTTCCGGCTTCAGGTCCGGGTTCGGGATGAAGGTGTTGTTGGCGCCGGGGAAGATCGCGAAATGGGTGCCGGAGATGTAGAGCTCGCGGATCGAGGGCGCGCGATAACCTTGGCTGTAACTGCCGAACGCGGTCAGCCAGTCCAGCGGCTGCCAATCGACGCCGACCTTGGGCGAGAGGCGGTCGTTGTGCCGGCTGCTGAAATCGCCTTCCGGATTGGTGGCGTAATAGTCCCAGCGCAGGCCCGGCGTGATGCTGAGCTGGTCGAAGAAGGTCATGCGGTATTGGGCATAGAGCCCGACCACGTCCTGCACCGCGTCGGGATTCTGCGTCTCCATCTCGCCGTTGACCCTGCCCTCGCCGGCATCGTGGTAGTATTCGCTGCCGATGGTGAAGGCGTGCTTCGCCCAGCCGGTGGTGAAGTCGAAGGTGTTGAAGATGTCGGCGCCGGTGGTGACCAGCTCGGCCGTGCTGGTGCGGTTGTAGTCCTGGCCGTCGTCGGTCACCTTGGTCTCGTCGCGATAGACCGTGGCCGAGAGGTTGACGAGATCGTTGCTCGGGCTGTCGAACGTGTAATGCGCGCTCTCGGTGTTCTTGCGGATGCGATGGTCGGCCATGTATTCGCGATTGAGATTGTCCACATCGGTCGCGACCTTCTCCTCGTCGTCGGAGAACAGGATCCCGGAAAGCTCCAGCCGATGGCCCTCGGCCGGATTGATGCCGAGCTTCATCAGCCCGTTATGGGCGTCAATCGAGGTGTCCTTGATCTCGTTGCCGTCGCCGTTGCGGTAATCGCCGCTGGTGCGCCAGGTGTAATTGCCGAGGAAGTCGACGAAGGCGTTCGGCCGCACCGCGAAGGTCTGGCTGACCATCGGCTCTTCGTTGTTCGAGTGATAGCCGAACTTGGTGCGGAAGCCGAAACTGTCATCGCCTTCGAGGAAGTCCGCCGCGTCCTTGGTGGTGAGTGCGATGACGCCGCCGATGGCGCCGCTGCCATAGAGCGTCGAGCCGGTTCCTTTCAGGACTTCCGCCTGCTTGATCAGCTCGGGGTCGTAGAACATCGATCCGCCATGGGCGGCGCCCACGTCCTGGCGCGCGCCGTCGAGCGTGGTCACCACGCGGTTGGAACCCCAGCCGGTGCCGCCGAAGCCGCGGATGTTGGGCTGCGCCTGCGAGCCCTTCGGCCCGCCTTCCATCATGACGCCCGGCAGGTTGTCGAGCGCGTCGCCGACCGTCAGCGGCTGCTGCCGGTCGAGGTCTTCCTGGGTGATGACGTCGATGGTCGCCGGCACCTCGCTCTTCGGCGTCGGCACCTTGGTGCCGGTGACCGTCAGCGGATCGAGCACGACCGGCTTCGGCGCGGTCTCGGCAGGCTTGGGCTTGTCGGCTTGCGCGGCGGGGGCAGGGGTGGTGGCGGGTGTCGTCTGCGCGTCCTGGGCCTCGGCCGGCAAGGCCGGCAGCAGCAGGACGGTCGAGAGCGAGAGCGATAGAAAGAGGCGAAGGCGCGACATGGATCCGGGCTCCTGGAAACCGTTCAGGGAAAATCCTGGCTGGCTCCAGCGCCGGGGCCATCGGCCGCGCGCGGGGACTCGCTGGGAAGACCGACGATCTTCCGCGCATGGCTATGCGCGGGCCGCCGGCTATTTCGTGAGAATGAGTTTCTGGTTGCGGGTGATGCGCAGCCGATAATCGGCGCCGTTGAACTCGATCACGATTTCACGGTCGCTGCCGAGGATCCGCGACAGTGGCACGCGCCGCGGTGACTCGCCGTGAGCGCGTTCGCCCGCGCTCCGTTCGTTCTTGTCCTGCGTCGCCGGCCACTGTCGTTCCGACATCGCCCGCCATCCCCACCCGCTCGCACAGCCGCGGCACAACAGCGCCGCGGCCATCGATTGAGAACCATTCTCAACTGTCGAGCAGGTGTAGCGCCTGCCCATGTCAGATGCAAGTAAGAATTATTATCAACCGATACCCGGCAGCGTGCGACCGATGTTGGGCCGATGAGAAAAGAAGCCTTCCAGATCAGCGCACTAAGCCGCTCATCGCATGCCGAGCACATGCGGCAGGAAGAGGGAAATCTGCGGCACGAAGGTGATCAGCAGCAGGAAGCCCAGCATCGCCAGCAGCCAGGGCCAGACCGCGACGGTGAGCTCGGTGATGCCCATCTTGGTGATGCCGCTGGCGACGTAGAGGTTGAGCCCGACCGGCGGATGGCACATGCCGACTTCCATGTTGATGGTGATCATGATGCCGAAATGAATGGGATCGATGCCGAGCTGGGTCGCGACCGGAAACAGGATCGGGGCCAGGATCAGGATGATCGAGCTCGGCTCCATCACATTGCCGGCGATGAGCAGCAGCACGTTCACCACCAGCAGGAAGGCCCAGCTCGGCAGGTCCTGGCCGAGGATCCAACCGGCCATCGTCTGGGGGATCTGCTCGGATGTCATCAGGAAGGAGAACAGCACCGCGTTGGTGATGATATAGAGCAGCATCGCGCTCATGTTCGCCGAATCCAGCAGCACCTTCGGCACGCGGCGAAGCGGCATGTCCTTGTAGACGAAGACCGCGATGATGAAGGCATAGACCGCGCTCATCGCGGCGGCCTCGGTCGGCGTGAAGATGCCGAGATAGATCCCGCCCATCACGATGATGATCAGCAGCAGGCCCCAGATACTGTCGCGGAACGCCTTCAGGCGCTGCGCCCAGCCGGCGCGCTGCAGCCGCGGATAGTTGTTCTTCCGGGCGATGAACCAGGTGACGAGGCCGAGCAGGGTGGCCAGCATCAGGCCGGGAATGACGCCCGCCATGAACAGCTTGCCGACCGAGGTCGAGGTCGAGACGGCGTACATCACCATCACGATCGAGGGCGGGATCAGGATTCCGAGCGCGCCGGACGTGGTGATGACGCCGGCGCCGAAGCGGTTGGGAAAGCCGTGCCGCACCATGGCGGGGAGAAGGATGCTGCCGATGGCGACGACGGTCGCCGGGCTCGAGCCGGAAACCGCCGCGAACAGGGCGCAGGCCAGCACGCCGGCCAGGCCCAGGCCGCCATGCCAATGTCCGACCATCGAGGTGGCGAAATTGATCATCCTGCGCGCGACGCCGCCATGGGTCAGGAAATTGCCGGCCAGGATGAAGAACGGGATCGCCATGATCTCGAACTTCTCGATGCCGGTGAAGAGCTTCAGCGCGACGCTCTCGATCGGCACGCTGGTCATGGTGACGAGGAAGGTGAGGACGGTGAGGCCGAGCGCGATCGAGATCGGCATGCCGGTCAGCATCAGCACGATCAGCAGCCCGAAGATGATGAGCGCGCTCATTGCTGCACCACGCCGATCGGGGCTACGTCATCGACGCCTTCGACATGGGAATGGTTGTGCGCGGGCAGCTTGCCGGTCTTGATGAAGTTCCAGCAGACCTGCAGGAAGCGGAAGCACATGAGATAGGAGCCGCAGGGGATCGCCAGGTAGACCAGCCACATCGGCACTTCCATATCCGCCGAAGTCTGCTCGGTGTGGCCGATCTCCCAGACGAAGGTGGCACCCAAGGTCCCGACGACGGCGGTGAATCCGGCGCCGGCCAGCAGCGCGAAGATGATCAGCTTTTTGCGATAGGCGTCGGAAAGCCGATTGATCAGCACATCGACACCGACATGGATGCCGGTCCGCACGCCATAGGCCGCGCCGAACTTCGCCATCCAGATGAACATGTAGATGCAGAGCTCCTGCGCCCAGGCGAGATTGATGCCGCGCAGATAGGGGTTGAGCCAATGCACCGTCGAGCCGTAGCGATGCAGCACCGAGACGAAGATGAGGAGGGTGGCGGCGCCCATCAGGGTCGCGATCAGCCATTCCTCGAGGCGATCCAGGAACTTCATCGTCGAATGTCCAGGTTGTCGGGCCGGAAGCGGAAGGGGCGATGACCGATCGGCCATCGCCCCTTAAAGGCAGCCTCAGTTGGAGGGCTGGAAGTCGGTGGCCTTGTAGATCGACTGGATCAGGTCCGCACCGACCCGGCTCGACACTTCCTCGTGCACCGGGATCAAGGCCTTGCGCCAGGCCGCCAGTTCCTCCGGCGTCAGGTCATGGACCTCGGTCGTGCCGGCGGCCTTGATCGCCGCCAGGGCCTTGGCGTTCTCCTCGTCGGCGATCTGGTTCTCGTAGTCGGTGGCATCCTTCATCGCCCCTTCGAGCGTGGTGCGGATGTCGGCCGGCAGCCGGTCCCAGAAGTCCTTGTTCACGATCACCGCATAGCCGAGATAGCCGTGGTTGGTGACGGCGACGTACTTCTGCACCTCATGCATCTTCTGGGTATACATGTTCGAGGGCGGGTTCTCGGTCCCATCGACCACGCCGGTCTGCAGCGCCTGGTAGACTTCGGAGAAGGCCATCACCTGCGGCAGGGCGCCCAAAGCCCGCATCTGCGCGTCCAGCACCTTTGAGCTCTGGATTCGCATCTTCAGCCCCGAGACATCGTCCGGAACCTTGATCGGCTTGTTGGCGCTCATGATCTTGAAGCCGTTATCCCAATAGGCGAGGCCCTTGATGCCCTTGGATTCCAGCTTCGAGAACAACTGCTGGCCGACCTCGCCCTGGGTCACTTTGTGCAGCGCCTTGCTGTCGGCGAACAGATAGGGCAGGTCGAAGACCTCGAACTCCTTGGCACCCAACGGCCCGAATTTCGCCAGCGACGGCGCGAGCATCTGCACGGCGCCGAGCTGCAGGGCCTCCAGCTCTTCCTTGTCCTTGTAGAGCTGGCTGTTGGGATAGACCTCGACCTTGACCTTGCCGCCGGTCCGCTCCTCGGCCAGTTGCTTGAATTTCTCGGCCGCCTTGCCCTTGGGCGTGTCGGGCGCGACGACATGGCTGAACTTGATGACGATCTGGTCCTGGGCGACCGCTGGGGCCAGGGCAGGACCGGAAATCATGACAGCCAGAATCCCGGCCGCGAGAGCCTTCCACTTCATCGATATCCTCCCAAAGATCCGTGTTCTTGAGCGCATCACCCGGATCGTTTTATCCAGGTGTCCAGCATAGGCATGGGCGTTTTTCGGCGCCGCCGCTATTGTGGATTCCCGCAGGTGGCGGCGAGGAGGGCCGAGCGCTCATGATCCCGGGCATGATGAAACAATCGCCGGCGGATTTCGCGCGGGCTCCCAGTCCAGCCCTGCTCACCGGGCGCAACCCGGTGTTCAGCCTGTCGTTGCTCGCGATCGGTGGCATCATTCTGCTCCTGGGCGTGCTACTCTTCTTGCTGCAACAGCGCGATGCCAAGGAGCAGCGCGAGACCCTGATCACCGATGTGCTCTGGCTGGAACAGGGACTGCAATTCCAGCTGAGCTCCGACACCGAGAAGCTGCAGCAGTTGACCGCCGGCACCTGGACCGCGAGCCAGGCCGCCAGCCGCGCCGCGGTGGTGATGGGCACGAACCCGGAGATCCAGCGCATCCGCTGGTACGATGCGCGCGGGACCCTGGTCGCGAGTGAGCCGCCGGCCGGCGACGCCGCGCCGCAAGGTCTCGGTGAGACCGAGCTCGCCTTCGTCCGCAAGCTCGGCCGCCCGGTCTTCTCCGCGCCGCGGCAGCTTTCCACCGGACCGGATCGCTGGGGCATCGATCTCGTCCTGCCGATCTTCCGCGACAACCAGTTCGTCGGCGCCCTGGGCGGCGTGATCTCGCTCGATGCGCTGCTCGCCAACCAGGTGCCGTGGTGGCTGACCGCGCGCTACCAGGTCTCGCTGCTGGACGGCAGCGGCCGGCGCATCGTCGACAAGTCCAATGTCGATCTCGACCGCTCCGGGCCGAGCTATGAAGTGCCGCTGGATCCGCCCGGCCATGATCTCTCGCTTCGGATCATGGCCTATCACGACGCCACCCATCTCGCCCGCAACATCATCGCCGCGGCGATGCTGCTGCTGGCGGCCAGCGCCATCGCCGGCCTGTGGGCGACGCTCCGCCAGGCGCGCCGCCGCATCGCCTCGGAACAGGCGCTGAAGGAGGAATATCTCTTCCGCAAGGCGATGGAGGATTCGCTGAACGTGGGCCTCCGCGCCCGCGACATGGACGGCAAGATCATCTACGTCAATCCCGCCTTCTGCAAAATGGTCGAGCGCCCGCCGGAGCAACTGGTCGGCGCCACGCCGCCGATGCCCTATTGGGCGCCGGACGAGCTCGAGCGGACGCTCGAAGCCAATCGCGCCACCCTCTCGGGCCAGGCGCCCGAGGGCGGCTTCGAGCTTCGCTTCCAGCGCGCCAGCGGCGAGCGGTTCGACGCGCTGATCCATGAAGCGCCGCTGATCGATGCCAGCGGCCGGCAGACCGGGTGGATGGGTTCGGTGGTCGACATCACCGAAAGGAAGCGCGCCGACGAGCGTGCGCGGCAGGAGCAGGACAAGCTGCAGCACACCGCGCGCCTCATTTCCATGGGCGAGATGGCCTCGACTCTCGCCCATGAGCTGAACCAGCCGCTGGCCGCCATCGTCAACTACAGCGCCGGCTGCCAGGAAGCGATCAAGGGCGGCATGCCCCTCGCTGAAATATCCGATGCGCTCGGCAAGCTTCACGCCCAGGCGCTACGCGCCGGCCAGATCATCCGCCGGGTCCACGACTTCGTGCGCAAGCGCGAGCCGGTTCTGGCGCGCTGCGCGATCGACGATCTCATCCGCGGGACGGTCGAGTTCTTCGGACCCGATGTCCGCCGCCGGCGCATGGCGCTGAAGGTCAGTCTGCCGAAGGTGCCGCTGATCGCCGCCGCGGACCGGATCCTGGTCGAGCAGGTGATCATCAATCTGTTGCGCAACGGCATGGAGGCGATGACCCAGACCGAGCCCAAACAGCGCCGTCTCGACATCGCAGCACGCGAGGTCGATCAGTCGATCGAGATCGCCGTCACCGACCGCGGCCGGGGCATTTCGCCGGAAGCCGCGGCCCATCTCTTCGAACCCTTCGTGACGACCAAGATCGAGGGCATGGGGATCGGTCTCAATATCTGCCGCTCGATCATCGAGTTCCACGGCGGCCGGCTCTGGCATGAGGACAATCCCGGCGGCGGCACGATCTTTCGATTTACCCTGCCGCGCGCGGTCAACGCAGCATGACGGCGACGGTCTGCATCGTCGATGACGACGAGGCGGTGCGGGATTCGCTCGCCTTCTATCTGCGCATGCAGGGCATTGCGACGCGGGTCTGGGAAACCGCCGAGGCCTTCCTGGCCGACGCGCCGCCGGCACCGCCGGCCTGCCTGCTGCTCGATATCCGCATGGGCGGCATGAACGGCCTCGAGCTCTTCGACACCTTGATCGCCCGCGGCTCCGGCCTGCCGGTGATCTTCCTGACTGGCCATGCCGATGTGCCGATGGCGGTTTCCGCGCTGAAGAAGGGCGCTTTCGATTTCATCGAGAAGCCCTATGACGAGACCGGGATCCTGCAGCGCCTGCAGGCGGCATTGGAATACTCGCTCCAGCGCCAGGATCTCGACGCCTCGCGCGCAACCGTCGCCGCGCGCCTCAAGACCCTGTCCGAGCGCGAGCGCCAGGTGATGGACCTGCTGCTGCAAGGCAAGATGAACAAGGTGATCGCCGCCGACCTCGGCATCGCCATCCGCACGGTCGAGATGCACCGCGGCCGCGTCCTGGAGAAGATGGGCGTGCGCAGCGCGGTCGAGCTGGCCCAGCTGCTGGCCGCCAAATAGAAACGGCGGAGCGCTCGCGCACCCCGCCGTTCAATCCGCCGAACTGGAGCCTCAGAGACCGAGCGCGTCCTGCGCCTTCACGTATTTCAGCTTGAGCGCATCCGCCACCGCCTTGTAGGTGAGCTGGCCGGCATGGACGTTGAGCCCGTTCATCAGGTGCGGGTCCTCGGCGCAGGCCCGGCGCGCGCCCTTGTTGGCAAGCGCGATCGCAAACGGCAGGGTGGCGTTGTTGAGCGCGAAGGTCGAGGTCCGCGCGACGCCGCCCGGCATGTTGGCGACGCAGTAATGGGTGACGCCGTCCACCACATAGACCGGATCGGCATGGGTGGTCGCGTGGCTGGTCTCGAAGCAGCCGCCCTGGTCGATCGCGATATCGACCACCACCGAACCTGGCCGCATCGACTTGATCATCTTGCGGGTGACCAGCTTCGGCGCCGCGGCGCCGGGCACCAGGACCGCGCCGATCACGAGGTCGGACTCGCGCACGTATTCCTCGATCGCATGCACGGTCGAATAGATGGTGTTGAGCTTCGAGCCGAACACCTCGTCGAGCTCGCGCAGGCGATCCAGCGAGCGGTCGATCACGGTGACCTGCGCCTCCATGCCCATCGCCATGCGGATCGCGTGGGTGCCGGAGACGCCGCCGCCGATCACCGTTACATGCGCCGCGCGCACGCCGGGCACGCCGCCCAGCAGGATGCCGGCGCCGCCGGGCTCTTTCTCCAGGTAATGCGCGCCGACCTGCACCGACATGCGGCCGGCGACTTCCGACATCGGCGCCAGCAGCGGCAGGCCGCCGCGCGCCGAGGTCACGGTCTCATAGGCGACGGCGGTGCAGCCGGATTTCAGCAGGCCCTTGGTCTGCTCGGGGTCGGGTGCCAGATGCAGATAGGTGAAGAGCAGCTGCCCTTCGCGCAGCATCTTGCATTCCTTGGGCTGCGGCTCCTTCACCTTCACGATCATCTCGGCCTTGGCGAAGACGGCTGCGGCGCTCGGCGCGATGGTGGCGCCCGCCGCCTTGTAATCCGCATCGCTGAAGCCGATGCCGCCGCCCGCCTTGGTCTCGACGATGACCTTGTGGCCGTGGTGGATGAGCTCGCGCACGCTGGAGGGCACGAGACCGACGCGGTACTCGTGGTTCTTGATCTCCTTCGGAACGCCGATAAGCATGGAAGTCTCCCAGAGCTTGGATTGGATCAGTACACTTGGATCAGAAAACGCGAAACGGCCGGTCCCCAGAGAAACACTCCCGGGGGACCGGCCGCAATCGCAATGTCGAAGCGATCAGTCGATCTTGCTGAGCACGTCCTTGAGCGTGTTCACCATCTGGTCGATCTGGCTCTTCTCCACGATGAACGGCGGCGACATGGCAATCGTATCGCCGGTCACGCGCGTCAGAACGCCGGCTTCGTAGGCGGCGATGAAGGCTTCCTGGCCGCGGGCACCGGGCTTGCCGGCGCGCGGCTCGAGCTCCACCGCGCCAATGAGGCCGATGTTGCGCAGATCGACGATATGCTTGGTGCCTTTGAGCGAGTGGATCGCCTGCTCCCAATAGGGCGAGAGCTCCTTCACGCGATCGAACAGGCCTTCGTTCTTGTAGATGTCGAGCGCCGCGAGGCCGGCCGCGCAGGCGACCGGATGCGCCGAGTAGGTGTAGCCGTGGAAGAGCTCGATGGCACCTTCCGCCGAGGTGTTCATGAAGGTGTCATAGATATCCTTCGACACGACGACCGCGCCCATCGGCACCGAGCCGTTGGTGAGACCCTTGGCGCAGGTGATCAGGTCGGGCTTCACGCCGAAATACTCGGTGGCGAAGGAAGCACCGAGGCGGCCGAAGCCGGTGATGACCTCGTCGAAAATGAGCAGGATGCCGTGCTTGGTGCAGATCTCGCGCAGCTTCTGCAGATAGCCCTGCGGCGGCACCAGGACGCCGGTCGAGCACGCGACCGGCTCGACGATCACCGCGGCGATGTTGCTCGCATCATGCAGCACGACCAGCTTCTCCAGCTCGTCGGCAAGGTGCGTGCCCCAAGCCGGCTGGCCCTTGGAATAGGCCATCTCCGCGCGGTTGTAGGTGTGCGGCAGGTGATCGACGCCGTTCAGCGCATTGCCGAACCACTTGCGGTTATTGACCATGCCGCCGACCGAGATGCCGCCGAAGCCGACGCCGTGATAGCCGCGGTCGCGGCCGATCAGCTTCTGGCGCGTGCCCTGGCCCTTGGCGCGGTGATAGGCGAGCGCGATCTTGAGCGCGGTATCGACCGACTCCGAACCCGAGTTGGTGAAGAACACATGGTCGAGCCCGGCGGGGAGCAAAGCCGCGACGCGCGAGGCCAGTTCGAAAGAGGAGGGGTGCCCCATGTTGAACGGCGGCGCGTAGTCCATCTCGGCGATCTGGCGCGCGACCGCTTCCGAAATCTCCTTGCGGCCGTGGCCGCAATTCATGCACCAGAGGCCCGCCGAGGCGTCGAGCACCTTGCGGCCTTCGATGGTGGTGTAGTGCATGCCTTCCGCCTTCACGAACAGGCGCGGCTTCGCCTTGAACGCGCGGTTCGAGGTGAAGGGCATGAAGAAGGCTTCGAGATTGTTCGGGGTCGGCTTGAACTGCGTCGCCTCGAAGGTCTTCGAAGCGGTGGAGGACGTGGCCATGTCTGGGTTTCCCGGGTCCGGTTTCGGATGGGCCGGCACAATATCACGTTCAAGAAAATCAACAAGTTGAATCCAGAAACCCCCGATCTGGCCCCTCAAACCCTTGATTCCTGGCCCAATCGTTCAATATATTGAGCGCACTGAACACATGCTCATCCCTCGCCCCACCGGGGAGAGGGCTGCGCAGGCTTAGCGAGCCACAGCGAGCTTAGCCGGAGCTGGGAGAGGGGGCGCGCACCGCGAGGTGCACAGCGCGCAAGCGCTAGAGAGAGGGTGCCACGTGAACGATGTAGCCGGCTTCGACCTCGGCGCGCGCCTCAAGGCGCTGCGCGAAGCCCACGACCTCTCGCAACGCGAGCTCGCGAAGCGCGCCGGCGTCTCCAACGCGATCATCTCGATGATCGAGCAGAACCGCTCCTCGCCCTCGGTCGGCCTCTTGAAGAAGCTGCTCGACGGCTTTCCGATCTCGCTCGCGGAATTCTTCGCCGCCGACCTGAAGCCGCGCCCGCAGATCTTCTTCGGCGCGAGCGAGCTGGTGGAGCTCGCCGGCGGTCCGGTCTCCTACCGGCAAGTCGGCCGCGACTTGACCGGCAAGGCGATGCAGATCCTGCACGAGCATTACCGCGCCGGCTCCGACACCGGAGAGCAGATGCTGACCCACGACGCGGAGGAGGGCGGCGTCATCATCCGCGGCAAGCTCGAAGTCACCGTCGGCGACCAGGTCCGCGTCCTCGGCCCCGGCGACGCCTACTACTTCGACAGCCGCACCCCGCACCGCTTCAAGAACGCCGGCCCGGAAGAATGCGAAGTGGTCTCGGTCAACACGCCGCCGAGTTTTTAGTAAGACAAAGCGCTACTCAAACTGCTCAAGCGAAGCCGACGTCACGTCGCTCCGCTCCGCGCTGCAACTTTAAAACGAATTAACCATCTAATCCGGTCGCTTTTCGAGCGTACGGAATCGTACCATGATCAAACTTGGTGCTAAGGGAGGCCGATAGTGCGCGTTTGGACTGCCGTGATTCTGCTGGCGATATGTTCTTTCGCCCAGGAGGTGTCTGCCGGCTTGCAGACTCTGGAGGAACGTGACGTCGGACGCTGGAAGCTGGTCGCGTTGGCGAATGAAGCTGGGGTGGGAGCGCTCTGCTACGTCGTCAGCGCCGGCACAAGCAATGGCCAACTCGTGAGCATCACGGTCGAAAGAGGCCAGGGGTGGTCCCTCGAGGTCACCAACGGGAAAGATTTGGGCGACGCTGCGGAGGGCGATCTCACCTATTCGATCGATGGCGGTGATTCCATTTCGAAGCGGGGACGCGCAATTGCGCCCACGATATTGAGCGTCACGTTGGGTGCAAGTTACGAAGCGACTGAGCCGTTTCGTCGAGGCAATCGGCTCCAAGTTCGCTACAGAGGAGAGCAGGCTTCTTTCAGCCTCAAAGGATCTTCGAATGCTCTCGATGCACTCTTAGCCTGCGCCGTCCGGCATCTGGACTATCAGGATCATGAAACCAAGCTCGAGCCCCTCGGGACGTGGCTCGTTATGCGTAAGCCGCTTGAAGATGGATCGTGCCGCGTCGCGAATGACGGCGAAGAGAACGTCTTGTTCATCTTCAACCACACGGAAGAAGCAGGGTATTTTATCACAATCTCGCATCGCGGGGGTAAGTGGCGCCTGCGCGATGGAGAGATCTACGAGCTCACATACAGCATCGACAATGGGCCACCAGTCGAAACCCACGCCGGCGGAATGAGCGACGGTCAGGTTCTGCTCGACCTTGGCAAAGACGCGGCGGTGCTGAGGCCGTTCGAGAATGGGCATTTCCTGCAAGTCCAGGCGCAGCGCACAAATTTGAGGCTCAGCCTTCAAGGCGCCATGGATGCGCTTGAGGTGCTGAAGACATGCGCGAAGGGATTCGGCGGGCAGGATGATGCGGACGCTGCGGATCCTTTCTCCTCAGCAGGCGAGAAGGAAGGGGGCGATTCGATACCGGAGGCTAGTGATCCGTCGCGACCAAGTGATCCTGCAATTGACGTCCATGATCCCAATATCGATCGCACCGTCGCGGCGGTGAAGACGTTACGTCTCGCGCAAGTCATTTATGCGAAGGATCCTTGGGCCGAGGACTCATTGCGCGAAAGGCTTCGCTCTGCCTTGCGAGGTGTGTCTGCCGGCGAGAAGCAAGCTTCGGCCATGGCCGAGGCGCAGGCATTCCTCTATTCATATGTGGAGAGCGCTATCAAGGTTGCGCCATCTGACGTGGTCGCCAAGCTTATCCGCAAGAACCTGGATGTTATGCAGTGGCTTCAATCCCAGCCGGACCATTGCGCCGCTTACTTCAAAGCGAGCGGCGCGGGAGATTTGAGTTACCTCCCTCGGGATGTGCGCCTTGCGCTCGCAGAAGTCTATGCTGATCTCGTAGAAGCGGCAGCAAGCAGGCCGGTCACCAGATCCACGATCGGGGACGAGGAGTTCGTAGCGGCGATCACGGAAGCCTACGCCGCCAACGGCTTTTCTGCTGATGATATGGCGAAGCTTGATGAAGTTGCGACACTCGATCCGGCCGAGACGTGCCGTCTCGGCACCCAGATTTCAATTGCCCTCGCTTGGCTGCCAGAGGACACCGCCGCGGCTATCTTTCGAAAGGTGTATTCGTCGTCCCCTTAAGAGATGACCTACGCTGTCCGCTTGCGCAATGTTGAGACTGAAGAGTGCGAAGTGGTCTCGGTCAACACGCCGCCGAGCTTTTAACATCGATCGTGACGGTGGGGCTCTGTTCTTAATCGCGTTGCGTGTTCATCTCGCTTCCTGACGATGTAAGTCTTCGACAGCGGAGACTGCGATTTGGCCGGTGTTTCCGCTGCCGCGTGTGTGACAACCGCGGGTACGACGCTGAAACCCCTGGACACCCTCAGTTTCGATTCAGCTCTGCCGCATACCGACGAGACGACGGGGTGACGGTCAACTCGCTGAGCACGCCGGTCGGCAGCACGGTCGGGTTCACTACTTCACCAGCAGTCAAAGCGTGCAGATTGGCGGCATCTTGCAAACGTCGACGGTCTCGCCATTGGTATCTCCGACGACTTCCTGCTCTCGTTCAGCCTCGATCCGAACGTCCAGTTCGCCTACTTCTGGTACATCCGGGACGGCATCGCCGATCGGTTTGCGGCGGGGAATGTCCAGCTCACCTTCTCGCCGCCCTTGGCTGCGACGCCAATCCCCGCCACCTTGTCTCTGCTTGTCACCGCGTTCGGAGGCCTCGGTCTGGTCGCTTGGCGCCGCCGCCCGATCGCGCAGGTGACGGTCGACGACCAAGTCCGCACCTAGCGGCACACGCCGGGCAAAATCAAGTCGAACCGCTCCAGCCGCTTCGCGCGGCTGGGTTGCTGTCACTCCGCGCTTGCCGGAAACGCCGGCAGCTTGCCGATGTCGTTCGCGTCGTGCTGCACCACCAGCGTGGCCTTCAGCGCCTTCGCGATCTTCTGCATCCGGTCCATCGAGGCCAGCGATTCCGCGCGGTTGGTGTTGAAGCTCGGCACGCCGTTCGCCTTGAACTGCTCCTCGAAATGCACGATGTCGCCGGACAAGAGCACCGGGCCTTTCTTCGCCAGCCGCACCAGCAGGGCATAGCTGCCCGGCGTGTGCCCCGGCATCGACAGCATCGTCACCGAGCCGTCGCCGTAGATGTCCTTGTCGCCGATCACTTGTTCGGAGGGCGCGCCGTCCTTCAGCCAATGCGCCAGCGCCTTGGGGTCCGCGCCGAACGGCACCGGCTCGGTCTTCAGCGCCTCAAAGTCGGCCTTGCCGATCAGGAGCTTGGCCTGCGGGAAATCGGCGGCCTGGCCGGTATGGTCGAAGTGATAGTGGCTGATGCCGACTTGCGCGATCTGCTTCGGATCCACCTTCAGGGCCGCGAGCTGCTCGTCGATCGTCTTGGTCAAGGTCGGCGAGAGCGGTGCATCCGGGCTCATCGCCGCACCCTTCAATCCGGCCGGCAAGCCAGTGTCCCAGAGCATGTAATCGGCACCGTGCTGGATCAGATAGCAGCTGTCGGTGAGCTGCCGTTTCTTGCCGGCATAGGCGAAGGTGTCGGAGAAGAGATCCAGGTTGTTGACCTGGATCGTGCCGCAGTCCAGGCGCCAGAGCTTCACCGGTGCGGCACCATCGGCATGCGCAACGGAAGCGGCGGCCAGCGTGGTGAACAGGGCAGCGAAAGCGATCGGTTTCATCTTTTCCTCGCGGGTCATGAACTGCCGTTATCCTGCTAGCACCGCGAGAGAGCCGCGCGCCGGAAACGCTCGCGCCTGTGCCCGAAACGCTCATTTCGCATTTGCCCCGCAGCCATGGTGCGGGCTAGGACTGGAGCATGGACAGCACTCCCGAAACGGCGCGCCTGCGCCGGCAACTGCTCGATCGCCTGCGGCCGCTGGCGACCGCGCCCGGCCGTCCGCGCAAGGATCCGGGCCTGCACAATTTCACGCGCAAGGAGGCGGGCCGCCAGGTCTTCACCTATTGCTGCTTCCAGGCCGAGCGCTTGGCCCAGGTCCATATCGCGCGGCCGATGATCGGCATCGTGCTCTCGGGCGAGAAGGAGTTCTGGCTCGGCGACCAGAGCCAGCGCTTCATCGCCGGCGATGTCTTCGTCAGCCCCGGCGGCGCCATGCTGGATGTCGTCAACATCCCCGACGAACGCCACGGCCTTTATGAATCGCTGCTGGTCGAAGTGTCGAGCCTGCCGCCCAGCATCGCGCGCCTGCCGGATCTGCCGCCGGCGCCGCGGAAGGGCTTCGACATCGCCGTGACCCTGACCGCGGACCTGGTCGATGCGCTGGCGCATGCGGCAACCACGCTCGTGACCTCGGACCACGCGGCGCTGCTCGGCGAGCACCGCCTGGCGGAAGTGCTGATGCTGCTCCGGAACGATCCCGCGGGGCGGCCGCTGTTCGCGGTGCCGCTCGCCGATCGCATCCGCTGGATGGTCGCCTCGAACCCCACGCAGCGCTGGACCGCGGACGACCTCGCCCGGCGCCTGGCGATGGGCGCCTCGACCCTGCGCCGGCGCTTGACGGAAGCGGGCACGCCCTTGCGCGCGGTGCTCGCCGCGGCGCGCATGGGGGTTGCCCAGGACCTGCTGACCCGCGGCGATGCCAGTGTCGCGGCCGCGGCGGAAGCCGCCGGCTACAGCTCCCGCTCGCACTTCACCCGCCGCTTCCGCAGCGTCTACGGCAGCACGCCCGGCGAGCACCGGATCCGCCGCGCGGGCTAAAGCCCAAGGCTCAGTGTTCGACCTGGTAGAGGCGCCAACGCTCCGGCACGCCCTTCAACCGGTGCATGCCGCGGTCCTTGAAGCGGATCTCGGATTTCGCCATCAGATCCCCCGCCATCAGATCCTTGACTGCGCTCGAGACCAGGACTTCGCCGGCGCGCGCCTTGGTGGAGACCCGGGTGCAGATGTGAAACGCGATGCCGACCATCTCGGTCCCGGTCACCTTGTATTCGCCGGTATGCAGCCCGACCCGGATCTCCAGTCCCAGCGTGCGCACGGCCTTGCAGATGGCCGTCGCGCAACGGATGCCGGCGGCGGGCTTGGCGAAGGTCGCCAGCATTCCGTCGCCCGTCGTCACCACCTCCTTGCCGCGCAGGCTCCGCAGCTCCTTGCGCACCGCGGCGTAATAGAGGTTCATCACCTGGGTCCAGCGCGCATCGCCCAGCCGCGCGGCCTTCTCGGTCGAGCGGACGATATCGACGATCAGGATCGTGCCGAGCGCCTGTTTCAGCGCGGCGTCGCGGATTGCGGCGCGCCGCCGGTTGCCGATGCTTCCGGCCAGCGGTTCATAGCGATGGCTGCGCCGCTTGGTGATCGCAGCCTTGACATAGTCCCTGGCACGCTGCGCCGTGCCGCAGCGCACTTTCTTGTCCCGCGGCGCGAGCGTCCAATAGACCTTCCGCCCCTCGCCGACGCCCTGCACCTCCACGGCGCCCCATTTCAGGAAGACCGTCGAACCGACGCGCCGAATGCACCAGGCCTTCGACGTGTATCCCGAAACGTTCGACTGATGGACTCCGACGCGAAGGAACTTGGGCATGCAGCGCCGCCGATCGAAGGATCATTTGCGCAAACCGTAGTCATGGAATCCGGCCTTGGCAACCGATGCCCCGGCCGCCGGCGGATTCAGACGGCAATGCAGACTGCACTCGGCGGCGACGTCAATCGATCCGCTCCAGCGGTTCCGCGCCGATGCCGACCCAGGGATAGCGCCGGCTGGTGTGATAGAACGAGAGGAACGGCGGCGGGAAATCGAGATCGGCGAAGGCGCCGACCGGGATCGCGATCAATCCGGGCTGGGCGTCGATCTTGTAATGCACCGTCGTCCCGCAATCCGGACAGAAGGAATAGGTGACCCGGCTCCCGGCATCGCTCACCCGCACGTATTCCTTCGACTGGCCCTCGAACGCGACCTTCGCCTCCGCAAACCGTGCATTGTTGCTGAACGCACTGCCGCTGCGCCGCTTGCAGTCCAGGCAGTGACAGACCGAGACCCTGACCGGCTCACCCTCGCAAACGGCCGCGAGCTGCCCGCAGGAACATTCGGCGCGACGTGTCTTCATGATCGGCCTCTCCAGGTTTCGGCAATCTTACCATGTGTTCCGGGTTCACGGTCGAACGCCGCCACCGCCGGAACTCCGAAATTGCAGCCGCAGCACCAGCGGGACGGCGAGCGCGTTCACGCCCAAGGCCGAGAGCCAGATGGCGCCCGGCCAGTGCGCGCGCACGGTAAAGTAGACACTGGAGAACACCAGGGGTCCGGCGATCGATGCCAGGCTCATCGCGGAAGCCAGCACGCCTTGGACCTGGCCCTGCCGGTCGCCATCGACCAGGCGCGTCGCCAGCGACTGCAGCGCCGGCGCGCCGATCCCGGCCAAGGCCACGCAGGGCATGATGGCGAACACGATCCAGGCCTGCGCGGCGAAAGCCAGGACGATCAGGGCCAGTCCCGCGCCGGCGATCCCCCCGAGCACGGCGCCGCGTTCGCCGAGGAGTCGCACGGCGGGACCGGGCAGCAGGGCCTGCGCCAGCGACTGGCACAAACCGAAAGTGCCGAGCGAGAGGCCGATCCAGAATCCATTCCAGCCGAACACGTCCTGGGCCCAGAGTGCCCAGCACACGCCATAGACTTCGCCGGTCGCGCTCAGGACGAAGAAGATCGCGACGACCGGCAGCAGGGACGGCAGCGAAAGCGCCCAACGCAGCGGCCGCAGTGGATTGAGCGCGGCGAGGTCGATCGTCCCGCGCCGCGGCGGGCGCGATTCCGGAAGCGCGAAGACCGCCAGCAGGAGATTGGCGGCGTTCAATGCGGCGGCGGCGACGAACGACAGCCGCAGCCCATGGTCGCCGAGAATGCCGCCGAGCACCGGGCCGAGGATGAAGCCGAGGCCGAACATGGCGTTGAAGATGCCGAACCGGCGCGCCCGGTTCTCCTCCGGCGTGATGTCGGTGATATAGGCCGTCGCCACCGCGATATTGGCGCTGGTCAGCCCGGCAATGGCCCGGCCGAGGATCAGCAGCGCCAGCGACGGGGCCAGCGCCATCGCCACATAGTCGATCGCGGCGCCGCCCAGCGAGAGCAGGATGATCGGCCGGCGCCCCAGCCGGTCGCTCAACGCGCCGAGCACGGGTGCGAAGGCGAATTGCATGGCGGCATAGAGCGCGGCCAGGATGCCGATCGTGGCGGCCACGGTCTCGGCATGGGTCACGCTCTCGATCAGGCGCGGGAGAATTGGAAAGATCAGCCCGATGCCGAAGGCGTCGAGCGCGACCGTGGCGAGGATGACCAGCAACGGTCTTTCGGCGGCGCGCGCAATGCGCGGGTGGGGGATTTGCATATCGCATCGCTCCAGTGTCGATGTTCGACCGGAGCGTTTCCCGTCATCGAGACCCGCGCCGACGAACACAGGACCACCTCGAGGGTGGTCGATGTTCGTCGCGGGGATCTCGAGCACGAGGCCAAAGACCAGAGCTTTCGTTACCGAAAGGCCTTGGGCTTACCAGACCAAGGCTGCCTTTTCCGACGCCGTCTCCCTAGCAGGCCGGCAAGGCCTTGGCAACCAGCACGACTGCGATCTGGATGGGATGAGCGCCGTTGCGATGTGCGACGCAGGTCAACGCCGCCCTGGGTCAGAAGCAGCCGGATCTGCTCGACGATTCCATTTAGGCGCCAGTTGAAATCGATCCGGTTCCCCGGCGGAGACTCAGTGTGCCATTCCGAGTGCTGCGTAAGCGCGCCGGACACCGGGCCTCAGTTCGACGCGTTGGAACCATTCTTTCAGCTTTGGCAGCCGGTCCCAGGGCAGCTTGCTCTTGGCGAAGCCGGTGATCGTGAAGCCCGCGATGTCGGCGATCGAGAATGCATCGCCGGCCATGAAGCGCGATTGCTCGAGAAACCGCTCGGCACCGACCAAGGCCTCCAGCATCCGGTCTTCGAGCATTCCGGCGGCCTCGGCCTGATTGCGCCGCCCGAGGAAGAAAGACGCGCCGCTCGGCGCGATGACATCGGTGATGAAAAACATGAATCTTTCGAGGACAACGGATCGCTCCGCGCCTTCGAACTGAGGGATCAGCCTTCCCGCCGTCCGGCCCGCAACATGAAGTATGATCGCGTTGGACTGCGTCAAGACGAGCCGGGACCCCTCCGCATCGGTCTCAACGAGCGTCGGCACCAAGCCGGCGGGATTCAGGTCCGTATAGGGCGGCCTCTTGTGCTCCCCGCTGTTCAGATCGATGGTCCGGATCGCGTAGGCGATGCCCGCCTCCTCGAGGGCGATGACCGCCCTCAGGCAGTTGCCTGTGGCTGCAGCATAGAGTTCGAGCGCCAGACTCACCGATTGCTCCCTCCGGCTCCTTTCGCCGATCCTCGCCCGGGGTCTGCCCCTTGGCAGCTGTCGTCAAACCTTTCGCAACGGCCGCTCGGCGCGCTCCGACTGTCTCCAGCGTCAGGCGAAGGCGTCTCGATTCCGGTCGATGAATGCCGAGACCGAAAGCGGCGCCGTGCCGGTGATCTGCTCGACCACATCGTTGGTGCCCGAGAAGATGCCGCCCGCCTGATAGTCTTGCGCAACTTCGACCAGATGCTGCACCAGGAACGGCGGAAACCTGTAGAGGTTCTCCATCTTCTCGCGGAATTCTGCGATCGACGTCGGGGCGTATTCGATGTTCGCGCCGAGGACTCCGCTCATCGTTTTGGCAATCTCGACATGGTTCATCTCCGTCGGGCCATGCAGCTTGTAGATCTTGCCTTCATGACCCTTGGGGTCGGCCAGGAGATGCGCGATGACGCGCCCCTGGTCGTCGGTGGCGATCGGCGCATGGCGTCCGTTGCCGAACGGGAACTCGATCTTCTTCTTGGCCCAGATTTCCTTGGCAAAATGCGGATAGACGAGCCAATCGGCGAAAAAAGTGGGGCGCAGATGCGTGGTCGGCACGCCCGACCAGTCGAACACCCGTTCGGCCACCCAATGGTCCTGAGCGGCATGGCTCGCGGAATCGCGCCTTGCGGAGATCTGGGACATGTTGACGATCGCGGCGACGCCCGCCTCCTGCGCAGCCTGGGCGAAGTAGGCTGCCGCGCCGAGGATGCCCGGAGCAATCGGATAGAGGAAATACGCCGACCGCACGCCCTCCATGGCGGCGCGCACGGCATCGATGTCGGTGAAATCCCCGACCGCGATTTCGACGCCGCGGGCGCGTAGGCCGGCTGCCGCCTCGCCGTCCGAACGGACATAGGCGCGCACGCTCTTGCCCATCTTCAGCAGTTCGTTGATGGCCGTGCCCCCGGTCCGCCCGGTGGCGCCACTCACCAGTATCTTGGGTTCGCTCATGGTCAACTCCCTTGGAAACGGTGCAAAGCAATGAAGCGTCCGGCGCTAAGCCGCGATATGCGATGAGGACGGGATATCCCTGACGATCTCGGTCAGCGTTCCGGTGTTGATTTCGTAGAAGAACCCGAACAGCTTCACATGCTTCGGCACCGCGGGGCTGACGCGCAACAGCTTTACATCGTGCTGGATCGACTGCTGGAAATCGGTGATCGCCAGGCTGTCATGGTCGAACAGCGGCGCGATGTCGGCGTGGTGATGATCGTGAAATTGCGCAACCAGCTGTCCTGGCACGAACGCCGTCGCTCCACAGAAGGAATGGTGCACGACGACGACGTTCTGCACGCTGAAAAGGTATTCCATGGTCGCCACCGACTGCAGGGCCGAGAAGGCTCGGCCGCCCGCGTTGGAGACGGCAAACAGCGTCCGCGTCGAGCCCACCCGATTGCCGTGCTCATCGAGGATGTTCTCGCCTGGATAAACCTCATCGCCGAAGTGGTCGGCGACCGCCTGCGGGATCTCCGCCGCGCGCGGGTCAAAGCAGTGGATCACGATGGTCTTCATCGGGATGAACTGATTGAACCCCTGGAAATTGTCCTGGTCGAACCAGGGCTGGGTCCTGAACTCGTATTGACCGAAATCCGCCACTTGGGCCTCCATTGACCGGGCCGGCGGCTTGTCTGCCGCTGCCTGGGGCTAGACTTAGGGCGGCGGGACTGTGGCTAAAATGACATTGACCCCTCGATTTAGGCCAGGGCGACGGGATTTCAAATGGACCGACCGGCGCTCTCCGCCTAGAACGTGCCATGGTTTTGAAGGCAAGCAAGGCCGGCACCCGGCGTCGCAAGGTCGTCATCATCGCCTATCCGGGCGTGAAGCTGATGGACGTCTGCGGGCCGCTCCAGGCGTTCAGCGATGCGCAGCGCGAGGACGGCAGCCCGGCTTATGAGGTTCTGCTGGTCTCCGAAGCCGGCGGCGCGGTCAGAACCGACACCAGCGCCAGGCTTGAAACCCTGCGCTTGGATGCGAGGACCATGGCAGCCGTGGACACGCTGCTCATTGCCGGCGCAGATCTTGTCATGCCGCCGGAGCTTACCGCATCGCTCCGGGCCAGGCTGGCGCGTTATCTTGAACGGCCGCGGAGGCTCGGATCGATCTGCACCGGCGCATTCATCCTGGCCCAGTTGGGCGTTCTGGATGGGCGGGAGGCGACGACCCATTGGGCAGCCTGTGCCCGGTTCGCGCAGATGCATCCCGCGGTCCGACTGAAGCCGGACGCGATCTTTGTCACCTCCGGCCAGGTCTGGACCTCGGCCGGCGTATCCGCCGGGATCGACATGGCCCTTGCGATGATCCAGGACGATCTTGATCATCTGACGGCTCTGAACGTCGCCCGCGGCATGGTGCTGTTCCTGAAACGGCCCGGCGGCCAGTCGCAGTTCAGCGTCGAGCTGCGACAGCAGATGCACGACGCCCGGGGACGGTTCGACGAGTTGCACGACTGGATCCGGGATCATCTGCAGGCAGACCTGTCCGTGCCGGCGCTGGCGCGGGCCGCGAAGATGAGTCCTCGGAATTTTACGCGCGTCTACTCTCGCGAGACGGGAGACAGCCCGGCGCAAGCGGTCGAGAAGCTTCGCACCGAGGCGGCCCGGCGCTTCCTCGAATCGGGTCAGGATGCGATCCAGGTGATAGCCCGGAAGACCGGTTTTGGCGATGACGAGCGCATGCGCCGTGCTTTCGTCAAGACTTACGGGATCGCTCCTCAGGAATACCGCAGCCGCTTCGGCCGTTCGTGACGGCTGGCTGCGGGCTACGCCCTGCACCCTGTCTCAATTCGAGGGCCGTTTGGCATTGTCGGACCGGATCCCCGACGCCATTTCCTGGCGTGGTTGGAATGCAACCGCATCTAGGGAATAGCCATGAGCAAGCCCGTCTCCATCGGCGGCATCGTCGCGCCTGATTCAGATCTTGCCCGCAAAGCCGCAGCACTTGCCGAGCAGGCGCATTCGAAGAGCCTCCTCAATCATGTCCACCGCACCTGGTGGTTCGCCGAATTTCTCGGCAAGCGACAAGAGCTGAAGTATGACCGGGAACTGGTTTATCTTGCGGCGCTGTTGCATGACCTCGGGCTTTCCGAGCACCACGCCGCCGACAAGCGCTTCGAGGTGGACGGCGCCGACGCGGCGAACCGGTTCCTGGAGGCACAAGGATATCCAAGGGCGAAGAGAGATGTCCTGTGGGATGCGATTGCACTGCACGCCGCCGGCGGCATCGCCGATCGCCGCGAGCCCGAGGTCGCGCTGGTGCATTTCGGCGCGCATGTGGACGTGATGGGCCTTCGGCTCAACGAGATATCGCCCCAGTTGATCGATGAGACGCTCGCGCTCTATCCGCGCCTGGGATTCAAGAAAGCGTTCACGGAGGCGCTGGCTAATGTCGCGCGCAGAAAGCCGCACACGGCAATCGGGACCGGTCTTGCTGACATTGGACGGCGCCTGGTGCCTGGGCTCGAGATACCGAACGTGTGCGATCTGCTGCTCAATGCGCCGTTTGAAAGCTGATACGACCACGGCTGGCGGATAAGGCAGTCCCCCCGGGCACGACCAGCGCGGCGTCGATGCGCGCCGCCCAGCGAGAGCAGAATGATCAGCTCCGCTTGAAACAGAGTGCCGGCACCACCGTGCCCTTGGCGCTCTTCGCGATCGCGCTCGCTTTCACGTCCTTGCCGCGTGACCCGACCTTGGGCGTGACGCCGGCTTGGGCGACGAAGCGGGACGCGACCGTGCCCTTGATGGCGAAGTTCACATTCTGCGCGCTCTGGTCCTTCAGCCTTGCGACCACCACACCGATCACCCGGCCGCTGGCATCGTACATCGGCCCGCCGGAATTGCCGGGCTGGACGGCCGCCGTCGTCTGCAGGAGCTGCGGTGCGCCCAGCGGCGATTGGCTGGAGACGATGCCGTTGGTGAAGTTGAGCGACCAGAGCGTGTCGAGCAGGGGATATCCGGCCACGTAGCTGTCCTCGCCGATATCGGGCGATTGCTCGGCGAAGGTCGCGACGCTGTTGCTTTCGATATCGGTCTTGAGCACCGCGAGGTCGAGATCGGCGTCGTCGGCAAGGGCGACGGCCGGATGCACGTCGTCCGCGTAATAGATGCCGACCCAGTCGCATCCTTCGATCACATGGTGGTTGGTGAGCAGCCGTCCTTTGTCGGCCACGAAGAAGGCCGTGCCGGAATGGACCGTCTTGGCGCTGCGGGGGATGATCGGAATCGCGCCTTGCGCGGCGGATTTCTCCGCCCCGCTGTCAGGGAGCGATTGCGGGGCGGTCGATTTCGTCGCGGCCGGGGTCTCCGCGGGGCGATCGAGCACGCCGGAGGCCGCCTCTCCGGCATCCGCAGTCTGGCGTGCTTCGGCATCTGGCGTCTTATCGGTGATCGGCGCCGAAGGCGGTGTGCTGAGATTGTTGGCTTGGTCGCTCTTCCGCTCCAGATACTCGGATTCTGCGATCGTCGCGTCGCCGTCGCCGCATCGGCCGGACATGGCGATGTACGGCGTGTTGCTCAGGCCCGTCAGGCAATAGGTCTTCGCCGACCGCGCGGCTTCATTCGCGGCGATCTTGCTGCGCGTCTCGTCCTCGGCACGTTGCTTATAGATGCGTTGATACTCGAGCGAATCCACCTCCCGATCGCCGGAAGCGCAATCGCCCGGGCGCGCATAGATCTGGCCGTTGCCCTCCACGCAATAGGACGTCTGATTCTTGGCGGCTTCGCCGATCGCGCCGGCCCCGGCGCCGAGCAGCACCAACGCGCCGTTGACCGCGAGTTGCGTGCCGAAATCGCAGGCACCGACAGCACCGGCCACGCAGAGCACGGCCACGATCTTGATGGCGGAATTCACGTTTCCCTCCCCCGAGAGTGCCGGACAGCTTAAGCGTGTGCCCCGCGAAGTCCAGGCCGCATGCAGGACGAAGAAATCTTGCATTGGAACAAAAAGAGAACTATACTCCTTCTCGTCGTGGCTGCAAGACCCAGCCGCGCCCAAGACCCGGACCAGAAGCCGAGACGCCGGACCAGAGCCGGACCGCAGCGCCGTGCGGCTCTCCATTCAGCACCACCGCAAGCGCGCGATGCCGCGCGCATCGCCAATTGCGGGCGCATCACCGATGCCCCGACACAGACAGGACAAACGCCATGCAGATTCTGACGGAGCCCGTAAAGGCATTCATCATCCAGCGCATATCCCGGGGCGATCCCCTGTCGCGGATCGCCGATTTGGTGGCGGGTAATTTCCATTTCGAGATCGATCGCGCGCAGATCATTGCCTGCTGGAACGACCGCAACGCGCCGCCACCCCCAACCGAGACCAGTGCACCAGAGTTCGCCGCAAGCGAAGCCGGTGCAACCCGGACCGGACCCGGACAAGAAAAGGAATCCACGCCGATTCCGACCAAGGCGGAGAAGGCATCGAGCGTCACTCCCATGGCTCGAGCCGGAACGCCAAGGCCGGCGGCCGCAGCCATGCCGCTTAATCCTGCACCTTCAAAGGCAACCCCGAAACCGACCCCAACCCGGACCCAACCCTTACGAAACGAGGCCTCCATGGCGATCCTCACCGACGAGATAAAGGAGTTCATTGTCAACGGCTTGGCATGCTTCGACACCCCCTCCGAAGTGGCGGAGGCCGTACGGGTGAATTTCGACATCACGGTCAGCCGCCAGCAGGTGCACGAATACGACCCCAGCGGCTCGCGCCCGCCGGCGGCCCGCTGGCGCGCGCTCCACGCGGCGACGCGCGCGCGGTTCCTGGCCGAGGCGGCCGAGATCGGCGTCGCGCACAAATCCGTCCGCCTGCGGTTCCTGGATCAGATGGTGCGCCGCTGCATGCGGATGGACCTCGACATGGCCGGGGCTTTCCTCGTGCAGGCGGCCAAGGAATGCGGCGGCATGTACGAGAACCGCAGGCCGGCCATCCTTGTGCAAACCGTGCCGGTCCAGGCGCCCGCGCGCCACGATGTTGTCGCTATCACGCCGGCCGCCTCCGTGATCGCCGTTGAAGCCGCGCCGCCTTTGCAAACGCCGGCTATCCCGGTCCCCGCAACACCGGAGCTGTCACCCTCATCCGGTGACGGGCAGTTCTCGGATCTCGACCGTGCCGCCGGCCTCGTAGACCGGGTTGCCGCCGAGGAAGGACTGGGCGTGGTCGAGGTCGCGCGCGGTGATGCGGATGAAGCCGCCGATATGGGCGGCGAGCGGGGCGGGGGTGCCGGACTTGCGGGCCACGACGCCGCCGCCGATGGCGCTGCCGCCTTGCAGCGCTCCGGCCTTGCGCAACCGGCCGAGATATGTATCCCAGCCCGCGGTCGGGCCGGCCGCATCGTCATGCATGAACAGGATGAAATCGGCCATCGCGCCGGTGCCTTTAAAGCCCAAGCTCGGTCAGTCCCGGAAAATCCTTCGGCCGCGGGCCTTGCGGCCAGAGGAACTTGCGCTCCGCCGGCTTGATCGGCACATCGTTGATGCTGGCCTGGCGGCGGCGCATGAGGCCGTTCTCGTCGAACTCCCAGTTCTCGTTGCCATAGGCGCGGAACCAGTTGCCGGAGTCATCGTGGTATTCGTATTGGAATCGGACCGCGATGCGGTTGTCGTGGAACGCCCAGAGCTCCTTGATCAGGCGGTAGTCGAGTTCGCGCTGCCATTTGCGGGTCAGGAACTCGACGATCTTGGCGCGGCCGCTGAAGAACTCGGCGCGGTTCCGCCACTGGCTGTCCTCGGTATAGGCGAGGCTCACCTTGACCGGATCCTGGCTGTTCCAGGCGTCTTCGGCCTTGCGCGCCTTCTCGGCGGCGGTCTCGGCGGTGAAGGGCGGCAGCGGGGGCCGTTGGTTTTGGGTGGGTTCGGCCATGACGGGCTCCGGATTGATTGCGGTCGCGCGGCAGTTAGGCCCATCGTCCGCGCGCCGTCAAATCAGCGGAACCGATCACGTCATCAAGGAACCCGGATGACGGCCTCGTATCCCTCGGTCCGCCCGAGCGCGGGGGAATGGAGCTCCAGCGTGCCGCCGGCCTGGTCCAGGATCTTCTCCGCGATCGCGAGGCCGAGGCCGGAACCCTCCGCGGAGGTGCGGCCGCGGACGAAACGCTGGGTCAGCCGGCGCAGCACGTCGGGCGGAATGACCGGGCCGCCATTGGCGATGTGGATGCTGCGATCGGCGGCGATCGAGACTTGCACCGGCTGGGCACGATCGCCGTGCAGCAGCGCGTTCTCCAGGAGATTGCGGAACACGATGGCGAATGCGTCGATATCGATCCGCGCCGCCAGCCTTGCGTCGGGCCCGGGGGCGAAGGCGATCCGTCCCACGAAGCCCGGCATGCGCGCGAACTCGTCGATCACCAGTGCCATTATGGGGATGAGGTCGGCGCTCTCGCTGGTGACGGCGACGCCGCTGTCGGCGCGCGCGAGCTGCAGCAGCTTGGTGACGCGGCTCGCCAACCGCCGCAATGCATCCTCGATCGCCTGGATGCGCGGCTGCTGCGGCGTACCCGCCAGCTCCGCGCCGAGGCGCTGCACCTGGGCGAGCGCCGCTGCGACCGGTGTCCGCATCTCATGGGCGCTGTTGGCGGCAAAGGCGCGTTCCGCCTCCAGGGTCGATTCCAGCCGCTCGATCAGGCGATTGACGTCGCGCACGATCGGCGTCAGCTCGTTCGGCAGGCCGGCCTCGGGCAATGGCTCGAGATTGGATCCGCCGCGCACCGCAATCTCCTCGCGGAGTGCCCGCAGCGGCCGGATGCTGCGGGCGACCGCCCGCCAGATGATCAGGCCCGCGATCGGCGGCAGCAGCAGCAGCGGCAGGATCAGCGACAAGAGGCCGCGCAGCAGCGCGCGAAACCGATGTGCCTGCTTCTCCGCCACCTGAATGATGAGGCCGCCATCGGGCGAGACCTCGGTGTAGACGCGTTGGCCCGCGAGATCCGCGAAGCCATGGGCCAGCGGCACCGCGAAGGGCGCTTCCGGCGCGTCATGCGAACGCAACAGCACGCGCCCCTGCCGGTCGCGGAACTGATAGACCAGGTATTCGTCATGGCCGGGCATCGGCACGGCGTCATCGACCTCGAAACTTTTGCCGTCACGGGACTCGGTCAAATCGTCGATGTCGTCGGCCGCGAGCGCCAGCAGCCGCTGCGCGGTTTCCTGCAGCGCGCTGTCGAAGATCTCGTTGGTCTCATGCACCGCGGCCCAGCTTGCCAGGGCGGCCGCGATCAGCCACAGCGCGCCGAGGCTGATCGTGAGCGAGACGATCAGCCGCCGCGACAGGCTCCAGGGACGAACGACGGTCTCAGGCATCGCCCGCCAGCCGGTAGCCGATGCCGCGTACGGTCTCGATCAGCTCTCGGCCGAGTTTCTTCCGGAGGCGACTGACATGCACCTCGATTGCGTTGCTCTCGATCTCCGCCCCGAACGGATAGAGCGCCTCCTCGATCTGCTCCTTGGCAACGATGCGGTTGCGGCTGCTGAGCAGGCGATCGAGCACCGCCCATTCGCGACCGGTGAGGTCGATGCGGCGGCCCTCGCGCTTGACCTCGCGGCCGCTCTGGTCGATCTCGATCTTGCCCAGCCGGATGACCGGCGTCGCGTTTCCGCTCACCCGGCGCGCCACCGCGGCCACGCGCGCCGTCAGCTCGTCGAGATCGAAGGGCTTCACCAGATAGTCGTCGGCGCCGGCGTTCAGCCCTTCGATGCGGTCGCGAATCTGGTCGCGGGCGGTGAGGATGATCACCGGGCGCTGGTCGCCGGCGCTGCGCAGGCTCTTCAGGAGCTCGATACCGAGCCCGTCGGGGAGATGCAGGTCGAGCAGGATCAGTCCGTAATCGACGCCGCGCAAGGCGGCCCGTGCGTCATCGAGCCGCAGCACGTGATCGACCGCGTGTCCGGTCGCGGCGACGTGCTCGCGCACCGCCTGGCCGAGGCTCGGTTCGTCTTCGATGAGGAGAATGCGCAACTGAGGATCCTGTCTCGTCCTGGAAAATATGCCGAATGCACCTTAAGCCAAGCTGAAGAAGAATCTTTCGCCGCTTCAGGTTCGCTTCAGCGGGTCTCGCCATCTTCCCTGGCGTCAACCACAACCCGAAGAGGTTTCGATTATGAAGCGTTTTGCTCTTTCCGTCCTGATCGCCACTGTCGCGGGCATCGGCAGTGCTGCCGCCGCGGACGTCTGTACGGTCCCGCAGGCTGAATGGCAGCCCAAGGAGGCCCTGCAGAAGAAGCTGGAGGCCGACGGCTGGAAGATCAAGAAGATCAAGATCGACGACGGCTGCTACGAGGTCTACGGCACCGACAAGTCGGGCGCGCGGAAGGAGACCTATTTCGATCCGAAGACCTTCGAAGTGAAGAAGGAGGACTGAGGTCGATCATGGCGGCGACGGTGAAGATCTGGGACCCGTTCGTGCGGGTGTTCCATTGGAGCCTGGTGGCGAGCTTCGCCGTCGCCTGGCTCAGTGCGGAGGATGCGCGGGCGCTGCATGAGTGGGCCGGCTATGCCGCCGGCGCGCTGATCGGCTTGCGTCTGTTCTGGGGCGTGCTCGGCACGCGCTACGCCCGGTTCACCCAGTTCATCCGCTCTCCCGGTACCGTCGCCGCCTATCTTCGCGACATCGTCACCGGAAGGGAGGCGCGCTATCTCGGCCACAACCCGGCTGGCGGTCTGATGATCCTCGCTTTGATTGTGAGTGTCGCGGCCGTGGCCGTCACCGGCTGGATGCAGACCACCGATGCCTATTGGGGCGTAGACTGGGTCGAGGAGCTGCACGAGGCGCTGGCCAATGTGATGCTCGGCCTGGTCGGCTTGCATGTGCTGGGCGTGCTGGTGGCGAGTCTCCGCCATCGCGAGAACCTGGTCCGCGCCATGGTCACCGGGCGCAAGCGGTCGCCGGGTTCTGCCGACATCACCTGAGGGGCGTGCTAGCATGGCATTCTTCGGGTTCGGAGAATGCCATGCTGGATCACGCGCTGATCGAAGCCTATCGCGCTACCAACTACGTCTTGTTCCTGGATGATGGACTGGAGATCACGCTCAACATCGGGATTCCCAACCCGGCCTTCGACGGGGTGCTGGAGCGGCGCGGGGCGAAGACCGCGGTCGTGGTCACGGCCTACAACCCGCGCAGCGTCGTGCTCGGCGACGCCGAGAACCGCGCGCGGCATGCCGAGCTCACCGTGCTGCTCGACGCACGCGGCTACGACTATGCCTTGGGCGAGGGCCGCGATCCGAGCGGGCATTGGCAGGCGGAGCTGGAATGCGTGGTCTTCGGCATTGCGCGGGAAGCCGGCCTGGAAATCGCGCGCCGCTTCGACCAGAACGCGATCGTCTTCGTCGCCCGCGGCGCCGCGCCCGAGCTCGCTTATCCGGATCCCGCTTGAGCTACTCCGCCGCCTGGCGCGCCGGGCGGCGTTCCGGCTCGGGGCTTTCGGCGCCCTCGATCATGGCCTGCGCGATGCGGCCATAGGCGTTGCCCCAGGCTTCGGCCAGTTCCTTGTCCCAGCTGCTGCCGAGGCCGATCTCCAGGGTCCAGAGCAGGGCAGCGCCGACCACGTCGTAATGGCGGTTGCGCACGCCGTAGGTCTTGTGGCGCCGGCCGAGTTCCCGAACCGAGGGGAGCAGGCCGTCCATCTTCTCGAGATTGGTGACGACCATGGCGATCGCGACCATCAGCTTCTGCTTCTGCTCGGTCATGTCCGACTTGAACATCAGCCGCAGCGACGGGTCGAGCTCGAACAGGCGGCAATAGAACAGCTCCGCGGCCTGGTCCTTGAACGGCATGATCTTCGCAAAGCTCTGCTTCACGATTTCTATCTGGCGGGGCGTCATCGTCGGTCTCTCAGAGAGCATGGATGGTCCGAGCTTTCGTGGCCGTGGCGCAAAGCAAGGTTCACCCTAGCGGACCGCATCCCGGCCCGCTGTGACCCCGATCACAGGGCGGGGGTGTCCAGTGACCCTGGGCTGTGTGGTTCGTCATCGGGGACGCCCGGGTTACAGCCGCCGTCGATGCCGGAAAAACATCGATATCGGTCACGCCAGGGTGATTGGCTGGCCTTCGGCAGGCGCCTATGTTCAGGGTCGGTTTCACCCTTTCAGGATCGCGACTCATGCGGGCGCCCTGGCGCGAGCGCAACGGCAGCTTCTCCTGGTTCCGGTCCGCCATCCTGCTGGCGGTCTGCCTGCCGGGCATCGTGACGGCAGTCCAGTATCTCGCCGGCTTCTTCCCGGTGCGGCCGATCACCGAAATCATCCATGCGACCGGCGACTGGACCATCCGGCTCCTGATGATCAGCCTGGCGGTGACGCCTTTCCGCCAGTCCTTCCGCTGGGCGCGCCTCATCACCCTGCGCCGGATGATCGGTGTCGCCGCCTTCTCCTATGCGGTGCTGCATCTCGTGTTCTACGCCGCCGACAATATGTTCGATCCGGGCAAGGTCGTGAGCGAGATCGCGCTTCGGATCTATCTCACGATCGGCTTCGCGGCCCTGCTGATCCTCGGCGCCCTGGCCCTGACCTCGACCGACGGCATGGTGAAGCGGCTGGGCGGCAAGGCCTGGCAGCGCTTGCACCGCTGGGTCTATGCCGCCGGCATCCTCGCCTGCATCCATTACTTCATGCAGTCGAAGCTCAATGTCAGCGAGCCCTTGGTGGTCGCCGGCCTCTTTCTCTGGATGATGGGCTACCGCCTGGTGCTCTGGTCGACCAGCAGCGAGCGCGCGGGGTCGCTCTCGACGCTCGCCGGCCTAGGCGTGATCGCGACTCTGGCAACCGGTTTCGGCGAGGCGGCCTATTACCACTTCCGCACCCACGCCCCGTTCCTGCGCGTGCTGGAAGCCGATCTCAACTTCCACGCCGGCATCCGCCCCGCCTGGGTCGTGCTGGGAATCAGCATGGCGATCGTGCTCGCCGCGGCGCTCCGCCAATGGCAACGCAGCCGCCAAACGGCACTCGCCTCGGCCTAGCTGCCTATTCCGCCGGAACCTCGGCCCGTGCGATGCGCACCTTGCGCCATTCCTCCAGCACGATGAACGCGCCGCTCGCCATGATGAGCGCCGCGCCGCCGAAGACGTTGAGCCCGGGAATGTCGGCCCAGATCAGGTAGCCGAGCACGAAGGACCAGACCAGCGCCGAGAACTCGAGCGGCGAGACCACGGAGGCGGGCGCGCGGCGGATCGCTTCGATCAGCAGGTACTGGGCCAGCGCGCCGAGCAGGCCGATGCCGATCATCAAGGCGAGGTCTAGGAGCTGCGGCATCTTCCACACGAAGGGCATCGCCGCGCCGGTCATCAGCACGAAGGAGAAGCAGGAGGTCAGCATCTGCACCAGGGTGGGCTCGCGGGTGGCGATCTGCCGGATGAGGATCATCGAGCCCGCCCAGAGCACGGCGGCGAGCAGCGCCAGGCCGATTGCGCCGGCATGGCCGAGCTCGCCGGGTCGGCAGGCGATCAGCACGCCGGTGAAGCCGATCAGGATGCTGATCCAGCGCATGCGCGTGACGGTCTCGCGCAGCAGCGGCACGGCGAGGATCGCGACCAGCAGCGGCGAGGCGAAATAGATCGTCATGAGCTCGGCGAGCTGCAGCTTGCCCGCGGCGGTGTAGAAGCAGAGCCAGGCCAGCAGCAGGCCGACAGCGCGGGCGAGCAGGGCATTACGCACCGGCGAGCGGAGGGTCTGGGTCACCACCCGCCGCCGTCCGAGGACGAGGCAGATCGTGAGGATGACGACGCTGCGCACAAACAGCACCTGCACCGGCGAGTAATCCGCCATCACCACCCATTTGATGGCGGCATCGTGCAAGGCGAAGACCGCGAAGGAGCCGACCGCGCAGGCAATCCCGGTCAGGACGCTGCCCACAGGAGCCGCGGGGCGACTGCGGCTCTCGGGTGGGGTGCCGTGGGGCATTTGATTCGGACTGCATATGGGAGGGTGAGGTCTCGGCACACTATGCCGCACCGGGGGGCCGGACAATCGCCGCTCCCGCAACCGGGCTCCGCCCGCGACGCATGGGCGAAAAGGGCGTTGCGCCAAGGTGTTATCCACAGGGCCGAGCGCTTCCAGGGCAGGCCCGGGGCAGGAAATTACCTAAAATTCTATTAAACTCGCAGACGAAAGAGCTTGCGGCCGCAGCCCGGAATGCTCAGATTCAAGGCAGACCGGAGTGGGTCAGGAGATTGGCGATGAACATTTCAGGTGTGACGGGAGTCGCGGCGGCCTTCGAGGGCGCGCGCATTGCCGGCCAGCAGCAGGCTTCGGCGACGTCGTCGGCCGCGCAGACGCAGCGCGATAACGAGCGGCAGGCCGAAGAGGTCGATCTGAAGAAGACCGAGACGGTCAACCAGGATCAGGGCGCGTCGGGCTCGGGCGATGCCGGCGAGCGGCGGCTGAACATCGTCGTCTGATCCGAGCTGCCTCTGCGAGATCTGAAAGCGCGCCCCTCCGGGCGCGCTTTTGTTTTCAACCCTTCTGGAATCCGGTGAGGAAGGCGGCGAGATTACCGCCGAGCTGCGGCGTCAGATAGCCGCCCTCCTGGGTGATGACCGTCGGCAGCTCGAGCCCCGCGATCATCGTCGCCATCTGCGCAAAGCCCTCCGTCGTCACCGCGCCGCCCGCCAGCGGATCGGCCTCATGCGCATCGAGGCCGAGTGCGAGAACTAGGGCGCCGGGCGCGAAATCCGCGATACGCTGCAAAGCCTCGCCGAGTGCCTTCTGCCAGACATCGTCCTTGCTCTTCACTGGCACCGGCAGGTTGAGGTTGAAGCCTTCGCCGGCAGCGATACCGCGCTGGTCGCCATAGCCATAGAAGAACGGATAATAGTTCGCGGGATCGCCATGGATCGACACGGTGAGCACGTCGGCGCGGTGGTAGAAGATCTCCTGCGTGCCGTTGCCGTGGTGCACGTCGATATCGAGGATCGCGACCTTGGCATGCCGGCCGCGCAGATGCTGCGCGACGATCGCCGCATTGTTGAGATAGCAGAAACCGCCGGCGCGCTCGGCATAGGCATGGTGCCCCGGCGGGCGGCAGAGCGCATAGGCCGCGCGCTCGCCCCCGAGCACGCGCTCGGCCGCCGTCAAAGCCGCGAAGGCCGAGGTCCGGACCGAGCCCCAGGTCTCGGCGGTGATGGCCGAGGAGAAGTCCATGATGTGCCAGCCGGCGCGGCCGAGGATGTTCTCAGGATAGCCCGACGGCTGCTCCACCGGCCGCACGCTCGGCATCATCTCCGGAAAGGCGTCCGGCACCTTCATCCATTGCGCATGACCGTGCTCGAGGAAGTCGAGATAGCGCGCCGAATGCACCGCGGCGAGGTGCTGCAGCGGAAACGCCTGCGGCGCGGCCACCTCCAGGCCGGCCTGGCTGACGCCGTCCAGCAGGCGGGTGACCCGTTCGGGGCTTTCCGGAAACGCGCCGATCCGGCCGTAGCGCATGTAGCGCGCCGGCGCATGGGCGTTCTGGGCCTCGCCAAAGATGCACTTCATGATCGATCTCACAGTTTCCGACCGGAAATCGATTGAACCAGATCGGGGGATGGGAGGACAACATCGACCTGTAGAGGGGAGATCCATCGTGCTCAGGACGGAACTGGCGGCCGCGGTCAATGCGGGCATCATCACGGCGGATCAAGCCGAACGCTTGATCGCCTTCCTGGAATCGCGCGCGCCGCAACCTGTGACACCGGCCACAGCGCTTGCGGTGGCGCCGTCGAAGTTCGATTTCGTGCATGTGCTCTGGTATGCCGGCGCACTGATCGTGATCGGCGCGCTCGGCCTCTTCACCACCGTGGCCTTTGCCGCGATGGGTCCGAGCGCCTTGACGCTGACGGCGCTCGCCTACGGCGCCGGATTCATCGTCCTCGGGCGCTTTCTTTGGGGCCGCCCGGGCTTGAAGACGCCGGCCGGGCTGCTGATCACCTGCGCGGTCAACATGGTGCCGATGGCCGTCTACGGGATCCAGGCGCAGTTCGATCTCTGGCCGATCCCGTTCCAGGATCCGATGAGCTATGCCGATTTCTACGAATGGCTGAACGCGAGCTGGGTCTATATGGACGCGGCGACGATCGCCGCCGGCGCCATCGCGCTCCGCTTCTATCCGTTCCCGTTCATCGCCGCGATCATGGCGGGCGCGCTCTGGTTCCTCTCGATGGACCTGACGCCCTGGGTTGCCTATGCCCTGCATGGCAACACTGATTTCACCTGGGGCCTGCGCGAGAAAGTCTCGATGTATTTCGGCCTCGCCGTGATCGTTGCTGCCTGGATGCTCGACCTCAAGCGGTGGCAGGCCGGCGACTTCGCCTTCTGGCTCCATTTTGCCGGCGCCGTCTGCTTCTGGGGCGGGCTCACCTCGCAGGACAGCGACAGCGAGCTCTTGAAGCTGGTCTACTGCCTGATCAATGCAGGCATGGTGGCCCTGGCGGTGTTCCTCGGGCGGCGCATCTATGCCGTGTTCGGCGCGCTCGGGATTTCGTTCTATCTCGGCTATCTCGCCTATGAGGTGTTCGAGGATTCGCTGCTCTTCCCCCTGGTGCTCTCCGCCATCGGCCTTGCGGTGATCGGCCTCGGCATCTGGTACTTCCGCAAGCAGAAGGCGATCGCGCATTGGCTGGTCACCAGCCTGCCGCCCGAGCTGCAACGGTTGCGCCCGGTGCATGCAAGGATGGCTTAGCGGATAGAGCCGGGAGACTTTCCGCGGATTTGCTTCTATGTTCGGGGTAACGCGAACGTAGAAGCCAAATCCCGCATGTTCTCCCTCCCCAAATTCGCGACTGCACCGTTCTGCCCGTCCGAGGTGCAGGGCACGATCGCCGTCCCGACCGGCCTGTCCAACTGGCAGAAGCTGTTTCGCTATCTCGGTCCCGGCCTGTTGATCTCCGTCGGCTATATGGACCCCGGGAACTGGGCGACGGATATCGCCGCGGGCTCGGGCTTCGGCACCGATCTCCTCTTCGTGGTCGGCCTCGCGAGTCTCTCGGGCATCCTGCTGCAGACGCTCTGCGCGCGGCTCGGCCTGGTGGCGGGCAAGGACTTGGCGCGGCTCTGCCGCGACCGCTATCCGAAGCCCATCGCCCTCATCCTTTGGCTCTTCGCCGAGATCGCCATCATCGCCTGCGACGTGGCCGAAGTCCTGGGCTCGGCGCTGGCACTCAATCTGCTTTTCGGCCTGCCGCTCTGGCTCGGCATCGTGCTGACCGGCTTCGACACCTTCATCGTGCTGAGCCTCAAGGGGCGCGGCTTCCGGCAATTGGAGGCGATCGTGCTCGGCCTGGTGAGCACGATCTTCCTCTGCTTCACCATCGAGATCCTGATGTTGCAGCCGGCCTTTGCCGAGGTGGCGAGCGGCTTCGTGCCGAAGCTGCGCCTGGTCGATGATCCGGAGGCCTTCTATCTCGCGATCGGCATCATCGGTGCGACGGTGATGCCGCATAATCTCTACCTGCACAGCGCGATCGTGCAGACCCGCGTCACCCGCCCGACCGAGGCGGCGAAGCGCGACGCGATCCGCTGGGCGACGGTCGATATCGTGGTGGCATTGCTTCTCGCCATGCTGGTCAACGCGGCGATCCTGATCGTCGCCGCCACGGCCTTCCATGCGACCGGCCAGACCGAGGTCACCGACATCGACCAGGCCTATCGCCTGCTGGAGCCGATCACCGGCACGGCTCTGGCGGCGATCGTGTTTGGCCTGGCACTGCTGGTCTCCGGCCAGAGCTCGACCTTCACCGGCACGGTGGCGGGGCAGGTGATCCTGGAAGGCTTCCTCGATCTCAAGATCCCCTGCTACCAGCGCCGCCTGATCACCCGCGGCCTGGCGCTCGGCCCCGCTCTGGTCGGCGTGCTTTGGCTGGGCGAAGGCTCGGTCGGCCGGCTGCTGGTGCTGAGCCAGGTGATCCTCACCGTGCAACTGCCCTTCGCGCTCTGGCCGCTGATCCGCTTCACCGGCAACCGCGAACTCATGGGCGTTTTTGCCAACGGCCCGCTGATGAAGGCGCTCGCCTGGGCGATCTTCGCCGTGATCGCCGCGGCGAATGCCTGGCTGATCTGGGGTATCGTGACGGGCTAGACTAGCGGCTACTTGACTTCGAAGGTCGCCGCGGCGAGGCGCGAATAGCCGTCGTCCAGCTCCAGGCGCAGCTCATACGAGCCCGGCGGCAGCGCATCGCCGAGCAACTCCTTCGTGAGGCCGAGCGAGCCCGCGACCGCGCCGTTCACGTAGAAGAAATAGAGATAGCTGTTATCCGCCGCCTCGTCCTTCTTGTAGATGCCGAGCCAGTCATAGCGGTTGCCGGGCGCGTTCGACCAGGTGGCGGTGAGCGTCTCGCCCGGCGCGTAACTCTGCTTGTCGAGCGAGAGGGACGCGGCGCCGTCGCGGGCGACGAGCCAGAATGGCGCCCGCGCCAGCTCCTGGCCAGCCTGGTCGCGCAAGGCGACCACATAGGCCCCGGGTGCGAGGCCGCCGGTCCCGAAATCGACGCTGCTCGAGCGATCGGTGCCGTTGTTGCTGGCGAGGCTGACCAGCGGCATCGCATCCGCTGCTCCATCGGCCTTGAGGATCACCAGCTTGCCGTCTTCAAGACGACCGTCCCCGGTCGCGGCATGGAAGCGCGCAGTGAGCACGGCGCCGGCGGGGATCGAACGGCGATCGATCGAGACCATGGCCGGTGCAGGGCCGGGCGCGACTTCCAGGGTCGAGACCACGGCGCGGTGATCCGACGGCCAGGGCGAGACGCCGATATCGGTATCGGGCATGCGCGGATCGCCGAGGATCTCGCTCTTGATCGTCTTCACCAGACCCAGGGTCATCACGAAGTCGATGCGGTCCAGCTGTTCGTTGGCATCGAGATGCGGATAGGGATAGCCATAGGTCCAGGTGATGCCGGCGCGCGCGGCGGGATCGGGATGCGCCGCGCGATAGGTGTCGGTGAAGCCGGCATCGAGCAGGGCCTTGGCGGCGGGCCACACGATCGGTTCTTTCACCTGCGCCCAGCGCTTGGCAGTCTCTGCCGTCCAGTCGAGCGGCGAGGGCGAGTTGAAATCGCCCGAGAGCACGACCGGTGTCCCACCCTTGGCCAAGGCGGACAACGGCGCGATATAGGGCTCGATCGCGGTCAGCCGCTGGCTGCGCTCGGTTTCCAGCACTTCTGCCGCCGGCTTGCCGTCGCGCAGTTCATAAGGTCCATAGGGATCGGACGGAAGATGGACATTGGCGATGGCGACGAAGCGGCCGGGCTCGACTTCCGCATAGACGGTGTTGAGGTCGTTGCCGTCGGCGCCCTGCACAGCCGCTGGCGGCGCGAAGAGTGGAACGCGTGCGATGACATGCCGTGCCGGGACGGCATAGCTCCAGCCGAGCGCCGCGGCGATGCGCGCCGTGTTGCCGCCAGCCTCCTGCAGGCAGACGATATCGGCATCGGCCGCCTTGATCGCCTCGATGATCTTCTGGAAGTTCACCTGGTCCCCGCCGAGCCAGATGTTGAAGGTCATGACCTTGAGGGTGACCGGTGCCGGCTCGGCAGCGCGCGGGTGCATCATCGGCACGACAGAGAGAAGTGCGGCCAGCAGAAAGCTGGCGGCGCGCCGCGTCGATTTTTCCATGGAGGCCCCCGGTCCGAAGAAGTTGAGCTGTATGCTAGCTTCTCCGGGGGCGTGCGGTGCAAGAAGTTTCGGTGAAACCGGTCAGTCCAGGCCACGCCACACGCTTGCTTCGGTCCAGCCCAAGGCCTTGAAGTCGTCAGCCCGCAGCGGCGCCTCGTCGGTCATGAAGAACTCGTCGAGCTGCGGCGGCGGCACATTGGTGCCGGCCAGCATCGCATGGGCCTGGCCGCGATGGTGGATCTGGTGCTCGAAGAGATGCAGCAGCACACGGTCGGTGCGATCGACCTGGATGCGGTCCTGGCGATGGATCCGGGTCTCGCTGCCGAGCGAGGCGTCGGTCAGCTTGTCGCAGAAGGCGATCAGGCGCCGGTCGACCGTCGCCTGCGCGGGCATGAGCGTCGCTATGGTCGGGCAGGGCACCTCGTTGTCCCAGGCCTTCGGCCCCAGACTGCCGCCTTCCAGTGCGTCAACATAGAACCAGTCCACATAGAGGATGTGATTGAGCGTCGCCATGATGCTGGGGAAGAAGCTGACCCGCTCGGCCTGGAACGCAGCGTCACCGAGCTGGGCACAAGCCGTCAGCAAGCGGTGATTCGCCCAGGCATTGTTGTGCGCCATGGTGCGAAGATAGGTGACGGCATTGCTCATTCTTCCTTCCTCTCGATTGCCGTGCCCGAGGGGAGCATGACAAAAGCGACCTCATCCGCCGTGCCGGCACGGCGGCGCAGCACGGCATTGATGCGCGCGATGCCGGCATCATCCGCGTCCGCGGCGATCGGCCAGATCCGGCCCGCCGAAGCCAGGGCGATGACCTGTGCGACCAGAGCATCGGTCGTGTGCCCCTGTTCCGTCAAAGCGATCGGCGCTGCCGGTCCGGATTCCACCAGCGCCAGGATGGCTTGTGCCGCCGGGTGATTGAACGGAATGGACATATCCTGCGGCTGCGCCAGCATGTAGACGCCGCCGCAGATGCGCTGCCGCACCTCCGTCTCGTCCAGCCGCGGGACTTCGCGCCCGAAGACATCGCGGCGGAAGCGCTTCATCAGAAGATAGTCGCGCAGGAGCTCCCGGAGATCTGGATCGGCCGCCGCCGCGATCAGCTCGCAGGCGGTGCGATCGAGCGTAAAGGCATCGACATTCTCCCGGATGGTCGCAGAGCCGATCGGCGTCAGGCCGATGCCGGCGACCGACCGGCGCAGTTCGGTGACATAGAGCGGTTTCCAGGCGGGCGGCAGGAACTGGTGCACGAAATAGCCCGGCGGCAGCCGGCGGCGCAGCTCCTCCCATTCGCGCCCCATGGCGCCGAGCTTGAGCACCTCGGCACCGAGGCTTTGCAAGGCGCCGATGACCGGATCGGCGGCTTCGAGACGCACGATACTGTCGCCCGTGCCGCGCTCGGTGAGGGCCCGAAGCAGATGCTGCAGCGGCATGTCTCCGGCCCAGCCCGGCAGCGAATCATAGCTGAGATAGAGCAGGCCACCCGGCTTCAGATGCCGATCGACGAAACGCAACAGATCGTTTTGTGCCGCGGCATCGATCCAGGTATAGACGCCGTGGGCGACGATGAAGTCGAACAGGGGCAGGTCGAGATTGTCGGCGGTGGCGAAATCGACCGCATGGAACTTGGCGTTCTCGATCGCGGCATCGCGGCAGAGCTTCTCGGCAAACTCCACGTGTTGGGGCATCACGTCGATGCCGTGGAAGCGGCCCTCGGGATGCGCCGCGGCGAGGAGTGTCGGCGTCACCCCATGCCCGCAACCGAGCTCGCACCAGGCGAAACCCTTCGCGCGGGCCGGGGGTTGGAAGCCGCAGATCAGTGCGGTGAAGGCCAGCCAGGCAGGGCTGAGCTCGCGGACGAAGCGCCGTGCATAAGGGACATCGGTGACATAGCGCGCGGCAGGATTCGCGGAGGCCATGGGGCGGGATTATAGGTCAGCGCCGGATTTCCCGACAAGCCGACCCGGCGCGCTATGGGCCAGTGCAGCTCAAGGCCTGGATCGCACAATCTGGACCGCCGTCCTTTTCGCAGGCGGCGATCGCTTCGCTTTCGGCTTGGCTCTGCGTATCGCCAAGACCATAGCCGACGGTTCCGGCATCGGCCGCAACCGCAGCGCAGGTGTTCCAGAAATCGACCACGACCTCGCAGTCCTCACCATGCGCGCGGCAATTCTTGAGCGCCTCGTTCTCGGCCGAGGGTGCGTCTTCGAAATCATGGGACCAGCCGACCGCGCCGCTCTGCCGGCCGTAGGCGATCGCGCCGAAGGTCTTCCGATTGCATTCGTTGATGTAGCAGTCGTTCAGCCGGCGGGAGCATTCGCCGGAGGCGTTCATCTCTGAATCGCAATAAGTGGAGGCATGGCAGGCGACGACGCAATCCGCCTGCGCCTCGGCCGAGAAGCATATCGCAGCGGCGACCAGAAGACGTCTCAAACCCGCCCCCCTTCTGCCGCCGGAAGGCCGGACGGCATGTTCAGCATTCTGCATCTCAGGCGGCTGGACGGTAAAGTTGATCCAGCTCAAAGGGTTCTTGCCTGATCTTGAACCGGGCGAGGTTCGTCCGACGACTCCGCGCAAGGCCTGCAAATCGGCATCTATCTCCCATCATTCTGCAATTTCGGGTAGTTCGATCCCGTGCTGCATACGGAATTTTAACCTAGATCGGCTAGGAGATTTCCCTCGGGCCTGGACCCGAAGCCGGCTGGAAGTTAGGTCGTGGCAGGACTTTCCGAGAACGACATCCGATCGGAGCTGGTGGCCTCCGCGGCGAAGGCGGAAGGCAGTGGCGCGCCGCCGCCCACCCCGGGCCTGCTCTCGCACAAGCCGCCCCTCATGCTCGTGCTCGGTGCCGTCATGGTGGCCGCGAGCGGTTTCACCATGCTGCTCGATGATGCGATCTCGGTGCTGCTGGCGCCTTATCCGACGATTTCCTTCCTTGGCGAGATCGTGGTGCTGGTGGGCTCCGCGCTTGCGGCCACGGTCATTTATCTGCTGGTGATCGGGCGGCCGATCAAGCAGCTCGACGTCGCGGTAAAACGCCTGGCGGAACGATCCGACGATTCCTCGCTCATCCATCTGCGCTCGCCGCTGCGTGAAATAGACGGGCTGGTGCACAGCGTGCTGACTCTGCGCTCGCGCCTCATCGCCGACGAGCAGCGCGCCATGCGCCTGGCCAGCGACATGATTCAGGTGGCCAAGGCTTCCGGAGACTGGTTGTGGAAGGAAGATGCCAATCAGCGCTTCATCGAGTTCCTGAACGTGAATGCCTCTCCCACCTCCTCTGCGCTGGTTGAGAAGCGGGTCGGCATGACGCGTGCCGAGATTGCCAATCATCCGGACGACCAGGACGCGCTTGCCGGGCTGCAACGGCTGCTGGAAGCGCGCGGGACATTCCGCGACTTCCGCTATCGCCATGTCGAGGCGGACGGCTCGGTGCACTGGTATTCGACCAGTGGTGTTCCGACCTATGACGAAGACGATAATTTCGTCGGCTATCGCGGGACCTCGCGCGACATCTCGACGGAAATGAACTTTAAGGACCAGCAATCTTCGCTGGTCATGCTGAACAGCCGGCTGGCGGCGGCGATCGGCCAGGCATCGGACGGCGTCGTGCTGACCGATCCGACTCAATTTGAAACGCCGATCGCTTACGTCAATCCGGCCTTTTGCCGGCTGACCGGCTATGAGGCCGGCGAGATCGTCGGCCAGCCGAGCCACATCCTCTATCAGGATTTCGACGACGAGATGGTTAGGACGCGGCTCGCGGAATCGCTGGAATCCGGACGCCGCTACCAGGGCCTGGTGCCGACGCTGCGGCGCGACGGCAGCGTGTTCTGGAACGATCTCTCGGTCTCGCCGGTGCGCGACGAACATGGCATGCCGACCGGCTTCGTCTGGACTTTCGTCGACGTGACGGCCCAAGTGGACCAGGAGCGCAAGGAAGCCGAGGCTGCTGCGCGCACCCAGCAGCAGCAAAAGCTGGAATCGCTCGGCACGCTCGCCGGCGGCATCGCGCACGACCTCAACAACACGCTCGTTCCGGTGCTCGGCCTCTCCAAGATCCTGCTCGACGATGCCGCGGAAGACAGCCCGAACCGGCGGCCCTTGCAGGCGATCGTCAGCGCCTCGGAGCGTGCGCGCGCCTTGGTGCGACAAATTCTGGATTTCAGCCGGGTCGGGGACGGGGTGGTGGAAGTCGTCGACCTCACCGCCGAGATCCCACGGATCACCAAGGTGATCCGTGCCGGTCTGCCGGCGACGGTGGCGCTCAACTTCGAAATCGATGCGCCGCAGCTCAAGGTTCGGTTCGAGCCCACCAAGCTCTACCAGATCCTGATGAATATCTGCATCAACTCGTTCGACGCACTGCCGGAAGGCAAGGGCGACATCCTGGTCACGCTGACGCATAACGCGGCGGCCAACCGCGCCCAGCTCTCGATCCGCGACAACGGCACAGGCATGGACAAGGAGACGGTGCAGCGCTGCATGGAGCCGTTCTTCACGACCAAGGGCGTCGGCAAGGGAACCGGGCTCGGGCTTTCGATCATCCACGGCATCGTCACCAATGTCGGCGGCGAGATCACAATCGACTCCAAGCCGGGAGAGGGCACGACGGTTTCCATCTCGCTGCCGATCGTCAGTCAACCCAACCAGCCGGCCGCAGCGATTGAGAAAAATACAGAAAGGGAGGTCGCAAAATGACCAAGGTATTGATCGTCGACGATGACGAGATGGTTCGATTGACCGTGCGCACGATGCTGCAGCGGGCGGGATTCCAGGTCGACGAGGCCTGCGACGGCAATGACGGGCTGAAGGCGTTGCAGCGCGCCGACTATGACCTGGTGATCACCGATATCATCATGCCGGATTGCGAAGGCATCGAGTTCATCCGGGGCGCGCTGCAGGCCCGTCCCGACCGGAAGATCATCGCCATGTCGGGCGGCGGCCGTATCCGCAACACCGAGTTCCTCGATCTCGCGAAGAAATGCGGCGCAAAAGCCGTGCTCGCGAAGCCGTTCGAGCCCGAGGAGCTGATGACGGCGGTCGGGCAAGCGATGCAGTAACCGACAAGCAATAATCGGGGACGTTGAAATGCAGGGAAGCGCGGAGGCGATCGTCGGTGCGCTGGACGAGACAACCGGCGGCAAGCCGGATCTATCCAACAAGCGCGTGGCGGTGAAGCTGGAGCTGCTCGATCTCGCGGCTCTGAAGGCGAAGCTCGGGCCACGCTGGAAACGCAGCGAGCGCACGATCCACATGCTGGTCGAATCCTGCATCCGGCGTGCCTGCACCCACCAGGACCGCTGGGGCCGGTCGGCGGACGATCAATATCTGCTGTTCCTGCACAACACCTCGGAGGCTGCCGGGAAGGAGTTCTGCGATGCGGTGCTCGAAGACCTGACGATCAAATTGTTCGGCACCGGTGAAATCGACGACCGGCCGAACTTCTCGGTCGATCTCCTGAGCCTCGGGCCGGATGCGCTGTTCGGCGGCGCCTCGGCCCGGCTGCAGGCGATCGCACAGGCGCGCTCGCTCTACTCTCTGCGCTCCAACGAGGCCAAGAACGCGCAAGCCATGGCCAAGGCGCGGGAGGAGGCGAACGCCAAGACTCAGCGCGAGGAACCGACCATCGTCGGAACCGAAGACATCGAGGCCCTGGTGCATCTGGCCGACAAGGACACGCGCTCCTGGCAGAATGAGGAATCCGCCAGCGGCAGCGGCTCGCTGCCGCTGCGCAAGTCCGGCTTCGAGGTCGCTGCCGCGACTCTGCCGCACCAGAATCTCGGCGTCGGTTATACTTTTTCCTATACGCCGATCTGGGATCGCACCAAGCGGGCACTGCTCTGCTACCGCATCAATTTCTCGATCCGGATGCCGCACGGTGCGCCGGTCGATTCCGCCTCCCCGGATTTCATGGCCCAGCTCGACCGATCGACCATCAAGGCGATCGACATGCTCCGGGTCAAGCGCGCCCTGGGTTCGCTGATGAAGAGCCATCGGCATGGCAGCAAGTATCTGGTCTCGATCCCGGTCTCGGCACAGAGTTGCAGCCCGCGCTGGGGCGTGCCGACCATTTTCGAGCAACTGACCGGCTTTCCGAAGGATCTGGGCAAGCTGGTGCTGATCGACATCATGGATGCCGACCGCCCGGAATACCGGCCGGCGATCGGCGAGATCACCGCAGCGGCGGCGCGCTATGGCCGCCAATCGCTGCTCCGGGTTGGACCGGGCTATGAAGGCGGATTGCTGAGCGGCGCGGCCGCCCGGCCGGTCGGCCTCGGCATCGGCCTTGCCGATCATGAGACCAGCGAACGCGAGCTGATGAAGTTCCTCGACCGCCTGGCCGAGGAGGTGACCGGCAAGGACGCCTCGACCTTCATCTGGGGCGCCGATACGACAAGCGCCGCGATGATGGCGATCGCCGCCGGCGTCACCTATGTCGGCGGTGGTGCGGTGGCCCCGGATGTCCCGGATCCCGCTGGCGTTTCCATGCTGGGCCTTACCGACATCTTCGCCTGAGCGGCGCGATCTCGCGCGGGCGTTCCCACGCGGGATGGAACGGTCTATCCTGATGCCGAGGGGATAGCCGCATGCTGGGACGGGCACTGACTGAGGCCGTCAGTCACGATTTTTTCCGCTGGTTTCACCTGACCCGCTACGAAGCGCCGCGGGGCCTCGCCGACGGTGCCACCTGGCATGGCTTCCGGCCGGAAGGCGAGACGTTTCGCGAGCTGGTCACCGTCAATATCGAGACCGACAGCGCGGGCCAGATTGCCGAGGCGAAGCTCTGCCTCGACCGCGCCTTTGTCGAGCATCCGAAGGATGCCGCCTTCGCACGCGACATCACCGCGAGCTTCCTGCGCTGGGGACTGCCCGGAGCTGCCTTGGCCGGGTTGGGTGGGTTCCTGAGCGAACTCGGCGATCTCGGGCCGAACGTCATCCGTTTCAAAGGCGCGCCGGCACCGGTTCCGTCCGCAGCGCCCAGTGCGCTCCATCGCGTTTATCTCGGCCGCGACAAGGACGCGGCAGTCGATTTCACCGGTGCTTCGCTGCGAGTGACCAATCTGCAGGCGCGCGAGGGGCCGCGCGATCCGCGGCACGATTGGATCTGGATCCGCATCACCCGCACTTGACGATGCGATGGGAGTTCAGCACAGCCCTGTGTGGGCTCCCGCGCTCCGATCCGATTGATTTCCCATGTGGAATTTGCCACGATTCATCTTATCGAGAGCGGCTGATCTCGGACCGGGGGAGGTCATGAGGCACGCGTTGCTGGCATGTCTGTTGGGGCTTGTACTCGGTCTCGCAGCGGTTCCGGCTGCGGCGGAATCCCGGATCGCGCTCATCATTGCCAACGGCAATTACCAGGGCGATATCGGCTCGCTGAAGAACCCCGTCAATGATGGCAAGCTTATCGGCGATGCCCTGAAGAAGGTCGGTTTCAGCGTCGATCTGGTGACGGATGGCGATCAGCGCGCGATGAAGAAGGCGCTGAACGACTTCGGCGAAGCCCTCGCCAAGGCCGGTCCGAGTGCCACGGGTCTCTTCTACTACGCCGGGCACGGATTGCAGGTTTCCGGGCAGAACTATCTCGTCCCGGTCGGCGCCAACATCAAACGCGAAGGCGATGTCGATCTCGAGGCGCTCTCCGCCGAAGCCGTGCTGAAGGTGCTGAACTTCTCCGGCAGCAAGGTCCAGATCGTGATTCTGGATGCCTGCCGCAACAATCCGCTGATGCGCAGCTTCCGCAGCAACACGATGGGCCTGGCCAAGGTCGACGCGCCGATCGGCAGTTTCGTTGCCTATTCGACCGCGCCGGGCTCGGTGGCGGCGGATGGGCAGGGCGCCAACTCTCCCTTCGCCGCGGCGCTCGCGGCCGAGGTGCAGAAGCCGGGTGCCTCGATCGAGGAGATGTTCCGCAACGTCCGCGCCAAGGTGATCGCCGAGACCGAGAGCCAGCAGGTGCCCTGGGATTCTTCGTCGCTGACGGCGCCGTTCTATTTCTCGAAGGATTTCGCCGCGGCCGGATCGACGGCGGCGGTCGATCAGATGTTCTGGGATTCGATCAAGGACAGCAGCGACCCGGCCGACTTCAAGGCCTATGTTGCGAAGTTTCCCAAGGGCAGCTTCGTCGAACTCGCGAACAACCGACTCCAGGCGTTGAAGAACGGTACTGCGGCATCGCAGTCCGAGCCACCGAGCCAGACCGCGGCCTTGACACAGCCGACGCAGCCGTGGGGTGGCGCAAAGAGCATGGCGCTCACGCCACCGCCCGCGGGCATGAAGCCCGGCACGACGTTCCGGGACTGCAAGGATTGTCCCGAGATGGTGGTCGTTCCCGCCGGCACCTTCGCGATGGGATCGCCCAGCAGCGAAGCGGGGCGGCGGGCGGATGAGGGACCGCAGCATACGGAAACGATCCCGCGCGCCATCGCCGTCAGCAAGTTCGAAGTGACGGTAGAGGAATACAAGCGCTTCATGAACGATACCGGCCGCGATCCCGGGGCACGTTGCTGGTACTACCGCGACGAAGCGGACGAGTGGTTGCCGAAGGACGGCCGCACGTTTTCCGACCCCGGTTTTGCCCAGACCGGCAGATCACCGGCCGTCTGCCTGAACTATGGCGATGCGCGGGCCTATGCTTCCTGGCTCTCGAAGGTGACGGGACAGATCTATCGCCTGCCGAGCGAAGCCGAATGGGAATACGCGGCGCGGGCCGGAACCAAGACGGCCCGCTATTGGGGCGACGGCGACAAGGATCAATGCAGCTACGCCAACGGGGCCGATAAGACGTGGCACAGCAAATATCCGAAAGATCCGGGGTTCAACCCCAGCTGCGACGATGGCTATGCATTCACCGCGCCGGTCGGCACCTATAAGCCGAATGCGTTCGGACTCTACGACATGCTCGGCAATGGCTGGGAGCTGACTCAGGATTGCTCCACCGGTTCCTATTCCACAACCGACAGCCAAGGCGTGCCGCAATTGGGCGCCTGCGAAAAACATGTGATCCGCGGCGGCTCTTTCGGGCGCGGCTCGAAGGATCTGCGTGCCGCAAACCGCGGCGGCATGAAGGAAGAGGTGCGCGGCGTCACCAACAGCATACGTCTGGTGCGAGAATTGTGACACCGAAGCCGAGCACCGTTCGTGCGGTCGAGCTCGATACAGACTGTAAGCGGTACCCAGAGATCGATCGGCTCCTCGCCTACTGGCACGCCAAGAAAGGCGACCGCGCCCTTCCGTCACGCGCCGATATCGATCCGCTGGAGTTCACCCGCGAGCTGCCGCGCGTGATGATGGCGGAGGTGTCCTACGAGCCGCTCGAGTTCCGCTATCGCGTCGCCGGAACCGGGCTCTTCGCGATGCATGGGCAGGAGCTGACCGGCAAACTCGCACATGAGCTCCAGCCACCGGAGTTCGGCGCCATGATCCACCGGCATTATGCCGAGGCGGTCCAGCGGCGCGCGCCGCTCCTGCATTTGGTCGAGCTCACCGTGAACTATCTCACGACCTCCTACGCGCGCATCATCCTCCCGCTCGCGAGCGACGGTGTGACGGTCGATCGGCTCATGACCTGCGAGGCGCATGAGGACCACGCCTTTGCACTGCAGAAGTTCTTCCGGGAGACGAAGAACTAGGCGGTGCTTGTTGTCATAACGATCCGATTCCTGGTTACCGCCACTCCACCCGGTCCATCAGCTTCACCGCCTCGGCGTTGTTCTTGCCGAGAGCGGTGGCGCTGATCGGGTCGGCCTTGAAGGGACCCCAGGCCGCCACCACGGGCGTGGACGGCACATCGGCGCGAACCGGGAACTCGTTGTTGGCGTCGGCGAAGACCTTCTGTGCCTCCGGACTGATCAGGAACTCCAGGAACTTGACAGCATTCGCCTTGTTCGGCGCATGGGCCGCCACCCCGCCGCCGGAGACGTTGATGTGGGTGCCGCGCGCCTGCTGGTTGGGGAAGAAGAGCTTGAGGCGCTCCACCTTCGCCTTCACCTCCGCCTTGTCGCTGTTGAGCAAGCGGGCGAAGTAGTAGGAATTGCTGATCGCGACATCGCCGATCCCGGCAGTCAGTGCCATGATCTGATCGATGTCGCCGCCTTCGGGCTTGCGGGCGAAGTTCGCCACCAGGCCTTTGGCCCAGGCTTCGGTCTTTTCCAGGCCTTCGGTCTCGATCATCGCCGAGACCAGGGACTGGTTGTAGATGTTGTTCGACGAACGGACCAGCACGCGCCCCTTCCATTTGGGATCGGCGAGATCCTGATAGGTCGAAAGCTCCTCCGCCTTCACCTTGTCGGGATTGTAGATGATGACCCGCGCGCGCTTCGAGAACGCGTACCAGCGGCCTTGCGGATCGCGCAGGTTGTCCGGAATCTCCTTCTCCAGGATGTCGGACTTCACGGCTTGAAAGAGGCCCATCTCCTGGGCGCGCCAGAGATTGCCGGCATCGACCGTGATCAGCACGTCGGCGGGCGAGTTCTCGCCCTCCTGCTGCTGGCGCTGCATCAACTCTTCGGCATTGCCGTTGATCACCTGGACCGCGATGCCGGTCTCCTTGGTGAACATGTCGAACAGGATCTGGTCCGACGGGTAATGCCGGGCGGAATAGACATTGACCACCTCGTCAGCGAAGGCCTGGCCACTCAAGAGCAGGCCAAGACCGAGTGTGCTGGCGGCGAGAAACGACCGGCGCTGCATCATGCTGTTTTCCTTCTTCGCGGCTTATCTCAGCGCCAGCCGGCGCGATCCATGATGCGCACCGCCTCGGCGTTGTTCTTGCCGAGCGCGGAGACATTGACGGGGTCCGCCTTGAACGAGCCCCATTGCTGGACGATGTCGATCGGCGGCACGCCGGCGCGGATCGGAAACTCGTAATTGGCGTCGGCGAAGACTTTCTGCGCCTCGGGGCTGATCAGGAACTCGAGGAACTTCACGGCATTCGCCTTGTTCGGCGCGTAAGCGGCGACGCCGCCGCCGGAGACGTTGATATGGGCCCCCCTTCCCAATGATCCTTGGCCATCCTGGTTCGGGAAGACGATGCCGATATGGTCGAGTTTCTTGCGGGTCTCTTCGTCGCGGCCGAGCAGCCGGCCGTAATAATAGGAGTTGCTGACCGCGATCTCGCCGACGCCGGCCGCCAGCGCCAGCACCTGCTCGGTATCCGCACCTTCGGGCTTGCGGGCGAGATTTGCGACCAGACCTTTGGCCCAGGCTTCCGCCTTCTCCGATCCATCGGCCTCGATGATCGAGGCGAGGAGGGACTGGTTGTAGATGCTGTTCGAGGTGGTGATCAGCACCTTGCCGTTCCATTTCGGATCGGCCAGCGCCTCATAGGTCGCGATATCACCGTCCTGGACCTTGTTCTTGTCACGCAGGATCACGCGGGCGCGGGTCGAGAACGAGAACCAGAGATTCTCCGGATGGCGCAGGTTGGCCGGGATCTCCTTGTCCAGCGTCTCCGACTGGATCGGCTGCAGCAGGCCGGCATTCTCGGCGCGCCAGAGATTGCCGGCATCGACCGTGATCAGGACGTCGGCGGGCGACGAATCGCCCTCCATCTGCTGGCGCTGCATGAGCTCCTCGGCGACGCCCTGGATCGCGTTCACCGCGATCCCGGTCTCCTTGGTGAACATGTCGAACAGCGTCTGGTCCGACGGATAGTGCCGGGCGGAATAGACGTTCACTTCGCCGGCGTCGGCCCGGGCACGGCGGATCCAGGGAAAGCCGGTGGCGAAACCGGCGGCGAGGAGGGGGGTGGCGGCGAGCAGCCGCCGCCGCGTCAGGCTCTGATGCATGGGCCTCAGTTGCGAATTATTCTCAACGTGAGGCTGAACCTAAGGAGCGAGAGCCGGTTCGACAAGAGGACAATTGGTAACAGCGGCGATCGGCCCGCGCCGGGCGAAGAGCGCCAAACAAAAGAGGCCCCGTTTCCGGGGCCTCTCTCTAGGTCTTGAACCGCGTTTTGCTTACGCTGCGGCTTCGAGCTTCTTGCGGCGATAGCCGAGGAAGCCGATGCCACCGAGCGCCGAGGCGAACAGCAGGAGCGCCGGCGGGATCGGGGTCGCCGCGATGCTGACGCTGTCGAGAGCCGCGCCGCTGTTGCTGTCGGGGTCCGACGTGTCCGCGAAAGCGAGATAGTAGGAAGTCTGTTGCGCGACGAACTTCAAGCTGAACGGCACCCACTTCATAGTGCCGTTGCTGTTCTGCTGGAGGTCGGTGTTATAGTCGTAACCATTCCCCTCCCACAGAGAGCCGAGAGACAGTGATTCGTCGGTGTAAACGCCGGCGAACATGCTCTTGATGTCCGGGCCGGCGGTGTTGCTGCCGACATTCCCCGACATATAGAAGGTGATTTTGTATTCCTGGCCGACCACGAAGTCGGTCAGCAGCTGGCTGATGCTGCCGTGATGGGGCGCGCTGCCGCTGCTCCCGGACAAATCGATGCTTCCGGTACCATTCTGCGGCTGCCAGAGGCCGCCGATGTGATCGACGCCCGCACCACCGACCTTCCATCCAAGGGAGGTATCGCCTGCGCCCAAGGTGTCGAAAGTGGCGGAGTTGGTGACCGGGGTATCAAACCCGCCGTTGACGATCGTGACTGCGTAAGCACTTTGCGCACCCAGCAGCAGAGCAGCTCCAGCGAGAAGCCCCAGGATCTTCATCTTCATGCCCCTAATAAACTGTGCAGTTTGTTCGTTCCGATGGCGCTAATTTGCTGAGCATTTTAGGTGAAGTCAATCAGAGCGGGCTATTTTGCTGGGGGCAGAATTGCCGTTCCCTACACCATAGTGATACGATCAATTCGTTAACCACGAATCCCATCGACTAGCTCCTGCTGAGCTCATAAAGCGCGACGGCAGCGGCATTGGAGACATTCAAGTGCCCGATTGGGCCGCTGGTGGGCAACTTCGCCAGGAGATCGCAATGGCTGCGCGTCAGGCGGCGCAAACCGGCGCCTTCCGCGCCGAGGCAGAGGCCGACGCGGCCCGAGAGCCGAGCCTCCGCCAGGCTTCGCTCGCCCTCGGCTGCGAGACCTGCAATCCAGAATCCGGCAGCCTTCAGCTGCTCCATGGCGCGGGCCAGGTTGGTGACGCGAACCAGCGGCACGACGTCGAGCGCGCCGGACGCGGCCTTCGCCAGGACGCCGCTTTCTGGGGCGGCGTTGCGCTCGGTCAGAACGACCGCCAAGGCCCCGAAAGCCGCGGCGGAGCGGAGAATGGCACCGACATTATGCGGGTCGGTCACCTGGTCGAGAATGACGATCTTCGCCTCGGGCCGATCGGCGGCCAGGGCGGCAATGTCCTCGATGTCAGTCTCCGGCAAGGGATCGACCTGTGCCGCGATACCCTGGTGGACGGATTCCCGTCCGGCGACCCGATCCAGAATGCCGCGATCGACCGTCTCCCAACGGGGCAGCGGCCGGTCGCTGCCACCGCGTGCCGCCTTCTCGGCATCGGGGTTCGCCTGCAGCAGGCGGCGGATCCGGCGCTTCGGGTTGTCGATCGCGGCCAGCACCGCATGATTGCCGTAAATCCAATAGCTTCCGCCGCCAGCCTTATATCCAGCCGCAATGTCATCGTTTCTCTGACGCGATTCGCGCCGGGTCTTGGAATCCTCTGATTCTGCACTATATCTTTGCGGCGAGGCGCGCTCGTCCCGAGGCGGCCGCTCTTGTCCCCAAGACTTCTTTTTGTCCTGCGACCGGTTGCCCCGATGGGCTCCCGGGCTGCCCGATTCGGCATCGCGAGCCCCGTGCGGAGCGCGACCCCGGTCGCGGTTTTTGTCGGGGCGGAAGGGCTTGCGCGTCGGCATGTTGGGGTCCTAGGATGAGGGCGGCTAAAAGCTTTACAACAACTCCCTCCGGGCCGGAAATTTAAATCGGCGCGGATGGGAGTTTTTCGTGTGTTTTCAAGTTGACAGCACTCGGTAAATGCTCATAGTCCGCGTCTCCGCCGCGGGGCGGAGTCGGCGCTTCGGAAGGGTGCCCGAGTGGCTAAAGGGGACGGGCTGTAAACCCGTTGGCTTCGGCCTACGTAGGTTCGAATCCTACCCCTTCCACCAAGCCCGACTCTCCGCTTGCGGAGACAGGGCGCGAGGGTGCCGGGCTGAGCCGGGCGGGTGTAGCTCAATGGTAGAGCTCCAGCCTTCCAAGCTGGCTACGCGGGTTCGATTCCCGTCACCCGCTCCAAAGCCTCTGTTTGAGGTGGCGGCGCGAACAAAAACCGATCGAGCCTCAATCGGAGGGGCTTCGGTCAAACGGTCGAAACAAGAGCCGGTTCCGGCACATAGGGTCGAGAGAAGATGGCGAAAGCTAAGTTTGAGCGGAACAAGCCGCATTGCAATGTTGGCACGATCGGTCACGTTGACCACGGCAAGACGTCGCTGACGGCGGCGATCACGAAGGTGCTGGCGGAGACCGGCGGGGCGACGTTCACGGCGTACGACCAGATCGACAAGGCGCCGGAAGAGCGCGCCCGCGGCATCACGATCTCGACCGCGCATGTCGAATACGAGACCAAGAACCGGCACTACGCGCATGTGGATTGCCCGGGCCATGCCGACTACGTGAAGAACATGATCACGGGTGCGGCGCAGATGGACGGCGCGATCCTGGTGGTTTCGGCGGCGGACGGCCCGATGCCGCAGACCCGCGAGCACATCCTGTTGGCGCGCCAGGTCGGCGTTCCGGCGCTGGTCGTGTTCATGAACAAGGTCGACATGGTGGACGACCCGGAGCTCTTGGACCTGGTCGAGCTGGAAGTGCGCGAGCTTTTGACGTCGTACCAGTTCCCGGGCGACAAGATCCCGGTGATCCGCGGCTCGGCGCTGATGGCGCTGGAAGACAAGAGCCCGGAATTGGGCCATGACGCGATCCTGAAGCTGATGCAGGCGGTGGACGAGTACATCCCGCAGCCGGAGCGTCCGAAGGATCGTCCGTTCCTGATGCCGATCGAAGACGTGTTCTCGATCTCGGGCCGCGGCACCGTGGTGACCGGCCGAGTCGAGCGCGGCATCGTGAAGGTCGGCGAGGAAGTCGAGATCATCGGCCTGAAGCCGACGGTGAAGACGACCGTGACCGGCGTCGAAATGTTCCGCAAGCTGCTGGACAGCGGCGAGGCGGGCGACAACATCGGCGCTCTTCTCCGTGGTACGAAGCGCGAGGAAGTCGAGCGCGGCCAGGTTCTGGCCAAGCCGGGTTCGATCACCCCGCACACCAAGTTCAAGGCCGAGGCGTACATCCTCACCAAGGAAGAGGGCGGCCGCCACACGCCGTTCTTCACCAACTACCGTCCGCAGTTCTACTTCCGCACGACCGACGTCACCGGCACCGTGCAGCTGCCGGCCGGCACCGAGATGGTGATGCCGGGCGACAACATCTCGATGGAAGTGCATCTCATTGCACCGATCGCGATGGACGAAGGTCTCCGCTTCGCGATCCGCGAAGGCGGCCGGACCGTCGGCGCCGGCGTCGTTGCCAGCATCATCGAGTAAGTCACTCGATCAGAAGACTCGAGGGAAGGGCGGCCGGAACACCGGCCGCCCGTCCTACTGATAAAGCGAATAGAGGAACCGCTTAGAATTCAGTCGCGCATAGGGGCATAGCTCAACTGGTAGAGCGTCGGTCTCCAAAACCGAAGGTTGCGGGTTCGATCCCTGCTGCCCCTGCCAGCTGATAAGAGCGACGAGAATATAGAGAGCGGAAAGAAACGGATTTGATGGCGCAGATGGCAAGCAAGAGCCCGGTCGAGTTCTTCCGGCAGGTCCGGACCGAGGTGGCGAAGGTCACCTGGCCGACCCGCAAGGAGACCACGCTGACCACGACCATGGTCTTCGTCATGGTGGTTCTGGCGTCGATCTTCTTCCTGGCGGTCGATGCCACGCTTTCGACCCTGATCACCTGGATCCTGGGCTTCGGAGGCTGACCATGGCGCAGCGTTGGTACGTGGTGCACGTCTACTCCGGCTTCGAGCGCAAGATCGCCCAGTCGGTCCGCGAGCAGGCCGCGCAGATGGGCATGTCCAGTCTGGTGTCCGAAGTGCTGGTCCCGACCGAAGAGGTCGTGGAGATGCGGCGCGGCTCCAAGGTAAATGCCA
>Ga0209257_1000554_pt1 | contig 64085 bp, 58 predicted proteins | sample AraplaCvi_mCL_r2_FD_184277 | JGI IMG/M metagenome (GOLD analysis project Ga0209257, IMG submission 184277) | Arabidopsis root microbial communities from North Carolina, USA - plate scrape MF_Cvi_mCL_r2 (SPAdes) (version 2) | ecosystem: Host-associated > Plants > Roots > Endosphere | place: USA...
TCACCGGCGCGGCCACGGCGGCCGGCGCCTACAGCGTCACGGTCACAGCCACCGACGCCAACGGCCTGACCGACGCCAAGACCTACAGTGGGACGATCTCGGTCGGCGTGGTGATCACCACGGCGACCCTGCCGATCCCGATCTTGGGCCAGAGCTACAACCAGACGATCGCCACCTCGGGCGGCACGGCCCCGGTGAGCTTCGCCGTCACGGCCGGCGCCCTGCCGACGGGCCTGGTCCTCAACGCCTCCACCGGCGCGATCAGCGGCACGGCCACGGCGGCCGGGGCCTACAGCGTCACGGTCACCGCCACCGACGCCAACGGCCTCACCGACGCCAAGACCTACAGTGGGACGATCTCGGCCGGCGCGGTGATCACCACGATGAGCTTGCCGACGCCGGTCCTGGGCCAAGCTTATAACCAGACGATCGCCACCACCGGCGGCACGGCCCCGGTGAGCTTCGCCGTCACCGCCGGCGCCCTGCCGACGGGTCTCGCCCTCGACGCCTCCACCGGCGCGATCAGCGGCTCGGCCTCGGTTGCCGGGGCCTACAGCGTCACGATCACCGCCACCGACGCCAACGGCCTCACCGACGCCAAGACCTATTCCGGCACGATCTCGGCCGGCGTCGTCATCACCACGACGAGCCTGCCGACCCCGATCCTTGGCCAGAGCTACAGCCAGACGATCACCACCACCGGCGGTACGGCCCTGGTGACCTTCGCCGTCACCGGCGGCGCCTTGCCGACCGGCCTGGTCCTTAACGCTTCGAGCGGCGTCATCAGCGGCACGGCCTCTGCGGCTGGGGCCTATAGCGTCACGGTCACCGCCAGCGACGCCAACGGCCTGACCGACGCCAAGACCTATTCCGGCACCATCTCGGCCGGCGTGGTCATCACCACGATGAGCTTGCCGACGCCGGTGCTGGGCCAAAGCTACAGCCAGACGATCGCCGCCTCCGGCGGAACGGCCCCAGTGAGCTTCGCCGTCACGGCCGGTGCCCTGCCGACCGGCCTCGCCCTCAACGCCTCGACCGGCGTCATCACCGGCGCGGCCTCTGCGGCTGGAGCCTATAGCGTCACGGTCACCGCCACCGACGCCAACGGCCTGACCGACGCTAAGACCTATAGCGGGACCATCGCCGCGGTCCTCGCCGCGCCGATCGCGGGTTCGGTCTCGATCACGGTCGCCGCCAATAGCTCGGCTAATGCGGTGACGCCGAACCTCTTGGGAGGGACCGCCGACTCGGTCGCCGTGGCCAGCTCGCCCAGCCATGGCGTCGCCACCGCTTCGGGTCTGTCGATCGCCTATACGCCGGCCGCCGGGTTCTCCGGCTCCGACAGCTTCACCTACACGGCCGCCAACGGCGCGGGCGTGTCATCGGCCGCCACCATCACGGTGACGATCACCGCGCCGAGCCTGGTGTTCGGTCCCACGTCCGGCGCCCTGCCTGGCGGCGTGGTCGGCGCGCCCTACAGCCAGACCATCGCCGCTTCGGACGGCGCGACGCCCTATGCCTATGCCGTTTCCGGCGGAGCGCCGCCGGCCGGGTTGACCCTCGACGGCGCGACCGGCGCGGTGAGGGGGACCCCGACCACGGTCGGAACCTTCGCCTTTGTGATCACCGCCACCGACGCCAACGGCGCGACGGGAACGGCCAACTACTCGGTCGTGATCGCCGCCGCGGCGCCGGTCGCCGCGGACTCCACGACCGCGACCGTGCCCGCAAATACGCAAACCCAGGCCGGCCAGAACGTCAGCCTCAACCTCTCCAGCCTGGTTTCGGGGGATGTGAGCGAGGTCCGGATCGTCACTCAGCCGCAGCACGGTTCGGTGACCATCACCCAGACGCTCGCCCTGCGCGGAGGCGGCGGGCTCTTCGCCATGGCGTTGGCGGGCGCCTCGGCGATGTCGACGCCGGGCCAGTTCATCGCCGTCTATACGCCGGAGAAGGATTTCCAGGGCGTCGACAGTTTCGCGTTCGTCGCGGTCGGTCCGGGCGGGATTTCCGCGCCCGCCACCGCGACCATCACGGTGGTGGGGCAGGCGCCCGTGGCCAGGGCGCATGCCGCCTCGACGACCGACGGCAAGATGGTCTCCGTGGACCTGGCCGACGGCGCCACCGAGGGACCGTTCACCGGCGCCAGCCTGGGCGCGATCAGTCCCGCGGACGCGGCGACGATCAACCTGGTGCAGGGTGGAACGGCGACCTCGCGCACCTTCCGGCTGGATGTCACGCCGAAGGTCCGCTTCGGCGGAACGATCACCATCAACTACACCTTGACCAACGTCTTCGGCGTCTCGTCCCCGGCCGCGGTGGTGATCACGGTCGCCGCACGGCCCGACCCGGCCGCCGATCCGCTTGTGCAAGCCGTCAGCGACGCCCAGGCGGAGGCGACGCGCCGCTTCTCGCGGGCCCAGGTCGACAACTTCATACGTCGGGCCGAACGCCTGCATGGCGCCGACTGCCTGCCTTCCGGCAACGGCGTCCGCCTGAACGCGATCGACAAGGTCCGAAGCGACGACCCGCGCGGTCGCGCCGGCGGGCCTGAACCCACGCGCGATGGTGCGGCGAACCAGGAGAGAACACCCGCCACCGAACGCGCTTCGTCGGCGGAAGAGAAGGCCTGTCGTCGGGGTGATCTGTCGGCGTGGACCGGAGGTTCGATCGAGCTGAGCACTCGCGACGCCTCGTCCGGAGCGTCCAAGATCCGGGCCACCAGCAGCGGCCTCAGCCTGGGCGTGGACGCCAGGGTCTCGGACCGGGCCAGCATCGGCGTCGGCGTGGGTTATGGCGAGGATCGCAACCGGGTCGGCGGCCAGGCCGGACGGGTCTCCGCCCAGAGCAAGGTCGTGGCCGCCTATGGCAGCCTCACGCCTGTGGACGGCGTGTTCGTCGACGGCATGATCGCCCGGGGATGGCTGGATTTCGACACGCGCCGTCTCGATGCGACGAGCGGGGCGACGACGCTTGGCGATCGGGAGGGCCGCTTTACGACGATCGCTCTGTCTTCGGGCCTGGATCGAGAGACAGGGCCGCTGAGCTGGTCCGGCTATGGACGCCTTGAGTATCTCGATGGATCGCTGGACGCCTATCGCGAGGAGGGCGCGGGCATCTTTGACCTGCGGTTCGACGCGCGGAAGATCCGCTCGCGCTTGGGCGTGCTCGGCTTGCGCGTCACCTATAGCCGGCCGGTCCGCGTCGGCCTCCTAACGCTGGGCCTGCGCGGCGAGTGGCGGCACGAATTCTCGGGCGGGTCGCGCCAGGGGGTGGACTATGCCGACGTGTCGGGCGCGAGCTTCTACAGCCTGCCATCGCGGGATTGGTCGCGAGAGGAATTCATGTTCGACCCGGAACTGGGCCTTCTGTTGCCGTCGGGCTGGGAGCTTGGCCTCGCCGCCGGACTGCGGGCGTCCGCGGGCGAGAATGCCACCCAGGGCAGAATGGAAGCGCGTAGGCGGTTCTGATTGAACGTGGCCGCGCTCCGCATGGTTGAGGCTCGAGGCTAACATGACGCCAGCAAAACCTGCGCGGGTTTGACAAAGCATTCTCGCCCACGGGGCTCGCCCTAGCGGCCGAAACTCATTCCGGCTTTCGACGCAGCCGCCTGAGGGAAAGTCTTGTTGTGCAGGTCCACTTCACAACAAGGGCCAGACGCGGCGTCCGCGTCGTGACGATAGATCAGAGGCCATTCGAACGCCCCTGACGTCCTGCGCCATCCGAGCGAGGAAGGGGAGAACAGAAGGCCCATCCCATCAACCTGATCGAAATTCTTCCTTCCGTCCTCGCGGCCGCCACCGGGCCGGCTGGTGCCGTCGTCGTCGCGTTGTCGCTTTTGGCGTCGTCGCGTTGACGCTCACAAAGATTCCTAACGGCCGCCAATGAGCTAGCGACCGTTGCTGCCGGGGCTCGCCCTGGTGAGGGCGAGCATGTTGTCGGGAACGCGGATCAGACCGCGGGCTGGGCGCTGGCCCGTCGAAACTCGTCCGACGTCTCGTCGAGGAAGACGTAGAGCGCTGCGATCTTGCCATCGCGAACGATCAGGACGTCCCAGCCGGTGTATTCGAACGCCGCGCCGCGCGGACCCGACCCCCAGGCCAGGCGCCCCGCGTTGTGGAGCACCTGAGGGGCGCCATGGGGCGTATAGACGTAGTGCGGATGCGTCGCTCGCAGGTCGCCGGCGAACTTGTCGATCGCCTCGCGCCCGACGATCGCGCCGGGCGGCACGTAGAGGACCGCGTCCTCCGCCCAGAGTTCATCGATCGCCGCGCGGCGCTTGTGGTCATCGCCCTCGCCGAAGACCTCCTGGAGGTTTCGGTCGAGCAGTTCGCGGATACGCTCCGCCGATTCCGTGGGCTGGATCATGATGGTCTCCTTGGAAGGGAGCCCGGCCTCGGGCTGCGACATCGCCCCGAGGCCGGCTCTATGATGGGTCAGATCTGGGCTTGGCCGCCGTCGACGAAGAGCTCGATGCCATTGATGAAGCTGGCGTCGTCGGAGGCGAGGAACAGCACCGCCTTGGCGATCTCGTCGGGCTGGCCAACGCGGCCGGCGGGGATCAAGCCGGCCAGATAGTCCCGAGTGCCTTGCGCCTGCGCGCCGCCTCCGAACAGCTCATCCAGGCCGGCGGTGTCGGTGACGCCGGGGCTGACCGCGTTGACGCGGATATGGCGGTCCTTCAGGTCGAGCATCCAGTTGCGCGCGAAGTTGCGCACCGCCGCCTTGGTCGCGGAATAGACGCTGAAGGCCGGGGTGCCCGAGACGCTGGTGGTCGAGCTGGTCAGGATGATGGACGCGCCGTCCTTGAGCAGCGGCAGCGCCTTCTGGACCGTGAACAGAACGCCCTTCACGTTGGTGTCGAAGGTGGCTTGATAGTGCTCCTCGGAGATGGCGCCGAGGGGGACCATCTCGCCGCCGCCAGCATTGGCGAACAGCACGTCGATCTGGGCGTGCTTCTGCTGGATGGTGTCGTACAGGCGGTCGATGTCGGCCAGTTTCGACATGTCGCCCTGGACGGCGGTGACGCGGCCGCCGATCTGCTTGACGGCGGCGTCGAGCGTTTCCTGCCGGCGGCCGGTGATGAACACCGAAGCGCCTTCGGCGGAGAACGCCTTGGCCGCGGCCAGGCCGATACCGTTGGAGCCGCCAGTTACCACTACGACCTTGTTGCTGAACTTGTTCGTCATCGTCTGTCTCCTTAGGGGCCGGCCGTGCGCCGGTGATGACGAATAGATGCGATCAGAACGATGATGCGTGTAGTCAGCGAATATGGCACTTAGCGTTCTACTGGAGGAACGCTGATGCGGATTGACCTCAACGACTACGCCTACTTCGCCGAAGTCGTGGCCCACGGCGGCTTCGCCGCCGCCGGGCGCGCCTTGCGCGAGCCCAAGTCCAAGCTCAGTCGAAGGATCTCGGGCCTGGAGGAGAGATTGGGCTTGCGCCTGATCGAGCGGTCGAGCCGACGGTTTCGCGTCACCGACACCGGTCTCGCGTTCTACGAACGCTGTCGCGCCATGCTCGCCGAAGCTGAGCAGGCCGAGGCGCTTGTCTTGCAGGCCCAGGCCGAGCCACACGGGCGCATTCGCTTCAGTTGCCCGACAGGCATGCTGGAACCGATCAATGGCCTGATCTCGTCGTTTCTGGCGCGCTATCCTCGCGTGCGGCTGCAACTCGTGGCGACCGATCGGGCGGTGGACCTGATCGAGGAGCGCATCGACCTAGCGCTGCGCGTGCGCGGAAACCTGACCAGCGACGCGGCGCTGACGATGCGCTCGCTCGGCACATCGACCCGTATCTTGGTTGCCAGCCCTCAGCTGGCCAGCCAGGTGGCGAACATCGAACAACTGCCCACGCTGCCGGCGCTCGCGACCAGCGATGCGGCCGACGATCTAGAGTGGCATCTGGAATCGGACGATGGCCGCACCCACGTCGTCCGCGTCCAGCCGCGCATGGGCTGCGAGGCCATGACGAGCATACGCGACGCGGCGATCGACGGCCTCGGCGTGGCGATTTTGCCAGACCACGTCTGTCTCGAGGCTTTGGAGGTCGGGCATCTGGTGCGAGTGCTGCCGGCCTGGCGCGGGTTTCAGGGCATCGTGCATCTGGTCTTCACAACACGCCGTGGTCTCTCCCCGGCCGTCCGAGCCCTAATAGATCATCTCGCGGCCGGATTTCCACGCGATGTCCTAAGCAAGCGAGCTTGAATTCCTACAAGGGAAGGGCGGTAACACACGAGTACTTGGCAACCAGAACATACCTTTGCAAAAGCAGAATCAGCGCTTTACCGGCGGTTGAAGGTCAGCTTCCTGGAGGCGCACCAAGGGCCGCTATTGGCGCCTAACTGTCGTTTGAAACTTCCGCTGTCAGACCCTTCATCCGTCCGGGGGCGGTGAGGGTCGGTCTTCATTCTTGATCCGATCATCCCCGAATTCGCGGGAGTGAGTGGAGTTTTAGACTTGTCCGCCGTGTCTCCTCGGAGACGTCCAGGTTGGTTCGGAGCAGGTTCGCCTCGGTCGCGACGAAGCTTCGGCGCCCGGGACAGGCGGATCAGGCCGGCAGGCCCGGGCCGAAATCGCCCGGGCGGTCCGGGGTGAGCCAACACCCTGCCCGTCGGGGGCCTCCATCGGAGCGGGTTAAGAATCCGCGACCCGAAGGCTTCCGGATAACGGCTCCACGCGAAGCGCTCGAACTTCGTCGAAACGGTACACATAACTGCAAATCATCCGGGCGAGGCCCGGGCGCTTCGCACCCTTCCCATCCGCTCAGCGAGTGATCGCGTGAGGCGGCGAAGGCGCGCCCATCCAGTCGCTCCCCCCGCGCGCGGGGAAATGGCCAGGACGCGACCGTCACGCCTCGCGCCGCGCCAGGGCCGGCTGCCCGTGCCGGGCGGCCATGATCTCGCCGATCACCGCCACGGCCACCTCGAACGGCGCCTTGCCGCCCAGGTCGAGGCCGATCGGGGCGCGCAGTTTCTGGAGATCCTGCTCCGTCACGCCGTCGGCCCGCAGGCGGTCCAGCCGCGCCCCCAGCCGCCGCCGGGCGCCCAGCAGGCCGACATAGGGGGCGGCCGAGGGCAGGGCGGCCAGCAGGGCCTGGTGGTCGACCGTTTCGTCGTGGCCGCAGATCGCCACCGCCGTCCAGGCGTCCAGGCCGATCGCCGGCACGGCGCCGGCCACGTCGTCGCGGCGATAGGCCACACCGGCCAGGGGCGGCGGCGTGGTCGGGCCCTTGGGGCGGACCAGGGTGGTTGAAAAACCGGACTGCGCGCCCAGGCTGGCCACGGCCAGGGCCGTCGGATCGCCGCCGAACACCACCAGCCGGGGCGGCGGGTCGAACCGCCGCGCGAAGGCGCCGGGCCAGGCCGGGGCGGCGTCGGACAGCGGGGCGCACAGCCGCCGCTCGCCGTCGCTGATCCAGACGGCCGGGACCCGCGCCCGGGCCAGGTCCAGCAGCGTCCGCGCCGCCGCGTCGTCCGGGGCGATCCGCTCGACCAGGATCTCGATCCGCGCCCCGCACAGCAGGCGGATGTCCGGCCAGGGGCTGCCCTCGCCATAGACCAGGCGTCGGGCCCGTCCATCGGCAATGCAGGCTTTGGCGTGGGCCTCGACATCGGCCTCGATGCAGCCGCCGGACAGGAATCCGGCGCGGCTGTTCGTCCCGAACACCATCTGCGTTCCGACCGGACGGGGGCCGCCGTCGCCGAGGGAAATGATCGTCGCCAGCCCGGCCGGACCCCGCGCCAGGGCCTCGGCCAGGGCGGGCCGCATGTCCTCGGCCAGGCCGTGCAGCGGCCAGTCCCCGGCGGTTTCCGAGGCCTGATCGAGCGGAGGATCGGGAAGCTTCATCACTGGCGATGTTAACCCCTCGGCAAGTTTCCAGAAACGCCTTCTTCAAACCTTTGGGCCTAGGCTCGTCGATACTGGTGTTCCATCCGCACGGATTTCCATGTCGCTCTCGGTTTCCAAGCTCGGTCTCGCCGCCGCCCAGTTCGGACTGGACGGCATGAGCGCGTCGCCGCGCGCCCGCTCGCCGGAAACCGAAGCCCGTGACATCCTCAACATCGCCGCCCGCGCTCGCCTGTCGGTGCTGGACGTGTCGGGCAACTATGGCCGGGCCGAACAGGTCCTGGGCGACCTGATCCCGCGCCCCGTGCCGTTCCGCGTCACCCTGTCGGCCGCCCGCGCCGACCGCGGCCCGGACTTCGTCGAGGCCGAGGCCCGCGCCTCCCTGCGCCGCCTGGCCGTGGAGCGCGCCGACGCCATCATCGTGCCTTCGCCCGCCGAGCTGTTCGGCCCGCACGGGGCCGCCGTCTGGGACCGCCTGGCCCGGCTGCGCGACGAGGGCCTGTTCGCCAAGGTCGGCGTCGCCGCCCACGCCAGCGACGATCCGGTGGGCGTGGCCCGCCGCTTCAAGCCCGACATCCTGCAAGCGCCCGCGTCCCTGCTGGACCAGCGCCTGCTGGCCGACGGCTCGCTGCAGCGCATCGCCGGCATGGGCATTGAGGTGCAGCTGCGCTCGATCTTCCTGAACGGCCTGCTGTTCCTGCCGCCCGACCGCGTGCCCGCCCAGCTGAAGGGGGCCTCGGGCCGCCTGTCGAAGGTGCGGCGGATGATCGCCGAGGGCCGTTCCGACCCGCTGCAGGCCGCCCTGGGCTTCGCCCTGTCGCGCGTCGAGGCCAGCGCCGTCCTCGTGGGCGTCACCTCCGCCGCCGAGCTGTCGGCCGTGGTCGCCGCCGCCTCCAGCCCGCCGCCCGACCTCGACTGGGACGACATGGCCATCGACGATCCGGTGGCCCTGGACCCGCGACGTTGGGTCGCCTGACGCTCAGGCGAATCTGAGCGCAGCCTCAGGACAAGAGCTGGGGAACATAGAGGGAGCCGAACGTCATGATCCTCGCCGTCGTCCAGGCCCGCATGGGCTCCAAGCGCCTGCCCGGCAAGGCCGTGGCCACCCTCCAGGGCCAGCCGATGATCCTGCGCCAGCTCGAGCGGCTGCGCGGCGCCCGGCGCCTGACCAAGATCATCGTCGCCACCAGCAGCGACGCCGCCGACGACGGCCTGGCCGGGCTGGTGGTGTCGCGCGGCTACGCCGTGCACCGCGGCGCCGGCAGCGACATCCTCGACCGCATCGCCCGCTGCGCCGAAGCCGCCGGCCCGGTCAGCCACATCGTCCGCATCAAGGGCGACGCGCCGTTCGTCGATCCGGCCGTGATCGACGAGGCCGTCCGCCTGGCCCAGGCCACCGGCGCGGCCTACACCTCCAACCGCGTGGAGCGCACCTTCCCGGCCGGCCTCGAGGTCGAGGTGATCACGGTCGAGGCGTTGCGCATCGCCGCCGCCGAGGTTCGCGACCCCCTGGCCATGATTTCGCCGACGGCCGCCATCCGCGCGCGGCCCGACCGCTTCCGCCAGGCCCACCTGAAGGCCCATCGCGACTGGTCGCACTATGACTGGCGGGTCAAGACCCCGGCCGACCTGGCCTTCGCCCGCTCGATCTACGACGCGCTGTACGCGGCCGATCCGGGCTTCTCGATGCACGACGTGCTGGACCTGGTGGAGAGCCACCAGGACCTGGGCCGGTTCGCGGCCTAGGCCGGAGGGGGCGCCCCCCCTACTTCCAAGCCCCGTACGGATCCACCGACGCCTTGCCCAGCGCCTCGGCCACGGCCGGGTGGGTCAGTTGGCCCGCCAGGACGTTGAGGCCCTTGGCCAGGTGGATGTTGCTCTTCAGCGCGTCCAGGCCGTGGTCGGCCAGGGCCAGGCCGAACGGCAGGGTGGCGTTGCCCAGGGCCTCGGACGAGGTGCGGGGGGCGGCGCCGGGCATGTTGGCCACGCAGTAGTGCACCACGCCGTCGACCGTGTAGGTCGGCTCGGCGTGGGTGGTCGGGTGGCTGGTTTCGAAACAGCCGCCCTGGTCGATCGAGACGTCGACCAGCACCGAGCCGGGCTTCATCTTCGACAGGTGCTCGCGCTTGACCAGCTTGGGCGCCGCGGCCCCGGCGGTCAGCACCGCGCCGATGATCACGTCGGCCTTGAGGATCTCGTCCTCGACGGCGGCCATCGTCGAATAGCGAGTGAGGATGCGGCCCTGGTAGAGGTCGTCCAGTTCGCGCATCCGGGGGATCGAGCGCTCCAGCACCACCACCTCGGCGCCCAGGCCGGCGGCCATGCGGGCGGCGTTGGAGCCGACCACGCCGCCGCCCAGCACCGCCACCCGGGCCGGGGGCACGCCGGGCACGCCGCAGAGCAGCAGGCCCATGCCGCCATTGTGCTTGAGCAGGGTCTCGGCGGCGCTGAACACCGCGATCCGGCCGGCCACCTCCGACATCGGGGCCAGCAGCGGCAAGCCGCCGCGCGCGTCGGTGACGGTCTCGTAGGCGATGGCCGCGCAGCCCGAGGCCAGCAGGCCCTCGGTCTGGGCCGGGTCGGGCGCCAGGTGGAGGTAGGTGAACAGGATGTGGCGGGGCGTCAGGCGCTCCCACTCGACCTTCTGGGGTTCCTTGACTTTGATGATCAGCTCGGCCCCCGCGAACACCGCGTCGGCGTCGGGCGCGATGGTCGCCCCGGCCCTGACATAGAGGTCGTCGCCATAGCCGGCCCCGAGGCCCGCGCCGGCCTGGACCAGCACCGCATGGCCATGGCCCACATATTCGCGCACGGCGGTGGGGGTCAGGCCGACGCGGTGTTCGCCCGGTTTGATCTCGGAAGGCACTCCAACGCGCATGATAGTCTCCTCCAGGTGGCTTTTGACGCTGGTTTACGCCCGAGTTCATGCAGGTTCCCGGGGAGTTTCATGCGCTCGTAACCGTGGTATGCACGATTCCTTCGCAATGGAGCCCTTTCCGTGAGGAAACCTGCGGCCAACCTCGACGCCTTCGACCGGAAGCTGCTGAACCTGCTCCAAAGACGGGGCCGGGCCAGCTATGTGGAAATGGCCGAGGCGGTGAATCTTTCCGAATCCGCCTGCCTGCGCCGGGTGAAGGCGCTGGAGGAGACCGGGGTGATCGGCCGCTACGCCGCGGTGATCGACGAGCGGGCGGTCGGCCTGCCGCTCAGCGTCTTCGTCACCGTCACCCTGTCGTCCCAGGCCGAGGCGACGCTCAGCGCCTTCGAGAAGGCCATCGCCAATGTCCGCGAGGTGGCCGAGTGCTACCTGATGACCGGCGGCTCGGACTATCTGCTGCGGCTGGTGGTGGCCGACGTCGACGACCTGGAGCGGGTGCACGCCCAGGAACTGACGCGGATCCCGGGAGTCGTGCGGGTCAGCTCGTCCATCGCCCTGCGCACGGTGGTCAAGCGTGTCGAATTGCCGCTTTGAGGCGAGCCCGCCGTTGCGGCGGAGTTAACCTTCCCCTGGCAGGACTGTAGGTCACTGCCGTTGCGCTCGTCGGGGGATGAGATGGTTTCGAGACGTCTGCTGCTGGGCGCCCTGGCGTCCGGCCTCGCCGCGCCCGCCCTGGCCTGGGCCGAGGGCGACAGTCCCGCCACGCCGTCGATCCTGACCCGCAAGGGCCGCCGCACGCGCCGGGCCCTGAAGACCCAGGCCACCGACAAGGCCGCGCTCGACAAGGCGATGGCCCAGGTCAAGCCGCTGGAGGAACCCGACGCGGTCGAGCCGGCCGAGGTGCATCCGCCCCAGCTGGTCAGTCCGGACGAGGCCCTGGGCCGCCTCAAGCAGGGCAACGCCATCTTCGCCCGCGGCGGCGCCAGCATCGTCCTGCCGTCCATGGTCCGGATCGCCGAACTGTCCAAGGGCCAGAAGCCGTTCGCGGTGATCGTCGGCTGCAGCGACAGCCGCGTCGGTCCCGAACTGGTCTTCGACTGCAACCTGGGCGAGCTGTTCGTGGTCCGGGTCGCCGGCTCCACCGTCAGCCAGGAGGGCCTGGGCTCGATCGTCTACGCGGTCGAGCACTTGGGCGCGCCGCTGGTCGTCGTTCTGGGCCACAGCAAGTGCGGGGCCGTCGGCGCGGCGGTGGACGTGGCCACCAAGCACGCCGACCTGCATGGCTCACTGCTGAACATGGTGCTGCCGATCATCCCAGCGGTGCTGGAGGCGCAGGAAACGCATCCGGCCGACCTGCAGGACGCGGCGATCCACCAGAACGTCCGCGACGTCGCCGCCCGCCTGAAGGTGGCGGACGGGACCCTGGCCGAGAAGCTGGCCGAGGGCCGCCTGAAGATCGTCTCGGCCACCTACGACCTGGCCAGCGGCGTGGTGGCGTTCGACGCCTAGACCCGTTGACCCCTTCCCCGGCTTAGGTTCAAGTCCCCCCTGACACGCTAAAGTTGGGGAGGCCCGGGATGTCGACGGACGAGACGCCGCCGGAAGGCGGCCACGAGCCCAAGACGTCCCGCTGGGAAGCCTTCAAGGCCAGGATCCCGTCCGGCCTGAAATCGCCCCTGGTCGCGGTCGGCGCGGTCGCCCTGGCGGCCGGCTTCGGCGGCGGTTTCGCGGTCGGCAAGGTGGCGGACTTCGGCTGGTTCGGCCACAAGGCGGCGACGGCCGAGGCCCCCAAGGGCCAGGCCTGGTCGCTGTTCGGCAAGCCCCGCTCGGCCAACGCCCCGCGTCGCGGCGTCCCCAAGCCCGAAGGCTTCGCCGTCTGGCGCAGCCGCATCGACAGCGCCGGCGCCGAGCCGATGGCCTGCGTCCAGATGAGCAAGCCGCTGGACCCGTCCAAGGCCTATGCCGACTTCGTGCTGATCTCGCCGGACCTGGGCCGCCAGCCGGCCGTGCGGGTCAAGGACGACGAGCTGTGCATCGGCGGCGTCGGCTTCACCGACCACCGCGTCACCCTGCTCAAGGGCCTGCCGGGGCGGGGCGGCGAGACCCTGGCCGCCAACGCCGACGTCGACTTCACCTTCGGCGAGAAGCCGCCCTATGTCGGCTTCGCCGGCGACGGGGTGATCCTGCCGCGCGAGGAGTCCGACGGCGTGGCGCTGGAGACCATGAACGTCTCCAAGCTGGCCATCGAGGTCTGGCGGGTGTCGGACCGCAACCTGGTGCGCAAGTCGATCGGCGCGCCCGATCCGACCGGCGAGGGCGACTACGCCAGCGACTATGGCGACGACAGCCCCGACGACGAGGGCCGCCAGGTCTGGAAGGGCGTGATCAATGTCGACGGCCAGGCCGGCCAGAAGGCCACGACCGTCTTCCCGCTGGGCGCGGTGCTGAAGGAAATGAAGCCGGGCGGCTATGTGATCAAGGCGCGCGACGCCTCGGGCGGCCGCGATCCGGACGGCGAGGGCGACCCGACCCCGGCCCAGGCCCGCCGCTGGATCATGTTCACCGACATGGCGCTGATCGGCTATGACGGCGCGGAGTCGCTGGACGTCGTGGTCCGCTCGCTGAAGAGCGCCAAGACCGTGTCCGGCGTCCGCGTCGCCCTGGTGGCCAAGGACGGCGAGGACCTGGCGGTGGCCAAGACCGACGCCGACGGCCGGGCGCGCTTCGCCCACGCCCTGCTCGAAGGCGACGGCGCGGCGCGGGCCAAGATGGTCATGGCCTATGGCGACCAGGGCGACTTGGCCGTGCTGGACCTGGACCGCTCGCCGGTCGACCTGTCCAAGCAGGGCGTCGGCGGCCGAACCGAGTCCGACGGCGGCCGGGCGCTCAGCACCGACATCGACGGCTATCTCTATGCCGACCGCGGCATCTACCGCCCGGGCGAGACCGTGCACCTGACGGCCATGGTCCGCGACCGGCTGGCCAAGGCGGTCAACGACCGCAAGGGCTATATCCTGGTCAAGCGGCCCTCGGGCGTCGAATTCAAGCGCTACAACTTCAGCCGCGCCGACGCCGGCGCCGTGCTGGCCGACATCGCCCTGCCGCGCAGCGCGCCGCGCGGCCGCTGGACGGCGGTGCTGAAGATGGAAGGCAGCGACGCCGAGGCCGGGTCGTTCGGCTTCAGCGTCGAGGACTTCGCCCCGCAACGGCTGGCGGTCACCGCCACGGGCCAGGAGTCCGTGCCGGTCGCGGCCGGCCAGGAGCGCAAGATCGACGTCTCGGCCCGCTTCCTCTACGGCGCGCCGGGAGCGGGCCTGCAGACCCAGGGCGAGGCGCGACTGCGCACCGACACCGATCCGTTCCCGCAATACAAGGGCTTTGAATGGGGCGACGACCTGACGCCCTTCGACGAGAAGTTCATCGAGCTGGGCACGACCGTCACCGACGGCGACGGCCACGCCATGCTGAACCTGGCCACGACCGAGGCCGGCGACACCGCCCAGCCGCTGGTGGCGGCGGTGACCGCCTCGGTGTTCGAGCCCGGCGGCCGTCCCGTGCGTGAAGGCATGGAACTGAAGGTGCGCGGCAAGCCGGTCTATTACGGCGTCAAGGTCGAGCAGGGCGACGCCGGGAACGGCGATCCGCCGGTCAGCCTGGAGATGATCGCGGTCAACGCTGCCGGCGCCCGCATCGCCTCGACCGCGACCTACACCCTGATCAGCGAGAACTGGAACTACGACTGGTTCCAGCAGGACGGCCGCTGGCAATGGCGGCGCACCAGCCGCGACGCGGTGGTGGCCCGGGCCACGGTCACTATCGGCGCCGGCCAGCCCGCGCGCTTCAACCGCCGCCTGGGCTGGGGCGACTACCGCCTGGTGGTCGAGGGCCCCGACGGGTCCAAGACGGTGACCAAGTTCTCGTCGGGCTGGGGCTCGCCGGCCAAGGAGGGCGAGGCGCCCGACTTCGTGCGGGTCAGCGCCGGGACCAAGGCCTACGCCCAGGGCGACACGGTGGAGATCACCCTGAAGTCGCCCTATGCCGGCCAGGCCCAGGTGGCGGTGGCCACCGACCGGCTGATCGACTTCAAGACCCTCAGCGTCGGCGAGAACGGGACCACCGTGCGCCTGAAGACCTCGGCCGCCTGGGGCGGCGGGGCCTATGTGATGGTCACGGTGATCCAGCCGCGCGACCCGGTCAGCTCGCCCAAGCCCAAGCGGGCCCTGGGCCTGATCTACGTCCCGCTCGATCCCAAGGGTCGCAAGCTGACGGTCGACATCGGCACGCCGGTGAAGCTGGACAGCAAGGCCCCGGTCGACGTGCCGATCAAGGTGCAGGGCCTGGGCTTCGGCCAGAGGGCCAAGGTCACCATCGCCGCGGTGGACGAGGGCATCCTGCGCCTGACCCGCCAGGACAGCCCCGACCCGGCCAAGTGGTACTTCGGCAAGCGGGCCCTGACCCTGAACTATCGCGATGACTACGGCCGCCTGCTCGACCCGAACATGGGCGCGCCGGCCAATGTCAATTTCGGCGCCGACGAACTGGGCGGCGAGGGGCTGACGGTGACGCCGATCAAGACCGTGGCCCTGTGGTCGGGCATCGTCGAGACCGGCCTGGACGGCAAGGCGACGGTCAAGCTGCCGGCCGCCGACTTCAACGGCGAGCTGCGGATCATGGCCGTGGCCTGGACCGACACCGCCGTCGGCTCGGGCTCCAAGGCCATGACCGTGCGCCAGCCGGTGGTCGCCGACCTCAACCTGCCGCGCTTCCTGGCCCCCGGCGACAAGCCGATGGCCACGCTGGAGCTGCACAATGTTGAGGGCAAGGCCGGGGCCTATACGGTGGAGGCCAACGCCACCAACGGCATCGCCGTGGCCTTCAAGAAGGTGATCACCCTGGTCCTGGGCCAGCGGATCGCCGAGAAGATCCCGTTCCTGGCCCCGACCGTGACCGGGATCGGCAAGGTCGGCTTCAAGGTGACCGGACCGGACTTCCAGACCGCGAAGGACTATCCGATCCAGACCCGCCTGGGCTGGGGCGACGTGGTGCGCACCACCACCGAGCTGCAGCAGCCGGGCATGAGCTACACGCCCAACGCCCAGCTGCTGTCGGGCCTGGCGGCCGGCGACATCACCCTGCAGGTCAGCTACTCGCCGTTCCGGGGCTTCGACCCCTCGGCGATCGCCGTGGCCCTGCAGCGCTATCCCTACGGCTGCACCGAGCAACTGGTCTCGACCGCCTATCCGCTGCTCTACGCCCAGGGCGTCTCCAGCGATCCCAAGCTCAAGCGCAACCCGGCGATCCTGGCCGGGGCGGTGGGCAAGCTGCTGGACCGCCAGACCCTGGACGGGGCCTTCGGCCTCTGGCGGGTCGGCGACGGCGAGGCCGACGCCTGGCTGGGCGCCTACGCCACCGACTTCCTGATCGACGCCAAGGCGCAGGGGATCGCCGTGCCGGACGCGGCGATGGACAAGGCGCTGAACGCCATGCGCCAGATCAGCCGCCCCGACGGCTGGAGCTCGGTGTCCTACCGGCTGGAATATCCCGAATGGTGGGGCCGCTCGCCCGACGATTCCAAGAAGGCGACCGAGCGCATGCGCCGCCGCGCCAGCGCCTACGCCCTCTATGTGATGGCCAAGGGCGGCCGCGGCGACCTGGCGCGGCTGCGCTGGTGGCACGACGTGCAGATGAAGGACGAGGACCAGCCCCTGGCCAAGGCCCAGGTGGCGGCGGGTCTGGCCCTGATGGGCGACCAGGCCCGGGCCCGCTCGGCCATGCGCCAGGCGGTGCGCTCGCTGGGCTGGCGCGACGACGCCGACTGGTACCAGAGCCCGCTGCGCGACGTGGCCGCCGTCACCGCCCTGGCGGTCCAGGCCGGCCAGGGCGACATCGCCCGCCAGCTGCAGGGCCGCCTGGAGAACGTGATCAAGGACCCCGACGCCCTGAACACCCAGGAGCAGGCGGCGGTGCTGTCGGCCGCCTACCAGCTGCTGAAGGCCGCCGGGCCGATAACCATCGACGCCCAGGGCGTGACGGCCCTGCCGCCGGCCGGGGGCGCGCCGCGCTGGGCGGTGGGCAGGCTGGCCGACGCCCGCTTCGTCAACCGGGGCAAGGGCGCCCTGTGGCGGACGGTCAGCGTGCGCGGCACGCCGGTCGCCGCCCCGGGGGCCGAGGCCAACGGCCTGTCGGTCAGCAAGCGGCTGTTCTCGATGAACGGCGGGGCGATCGACCCGGCGCAGATCCACCAGGGCGACCGGGTGATCGTGCTGGTCTCCGGCCGCTCGATGCAGGCCCGCTCGACCGCCCTGGTGGTCGATGACGCCCTGCCGGCCGGTTTCGAGATCGAGACCACCCTGGGCGCCGACGACGCCCAGAACGGGCCGTTCAAGTTCCTGGGCGAGCTGACCAATCCCGACGTCCAGGAAAGCCGCGACGACCGCTACATCGCCGCGCTGGACCTGGGCGGCGAGAAGCCGTTCGCCATGGCCTATGTGGCGCGGGCCGTGACGCCGGGCGAGTTCTTCCTGCCCGGGGCGGTCGCCAAGGACATGTACCGCCCCAGCCTGAACGCCCGGTCGGACGCGGGACGGATCACCGTGGCGCCGGGGCAATGAAGTGATCCCGTTGCATCCCCCTTCCCCCTTGATGGGGGAAGGGCCGGGGATGGGGGTGAAACCGTGTCCGGATGAGGCGCGGCCGTTGTGAGTTCCACCGCCGTTGTCACCCCCACCCCCGACCCCTCCCCCATCAAGGGGGAGGGGAGGATACCGTTGCTCACCCGCCTCCTCGTCGCCTTCGTCGCGGTCCAGGTCGGGCTCTACGCCCTGAGCGCCGCCTTCCCGCCCGACATGGCCCGGGCCCGGCGCTCCTCGCCGGTGGTGCTGGACCATCGCGGCGCCTGGCTGCGCGCCCTGCCGGTCGACGATGGTCGCTGGCGGGTGCGGGCCGACCTGGCGCGCACCGATCCCACGTTTCAGAAGCGGCTGATCGCGGTGGAGGACGCGCGGTTCCACGGCCACCTGGGCGTCGACCCCCTGGCCCTGGCCCGGGCGGTGGGCTCGGCGGCGGTCCACGGCCGGGCCACCTCCGGCGCCTCGACCCTGACCATGCAGACCGCCCGCCTGCTGGAGCCGCGGCCGCGCAACCTGGCCTCCAAGCTGATCGAGATGGTCCGCGCCGTCCAGCTGGAGGCCCGGCTGACCAAGAAGGAGACCCTGGCCCTCTACCTGACCCTGGCCCCCTATGGCGGCAATCTGGAGGGGGTGCGGGCCGCCAGCCTGGCCTATTTCGGCCACGAGCCGTCCAGCCTGACCGACGGCGAGCAGGCCCTGCTGATCGCCCTGCCGCAGTCGCCCGAGGCCCGCCGACCCGACCGTCGCCCCGAAGCGGCCCGCGCCGCCCGCCGCGCCGTCCTGGACAAGATGGTCCGCGCCCATGTCCTGACCGAAGCCGCCGCGTCGGAGGCTGACGCCGAGCCGATCCCCCGCCGGGCTCCGTTCCCGACCCTGGCCTGGCACGCGGCCGGCGAGCTGGCCCTGGCCGCCCCGGCCAGCCAGCCCAGCGTGGTCTCGACGATCGACGCCGACCTGCAGACCCGGCTGGAGCCGATGGCCGCCGCCGTCGCCGCATCCCAGGGGCCGGACGTCACCGCCGCCATCCTTGTGGTCCAGATCAAGGGCCGGGCCGTGCGCGCCCTGGTCGGCTCGGCCGGACGCGACCGGCCCGGCGGCTGGATCGACCTGACCCGCGCCATCCGCTCGCCGGGCTCGGCCCTGAAGCCGTTCATCTACGCCTTCGCCTTCGACGACGGCGCCCTGGCCCCCGACACCCAGATCGACGACGCCGCCACCCGCTTCGCCGACTACCAGCCCGAGAACTTCGACCATGTGTTCCACGACAAGGTCACGGCCCGCGAGGCCCTGGCCTATTCGCTGAACGTGCCGGCCGTCGCCACCCTGGAGAAGATCGGCCCCGACGCCTTCGCCGCCCGGCTGGAGAGCGGCGGGGTGCGGCTGGTGCGGCCGAAGACGGCGATCAAGGCGTCCGGCCTGGCCCTGGCCCTGGGCGGGGCGGGGATCACGCCGCGCGACATGGCGGTGCTCTACGCCGCCCTGGGCGACGGGGGCGTCGCCAAGCCCCTGGCCTTCACCGAGGCCGAGGCCCGGCGGCGCGAGCACCAGGGCGGGACCCGCATCGTCCGCCCCGAGGCCGCCGCCCAGGTGCTGGACATCCTGCGCGAAGCCCCCGCCCCGCGCGGCCGCGCGCCCTCGGCCCTGACCCGGGGCGGGCCGGCCATGGCCTTCAAGACCGGCACCTCCTACGGCTTCCGCGACGCGGTGGCGGCGGGGGTGGTCGGCGGCTATGCGATCATCGTCTGGACCGGCCGGGCCGACGGCGGCGCCCGCGGCGGCTTGACCGGGCGCGACGCGGCCCTGCCGCTGCTGTTCGACGTCGCCGACGTGATCAACGCCCCGGCCGTCGCCCCGCGTCCAATCGCCCCCAAGGCCGCGCCGAGGGCCCTGCAACGGCTGCAGCAGGCCTCCGAAGGCCCCCGCCTGATCTTCCCGCCCGACGGCGCGACCGTGCAGGTCGACAGCGTCGGCCCCGGCTCGCGCGGCCTGGTCATGGCGGCCGGCGGCGACGACCTGACCTGGTACGTGGCCGGCGCGCCCCTGGCCTCCGACCCGGTCAGCGGCAAGGTGATCTGGCGCCCCGCCGCGCCAGGGTTCTACCGATTGAAGGTGGTGGACGGGCAGGGGCGGGCGGCCTCGGCCCGGGTGCGGATCAAGGCGCCGACGGGTTAGGAAGTTGCCATTTGGCAGCTGAAGGCCTATATTCGGCCAGAGAGGAATTCCGCATGTCCCTGGTCACCCTGGTCGAAACCCAACCCAAAGCCTTCGCGCCCGAGCCGATCTCGGACGAGGAGGCCGCCGCCATGTTCCGCGCGGCGGTCAACCTGCTGAAGCTGTGGGGCGTCACCGACGAGGAGGCCGCCGTCCTGCTGGACATGCCGGTCCGGTCCTATCGTCGCTGGAAGGCTGGCGAGATCGGGCGGGTCGACCGCGACGGCAAGGCGCGGCTGTCGAACCTGATGGGGATCCACAAGGCCCTGCGGCTGATCTTCCAGGAGCCCCAGCGCGGCTATGACTGGATCAAGGCCCCCAACGCCGCGTTCGGCGGCCGCTCGGCCCTGCGGGTGATGCTGGGCGGCGAGCTGACCGACCTGATGCGGGTGCGCCGCTACCTGGACGCCGAGCGCGGGGCCTGGTGACCGACACCGCCCCTATCCCGCTGGGGGCTATCCCACGCGCGCCGGTCGTCTGGCGCGGCGCGGTCCGCATCATCCGCAGCGCCTGGCCGCCGATCGACCTGTTCGAGGACATCGCCGACCCCGCCGACTGGCCGCTGCTGATCGCCGCCGAGCAGAAGACCAATCCGCGCCTGATGGAGACGATCGGCAACCTGGACCTGGTCCCGGAGGGCCGGCGGGTGGCCGGTGCGGGCGCCAGCTTCCTGATGGCGCCGTTCACCCACGTCAGTCCCGACCGCCCCAGCCGGTTCAGCGCCGGGGCGTTCGGGGTGCTGTATGTCGCCGACCGCTTCGAGGTGGCCCTGTCGGAGACGATCCACCACCACGCCCTGTTCATGGCCGCCACCGCCCAGGCGCCGGGCTGGACCTCGCAGTTCCGCGAGATCGTGCTGGACGTCCGGGGCGCGCTGCACGACCTGCGCGGCGGCGATCCAGCCTTCGCCCCGGCCCTCGATCCCGACGACTATCGCGCCAGCCAGGCCCTGGGCGCCCAGCTGCGCGCCGCAGGCTCGGAGGGCGTGGCCTATCCCAGCCAGCGCCACGCGGACGGCCAATGCGTGGGCCTGTTCTATCCCGACCTGGCCGCCAACCCCGTCCAGGGCCGGCACCTGGACTACCACTGGGACGGAACCCGGGTGGACCTGATCCGCGAACCGGCGACGGGACGGGTGTTCCGGGTCGGGGTCGCGAAAGACAGCTAAGACGCAATCGTTGCAGTCCCGCGCCAAGTACGGCACACATGATTACATGTGTAACCTATACGGACTTCGCTGCTTGGTCCGCGCCGCCGCTCTGGGGGTGTGCGCTGCCATGGTCGCGTCCGTGGCTCGCGCCGGCACGATCGAGACGCGGACGTCCTTCGGTCGGATCGAGATGGTCGAGGAAGTGCGAACGCCCGACCCCGGCGAGCTGCCGATCATGGACATGCCGGACGCATGGACCAAGTTGCACCTGCATTGGCGGTCCGCCGACGGCGTGGTCGGCGTCGACGTAACAGATGACGGCCGGATCGTCGAAGCGCGCGTGTCGGCCGAGGCTGGAAAGCAATTCTGCATCTCAAGCGCCGACCATCTCCAATACAGCGGCGTGGCCGGCGAGGCCGAGATCAAAGACCAGCTGCAAAACCTTATCGCGTCGCTGGCCGCCGGATGCTCTGTCATCGCCCCGCCGACCGCTGTCGTCCACGCCCGGACCTTGGCGGACGGCGGGCCGGACTTCGCCGTGGCCGAGAACGCCATGCGGGCGCGGGCGCTCGTGCTGTTCCAGCATCCGCTGACCCGCTGCCTTGCACCGCTCCCACCGCCCCGCCGCTCGAAGAAGGACGGCCCGGAAGTGATTCCGATGCTCGACGGACCGCCGTCGCCGACGTGCCGCTAGGTTCGAAGGATCGGCGGTGGCGGTTCAGCCCGCCCCGCTGGCCACCCGCTCGTAGTCTTCCAGGCTGGAGATGCCGACGTTCAGGTCGGTGACCAGGCCGTTGCCCAGCGAATAGACCCAGCCGTGCACCGACAGCTGCTGGCCGCGCGCCCAGGCGTCCTGGACGAAGACGTCGGAGGCCACGTTGCGCACCTGGCGGATGACATTCAGCTCGCACAGGCGGTTGAGCTTGTCCTTCTGGGTCGGCAGGGCGTCCAGCTCGTGCCGGTGCTCGGCATGGACCTCGCGGATCGGGTGCAGCCAGTGGTCGACCAGGCCCCGCCGCTGGCCGTCGATGGCCGCCGCCACGCCGCCGCAGCCATAGTGGCCCACGACCATCACGTGCTTGACCTTGATCACGTCGACCGCGAACTGCAGCACCGACAGGTAGTTGGCGTCCTGCGGCGGCGCCAGGTTGGCGACGTTGCGGTGGACGAACAGCTCGCCCGGGTCGAGGCCGACGATCTCGTTGGCCGGCACCCGGCTGTCGCTGCAACCGATCCACAGATATTCGGGGCTCTGCTGGCCCTCCAGGCGCTTGAAGAACTGCGGGTCGGCCTCGGTCTTGCGTAGCGACCAGGCCAGGTTGTTGCTCTTCAGGTCTTCAAGCATGGATGGCGTCCGGCTGTTGGTTGGGATGGGCGGCGGCGAAGGCAGGGTGCGCGCGGGCGTGCTCGGCGACGGCGCGGAGGGCGGGGAAGGGGGTCAGGTCGGTCCTGAACCGCTCGGCGTTGTAGACCTGCGGGACCAGGCAGCAGTCGGCCAGGGTCGGGGCGTCGCCGAAGGCGTAGTCGCCGCCATGGCGGACGATCATCGGTTCCAGCGCGGAAAAGCCGTCGGTGATCCAGCGCCCGATCCAGGCCTCGCGGCCCGGCTCGTCGACGCCCAGCTCGGTCAGGGCCCGCAGGATGCGCAGGTTGTTCACCGGATGGATGTCGCTGGCCACGATCTGGGCCATCGACCGCACGACGGCCCGGTCGAACGGATCGGCCGGCAGCAGAGCGGGGTCCGGAGCGGTCTCGTCCAGCCACTCCAGGATCGCCAGGCTCTGGGTCAGGACCCGGCCGTCGACCTCGAGGGCCGGCACCAGCCGTTGCGGGTTCAAGGCGGCGAAGGCCGGCGCCTGGTGCTGGTTGGCCACCAGATTCAGCGGGGCGGTCTCATAGGCCAGGCCCTTGAGGTTCAGGCCGATCCGCACCCGGTAGGCCGCGCTCGACCGCCAGGCGCCATGGAGGGTGAGCTGCATGGCCGGCCTCAGACCACGGTGAAGGCCAGCGAGCCGACGCCCTCGATCGCCCCCTCGATCCGGTCGCCCCGGCCGATGGCGGCCACGCCCTCGGGCGTACCGGTGAAGATCAGGTCGCCCGCCGCCAGGGTCCACAGCTTGGAGGCCTCGGCGATGATCTCGGGAACCGTCCAGATCATGGCGGCGATCTGGCCGCTCTGGCGAAGCTGGCCGTTGACCGACAGGGTGATCGCGCCGTCGGGATGGGCTCGGTCGGCCGGGACGATGGCGCCGATCGGGGCGCTGGCGTCGAAGCCCTTGGCGGCGTCCCAGGGGTGGCTCTTGGCCTTGGCGACGGCCTGCAGGTCGCGCCGGGTCAGGTCGACCCCGACCGCGTAGCCGAACACGTGGCCCATCGCCTCTTCGACGGCGATGTTGGCGCCGCCCGACTTTAGGGCGACCACCAGTTCGATCTCGTGGTGCAGCTCGTGGGTGGCGACCGGGTAGGGGACCTGGTCGCCGACGATCACCGCGTCGGCCGGCTTGGCGAAGAAGAACGGCGGATCGCGGGTGTCGGCTCCCATCTCGCGCGCATGGGCGGCGTAGTTGCGGCCGACGCAGAGGATCCGGCGCACGGGAAAGACGGAGTCGCCGCCTTCGACCGGAACCGTGGATTGGGCGGGCGGGGGAAAGGCGAAGCGCGTCATGGCGCCTGATTAGACCCAAACCCGCTCCGCCAAAAGTCACCTTCGTGAGGACATGATCCTGCAACACACTGGCGATCATGCCCGCCTAAACGTTCTTTCACTTGCCCCCACCGGCGGCGACAAGGCATGACGGTCAGGCAATTGTGGCGAAAACCCGCCATGCCGACGTCGAAGGGGCTTCGGACCGACGATGCTGATCATTGAGAACCTGACTCACGTCTACGCCAACGGCGTGAAGGCCCTCGATGAGGTCAACCTGACGATCCCCCGCGGCATGTACGGCCTGCTCGGGCCGAACGGCGCCGGCAAATCGACCCTGATGCGCACCGTGGCCACCCTGCAGTCGCCGACCTCGGGCCATATCCGCTTCGGCGACATCGACGTGCTCAAGTCGCCCGACCAGCTGCGTCGCATCCTGGGTTACCTGCCGCAGGACTTCGGCGTCTATCCGCGGGTGTCGGCCTACGACATGCTGGACCACATGGCCGTGCTGAAGGGGATCGCCGGGGCCAAGGAACGCAAGGACGTCGTCGAGAGCCTGCTCAACCAGGTCAATCTCTGGAACGTGCGCAAGAAGGCCATCGCCGGCTTCTCGGGCGGCATGCGCCAGCGGTTCGGCATCGCCCAGGCCCTGATCGGCGACCCGCGCCTGATCATCGTCGACGAACCCACCGCGGGCCTGGACCCCGAGGAACGCAACCGCTTCCTGAACTTGCTGGCCGAGATCGGCGAGAACGTGGTGGTGATCCTGTCGACCCACATCGTCGAGGACGTCTCCGACCTCTGCCCGGCCATGGCGATCATCTGCGACGGCCGCATCGTCAAGGAGGGCGCGCCCGCCGACCTGGTCCGCCAGCTGTCGGGCCGCATCTGGAAGAAGGTCATCGACAAGGCCGAACTCGAGGCCGCCAAGGCCCGCCACCAGGTGATCTCGACCCGACTGCTGGCCGGCCGCACGGTGATCCACGTCCTGACGGACCAGGATCCCGGCGACGGCTTCGAGCGGGTCGAGGGCGGGCTGGAGGACGTCTATTTCTCCACCCTGTCCAACACCCGGTGCGCGGCTTGATGGCCGAGGAAACAGGGCGCGCGGGCATGTTCGGAAAAGTCGCCGCCTTCGAATTCCGCTACCAGGCGCGCCAGCCCGTCTTCTGGGTCGGGGTGATCATCTTCTTCCTGCTCGCCTTCGCGGCGGTCGCCGCGCCGAACATCGTCCAGCTGGGCTCAACGGCCAACGTGCACAAGAACGCCGCGACGGTGATCGCCAACGCCAACCTGTTCTTCGCCCTGGTCTACATGTTCGTCACGGCCGCCTTTGTGGCCAATATCATCGTGCGCGACGAGGACACCGGCTTCGACGGCATCCTGCGCTCCACGCCGCTGACCAAGTTCGACTATCTGTACGGCCGGTTCGCCGGCGCCTTCGCGGCCACGGCCCTGTCGTTCCTGGCCGCGCCCGCCGGCATGGCGCTGGGCGCGGTGATGTGGTGGGTCGATCCCGACAGCGTCGGCCCGTTCGTGCTGAACCACTACCTGTTCGCCTATTTCGTCCTGGCCCTGCCGTCGCTGTTGCTGACCTCGGCGACGTTCTTCGCGGTGACCACCGTCACGCGGTCGATGATGTGGACCTATGTCGGCGTCATCGCCTTCATGGTGGCCACCTTCATCAGCAGCTCCATGCTCAGCCAGCCGGGCCTGGAGAAGGTGGCGGCGTTGTGGGAGCCGCTCGGCGGAGGCGCCTACGGCCTGGCGGTGCGCTACTGGACGGCGGCCGAGCGCAACACGGGGATCCCGCCCCTGACGGGCTACCTGCTGGCCAACCGCCTGATCTGGATCGGCGTCTCCCTGGCCCTCATCGCCTCGGCCTACTGGCTGTTCGACCTGCGCAAGGGCGACGGCGCGACCCGGGTCAGGCGCGATAAGCCCGGCGCCGAAGCCGCGCCGCGCCCGACCGAGATCGTCCACGGCGTCCCCAGTTTCGACGCGCCGTCCCGCTGGGCCCAGCTGTGGGCCCGCACCCGGCTGGACGCCCGCCAGGTGTTCGTCAGCCCGGCCTATCTGGTGCTGGTCGGCCTGGCCGCGGCCCTGTCGATCTTCAACCTGTGGCGGGTGGCCGACGACAGCCTCTATGGCGGCGCCATCTATCCGGTGACCCGGGCGATGATCCGGGCCCTGAACGGCATCTTCCCGTTCATCTCGCTGATCATCGCCTCGTTCTACGCCGGCGAGCTGGTCTGGCGCGAGCAGGACCGCAAGACCCACGAGCTGATCGACGTCACCCCGATCCCCGACTGGGCCTTCGTGGTCCCCAAGACCCTGGCCATCAGCCTGGTGCTGCTGTCGACCTTCCTGGCCGGGGTGGCCGTGGCGGTGACCATCCAGCTGATCAAGGGCTACACCCACCTGGAGCTGGTCAACTACCTGGTCTGGTGGGTGCTGCCCCAGGCCGCCGACTGCGTCCTGCTGGCGGCGCTGGCGGTGTTCATCCAGGTGCTGTCGCCGCAAAAGTTCATCGGCTGGGGCCTGATGGTGCTCTACATCATCGGCACGATCGTCGCCTCCAGCTGGGGGCTGGAGCACAACCTCTACCTCTATGACGGCGCGCCAGGCGTGCCGATCTCCGACTTCAACGGCCTGAGCCGGTTCTGGATCGGGGCCTGGTGGTTCCGCCTCTACTGGGCGGCGTTCGCGGTGGTGCTGCTGGTGCTGTGCCACGTCCTGTGGCGGCGCGGGACCGAGAGCCGGCTGTGGCCGCGCCTGGCCGCCCTGCCGCGCCGGCTGATGGGCCCGCCCGGCCTGATCGCCGCCGGCGCCCTGCTGACCTTCGCCGGCGTCGGCGCCTTCATCTACATGAACACCAACGTCTGGAACGAGTACCGCACCACGATCAGCAACGAGCGCTGGACGGCCGACTACGAAAAGGCCCTGCTGCCGTTCGAGAACACGCCCCAGCCCAAGATCGCCGCGGTCAAGCTGGACGTCGACATCCATCCGTGCGTCCCGCGCATCGACACCAAGGGCGTCTACGAGATCGAGAACCGCACCGACAAGCCGCTGCGCGAGATCCACGTCCGCTTCGACCGCGACCTGAAGGTGCTGGCCCTGTCGATCGAGGGCGCCCGGCCCAAGCGGACCTTCGAGCGCTTCAACTACCGGATCTTCGCCTTCGACACTCCGATGCAGCCGGGCGAACGGCGCTCGATGTCGTTCACCACCGCCCGCGTGGCCATGGGCTTCCCCAACAGCGGCCCCGACACCCGCATGGTCGACAACGGGACCTTCATCAACGACCAGCAACTGGCCCCGTCGCTGGGCATGGACCGGGGCGGCCTGCTGACCGACCGCACCAAGCGGCGCAAGTACGGCCTGCCGCCCGAGCTGCGACCAGCCAGGCTGGGCGACGTCGCGTCCCGCCAGTTCAACGGCCTGCGCCGCGACAGCGACTGGGTGACCTCCGACATCACCGTCACCACCGACGCCGACCAGACGCCGATGGCCCCCGGCTACAAGGTGTCGGAGCGCACCTGGCGCGAGTCGGCCGATATGAGCGGACCGGTGGGCAAGGCCGGCGACCGCCGCACGGCGCGGTTCGTGACCGAGGCCCCGATCCTGCACTTCTTCTCGATCCAGTCGGCCCGCTACGCGGTGCGGACCGAGCCGTACAAGGGCGTCCAGCTGTCGGTCTATTACAACCCGGCCCATGCCTGGAACGTCGATCGGATGATCAGCTCGATGAAGCGGTCGCTGGACTACGACCAGGCCAATTTCAGCCCCTACCAGTTCCGCCAGCTGCGCTACCTGGAGTTCCCGGCCTACGAGAACTTCGCCCAGTCGTTCGCCAACACCATCCCCTGGTCCGAGAACCTGGGCTTCGTGTCCAAGTACGAGGACCCGACCAAGATCGACATGGTCACCTATGTCGGGGCCCACGAGGTCGCCCACCAGTGGTGGGCCCACCAGCTGATCGGCGCCGACCAGCAGGGCGGCGCGGCCCTGTCCGAGACCCTGGCCCAGTACTCGGCCCTGATGGTGATGAAGAAGACCTATGGCGAGCCGATGATCCGCAAGTTCCTCAAGTACGAGCTGGACCGCTACCTGCGGGCCCGGGGCGGCGAGGTGATCGAGGAGCTGCCGCTGCGCCAGGTCGAGAACCAGCCCTACATCTATTACAACAAGGGTTCGCTGGTGATGTACCGCCTGGCCGATGAGATCGGCGAGGACAAGGTCAACGCCGCCCTGCGCGAGATGCTGGCGGCCTACGCCTTCAAGGGCCCGCCCTATCCCACCGCGCTGGACCTGGTCGCCGCCCTGCGCCGCCACGCCCCGGCCGACAAGCAGGCGCTGATCACCGACCTGTTCGAGAAGATCACCCTCTATGACCTGAAGACCACGATGGCCACGGCCCGCAAGCGGCCCGACGGCCGCTACGATGTGACGCTGACGGTGCAGGCCAAGAAGCTCTACGCCCAGGGCCGGGGACAGGAGACCGAGGCGCCGATGAGCGAGCCGATGGCGGTCGGCCTGTTCACCCTGGAGCCGGGCAAGAAGGGCTTCGGCGCCGACAAGGTCGTGGCCTTCGAGCGCCGGACGATCCGCTCGGGGACCCAGACCCTGACCTTCGTGACCAGGACCCTGCCCAAGGCCGCGGGGGTGGACCCCTACAACATGGTCATCGACCGCAACGGCGACGACAACACCGCCAGGGTCGAGCTGAGGTGAGCGGCGCGCCGGACCCGGCGAGGCTGAAGCTCGACGCGGCGGCGCTCAACGCCTTCCTGGCCAGGGCCTTTCCCGAGGCCGAGACCAATCGTCCCGAGGTGGTCGAGGCCGAGCCCGGCCGGGTGCTGGTGCGCCAGGCCTTCGCCAGCCGGACCCTGCGGCCGGGCGGACTGATCTCCGGGCCCGCCCAGATGGGCCTGGCCGACGTGGCGGCCTACGCCCTGGTCCTGGCCCATATTGGCGAGGTGGCCATGGCGGTGACCTCGTCCCTGACCATCCACTTCCTGCGCGGCGCGCGGCCAGGCGACCTCCACGCCGAGGGGTCGCTGCTGAAGCTGGGCCGCCGGATCGCGACGGTCGAGGTGCTGGTCTGGTCGGAATCGCGCGAGCGCGCCGCCGCCAAGGCGACGGTCGCCTACGCCATTCCGTAGAATCTCGCGCGGAACGAAGGCCACGCGACGACAAGACCTGGAGCAGGCCGCGCGATCCCCGCGCCGCGCGGCCTGCTCCAGTCCGGCTACTTCTTGGCCTTTTCCTCGGCGACCTTCGCCTCGGCCTTGGCCACGTCCTTGCCGGTGTCGAAGCCGTTCTTCAGACCCTCGGCCATGTTCAGGTGCTCCTGCACGGCCGGGGCCGTGGCGGCGGCGAAGGCCTTGATGGCGGCGGTGTCGCCGTCCTGGGCGTAGCGCTGCAGCAGGTTCAGGGCCGCCTGGTGGGCGTCCACCTGGCTGTCGGCGTACTTCTTGTCGAAGTCCTTGTCGTCGGCCTTGGTCAGGTCGTCCAGCTTGTCCTGCAGGTCTCCCGACAGCGCCGTCGGCGGGGTGAGGGCCGCGCCCGAGGCGGCGATGGCGGCCTTCAGGTCCTCGGTGGTCTTGGCGTGGGCCTTTTCCATCTTGGCGGCGAACGCCTTGATCTCGGGGTTGGTCGAGCGCTTGACGGCCAGCTTGGCGGCCTCGATCTCGAACAGGTCGCTGGCGGCGGCCTTCTCGACGAAGGTGGCGGCCTTGGTCTCGTCGGACGGGGTCGGGACGGTGGCCGACGGGTTGGCGTCCGGCGTGGCGGCCTGCTCGGCCGGGGTGGCGGCGCCCTTGGTCTCGTCGGTCTTCTGGCCGCAGGCCGCGATGCTGAGGGCGGCGACGGCGGCGCCCACGATGAGAAGCTTACGGGTCATGGCTTTCTTTCCCTGCGCGTTTTTCTAGAACGTTGATCGTCCCCGGCGCCGCGCCGCGCCTTGGAGGCCTAATCAACTTCACGGGGCCGTGATCGGTTCCGTGATCGTGGGGAGAACGAGACGCATGGCTGAAGCGCCGCTGAACGGCCTGCGGGTCATCGAAATGGGCTCGCTGATCGCCGGCCCGTTCTGCGGCCAGGTGCTGGGCGATTTCGGCGCCGAGGTGATCAAGCTGGAAGACCCCAAGGCCGGCGACCCGATGCGCCAGTGGGGCCGCACCAAGCCCAAGGGCCACTCGCCCTGGTGGCCGGTGATCGGCCGCAACAAGACCTCGGTGACCTTGGACCTGCGCGCGCCGGAGGGTCGCGACGTCGCCCGCGCCCTGATCGCCACGGCCGACGTCGTGGTCGAGAACTTCCGGCCCGGCACGCTGGAGAAGTGGGGCATGGGCTACGAGGATCTGGCCCGGACCAATCCGGGCCTGGTGATGGCCAGGGTCTCGGGCTTCGGCCAGACCGGCCCTTATGCGCACCGGGCCGGCTACGCCCTGATCGGCGAGGCCATGGGCGGCCTGCGCCACATCACCGGCGAGGCCGACCGCCCGCCGGCCCGGGCCGGGATCTCGATCGGCGACAGCCTGGCCGGCCTCAACGCCGCCCTGGGGGTGATGATGGCGCTGCACGCCCGCCAGCGCACCGGCAAGGGCCAGGTGGTCGACGCGGCGATCTACGAAAGCGTGCTGACGGTGATGGAGAACCTGATCACCGAATACGACCTGTCGGGCTATGTCCGCGAACGCTCAGGCGCCATCCTGCCCGGCATCGCCCCGTCCAACGTCTATCCCACCCGCAGCGGCGAGCTGATCCTGATCGGCGCCAACCAGGACACCCTGTTCAAGCGGCTGTGCGACGCCATGGGCCGGCCGGAGCTGGCGACGGACGAGCGCTACCGCGACCACGCCGCCCGCGGCGTCAACCAGCTGCAGCTGGACGCCACCATCGCCGGCTGGACCGTCGAGCACGACATCGAGACGCTGCTGCCGCTGCTGGAGGACGCCGGCCTGGCCGTCGGCCGGGTCTATCGCGCGCCGGACATGCTGAAGGACCCGCAGTTCGCCGCCCGCCAGTCGATCGTCGAGGTCGCCCACCCGGTGTTCGGCACGGTGAAGATGCAGAACGCCTTTCCCCGGCTGTCCGATACGCCCGGCGGGGTGCGCTGGCCGGGGCCGGCCCTGGGCGAGCATACCGACGCGGTGCTGGGCGCGGTGGCAGGGCTGTCGGCCGAGGCGATCGCCGCCCTGCGGGCCAAGGGGGTGGTGTGATGGACGCGCTCTACACCGGCGGCTGCCTGTGCGGGGCCCTGCGCTACGCGGCGCGGGGCCGGCCGCTGTACATGGGCCATTGCTACTGCGCCGACTGCCGCAAGGCCTCGGGCTCGGGCTTCATTCCGTTCATGGCCTTCGCCGCCGCCGACCTGACCTTCAGCGCCCCGACCCGGACCTTCACCTGCGTGTCGGCGCGGGGAAGCGACGCCGTGCGCAACAGCTGCCCGACCTGCGCCAGCCTGGTGTTCGGCGGGCCCGTGGGCCAGACCGAGTCGCACACGATCTACGCCGGCTCGCTGGACGATCCGTCGCTGTTCCGGCCGACCGTGGCGATCTTCGTCAGGGGCCGGCCCGACTGGGCGGTGATCCCCGACGGACTCGAGGTGTTCGAGGGCTTGCCAGCGTAGCCGGGGACATGCACTCACGGCAAGGTATCGGCCGGTTTGCAGGTCGCCGGCCGTGAGTGCGTGTCCCCAACCGACCCGCTGAGTCCGGGGCTGAAATCTCATGACGCCGTGGACGACGTTGGGGACACGCACTCACCCCGTGGCCGTGGGTCGATTGGCGACGCCCTGCCGTGAGTGCATGTCCCCGGCGGCTTACGCTCGGCGTTCAGCGGACAAAGACCCGTAATTTCAACGCCTTGAACTTTCTCGACCCGCTTCTGTCCTCACCCTTCCAGACCGCCCTTATCCTGATCCCACCTCGTCGCATGGAAAGGGCGCACGGCCAGCGACCGATGCGGCGGCGGGGGGCGATCGAGCGGGACTGGGCTGGAGGGGGTTACTCTAGCGCGTCTGGGGAGCCTGGCGTTGCAGGCCCCGCCCGCCTTCGGCGTCGATGGGGACAAAGCGCGTGATTGCCCGGCGGCCCGCGCCCCCGTCGTCCGGTTTCTCCCCAAAGGGATCGAGACCGGGTCCGGCTAAGCGTTAAGAGCGCTGCCTACCGGACGCTGGCGGAAAACGACCGCGCGGAGCGATCGGCTTCGTCGAAACGGTAACAACACAAACACTCCGGACGATGTCCGGCGCTCCGCGACCCTTTCCATAGCCTCAGCGGGAGTCCGCGTGAGATCGAGAGATCGTGCCCGTGAAAGGCCCCTTCAGTCGGCTTCGCCGACAGCTCCCCCAGAGGGGGAGCAGCTCGTACGGCGTAGATCCTCCCCCTCTGGGGGAGGTGGCCCGAAGGGGCGGAGGGGGTTCGCGGCCCTACCGTCCCGTCACCGACGCCAGCGCCCGGGCGATCTGGTGGACGTTGTAGGGCTTCCTGACGATCGGAGCGTCGAAGCCCATCGGGGCGGCCTTGTCGGCGTAGCCGGTGGCGAAGACGAACGGCCGGCCCTCGCGGCGCAGCACCTCGGCGACCGGAGCCACCGACTGGCCGTTGAGGTCGGCGTCCAGCACCGCGGCGTCGAACGCCAGCTCCAGCATCTGCAGCGCCTCGGGCAGTTCGGCCGCGCAGCCCACCACCTCGACGCCGGAATCCTCCAGCCCGGCCTCCAGCTCCATGGCCAGCAGCAGCGAGTCCTCGACGATCAGCACCCTGAGACCCGCGATGTCGCCGGTCCTGAAGCTGTCTTCGCCGCCGCCCACCGTCTCGACGATGCGCTCGTCCGGCGCGGCGGCCGGTTCGTCGGGCTCGGGCTCGTCGACCAGGGCGTCGGCGGCGGCGTGGATCATCGCCGTCACGCCGCTGCGCTTGTATTCGACCGTCGCCCGCCCGCCCAGCTCGCGGCCGACCACGTCCTCGATCAGGGTCATGCCGAAGCCGCGCACTTCCGGCGGCGAGGTCATCGGCCCGCCGGTCTCCAGCCATTCCAGGTTGAAGCCGCCGCCGGGCGCCACGCGCCAGACCACCTCGACCCGGCCGCTCTCGACCGACAGCGACCCGTACTTGACCGCGTTGACCGCCAGTTCGTGCAGGGTCAGCGACAGGGCGGCCGCCGCTCGCGGCGTCAGGAACAGCTCGGGCCCGTCCCAGCGGGTCTGGTTGGGGGCCAGGCCGCCCAGTTCGGCCGCCGCGATCCGCGCCAGGGTGGCGCCGCGCCAGCGGGCGGCGCTGAGCAGGTCGTGGGCCGAGCTCATCGCCTTCAGGCGTCCGTTGAAGGCCTTGAGGAAGCCGTCCAGCGACGAGGCCTTGCGGGCCGACTGGCCGGCCACCGACTGCACGGCGGCCAGGATGTTCTTGATCCGGTGGTCCAGCTCGGTCAGCAGGTTCTCGCGCTGGTCGTCGGCGTCCTTGCGGGCGGTGACGTCCTGGACCACGCCGATCAGCCGCAGCGGCCGGTCGTTGGCGTCACGGACCAGCAGCCCGGCCACGCGGTTCCAGACCACCCGGTGGGGATCGGACGACACGCGGCGGAACTCGACTTCGTAGCGGCCTTGGGCCTTCAGCTGGGCCTCGACCTCGGCGCGGACCGTCTCGCGGTCGTCGGGATGGATGAAGCCGTACAAGGCCTCGCCGCGCTCCGCCGGCGCCACGCCTTCGGGGACCTCGGTGATCGACGCCATCCGGGCGCTGACCCGCACGGTGTCGGTCGTCATGTCCCAGACGAACTCGCCCAGGTTGGCGGCGTGCAGAGCCAGGGCGATGCGTTCGCTGTCCAGCGAGCGCTCGGCGACGTTGCGGGCGGTCTCGGCGTCGTGCAGCAGCTCTTCCATCGCCAGGGCGGCGAGGTCGGCCAGGGCGTCGGCCAAGCCGGGGTCGACGGTCCCCCGGGGCGCGGGATCCTCGACGGTCAGCAGGCCGACGATCTCGCCCGAAGCGGTCTTCAGGGGCGCGCAGGCGAAGAAGCGGCTGTCGGCGCACCAGGGGCGCAGGGTCTGGTCGGGATCGGCCGCGAGATCGGGATGGGCGACCACGCCGTTTTCCCGCATCCGCTCGGCCAGGCCGGCGGGGCGGGGCTCCTCGAGGTGGTCGAACCCGACCTTGGCCTTCAGCCAGACGCGGTCTTTGCCGACCAGGCGGATCGCCGCCCGCGGGGCGCCGAACAGGCGCGAGGCCAGGCGCACGATCCGATCGAACCGGGGGTCGGCCGGATCGCCGCCAAAGGCGTGAAGGGCGTCGAGGGCGCGCAGCCGTCTCGCCTCGTGATCTTCCGCCAGCGTTGCGCCCGCATCGTCCATGATTCGACCATAGACCGGGTTCGCCTGACGCGCGAGATCGATAAAGGCGACGCTCCGCGATCCGCGCCGAAGATCCCCTGTGGTGAAGCTCAAACCTTGAGGCTACAATGGAACTCGTCGCCTCGGCTTCGCGTTGTGCGGGCGCAGCTTTGCAGCTGCCCGCCCCCCGTAAAGCCGAGCCGCGAACCGGAGATCATCATGCCCGACAACGCCCTCAATCCCGCCCTGAAGGAAGCCAACAAGGCCTCGTCGAACGCCGGCGCGGCTCTTGACCATGCCGAGCGCAGCTTCAGCGAGGCGGCTAGCGCCGCCCGCGGCAACTTCAGCGAGGCCGCCGCCGCCGCCAAGGCCAACCTGGCCGACGCGGCCAAGCGCATCGAAGCGTCCCTGACCCAGGGTCTCGAAACCCTGCGCGCCCAGACCCGCACCTATACCGACACCGCCGGCCAGTCGGTCGACGAGGCCAGCCGCTATGTCAGCGAGCGGGTTCGCGAGCGGCCGATCACCGCCACCCTGGCCGGCCTGGGCGTCGGCGTCCTGCTGGGCCTGCTGCTGGCCGGGAACCGCGGCGGCCGCGACAAGTGATCTTCGGCAAGACTCTAACGACCCTGGCAGCGGCCGCGGCGATCGCCGCGGCCGCTGCCGTCAGCGTGTTCGCCGCGGCCTTCGCGCTGTTCGCGGTGCTGCAGCCCCATCTCGGCGCCGCCGGCGCGGCGGCGGTGGTCGCCGCGGTCGCCGCCGCCATCGTCGGGCTGGCCGGCCTGCTGGCCGCGCTCAAGGCCGAGGAAAAGGCTCGACCCGCCCCCGCGCCCGACGCCTTCGCCTTCGCCGAGAAGGCCATCGAGATGATCAAGGATCGGCCGATCCTGACCGTCGGCGCCGGTCTGGCGGCCGGGATCATCGCTTTCCGCAACCCCGCCCTGGCCGCGATCGTCGCCAAGGCGCTGCTGGATTCGCAGAAACCGCCGCCCCGCTAGCGACAATCGACAAGACAAGCCTTTCCCGCCCCTGGTTTTCCGGGCCTCCCCGCCCATCTTCCGGGGGCGTTTTGCCCTGGAGCGATCATGTTCAAGCTGCCCGACCTCCCCTACGCCTATGAAGCCCTGGAGCCGACCATCTCGGCCAACACGCTTCATTTCCACCATGACAAGCACCACGCGGCCTATGTGAACGCGCTGAACGGCCTGCTGCCGGAAGGCGACAAGCGCCCGCTGGAAGCGGTGATCCGCGAGGCGGGCCCCGGCAAGGTGTTCAACAACGCCGCCCAGGCCTGGAACCATGCCTTCTTCTGGGACTGCATGAGCGCCGACAAGACCGGCCCGTCGGCCGAGCTGACCGCGGCCATCAACGAGGCGTTCGGCGATCTGGCCGGCCTGAAGGAAAAGTTCGTCGCCGAGGGCGTCGGCCATTTCGGTTCGGGCTGGGTCTGGCTGGCCGTGCAGGACGGCAAGCTGGTGGTGCTCTCGACCCACGACGCCGACGACACCCTGACCAAGCCGGGCGTCACCCCGCTGCTGGTCTGCGACCTGTGGGAGCACGCCTACTACCTGGACCACCAGAACAACCGGAAGGGCTTTCTGGAAGCCTGGTTCGACGTCCTGCCCAACTGGGCGTTCGCCGACGCCCAGTTCGCCGCCGCCAAGGGCCAGGGCGCGGCCTGGACCTATCCCGAACCGGCCTGATCGGTCCTAACGTCCTGGACCTGGAGCGGCGCGACCTCGGTCGCGCCGCTTTCGTTTTTGGGAATGCAGCGCCGCGGGACCGACCAGGTCCGGAAGGTCACGAACTGGGTGCGCTCGAAGGCCAGGGCCGTGATGCGGATGTCGACGTCATCGACCTCGATCACGTTGAAGCTGGGCGGCACGCCCCGCTCGCGCACCGACAGCGTGCCGGAGCCCACCGCCTGGGTGCAGCCGTCCGAGAACGGATAGGGATGCACGAACGGCGCGTGGATGTGGCCGGTCAGGACCAGATCCACCCCGGCTTGCGCGAACGCCTGAGCGGCGGCCGTTCCGCCATGTACTCGGGCGGTCATCGGCCCGCCGATCATCTCGATTAGCGGGTGGTGGCAGACCACGATCTTCAGGGCCCCCGGCGCCGCCCCCTTCAGGTCGGCGCAGACCTCGCGGACCTGGCGGCGCGACACCGCGCCCTTCGACCAGTTCAGCCGCAGCTGGAAGGCCCGGGCCGAGTTGAGGGTGACGACCGTGGCGCGGGGGTCGTCCCAGTCGCTGTTCATCCGCGCCCCGAACCGGCTCTCGTAGCGCCGCCATGGGGCGACCAGCCGGGTCAGGATTTCGCGAGGACCCGCGAACGGCGTGTCGTGATTGCCCGGCGTGACCAGTCGCGGGCCGGGCAGGCGGTCCAGCCAGGCCTGGGCGGCGTCGAACTCCTCGACCTTGCCGTCCTTGGTCAGGTCGCCGGCGGCGATCACCAGGTCGGGCTGCTCGGCGTGGATGCGCTCGACCGCCGCCTCGACGGCCGCCTTGTGCTCGCCGCCGAAGTGGATGTCGGACACCTGGACCAGCTTGAGCGGCCTCATGAGGCGGGAACCAGGGCGCGGAAGGCCTTGGGGCGGAAGCGGATGCTGACGGTGTCGTCCAGCCGCACCGGCTCGCCGTCGAGGATGGCGGGGATCCGGCCCCCGGCCCAGACCTTGCCGATCCGGCAGCGGCCGACGATCACCGACGGGTCGTTGCGCCAGTTGCCGGTCACGGTGTTGACCCCCAGCCGGAAGATGTCGAGGGCGCCGGCGGGGTCCAGGGCGGCGGCCTCCAGGGCCTGTTCGTCGGCGTCCAGGTCGGCCGAGACCAGCGGACAGAGCAGGCTCAGGGCCTCGGTCTTGCCCTTGGGGCGGCCGTCCAGCACGTAGCGCAGCCGGCTGGAGAAGGCGCGGCGCAGGGCCCGGCGGGCGCGCAGCAGCGCCAGGTCGGCCCGGCCGGCGCGCGCCGCCTCGCGGGCCTCGGCCCACAGGGCGGGGCTGCCGAGAATGGCGGCGACGAAAAAGACGCGACCATTGATCTCGCCGCCGGAAATCATCCGTTCCCGGCCGCCCTGCAGGCACTTGGCCATGGCCTCGGGCCAGGGAACGGCGCCGTACAGCGCGTGGGGCAGCATGTTCATCGTGCCGCCAGGCAGGGGGGCGATCAGGGGACCGTCGGGGCCGGCCATTTCGGCGGCCGTCCGTGCGGTGCCGTCGCCGGCCACCAGCAGCAGGGCGTCGGGGCGGGAGGCGAGGGCGTCGCGCAGGCAGGCGGCCAGCTCGCCTTCGCCGGGGGCGTGGACCCGTCCGGTGACCCCGTGCTCGGCCAGGATGGCCTCGGCCTGGGCGGGGGCGTCCTTGCCCACCGAACCGGAAGCGATGTTGGTGACGACTTCCACACGCATGCGAAATTCCAGGAAGCGCCGACGCGCGGGGGAAGGTTCGAGACCACAAACGGCGGCGCTTGGCTGGGGTTCCCGGAACCGTTGGCGGGCGCGGCTCGTTTGCGTGCAGGGACAAGCTCGAACGGAGAGCCACGATGAACAAGACCTTGATCGCCCTCTTGGGCGTCGGCGTGCTGGCCAGCGCTTGCACCGCCACCGGCAACACCGAACGCAACGCCGCCGGCGGCGCGGCCCTGGGGGCCTTGGCGGGCGCGATCGTCGGCAACAATGTCGGCGGCGGCAGCGCCACCACGGGCGCGGCGGTCGGCGCGGCTCTGGGCGGCACCGTCGGCGCCGTGAAGGGCTGCCGCGAGGACGGCGGCTGCGGCGCGACCAACGTCAATCGCCGTCAGTACTATGACGAGCGCGCCGGACGGTATTACTACTACGACTCGCGTAGCGGTCGTTACTACTGGGAAGACGGCAGCCCCCGCTAAGTCGGGCCAGGCCGAACCCTCGTAAAGGCGGCCGATGCGAGTCGGCCGCCTTTTGCGCGCCGTGGCGTCAGAGAGGGCAAGATGAAGACGATCGGACTGGCGATAATCGGCGCGGCGGCCCTTGGCGGCCTGGTGGCGGGATGCGCGAGCCATTCCGGACCCAAGTCGCGGTCACAGATCGTGCAGATGGCTCCCAGTTGCGAGGACTTCTCGGTCCAGATCTATTTCGAGAGCCGTTCGGCCCAGCTGACCGACGAAGCGCGCTCGGTGCTGAAGGGCGCCGACGCCCTGGCCACGGGTTGCAAGGTCGCCTCGGTGAGGGTCGTCGGTCTGGCCGACGCGGTTGGCGCGCCCGACGCCAACCTGGCGCTGTCCAAGCAGCGCGCGGAAGCCGTGACGCGCGCGTTGGACAAGATGGGCTACAGCAACGTGGCGTTCGACGTCGGCGCGGCGGGCGACGCCGGCGCCATGACCAATGACGGCGAGAACCGACCCCTGCGTCGTCAGGCCGACATCCGTTTCGATCTGGATGGAAAGCTTCGCTAGCCGCAATCCGGCGGAGGCGCACGAAAAAGGCGGATCCGAACGGGTCCGCCGAAAGGCCTCTCAAAGATAGGGTGCGGAGACGGCAGGCTGGCTTTCACCAGCCTCAAGTCGGGGGGGCGTCGCCGTCTCCGCAATTCGAAAACGCAACGTCCCGGGGGCGGTTCCCGGCGTGCGAAACTTTTTTCGCTTTCCCGGGATTATCTTTCGCGTCCTCGTCCGGGGGCCGGCAAAGGCCGGAGGGAACGCCGCGGGGGACGACACGTTGATTTCCTGAAAGGCCGTGTGGCCTCGCACAGGGGAGCAATGTTCGTGATCCGCACCTATCAAGCCGAGCGTGGTGGACTGACCTTCGGCGTCGCGTTGACGCGCCGACAGAAGGTCCGGCGCAACCGCCTGATGGCTCTGGCGGTGATCGTCGCCGTGGCGGCGTCAGCGGGCGTTCTCCAGCATTTCAACGATAACCTCGCTTCCAGCAGCCCGATGAAATCTGGCGCGGGAGCCTATTCCGCCGCCCGATAAGGAGGCCCAAGATGCCCGCCGACCTCGAACAACACCATCCGGCCGTCAACGCGACCCGCGCCCGCCAGGGCCGCTGGGGCAAGCATGTCTTCTGGGTGCTGGTCATCTCGACCGTGCTGGCCGCCGCGGCGTTGTTCGGCGCCTGGGGCCTGCGCTCGGGGGACCTGGCCGGCGTCGAGCACACCAAGGGCGCGACCACCACCCAGGAGGCCGAGCGCTACTCCAGTGAACAGGCGCCGGTCAGGCAGACGCCTGCCAGCTAGCCTGGCTGCGTGGCCGCGAAGATTAGCCCATGAAAAAGGCCCCGGCGAAAACCGGGGCCTTGATCGTTTCGGGGTCTGGCCCCGGACCTGCGGCTGGGATCAGGCCGCCTTTTGCGTCCGGCGCGGGTGGAAGAACAGCGCCTGACCGATCGCCGCCTTCACCGTTTCCGGCTGGAAGGGCTTGGTGATCAGGAAGGTCGGCTCCGGACGCTCGCCGGTCAGCAGGCGCTCGGGGAAGGCGGTGATGAAGATCACCGGCACGTCGAGGCGGGCCAGGATGTCCTTGACGGCGTCGATGCCGGACGAGCCGTCGGCCAGCTGGATGTCGGCAAGCACCAGTCCGGGCGTGCGGCGGGTGACCGCGTCGACCGCTTCGCCACGCGTGGCGGCGATGTCGATCACGTCATGACCCAGTTCCTTGACCAGCGCCTCGATGTCGGCCGCGATCACGGGTTCGTCCTCGATGATCAGGACTTCGGTGGCCAGTTCGGCGTCGATCTCGGCCTGGGCTTCGGCGATCAGCCGTTCGACCTCGGCGAAGTCGCAATCCAGGATCTGCGAAGCTTCGGTGGGGGTGAAGCCTTCAAGGGCGGTGAGCAGGAAGGCCTGGCGCGACCGCGGCGCGATCCGCATCAGGCGTTGCGAAGCATCGTCGGCCACGTTGGCCACATCGTCGCGCCGGGCTTCCAGCTGGGCGCCCGAGGACAGCCAGATGGCGTGGAACACGCGATACAACGCGACCCGGGGCGACAGGTTGGCGTCCAGCGATCGTTCGCCGGCGGCCAGGGCTTCGAGGGCGACGCGGACATAGTGGTCGCCTGTCGTCTGGTCGCCGGTCAGCGCGCGGGCATAGCGACGAACGTAAGGCAAGTGCGGCGCCAGCCGGGCAAGAAGACTCATGACCCCTCCCGTGTGAGTGTCTTCGGATACGAAAAAGCCTGCGGTGCGGTAAAGCTACGCCGTTCGGCCGTACGAACATAAACGCAACCCCCAGACGCCGGTTCCATGGCGGCTTCCGGTGCGATGACAATTTTGCCATCATATGCTCAAGCTTGTGGAACCCCATAGGGAATCCGACGTTGTCATCCGGCGTACACTCATTCGGCCAAAGGGGGCGGGCGCCGCGTCTTGTCGGCGTCGAGGACATGATCGAACACGTACCCATGGAAGATCACCGCAAAGGGGCGGCTGCGCTTGATGAAGCGCGGCTCCGCCAGCAGGCCATCGGCGTCAAGCTTCGTCAGATGTTCGACGAGGTGGTGAACGAGCCGGTTCCCGACGAATTTCTGGATATCCTGCGCAAGGCGGAAACGCCTTCGGGAGAGCGTTGAGCATGAGCGAAACGCAAGTCGGCCGGTCACCATTCGACCCGGCCCGTGACGAGACCTTCAAGAAGGAGCTCGTCACGCTGATTCCGCATCTTCGCGCCTTCGCCCGTACGCTAACCGGCGACCCGACCGCGGCGGACGACTTGGCGCAGGACGCCATGATGAAGGCTTGGGACGCCCGCGCCAGTTTCCAACTCGGCACCAACATGAAGGCCTGGACCTTCATGATCCTGCGCAACCAGTTCTATTCCGAAAAGCGCCGGTCCTGGCGCCAGAGCCAGCTTGACCAGGAAGCCGCGGAACGCACGCTGGTGGCGGTCGACGATCCCGAGGCGCCGGTCGCCCTCGACGAGTTGCGGCTCAGCCTGGCCATGCTGCCGCCGGAACAGCGGGAAGCCCTGATCCTGGTCGGGGCTGGCGGCTTCGCCTATGAAGAGGCCGCCGAGATCTGCGGTTGCGCCGTGGGCACGGTGAAGAGCCGGGTCAGTCGGGCGCGGCGGGCCCTGCAGGCGATCCTCGAGGCCGGCGCCTATGACCGCGACGGCGCCGCCGCCGGCGACGCCATGTACGCCATCCTGGCCGACGCGGAGAGACTGAGCACCCTGCGGTGAAGTCGCTCCTCAGGCGAGGAGCCGGAGCCGTCGGATCCATCCGGGTCCGGCTGGCCGGCGCGTTGTTTCTCGCCCTGCTGCCCGTTCTGATCCTCGGCGTCCTGCAATCGGTGTTCGCGTTCAAGGCGGAGGCCGATTCGCGCCGCCAGAGCCTGGAACTGGCGGCCGGCCGCAGCGCCGCGATCGCCCGCGCCCGCATTGAGGCCGCCGGCGTCCTTCTCCAGACTCTGGGCCCGGGATCGGTGGGGCTGGAATGCACCCAGCGCCTGGACACCGTGAAGCAGCGCCTGCCGGGTTATGCCAATCTGATCCGTTTCGACGCCTACGGACGGGTGTCCTGCGCCGCCGCCACGACGCCGCCGGACGCCATGCGCGCCAACCGGCGATGGTTCCAGCGTCTCGCCGCCGGGTCGCACATGGTGGTGGCCAGCATTCCCGGCGTCAGCTACGCCGACGAGCCCGCTGTCCTGACCGCCGTCCGGGCCGAAAAGCGCGACGGTCGCTTCGACGGGGCCATGGCCGCCGTGCTGACCCTGTCGACCATCCAGCCGGAGACCGCCAACCGCTACCTGCCGGGCGGGGCGGAGGTGGCCCTGGCCGATTCCGAAGGTCACGTCTTCGCCGCCACCAACCGGCGAGCGTTTGGAACGCCGTCCACGGCCTGGCGGGATCAGACCCTCAGGAGCGGCTCGGCTCTGTGGTCGGGCCGCGACGCCGACGATCGCCCGCGGGATTTCTCGGCCGCGCCGCTGGTCGGCCAGGAGGTGTTCGTCATCCTGTCGGCCAAGGCGCCGGGCCTGGCTTCATGGGCGTGGCTGAATCCGATGCTGCGCCTGCTGGCGCCGCTGCTCGCCTTCGTCCTGGCCCTGGCGGCGGTGCTCTACGCCACCGAGCAGGCGGTGATCCGTTGGATCGTCTATCTGCGGCGGGTCGCGGCCATCTATGCCCGGGGCCGGTTCACCGTGCGCCCCCTGCAGGCCGAGCGCGCGCCGCCCGAAATCCGCGAACTGGCCGCCACCCTCGACGACATGGCCGCGGGCATCGTCGCCCGTGACGCCTCTCTGCGCGACAGCCTGGGCGAGAAGGACGCGCTGATGCGCGAGATCCATCACCGGGTGAAGAACAATCTGCAGATCATCTCCAGCCTGCTGAACATGCAGCAGCGAGCCCTGACCGATCCCGCCGCCCGCACCGCCCTGAACGACACCCGCCAGCGGATCACCGCCCTGGCCCAGATCTACCGAGCGCTCTACCAGGGCCCGGATCTCAAGCGGGTGGACCTGCGGCCGTTCCTGGAGGAACTGACCGCCCTGCTGCTGGCCGGCGACATATCGACCGGCGGGGCGATCCGCACCGAGGTTCATGCCGATCCGCTGGTCATCGACCCGGACCGCCTGGCGCCCCTGGCGCTGTTTGCGGTCGAGGCCATCACCAACGCCCAGAAGCACGCCCTGGCCGAACGTGGCGGCACGCTGACCGTCGACTTCTTCGTGCGGGGCGAAGAGGCGGAGCTGGCGATCGGCGACGACGGGCCCGGCGCGCCCAAGGGACCGGTCGAGGGGGTGGGACGAACCCTGATGACCGCTTTCGCCCGGCAGTTGCGCGGCAAGCTGCTGTTCGACACCTCGCCCGCCGGCGGCCTGTTGGTGCGCCTGGTGTTCCCGACCCCGGAGGCGCCGCCGGCCGAGTCCGCCGCCGCCGGAACCTAGCCGGGAGGCCCACGTTCCACTGGGGCAACATCTTGGACGCCCAATGGGGCGATCACCGGAGAAGACCCATGCGGAAGCTCATCATCCTGGCCGCGATCGCCGCCAGCCTCACCGTCGCCGCCTGCAACACCGTGGAAGGCGCCGGCAAGGACGTCTCGTCGGCCGGCCAGGCGGTCAGCGACACCGCCAAGGACGCCAAGTAGTCCTTCGGCAGAAGCCGATCTCGAACGAGCCCGTCGGTCCCTGACCGGCGGGCTTTTTCACGGCCAACGGCCGGCGAGCCGGGTCGTTGATTTCGTTTCGATGCTGCAATGTCACGTCGATCTGGCGATCCACGGCCGTGCTTGGTGACAATCGATCCCGGCTGTGACGACGCCGTTACAAATCGTTGCTCAACCTGACCTGAACCGATATCCGCCAGCCAAGCTGGCGCTTCAGCCTGTGGTCGTCTGTTCCACGGGTGTGATCTCCAATTGCCGCGTCCTTCCTCCGCCCCGATCTTTGTCCATAGCGGCTGGCGGTGCTCCAGCACCTATGTCTGGCATCGCTTCCGCGCCGTCCCCGAGGTGATGGCCTATTACGAGCCTTGGCACGAGCAACTGGCCGGGCTGACGCCGGAACGGATCGAGCGCGAAAGGCCGGCCACCAGCGGCCTGCGCCACCCGAACGAGGGGCGGCCCTACCTGTCGGAGTTCGCCGGCTTGCTGCGGCCGGATGGCGGCGTCCACGGCTTCGAGACACGCCTGGCGCTGGACGACTACTTCCTGCCGGCCGACCAGGAAGACCCTGGCCAGGCCGCCTATGTCGAGACGCTGATCGCGGCGGCGCGGCGTGAGGGGCGAACGCCGGTGCTGGCCTGCTGCCGGACGCTGGGCCGGATCGGCTGGCTGCGGCGCCGGTTCGGCGGCACGCACATCGTGCTGATCCGGGATCCCGTGCAGCAGTGGCGGTCGTTCTACTCGTTGCGCAAGCGGCCGCGGCCGACCTATTTCGAACTCTGCCAGTACGTGATCCTGTCCGAGGCGACGGGGGGCGAGGCCGGAGCCCGGCGGCTGGGCCTGGCAGCCGGCCGCGGCCCCCTGGCCGACCGCATCCAGGCCGTGCGCAAGCGAGTGAAGCGGGCGCCGGCCCGGGTGTCGTTCGCCGCCTTCCTGGCGGTCTATGTGCTGTCCTACCTGGCGGCCTTGCCGCGGGCCGACCTGGTGATCGACGTGGACCGGCTGGGCGGTGATCCTGAATACGCCCGCACCATGGCCACGGCGATCGAGGTGCTGACCGGCGTGAGGCTGGACTTCGCCGACTGCCGCGCGCCCTCGCCGCATCCCGGCAGGCTGCCGGTCGACTACCGTAAGGAAGCCGTGGCGATGATCGAGGCGCTGGACCTTTCCGCGGTGCTGACCGCGCCGGGGCCGGTCCAGACCCTCTATCGCAAGCTGCTCAAGGCCTTGCCGGAGCGCGAGGCCAAGATGCCCTGGACGCGAATGCTGAAGCTATGGTCCGGCGAGACGCTGAGCGAGGCCAAGGCGTGAGCTGAACGCGGCGGCTCAGGCCGCGGCGCGGGTGAACAGGCCCGAGGGACCCGAGATCGCCTGCACGGCGCTGGTGACGCCCTCCAGAGACTCGCCGCTGCCGACCAGCAGCACGCCGTCGTCTTCCAGGCGGGCGGCGAGGCTTTCGATCACCCGTCCGTGGACGGCCGGGTCCAGGCCCGGCAGGACGTTGCGCAGCAGGATGACATCGAACCGGCCCATCGAGGACAGGTCGGCCAGCAGGTTGATCCGCCGCCACCGCACCGCCTGGCGAATGCGCGGGGTGATCGCCCACATCTCGTCCTGGTTCTCGAAATGCTTGACCAGCAGTCGGATCGGCAGGCCGCGCTGGACCTCGAACTGGGTGTAGAGGCCGCTCTGGGCCTTCTCCAGGCAGCGGTCCGACAGGTCCGAACCGAAGAACTCGAACCGGGCGCTGGGGGCGATGTCGCGCGCTTCCGCCGCGGTCATCGCCAGGGAATAGACTTCCTGACCGGTCGAACAGGCCGCGCTCCAGATCCGGATCGGACGGTCGCGACCCAGCCTGGACAGGCTGGGCAGCAATTCGTCGCGCAGATGGGCGAAGACCTCGCGATCGCGGAAGAAGGCGGTCTCGTTCAGGGTCAGGGCCTCGACCACGGCCCAGATCAGCCGGTCCTCGCGATAGGCGCGCAGGGCGGCGATCATCGCCTCGATCGACTCGAAACCCTCGCGGCGGACCAGGGGATTGAGCCGGCTCTCGATCAGATAGGCCCTGTCGCTCTCGATCCGCAGGCCGGCGCGCTGGCGGGCCAGGGCGGCCAGCAGGTCCATGTCCTCGGGCGTCACAGCAGGCCCGCCTCGGCGAACTTCGCCGCGATGATGTCGCCGTCGAACGGCTTCATGATGTACTCGTCCGCGCCGGCGTCCAGCGCCTCGCGGATGGCTTCGATCCTGTTCTCGACGGTGCAGAAGACCACGGTCGGACCCTGGCCGCCCGGCTCCTGGCGCAGATGGCGCAGGAACTCGATCCCGTTCATCACCGGCATGTTCCAGTCCAGCAGCACGGCGTCAGGCATCGCCGCCCGGCACCAGGCCAGGGCTTCCACGCCATCGGCGGCCTCGGCGATCTCGAAGCCTATGTCTTCCAGGACGCGCCGGGCGACTTTGCGGATCACCCGGCTGTCGTCGACGACGAGACAGGTCTTCACGGCACGCTCCAATCCAATCCCCTCAACTTGCGGCGGAGGGTGTTAAGGACCGGTGACGGCGATCGCGATCTTCGACGGGTTTATCCCGGAAAGGCTCAGGCGGGGACCCAGGCGGCCAGGGTGACCTGGTCCTCGCCGAGCTCGACCCCGACCTGGCCGCCGGCCGCGCGGACCAGGGCGCTCAGATAGGCCGCCTGCACCCACGGGCCGCCCAGGCCCTCGACCAGGGCCTCGCCCTTCAGGCCGGCCAGGACCTCGGGCCGGAGACGGGCGCGAGGGCCGGCGGCGTCGGCGGTGATCGCCACCCGATCATCGGCGACCACGGCCCGCAGCGTCGCCTTGCCGCCGGCGGGCAGGGCGCTGGCGGCGATCTGGGCGATGTTGAGGATGGCGCGAGCGGTGGCCTTGTTCATGGTCGAGGGCGGGATCGCCCACTCCAGGGTCGGGCGCACATGGGCGAACACGCCCTGGGCCAGCTTTTCCAGCTCGCGGGAGTCGAAATTCTCGGCCGAGGCCGAGGCGCCGAACGCGACCCGCGTGAACTGAAGCAGGTCGGCCAGCTTGCGGGCGCTGGACGAGATCAGGCTCATGGCGTCCTCGCGCATGTCCTGGGCGGAAGGGTCTTCCAGCAGGTCCAGGCCCGAGACGATGGCGCTGGCCGGGCTGATGAAGTCGTGACAGAGGCGCGCGGCCACCAGGGCGGCGAAGTCGGGACCGTTCACGTCCAGTTCGGGCGCGGCGGAGGCGGGCTTGGAGGCGGCGTCGGTCATGGCGCGATCTTTGGCGTGATTTGGGACTTTGGCAAACGGGGCTGGTTTCCGGAAGGGCGGCGGCCTATCAGGAGCGCGTCATGGATCCGTTTCTCGAGCCGGGCGTCCTGGTGCGCCATCCCGACCAGCCCGACTGGGGTCTGGGCCAGGTGCAGTCGGTGATCGGCCATCGCGTGACCGTCAATTTCGAAGACGCCGGCAAGCAGACGGTCGACGCGACGCGCGTCACCCTGCTGTTCGTCGGCGACGACCCCCGAGGAAGTTAAATGGCTTATGCGAACCTGGCGGATTACGGCCGCGACCTGGCGGCGATCGTCGAGGCGGCCGCCGAGGTCATCCTGCCGTTCTGGCGCACCGAGCTGGACGTGGTCCGCAAGGCCGACGAAAGCCCGGTCACCGAGGCCGACAAGGCCGGCGAGCGCCTGATCCTGGCCCGGCTGGCCGAGCGCTTTCCCGAGATCCCGGCGATCTCTGAGGAGCACGCCTGCGAATTCGGCGCCCCAGAGGCCATCGGCCCGCGCTTCTTCCTGGTCGACCCGGTCGACGGCACCAAGGCCTTCGTGCGCGGCGACCCCAACTTCACGGTCAATATCGGCCTGATCGACAATGGCGTTCCGGCGGCCGGCGCCATCTGCGCCCCGGCGACCGGCGAGGTCTGGTTCACCAGCACCGACGGCGTGCTCAAGCGCGAGACGCCCGGCGGCGCGGAGACCCGGGTCCAGGCGCGGGCGTGGCCCGAAGGCCAGGCCCTGGCCCTGGTCAGCCACACGATGAAGGAAGAGCGGGCGGCCGAGCTGGCGGTCCAGTACGGCTTCTCCCTGCGTGCGCCGATGGACAGCTCGATCAAGCTGGTCCGAATCGCCGAGGGCGCGGCCGACATCTATCCGCGCCACGGGCCGACCATGGAGTGGGACACCGCCGCCGGCCACGCCATCCTGGTCGCCGCCGGGGGCCGCTTCACCACGCCCGAGGGCGAGGCCTTCACCTATGGCAAGGCCGATCAGGGCTTCCGCAACGGCTGGTTCGTGGCGCGGGGCGCCTAGAACCCGACGGATCTGGCTCCAGAGTCAAAGGTTCGAAGCGCCGGGTCACCCGCTCCACCCTCGGCTGATGCGCCCTAGGCTGTCCGGTTCAGGGCCCCGCCCAGCTCCGAGACCATCTGGTCGCTCAAGCTCCGCAGGGTCGAGCCCAGCAGGCGCGCCAGCAACGCCTCGCCGGCGGAGGGCAGGGCGGGCGCGATGCCTACCAGGTCCGGCTCGGACGATTGCGGGCGCCGTTGGCTGGCGGCCCGTAGCTCGTCGGCGGAGAGCCTGGCGTCGCCATCGCGATCGGCCGACCGCATCAGGTCGTCGACGGCGCCGGGGTCGAAGTTCCGGGTCTTGGCGGCCGTCGTCAGCTCGTCCGCCGACAGGACGCCGTCGCCATCGCCGTCGTTGCGGGCGGCCAGGGCGCCGCTTGCCCGGCTGGGATCGCCGAACCGGAAGATTTGCGGCGCGGCCTCGAGCTTGGCCGCCAGTTCCTCCGCCGACAGCCGGCCGTCCTGGTCGGCGTCGGTCGCGCCGAACGTCCAGGCGTTGACCTCTTCGGCCGAGTCCAGGACGTCTTCGCCACTCGCGCCGATTTGGCCGGAAGAGACGCTGGAGGACGCCACGCCCGCATACTCCGCCGCGGACAGAGCGCCGTCGCCGTCGGTGTCCGCCCGCGAGACCAGCCAGGCGGCGACACCCGCCTCGTCCTGCGCGCCCAGCAGAGTCTGGAGGTTCTTGCTGTCCAGCAGCCTGGAGGCGCCGAACTCGCCGGAATCGAGCGCCCCGTCGCCGTTGCGGTCGAAGGCCGAGACCAGGGCCTGCTTGTCGGCAAGCTTGTCCGGGTCGTTATTGCCGAGCTTGGCGATCTCCTGCGCCGATACCTTGCCGTCGTGGTCGGCGTCGAAAGCTTCGAACACCTGATCCTTGACCGCCGCCAGCACCGCGCCGCCGGCCCTATCCAGGATAAGGGGGGCCAGGACGGGATTTTCGCGCTGGTAGGCCCGGGGGGCCTGGGCCGCGCCCTGGCTGGCGTTGATGTTCATGCTGGCCTCCTGCTCGGAGGTCCGACAGCAAGTTTGGCGCCAGAGGTTGCGCCGAACCCTAGGTGGCTTGCGTCGCCAACGCCTTGCAGAAGGCCGCCGTCCCGTCGTCGGCGGGGAACATGCATTCCACGCGCAGCTCCTCCAGCGTGATGTCGCGCGAGGTTCCGAAGGTGGTCAGGGTCGAGAAGAAGGTCAGGCGCTGGTCGCCCTTGCGGAAGGTGACGGTCATCAGCGGCAGGGGCGTGGCGCCCAGTTCGCGATGCTCCCAGCGGGCCGGCAGGTCCGGATAGGCCAGCACCTCGTCCAGCAGGGCGCGGGACGCCTTGTCGGTGGCGGCTTCGTGATGCAGGTGGCGGATCAGGTCGCCGGCCACCTCCTCCCAGTTCTCGACGAAGGGCCGCATGTCGGCCGGGTCGAAGACCTGGTGCATGATGTTGCCATGCGGCTGCGCCCCGTCGCGCAGCCAGTCGAACACCCGGGCCAGGCCCTGGTTGGCCATCAGCACGTCCCAGCGCCGATTGACCACGAAGGCGGGATAGGGCTCCTGCTGGCCCAGGATGAACTCGATGGCCCGTCGCACCAGGGCCATCTGCGGATCCGACAGGGCGGTCTCGCGATAGCCCGGCGCATAGCCGGCGACCACCAGCAGGGCGTTGCGGTCGCGCATGGGCATGTCCAGCGCCCCGGCCAGCAGGGCGACCAGTTCGCGGCTGGGCCGGGCCTTGCCGGTCTCGACATAGCTGAGGTGGCGGGTCGAGATCCCGGCCTCCAGCGCCAGGTCCATCTGGCTCATCCGGCGAGCGCTTCTCCATTGGCGCAGCAGGTCGCCGAGAGGATGGTCGGCCAGGGCGGGCGCCGAGCGGGACGGCGGCGAGGTCATGGTGTTCATGATCCGACATTAACCGCCCCGGGCATGATCGCCATAACCTCCCACGTCATGGAGCCGGTGATCCGGCGGCCCTAGTCCTCCGCCGCATCGGGGCCTTCGTCCCGCCCAGAGGATCGGACCATGCAAAGACGACAGTTCCTGACCGCCGCCGCCAGTCTTGCCAGTTGGGCGGTCGCCGCCGACGCGGCCCAAGCCGAAGGCGCGCCGCCTCGCGCCGAGGACGACGCCCACGCCGCGCGCGCCTGGAACGCGGCCCGGCGCCATCAACCGACCCGGTTCGGCGACATCGCCTATGTCGAGCGCGGGACTGGCCCGGTCGCCCTGTTCCTGCACGGCTTTCCGTTGAACAGCTTTCAATGGCGCGGGGCCTTCGACCGGCTTTCCGGCGAGCGTCGCTGCATCGCGCCGGACTCCCTGGGCCTGGGCTTCACCCGGGTGGCGGCCGGCCAGGGCGTGACGCCGTCGGACCAGGCCGACATGCTGGCCGCGTTCCTCGACGCCCTGGAGATCGCCGCGGTCGACCTGGTCGCCAACGACAGCGGCGGGGCGGTGGCCCAGATCTTCGTCACCCGCTTTCCGCACCGGGTCCGCACCCTGCTGCTGACCAATTGCGATGTCGAGCCCGACAGCCCGCCGCCGGCCCTGCAGCCGGTGCTGGCCCTGGCGCGCGAGGGGACCTATCCCGACCGGTGGCTGGTTCCCTGGTTCAAGGACCCCGAACTGGCCCGTTCGCCCCAGGGGTTCGGCGGCATGTGCTTCTCCGACCCCAGCCAGCCCACCGACGCGGCCATCGCCCTGTATTTCGGCCCTCTGGTCGCCACCCCGGCCAGCAAGGCCCTGGTCAACGCCTATACCCTGGGCCTGGACCCCAACCCCCTGGCCGGGATCGAGCCGGCCCTGCGCCGGTGCAAGGTTCCCACCCGCATCGTCTGGGGCATGGCCGACGACATTTTCGCCAAGGAAAGCCCGGACTATCTGGATCGCCTGCTGCCCAACTCGCGAGGCGTGCGGCGCCTGCCCAAGGCCAAGCTGTTCTGGCCCGAGGAATATCCGGACGTCATCGCCGAGGAGGCGCGGAAGCTGTGGGTTGGCTGACGGCGAACTGGACGCCGGACATGGAAACGGCCGCTCCCTTTAGGGAAGCGGCCGTTTTGGTGGAGCTAAGCGGAGTCGAACCGCTGACCTCTTGAATGCCATTCAAGCGCTCTACCAGCTGAGCTATAGCCCCAAGGTTTTCCCAAGTTTCCCGGTGGGAAGCGTTGGTATTCCTCAGTCTCTCCGGCGGTTCCGACTAGGTGGCCCCCGAAGAGGCGCGGAACCTATGCCGGGAGGATTTTTGGATCAACCCTCCCGGCGAACTTTTTTCGGAAAATTTTTCGATCGTTGTTCGACCAGGTTTTCTCCGAAGAAAGCCAGGGTGTGCGGACGACCTTAGTCGTCGTCGTCCGCGCCCGGCAGGCCTTCGATCTCGTCGTCCAGGACGTCCTCGTCGTCTTCGTCCTCGAGGAACGGAACGTCGTCGGCCTCGTCCTCGGCGAGATCCTCGTCTTCCGAGAAGTCGACGCCCAGGTCGTCGCCGGCCGGGGCCGGGGCGACGGTCGGGTCGCTGTCGTCGTCGTCGGTTTCGACGACTTCCTCGGCGGCCTCGTCGATTTCCGGGGTCTCATCGACCTCGTCCTCGTAGCCGTCGACCTCCTTGGCCGGCGGGGCTTCCTTCTCGTCCTCGGCGTCGTAGTCCGGCGTGACGGCGCGGGCGCGCACGCGGCGCGACTTCAGCGCCTCTTCCGGGTCGAACGTCTCGCCGCACTTGGGGCAGACGGCCGGGCGGCGGCCCAGGTCATAGAATTTCGATTGGCAGTTGGGGCAAATCTGTTTTGCGCCCAATTCGGGATTGGCCAAGGCGGCGACCCTTTGATCCAGATGGGAAAAGCGGCCGGTCACTTGCCATGACGAAGGGCCGCTGTCAAAAGCAATCCCCTCGCGAAAACCACCATGACCAAGGAGCCGGTTTCGGCATGACGGCGGCTGGACTGAAGAGCACGCCCGGCGGGGCCTTGCGGGGAACCGTTCGGGCCCCCGGCGACAAGTCGATTTCCCACCGTTCGATGATCCTCGGCGCCCTGGCTTCGGGGACGACGACGGTCGAGGGTCTGCTGGAGGGCGCCGACGTGCTGGCGACCGCCCAGGCCATGCGGTCGTTCGGCGCGCGGGTCGAGCAGGAAGGCGGCGGCCGCTGGCGGATCGAGGGCCATGGCGGCTTCGCCGAGCCGTCGGACGTGGTCGACTGCGGCAACGCCGGCACCGGCGTACGGCTGATCATGGGCGCGGCGGCGGGCTTTCCGCTGTGCGCCACCTTCACCGGCGACGGTTCCCTGCGCGGCCGACCGATGGGCCGGGTGCTGGACCCGCTGGCCCGGATGGGCGCCACCTGGCTGGGCCGCGACAAGGGCCGCCTGCCGCTGACCCTGAAGGGCGGCAACCTGCGCGGCCTGTCCTACCGGCTGCCGATGGCCTCGGCCCAGGTGAAGTCGGCCGTGCTGCTGGCCGGCCTGCATGCCGAGGGCGGGGTCGAGGTGATCGAGCCCGAAGCCACCCGCGACCACACCGAGCGCATGCTGCGGGCCTTCGGGGCCGTGGTCCTGGTGGAGGACAAAGGCGGGGTGCGTCATATCCGCCTGCCGGCCGGCCAGAAGCTGGCCGGGACCCACGTGGCCGTGCCCGGCGATCCGTCGTCGGCGGCCTTTCCGCTGGTGGCCGGCCTGATCGTGCCCGGCTCGGAGGTGACGGTCGAGGGCGTGATGCTCAACGAACTGCGCACGGGCCTGTTCACGACGCTGCAGGAGATGGGCGCGGACCTGACGATCTCGAACGTGCGGGAGAGCAGCGGCGAGCAGGTCGGCGACATCACCGCCCGGTACTCGCCCAACATGAAGGGCGTCGTCGTGCCGCCCGAGCGCGCCCCCGCGATGATCGACGAATATCCGATCCTGGCGGTGGCCGCGGCCTTCGCCGAGGGTGAGACGGTGATGCGCGGCATTGGCGAGATGCGCGTCAAGGAAAGCGACCGCATCGCCCTGACCGCCGCTGGCCTCGAAGCCTGCGGGGTCGATGTCGAGGAGGAGCCCGAGGGCTTCATCGTCCGGGGAACCGGCCAAGCGCCGCGCGGCGGGGCCATGGTCGAGACCCATGGCGACCACCGGATCGCCATGAGCCACCTGGTCCTGGGCATGGCCGCCCAGGCGCCGGTTTCGGTCGACGAGCCCGGCATGATCGCCACCAGCTTTCCCGGCTTCGCCGACATGATGCGCGGCCTGGGCGGCGACCTGGTCGAAGCCTAGGTCGTGGCCTTCATCATCGCCATCGACGGCCCCGCCGCCTCGGGCAAGGGCACGGTCGCCAGCCGTCTGGCCGAGCTCTATGGCTATCCGATGCTCGACACCGGCCTGCTGTACCGGGCCGTGGGCGTGCGCCTGCTGAACGCCGACGGCGACCTGGATGACGCCGTCGCCGCCGAGGCCGCCGCGCGCGGCCTGGACCTGGCCGAACTCGAGAACGCCGAGGTCCGCACCCGCCAGGCCGGCGAAGCCGCCAGCCGGGTGGCGGTGCATCCGGGCGTGCGCGCGGCCCTGTTCGACCTGCAGCGCGACTTCGCCCGCCACGAGCCCGGCAGCGTCATCGACGGCCGCGACATCGGCACGGTGATCGCCCCCGAGGCGCCGGCCAAGCTGTTCGTCACCGCCAGTCCCGAGGTGCGCGCGGATCGTCGCTGGAAACAACTTGTCGGCCAGGGCGAGGACGTGACTTTCGATGAAATCCTCGCCGACATCCGCAAGCGCGACGAGCGCGACAGCGGCCGCGCTTCGGCGCCCCTGGCCCAGGCCGCCGACGCCGTCTTGCTTGATACGTCGGAAATGACTATATCCCAGGCCTTCGATGCGGCCCGCCGCATCGTCGAGACGGCGCGCGCCCGGTGGGGAAACCCCAAGGGCTAATCCACCGCCCGCCTCGCCGCCGCTCAAGGAACGCGGCGGATCGCATCAAAACCCACACACCCGGAATCCCGAGAACCGTCATCCGACGGCGCTCACCCAAGGGTTTCCCCCAACCTAGAGACCAAAGATCAGCATGGCTGACGATATGAGCTTCAACCCCACGCGCGACGATTTCGAAGCGCTCCTCAACGACTCCATGGGCGGCCGCGACTTCGCTGAAGGCACCGTCGTCAAGGGCAAGGTCGTTGGGATCGAGAAGGACTTCGCGATCATCGACGTCGGTCTGAAGACCGAAGGCCGCGTCCAGCTGAAGGAATTCGGCGTCGACGAGGCCGGCAAGGCCACCGTGAAGGTCGGCGACACCGTCGAAGTCTTCCTGGAACGCCTGGAAAACGCCCTGGGCGAAGCGGTCATCAGCCGCGAAAAGGCCAAGCGCGAAGAAGCCTGGACCCGCCTGGAAGGCGTCTACGCCAAGAACGAACCCGTGCTCGGCGCCATCGTCGGTCGCGTCAAGGGCGGCTTCACCGTCGACCTGGGCGGCGCCTCGGCCTTCCTGCCCGGCTCGCAGGTCGACATCCGCCCGGTGCGCGACGTCGGCCCGCTGATGGGCAAGGAACAGCCTTTCGCCATCCTCAAGATGGACCGTCCGCGCGGCAACATCGTCGTCTCGCGTCGCGCCATCCTGGAAGAAGCCCGCGCCGAGCAGCGCACCGAACTGGTGTCGCAGCTGCAAGAGGGTGAAATCCGCGAAGGCGTCGTCAAGAACATCACCGACTACGGCGCGTTCGTGGACCTGGGCGGCATCGACGGCCTGCTGCACGTCACCGACATGAGCTGGAAGCGCGTCAACCACCCGTCGCAAGTGCTGGCGGTCGGCGACACGGTGAAGGTCCAGATCGTCAAGATCAACCCCGACACCCAGCGCATCAGCCTCGGCATGAAGCAGCTGCAGTCGGATCCGTGGGATGGTGTCGAAGCCAAGTACCCGGTCGGCGCCAAGTTCACGGGCCGCATCACCAACATCACCGACTACGGCGCGTTTGTTGAGCTGGAAGCCGGCGTCGAAGGCCTGGTCCACGTCTCGGAAATGTCCTGGACCAAGAAGAACGTCCACCCCGGCAAGATCGTCTCGACCTCGCAAGAAGTCGACGTGGTCGTGCTGGACGTCGATCCGTCCAAGCGCCGCGTTTCGCTGGGCCTGAAGCAGGCCCTGGCCAACCCGTGGGATTCCTTCCTGGAAACTCACCCGGTCGGCTCGACCGTCGAAGGCGAAGTCAAGAACGCGACCGAATTCGGTCTGTTCATCGGCCTCGACAACGACATCGATGGCATGGTGCACCTGTCGGACATCGACTGGAGCGCGTCGGGCGAAGAAGCCATGGCCCGCTACAAGAAGGGCGACATCGTCAAGGCCAAGGTCCTGGACGTCGACGTCGAGAAGGAACGCATCTCGCTGGGCATCAAGCAGCTGGGCGGCGATCCGATGTCGGGCGACACCTACCGCAAGGGCCAGACCGTCACCGTGACCGTGACCGAAGTCACCACCGGTGGCATCGAAGTTCGCTTCGGTGAAGACGACGCCCTGATGACCGCCTTCATCCGCAAGTCGGACCTGTCGCGCGATCGCCAGGAACAGCGCCCCGAGCGCTTCGCCGTGGGTGACCGCGTCGACGCTCAGATCACCAACATCGACAAGGCGGCTCGCCGCGTCTCGATGTCGATCAAGTCGCTGGAAATGGCCGAGGAAAAGGAAGCCATCGAGCAGTTCGGCTCGTCGGACTCCGGCGCCTCGCTGGGCGACATCCTGGGCGCGGCCCTGCGCGAGCGGGCCACCAAGGACTAGGCCTTCGCCTCACCGCGAAGACCAAAGAGCGGCGGCCGGAGCGATCCGGCCGCCGTTTTCTTTGGGACCGCCGTTAACCGATCCGGCCGCAAACCCGACCCCAATATCAAGCTTTCCCCTTGAAGACTCAGGCTTGCTTGGGCAAAGGTCGCACGCGCGGCGGGTCCTGCCTCCCCTGGACCGCCATGCCGCGTCGGGGATATCGATGATCAAGTCCGAACTCATCGCCAGGCTCGCGAACGAGAATCCGCACCTGACCCAGAAGGACGTCGAGCGTGTCGTCGGCGTCATTCTCGAGCGCATGATCGGCGCTCTGGAAGAGGGGGGCCGCGTGGAGCTCCGCGGCTTCGGCGCCCTTTCGGTGCGTTCGCGCCCGGCGCGGGCCGGTCGCAATCCTCGCACCGGCGAAACCGTCGACGTGCGCGCCAAGCACGTGCCGTTCTTCAAGAGCGGCAAGGAACTGCGCGGCCGCCTGAACGCCGACGAGTAGACCGACCCCGGACGCTTGACCCCAGGGGGCGAACGCGCTCAGCTTTTCGCGCCAGTCGGAAGAGGTCCTGCATGAGCATCGTCAAGGAATTTCGCGAGTTCATCGCGCGCGGCAACGTCATCGACCTGGCGGTCGGCGTCATCATCGGCGCGGCCTTCAATTCGATCGTCAAGAGCCTGGTCGACCAGGTGATCATGCCGCCGATCGGCCTGCTGATGGGCGGGCTGGACTTTTCCAAGCTGGAATGGGTGCTCAAGCCCGAGGACCCGGCGACGACGGCCGTCGAGAAGGTGGCCGTGCAGTACGGCGCCTTCATCAACACCGTGATCCAGTTCCTGATCGTGGCCGTGGTGGTGTTCCTGCTGGTCAAGCTGGTCAACCAGGTCCGCCGCGCCGACGCCGAAGAGCCCGCGCCGACCGCTCCGACGCCCGAGGAAAAGCTGCTGACCGAGATCCGCGATCTGCTGGCCAAGCCGGCGACGGTCTCGGCGGCCCCGGCAGGCGCCGCGCCTTCGGCGACGAAAACGGCTGCCAAGCCAAAACCCAAGGCCTGATCCTTCGGTCCGCTCGTCCGGGGGTCCACCCAGGGCCATCGCATATGCCTCAGACGGCTGTCATCCCGGACGAGCGCGCAGCGCGAAGATCCGGGACCGGGGCGTGAACGCAGGCGTTTGCGGCGGTCCCGGATCGGCGCTCGGCTCCGCCGAGCTTGTCCGGGATGACAGGTTTTTTCAGAGCAGATCCATAGGCGATAGCCCTCGGCGTTCACCGAGGCGAGCGCGCGGTTCGAGAACCTAGAGCAGCGCCGCCAGCACCTCCCGCGCGGCGCGCTCCCCCGTCTCCCACGCGCCATGCGCCGTCGAGAACGCGTGCGGCGAGCAGGCCTCGCCGGCGAAGAACAATCGGTCGTCCACGGGCGCGGCCAGCACGGCGCGCTCGCCGGCCCGGCCAGGCAAGGCGTGGGAATAGGACCCTCGCGCCCAGGGATCGGCCGCCCACGCGGTTTGCGCCAGCACCGTGACCCGCCGCCGTAGTCCCGCGCCATAGATCCCGACCAGTTCGTCGATGGCGAACGCCGCCGCCGCCCCCGGACCCTCGGCCTCCAGGGCGCGGGCGTGGGCGCCTCCGAAGAAGGCTTCGACAATCGGGCGGCCCAGGGGGCGCAGGTGGTAGGAGCCCGTCGCCATCCGATCGCTGGCGCCATAGACCATGGTCTCCACCGCGAAGGCGTCCGGCTTGTCGAGTCCGAGAAACACCTTGTCGGCCAGGCCCAGCGGCAGGCCCTCGGCCGCCGCCAGCTTGGCGGGCAGCTCGGGCAGGATCCGCAAGGCGCCGGCCGCCAGGACGGCGGTGGGAACGCAGACGACGGCCGCTCGGGCCTGGACCACGCCCCGGGGTGTCTCCAGCGCCAGGCGCGGGCCCTCATGGCGCAGCAACGAGACGGGGCAGTCGCCGACGATCCGCGCGCCATGCGGGGCCAGGCCGGCGATCCCCGCGCCATAGCCCTCGACGACCCGCCAGTTGACCTCGCTGTCGTCATAGGCCGCGTAGTCCTTGATCGAGACCTGGTCGAACTCCGCGCCGTTGTAATAGGCGCTGAAGGCGTTCAGCAGCGGGTTCCAGCGGTCGCCGGCCTCCAGCAGGTCCGAGGCGGGCCGGTCGGTCGCCTCGTCGGCCGCCGCCTCGACCCGAGCGTCGAACGCCGCGAAGGCCTCGCCATAGGCCTGGCGCTCGGCGGGGCTGAAGTTGATCGTGGCCTCGGGATGGGCCCAGGGCGGCGGGGTCTTGTCGATGGTCAGGCCCGAAGCGGCGATCGCCGCGACCAGCGGGTTGCGATCGGCCGAATGCAGCCATTCGCAGCCCAGGTCGAGGGGCAGGCCGGCCAGCGGAACGGTGTGGGCGCGCCCGCCGATCCGGCCCTGGGCTTCCAGCACCACCACGCTCAGCGGTGCAGAGGCCAGGGTCGCGGCGGCGGCCAGGCCGGCGGCGCCGGCCCCGATGATGGCGACGTCGACCTCGGTCATGGGGCGACCGGCTCCTCCGGCGGGGCCTGTTCGGGCTCCAGCTCGATCGACTCGCCAGGCTTCAGGCCGCAGGCCAGCAGGCTGGACCACACCGTCTCGGCGCTCTCGGCGAAACGGAAGAGCTCCAGGTCGGCGGCGTTGATCATGCCGTGCTCGACCAGGCTGTCGAAATGGATCACCGAGCGCCAGTAGGCCTCGTCGAACAGCACGATGGGAATGCGCGGGGCCTTGTCGGTCTGGCGCAGGGTCAGGATCTCGAAGAGTTCGTCGAACGTGCCGAAGCCGCCCGGGAACACCACCAGGGCGTTGGCCCGCATCGCCAGGTGCATCTTGCGCATGGCGAAATAGTGGAAGCGAAACGACAGGTCGGGCGTCGCGTAGGGGTTGGGCTGCTGCTCGTGAGGCAGGGTGATGTTGAAGCCCACCGACGGCGCGCCGGCCTCCCAGGCCCCGCGGTTGGCCGCCTCCATCACCCCCGGCCCGCCCCCGGTGGCGATGACGTTGTCGCGCAGCCCGTCGGTGGCATGGATCGCCCCGCCGCGTTCCGATGCGAGGCGGCCGAAGCGCCGGGCCTCGGCATACCAGTGGGATTGCCGTCCCGGGCCGTCCTCGCGTACGCGGGCGCTGCCGAACACCACGATGGTCGATCGCACGCCCCACGCGCGCAAGGCTTCGTCGGCCTTGGCGAACTCCAGCAGGAAACGTACGCCGCGCATCGATTCGCCGAGCAGGAAATCCTGGTCCAGCGCCGCCAGGCGATAGGAGGGCGAGGCGAGCTGGGCGGCGGCTGAATGGATTGGAGGGGTGTCCGTCATGCCTTGCTCCGAAGCGCGCCCCGTTTTCATAGCCTGTCGTCCCGGAAACGGCGAAGCCGTTATCCGGGGCTGCCGGAAGCGTGGGACAACCGTTTGGCTTACTTGGCCTTCGTCAGCGTCGGGCTGTCCAGATCCAGCTGGTCGATCGGGATCTGCAGGGCGGCCGGGACGGCGGTCTTGACGCCTTCGCCCATCGCCTTGGCGTCGCCGACCACGATGACGCTGGTTTGGGCGGGATCCAGAACGGCCTTGGAAAACGCCTGGACGTCGGCGGCGCTGACCGCCTCGACCTTGCCGGTATAGGCCTGGATCTCGTTCAGGGGGACGCCGTAGATCGCCAGGTTGCCCAGAATGTCGGCCAGGCCGCCCGAGGTGCCCAGGTCGCGCCCGAAGTCGCCGACCAGCACCGACTTGCGGGCCGCCAGTTCGGAGGCCGAGGTCGGCTCGGCGGCCAGCCGGGTCAGTTCGTCCTTGATCAGCCCCACCACCTGGGCGGCGGACTCGTTCTTGGTCTGGACGCTGGCCGAGAAGCCGCCGATGGCCGCCCGCGGCGACAGGCTGGAGCTGGCGCCGTACGATAGGCCGCGCTTGATGCGGATCTCCTGGTTCAGGCGGGACGAATAGCCGCCGCCCAGCACGCCGTTGGTGACCAGGCCGGCATAATAGCGCGGGTCGGCGCGCAGGATCGCCGGCTTGGTCACCACGACCGCGGCCTGGCCCGTGCCGGGCAGGTCGACGATCACGTTCCTGGCGGCGTAGCCGGTCGGGCCCTTGACCGGGGCCGGAGGCGGGCCGGCCGGCTTGGCCCAGCCGCCGAACGCCCTTTCGGCCAGGGCGAAGCCCTGCTCGGGCGTCAGGTCGCCGGTCAGCACCAGGATGGCGTTGTCGGGACGCCAGTTGGCGGCGTGGGTCTTGACCAGGGCGTCGCGCTGGATCTTCGGCAGCGAGCCGGGGGTGCCGCCGGCCACGTGGCCGTAGCCGGAGCCGGCATAGATCACGGTCGGCGTGACGAAGCCGGCCACGGCGCCCGGTCGTTGGAAGCTGACCGACAGGCCGTCCAGGGTCTCGGCCTTCACCCTCTCCAGCTCCTCGGCCTTGAAGGTCGGATTCTGGGCGACGTCGGCCATGATCGCCAGGCCCTGAGCGGCCTTGTCGGCGATGACGCTGAGGGTCAGGGAGGTGGCTTCCCAGCCCGAACCGGCCTCCAGATTGGCGCCCAGGGCTTCGGTGGCGGCGGCCACCTGGGTGGCGGTGCGGGTCTTGGTGCCCTCGGTCAGCAGTTCGGCGGTCAGGCTGGAGACGCCGGCCAGGCCGGCCGGGTCGGCGCCCGAGCCGCCCCGCACGGTCAGGTCGGCGGTGATTAGCGGCAGGTCGCTGCTCTTGGCGACGATGACCCGCAGGCCGTTGGCCAGGGTCTTCTCGACGGGGGAGGGCAGGACCGGCGACACCGGCGCGCCCGGCGCCGGCGGCGCCACGCGTTCGCCCTCCGGAGCCAGGGCGGTGACCGGGCCGCTATAGGTGACCGAGGGCGTGGGTTTGGGCGCCTCGAACGGGTCTTTGGCGCCCGCCGGCTTGGCCGATTCGGGCAGGTAGCGGACGGTCACCTTGCGGTCGTCGGCCAGGTACTTGGCGGCCACGCGCTGGACGTCGGCGGCGGTCACCGCCTGCAGTGCGGCCAGGTCGGTGTTGGCCCGCTGGGCGTCGCCTTCGGTCCGCAGGGCGTAGCCGATCGCGAAGGCGCGGCCGTCGATGGTCTCGCGGCCGCGGACGGCGTCGGCCAGCAGGCCGGCCTTGGCCTCGGCCAGCTCGGCGGCGGTGGGCGGCGCCGCGCGAAGCTTGGCGATCTGGGCGCTCAGCGAGGCTTCGCCCTGCTCGACCGTCTTGCCGCCGGCCATGATCGCGCCGACATAGAACAGGCCCGGCTGGGCGTTGTTGGGGGCCGAGGAGAAGATCTGCTGGGCGATCTTCTGGTCATAGACCAGGCTGTCATAGAGGCGCGACGACTTGCCGGCCGACAGGATGGCGTCCAGCACCGCCAGGGCCGGGACGTCCGGATCGGCGGCGGCCGGGGCCAGCCAGGTCATGGCCACGGCCGGCAACGGCACGTTGGGGCCGTAGGTGGTGACGACCTTGGGTCCCGTGCGGGCCGGCTCGACCGCGGTCACCTGCCTGATCGGCGCGGCGGGGGCTTTCAGCGGGCCGAAATACTGGTCGACCCAGGCGTTCAGCTGCGCCTCGTCGAAATTGCCGACCACGATCAGGGCGGCGTTGTCGGGGCGGTAATAGGCCTGGTGGAACGCCCGCACGTCGTCGACCGTGGCGGCGTCCAGCTCCTCGATCGAGCCGATGCCCGGCCGCTTGTAGGGATGGTCGACGAACGAGGCCTTGGTGATGTTCAGAGCGAAGAACCGGCCGTAGGGATTGGCCAGGACCCGCTGGCGCAGCTCTTCCTTGACCACGTCGCGCTCGGACTTGAACACCGCGTCGTCGATGACCAGCGAGCCCAGGCGTTCGCTCTCGGCCCACAGCAGGCGCTGCAGGTGGTTGGCCGGCACCACCTCGTAATAGTTGGTGAAGTCGTCGTAGGTGGAGGCGTTGTTGAAACCGCCGACGTCCTCGGTCAGCCGGTCGAAGAACTCGTTGGGCATGTTGCGCGTCGACTTGAACATCAGGTGTTCGAACAGGTGCGCGAAGCCCGAACGGCCCTCCGGGTCGTCCTTGCTGCCCACGCCGTACCAGACCTGCACCGTCACGTTGGGCGTGGTGGCGTCGCGCGAGGTGTAGACCTTGAGGCCATTGGCCAGGGTCCGCTCCTTGTAGACGATCGGCGGCACCGTCACGCCGGCCGTCGCCGCGGCGACCGGCTTCGTCTGGGCCTGGGCGAGCGGCGCCAAGGTCATCGACGAGAGGGCGGTGGTCGAAAGGGCCAGCGCGATGGCGGCGGCCTTGGCGGCGGGACGGATCATGAGGACGGCGCTCCGAAAGCTTGAGGGCGCGACCCTAGCATCCGGGTCAGGGGCGCCAAGATTACCGTCTTGTCATGAAAGCCGGCCGGCATAGCCGAAGATCACGCCCAGCCAAGGATGGGCGACCAGGACGCGGAAGCGGTAGGCGCCAGTCCCCTCCTGGCGGGGCCGCGCGAAGGTCCGGGCCCGGATGCGCGGCGCCCAGGCGCGGGGCAGAGGGAGGGGGCCCAGGCGCCAGCTCTCGAATAGCCACGAGAAGCCGCCCGGATAAGACGCGACCGAAAAGCGGAAGGTGAAGGCGCCGGCGGTTTCCTCGAACGTCCAGGGATCGTCGCGAGCCGGCGCGAGGGTCGAGCCGAAGGTCCGGTCGCCGAACCGGCGGATCCAGCGTTCGCCGTTCGCCGCCGGGGTGATCGTCACCGCCGTGGCGTGGAGGCCGGCGGGCGGCAGGCCCTGCAGGCGACGGACAAGGGCGGGCAGGCCGGGCGCGCCACGCGCTCGAGCCCGGCCGGTCAGGGCGACAGGGGCGAGGCCGGCGTGGACGTCGCGGACCACGTCGGGCAGGGCCTCCCAGGCGTCGTCGAGCAGGCGGCGGAACAGGCCGGGCGTGTCCGGGCTCTGGTTCTCCAGCCGGGTGCGGATCGGCAGGTCGCCCAGTTGGCGCAGGACAGCGTCCACATCCAGCAGGCCGACGCATGGCGCGGCGCGGGGTTCCCCCAGCTGGCCGTCGAGCAGCGCGCGCAAGATCGCCGCCGCCGGCGCGGCCGGGGTGTGGGGGCCGGCGCCCGCCTCGGCCCAGAGGGACCAGCGGGCAAGACGTCGAACGCCGTCGGCGTCGAGGCCCTCGGCGCCGACCACCATGCCGCCGCGGTCCGAGCCCAGCGGCGCGACCCAGCCCGCGGCCTCGCCCAGCAGCACGGCCAGGGGCTCCAGGGTCGGAACCAGCCGGATCCTTCGAAGCAGGCTCAGCGCCCACAGGCCGAGGTGAAGGACCGGAAGTTCCAGTCCGGCCCGGAAGATCGCGTCGCGTCGCGGGTGAAAGCGGGCGGGCAGCAGGTCCAGGTCGGGCGTCTCGGCCAGGCTGGTCCAGCGGCGGCCCAGGCCTGGAAAGGGCGTGCGGCGCGGATCGCCCCAGCCGGGGCGGGCGGTCCAATGGCCGTTCGCGAACACCCGCACCGGGGCGCCCGCCCAGGCCAGGATGGCGCGGATCACCGAGAGGCCGCGGGGCGCGCGTGCGCCGGGCGAGATCGCCGCTTCCACACGGTCGATCCGGGTCCAGCCGGCGGTCATGGCGTCGAGGGCGGCGTGGCTGAGGGCGGGGGTCGAACTGGCGCCGGTGATCGCCCAGCGCTTGGCGGCCCGCGCCGGGCCGTCGAGCGCCGCCTCGAACCCGGCCACGAAATCGCGGGCGTCGGCCAGGTCGACATAGTGGGCGCGGGCCGCCAGCACGGCGCGCGGGAAGGCGTGGTCCTGGCCCTGGAACGGCCCGGCCGCATCGACCACCGCCCAGGCGCCCAGGGCGGGCAGCCCCTGGGGATCCAGGCGGTCCAGCCGGGCGACTTCGATCTTCGCCGCCGGCCTGGTCGGGACCAGGTCGACCGCCAGCGCCTCAAGCGGCGCCAGGTTGCGAGCCGCCAGGACCAGGACGACGTCGGGCCAGCGGGCGATCATCGCCGCCAGCCTTTGGCCGAAGACGCCGCTGGCGCCGACCAGGACGATGCGTTTTCGGTCTTGGTTCATGGGCGCGGGCTCATGCGCCGGGCGGCTCCAGCACGAAGCGAGCCCTCTGTTCGGGCGTGGGCAGCATGCAGGTCGAGCGCTTGCCCATCAGTCGGTAGCGGTTGGCGGCCAGCCCGTCATAGGCGCTGTCCCGCCAGGCGCTCGGCAGGACGCCGGCCACCGCGAGCCAGGACCAGGGCGCGCCCAGCCGCCGCAGCAGGGCCAGGATCGCCGCGCTCTTCTCCAGGGCTTGGCCGCCGTCGAGGAACAGGAAGCTGGTCGGCTGGTCCGGATCGATCCCGTGGTCCAGGGCCAGCTGGCGCCCGTAGGCCGACTGGATGGGCGTGAAGCGGATCAGGCCCTTGCGGTCGATGGCCAGGACCGCCCGGACCGAGCCCGAGCACAGGTTGCAGACGCCGTCGAACAGCCAAAGTCCGTCGGGTCTGGGCGGCTGTGGCGCGCTCATCGCGAGGCCGCCACGCTTTCGCGGCGCAGGGCTCGCAGGGCGGCGGGGACGTCGCGGCGCATGGCCATGGTCGTCACGCCGTTGGGCAGGCCGAAGGGGGCGGTGGCGCGGTTCTCGTAGGTGACGCGGGTGGCTCGTCCGCCGTCCAGCGGTTCCAGCAGCCACTGGCCCTCGCAATCCTTGATGTCGCCCCCCTCGCAGCGGAAGGCGATGCGCCGATAGGGCTCCAGGGTCAGCCGCGAGGTCGAGTGCAGAGCCGGCAGCAGGAAGCTCCACTTGACCACGTGCTCGCGCAGCTCCGTCCGGCCGGCGGCGTCGCGCGACAGCACGGTGCACCGCTTGACGCTGGGCGTCATCCGCGCGGCCCGTTCGCAGTCGAGGATCGTGGTCCAGACCACCTGCGGCGGCGCGGCGATGTCGATCATCGCCCGCACCTGGCCGCCACGGCCTTCAGGGTCGGTGCGGGCCTCCAGCGCGACGTCGCCGCTCTCGATGCGGCGCAGCCAGTCGGGATTGACCGCCGGCGCGCCGGCGCACGCGGGGGCGGCCAGCATCACGAACGCAACGACAAGGGCTCGGCCACGCATGGGCCGAGCCTAGCCGAGTTTCAGTACACGGCGCATCAGGCTTGAGCGCGATTTTTCACCAGGTCGTCGACGACGGAGGGGTCGGCGAGGGTTGAGGTGTCGCCGAGGCTGGAAAGTTCGTTCTCGGCGATCTTGCGCAGGATGCGGCGCATGATCTTGCCCGAGCGGGTCTT
>Ga0209257_1000556_pt1 | contig 63959 bp, 46 predicted proteins | sample AraplaCvi_mCL_r2_FD_184277 | JGI IMG/M metagenome (GOLD analysis project Ga0209257, IMG submission 184277) | Arabidopsis root microbial communities from North Carolina, USA - plate scrape MF_Cvi_mCL_r2 (SPAdes) (version 2) | ecosystem: Host-associated > Plants > Roots > Endosphere | place: USA...
GCAAACGCTGCATGACGTGCGCTTCGGGGCGAGATTGTAATGGCTACTCCTGCAAATTTGCAAGTGTTGTTTTTGCGTTGCACCGTTTGCTATAAAATCGGTCAACTTATCCTGTGCACCGGAGCGCTCATTCTGTGAAGAATCCCTCCCCCGGCTGGCAGCAGACGCTGGCCGCCAACCTGTTGATGCTGGCGGCTTACGCGGTCATTGGCCGTTTTTGCCTCTACCTGTCGCTGGCGCCCGGCTATGCCAGCCCCCTCTTCCTGCCGGCCGGGATCGCACTGGCCGGCGTCATCACCTTTGGACCACGGCTGCTGCCCGGGGTTGCCATCGGCGCCCTGCTGATCAATTTCCTGCCGCTGCCGGGTGCACCCAATCCCCTTACCCTGCCGCCGCTGCCGCAAGGCCTGGCCGCCCTCGCTGCCGCCCTCGGCTCTGCGTTGCAAGCCTGGCTGGGCATGCTGTATTTCCGCCGCGCGATCCACCCCGAAATCGGCGCCGGGCGCGACGTGCTGCGTTTCCTGCTGCTGGCGGTATGCGTGACCCTGGTGAGCTGTACGCTGTCCAATGGCGTGGCGGTGGCAGCCGGCGCCATCGCGCCTGCGGATTTACTGACGAGCTGGCTCACCTGGTGGATAGGCGATGCCATCGGCGTGCTGCTGGCGGCGCCGCTATGCTGGGTACTGTTCGGCCAGCCGCGCGGATTGTGGCAGCGGCGCCGCCTGCTGGTGGGCGTGCCGCAACTGTTCCTGGTGACTCTGTGCGTGATGCTGTACGTGCTGGTGGCGCGCTGGGAAACGCGCCAGCACCTGGAAGGCTTCCGGCTCAAGGCGCAGCAGGTGGGCGACCTGCTGCAGGCCCGCTTCAGCGAACATGAACGCTATGTTCTGGCGATGGCGCGCGCCATCAACCGCTATGGCCGCGTGATATCGGCACAAGGCTTTGACAAGATTGCACACGGCTACCTCGACCAGCGCCCCGAGTTGCTGTCGATGGCATGGCTGCGCCCGGTATCCGAGGCCGAACGGCCCGCTTTTGAAACCTGGGCGCGCGAGACCATTGGCCCGGACTTCCGCATGGTCGCGCCCTCCACCGGCCCCGGGCACACCCACAGCCATTCCGCGCACAGCCACGCCGAAGTGCCGCCCGGCGAGCACATGGTGACCTTGTTTATCGAACCCGCCGCACGCCGCCATTACCAGGGCCTGGACTGGCTGGCCGAACCGGTGCGCGCCCAGGCCGTGCGCGAGGCGCTGCGCACCGGCAAGCCCGTTACCAGTGCGCCAGTGATGCTGTCGATGCCCGGCGAAGGCAGCGGCGTCGTGCTGTTGCAATCGGTAGATCCGGGCGACGGCCAGCCCGCCGTCGGGATGCTGCTGCTGGCCATGCAGATCGATTCCTACGTCAGCGGCGCCCTGGCCGCGGCGGACTTCCCGCACATCCAGGCGCGCCTGGTCGACCGCAGCAAGCCTGGTCCGACAACGCTGATCGACCAATTGTCGCGTTCACCGAACGACGATGACTACTGGCGCAAGCTCAGCTTTGGCGGCCGCAACTACGAACTGGTGCTGGCCCCTTCTGCCGCCTACATGGTGCACCAGCACGGCTGGCAAAGCTGGCTGGTCCTGAGCGCCGGCCTGATGCTGACCGGCCTGCTGGGTGCGCTGATGCTGCTCACCAGCGGCGAGCGCGCCCAGATCCAGCAGCAGGTCAAGGAAAGCACGATCCGCCTGCGCGAGCGCGAGGCACGCCTGCAAGCCATCCTGGACAAGGCGGCCGATGCCATCCTGACCATCGATGCCGATGGCTTGCTGGTGTCGGCCAATGCCGCCGCCTGCCGCCTGTTCGGCTATGCGACGGAAGCGCTGACCGGCATGCCGCTGGCCAGCCTGCTGCCGGAAGCGGAAAGCGACAGCGCGGCGCGCCTGTTGCGCAATATTGCCGGCGGCGCCACCCATGAGCATGAATCGAGCGGACGCCGCCACGACGGCAGCATTTTCCCGATTGCGATTTCGGTGAGCGAGGTGGAACTCCCGGACGGCAATGTGTTCGTCGCCATCCTGCACGACCTGACCGAACAGCAGCGCGCGCAGGAGCGCATTTACAAGCTGGCCCACCACGACCCGCTCACCGGCCTGGATAACCGCCTGTCGCTCAACCTGCGCCTGGACCAGTTGCTGGCGCAGACCCGCCGCGCCAACGGCACTGCGGCCGTGATGTTCCTCGACCTCGACCACTTCAAGAAAATCAACGATACCCACGGCCACGCCACCGGCGACCAGCTGCTGGTTGCCGTCGCCGACCGCCTGCGCGATCTGCTGCGCGAAGTCGACACCATCGCGCGCCTGGGCGGCGATGAATTCATCGTGGTCACCGGAGGCAACGTGACGCCGGCGGAAGCCAGCCAGATCGCCGTGCGCATCGTAGCCGCATTGGCCGAGCCGTTCCAGCTGGCCGGCAAGACAATCCATAGCGGCACCAGCGTTGGCGTCGCCATGTTCCCACCCGATGGCCACGACAGCGCCACGCTGCTGCGCCATGCGGATACGGCGATGTACGCCGCCAAGAGCCAGGGCCGCGGCAACTTCCAGTTCTTCGAAGCGGCCATGAATGCCGCGACCCATGACCGGCTGATGATGGAAAACCGCCTGTGGCAGGCGCTGGAGCGCAAGGAGTTCGAGCTTTACCTGCAGCCGCAGGTGGAACTGGCCACGCGCCGCGTCATCGGCGCCGAAGTGCTGCTGCGCTGGCACCATCCGGAGCTGGGCATGGTGGGGCCGGATCGCTTCATCCCGATCGCGGAAGAGTCGGGGCTGATCCTGCCGCTGGGGGATTGGGTGTTGCAGCAGGCGGTGGGCTTGCTGCAGCGCTGGGACGGCACGCTGCGGCTGGCCGTCAACCTGTCGGCGCGCCAGTGCCACGGCGGCGCCCTGCTGCCGCTGCTGGACCAGTTGCTGCGCGAGAGCGGGATTGATCCGGCGCTGCTGGAGCTGGAGATTACCGAGTCGGCGGCGATGCAGGATCCGGAACGCAGCCGCGACCTGCTGCGCGAGTTACGGGCGCGCGGGATCAAGGTGGCGATCGATGATTTTGGTACCGGGTATTCGTCGCTCAGCTACCTTAAGTTGTTTGAGATTGACCGGATCAAGATTGATCGAGGGTTTGTGAAGGATATCGAGACCGATCCGAACGATGCGGTGATCGTTACTGCGACCATCGGGCTGGCGCATGCGCTGGGGCTGGGGGTGGTGGCGGAAGGCGTGGAGACGGAGGCGCAGGTGGAGTTCTTGCGCAGTAAGTACTGCAATGAGGCGCAGGGGTATTTGTTTGCGCGGCCGATGCCGGTTTCTGAATTCGAGGCGCTGGCGGGAAGGTTGCCGGAGACGGCTTGCCGGTTTTAAGGCGACAACGCCGCCAACACCTGCGCCTTCAACGCCCGAATCAGCGACGTCTCATCCGGCGGCACCCCTTCCGGCGCCGGCTGCGCCCGATCCGCATAGAACAAGCCAAGCTGCACCCCCTGCACCACCAACGGCAATACGATAAAACTGCGCGCATCCGGCAGCAAATCCAGGTGCCACTTCGGCAGCAGGTCGCGGATCTTTGCCACATTCGCATCCGCGATCATCAAATCCGCATCGTTATCCAGCGCCAGGTGGAACAAATCCTTCCCCTGCAGCGGAAACACAAACCCCTCCTGGCGCAAGGCCCGCTTATCTCCCAGTGCAATGCGTGCCCGGAACTGCCCCGTCTTCGCATCCTTCAGGCACACCGTCGCAAAGCGGAAGCCCATGCTGCGATACAGAGTCTCCAGCACCGCCTGCACCAGCTCATTGACGCGCGCCTTGCCCTCCACCCGCATCTCGGTCAGCTCCTGCACGCCCGCCAGCAACTGCTCGCGCGCATCATACGGCTTGCCGCTCGGGTAAGCCCCTTCCTTTGCACCGGAATCCAGGCTGGCCAGCGCCAGCACGCTCGGCAAGGTGCCCGTAGCAGCAGGCACTTCGCCCGATTCCGCATAAGGATCTCCCGGCTCGCCGGAAGCGCCGCCGCTCGCCCCATCCATCTGCATGCTGTTCAACAGGGCATCCATGCTGCTGCGCGCCCGCGTCAGCACGGTGGTCACCTGCTCGCGCTCAAGCCCCAGCGCGTTGCCAAAGCGCTGGTGCAGCAAGCGCACGTCGTCGGAAGCTGCGCCTCCAAGCCGCGTCAGGGCGCGCGCAGCATCCATGCTGAAGTGCACCACCTGCCGGATCCACTCCGTGCGGTCTGCCGGAGGCCGCAAGGTGCTGCCATACAAGGGAGTCAGCGACCGGATGATCACGTCGGGAATCTTCCACTCGCGCAGCACGGTCGCCGTCAGCGTGTCGTAGGTGCTTCCAAGGATCATTTGCGATGCCTGCGCCTGCGAGTGCTCGCCCGCCACCACCAGGGCGTTGATTTCGCGAAAGCGGTCATGCTCGCGCGAGGCAATCAGCAGCGGCCCCAGGTTCTTGAACAGCGCCCCGATAGCGGCTTCTTCCGCCTTCTGGTAAGGGCTGTAGCGCGCCAGTTCGCGCCCTACCAGGCTGGCGCACAGCGCCGCTTCCAGTTCAACGCGCACGCTTTGCGCATGCTTACTGTTGGCCATCGTGTCGACCAGCAGCATGGCCAGCGCCGTGGTTTTCACATTATCGAAACCAAGCAGCGAAATCGCATGGGAAATAGTGGTTACCGGAGCGCCCGAGGCCTGGCGGTATTGCGGCGTATTGGCCAGGCGCAGGATCTTCTGGGTCAGCGCGACGTCGGAGAGTACGTGATAGGCCAGGCTTTGCGTGCCCTGGTCGTCCGAATCGGCCATCTGCACCACGCGCGCAATCGACACGCCAAGCGCAAACAAGCCCTCGTCATCGCTGCAAAGCTTTTTCAGCAGGTAGGCGCGGACCGGGCGTTCTTCGGGTGGATTGGAGCTCATAGCCCATTGTAGCCCCGGCGGCTATCAAATCGCGACGCGCACCCCAGCTTCGCGCCGCGCGGCGGGGCGGATGTTGTATTTCTTCAATATGTCCTGGTGCAGGCCGGCCAGCGCATTCAGCTTGTCGTTGGCCGGATCGAGGCGGCGCACGGTGGCCACCAGCGCCAGCGCATGGCGTCCGAGGGCATCGTCCCAGCCCTCGTTCTCCAGGCATTTCAGGATCGCCACCGCGGCGTTGAAGGCCACCTGCGCATTGTCCGGCAGCTTGGCCACGGCCTCCAGCATCAGGTCGACTGCGCCGCGGAAGTCGCCCTTCTTCGCCAGCGCCGCACCGGCTGCCACCATTTCGCCGACCTCGTTGCGGCTTTCGTCGGCCAGGCGCTGGCCCAGCTCCGCATGGCCGCTCTTTTCCATCATGCGCATGGCGCGCTCCATCGCACCGGGGGTGGCGGAATTGCGCATCACGTCGCGCATCACTTCCGTGGCCTGTTCCTCCTTGCCCACTTCCAGGCAGGTGCGCGCCAGCTCCATCTTCATTTCATTCGACAGGCCAGTGGCAGCGCGCACGCCGGTGACGGCGTAGTCCAGCGAGGCATTCATGCGCGCCACGTTGCCGGTGAATTCGTGCAGCGCGGCCGAAGCAATCGCGCTGCAGACGTCGGTGTTGGGGGTGCCTGACAGCGACTTGTCCAGGTCGCGGATCACGGCGGCCGCCTGCACCGGGTCGCCTTTCTTGACCAGGGTCTGCGCCAGCTTGGCGTGGTCCTCCGGCGTACGGAATTCGGAATAGCGCGTCTTGCTGACCACCTGCTTGAAGGCACGCTCGGCGCCATCGACGTCGCCGGCTTCCAGCGCTACTTCGCCCAAACGGCGCAGGCGGCGCACTGCATGCGGCGACAATTCGACAGCGTTTGCCAGCACGGCCTGCGCTGCCGCCGTATCGCCATTCGCCTCATGCGTGCGCGCCAGCCAGTCATAGGCATCGAGGAAGCGGGTGTTCTTGCCCAGCAGGTCTTCCAGCATTTCGCGCGCTTCATCATAGCGGCCGCGGAGGTAAAGGGTCTTGGCCTGGCCCAGCCGCGCCCACGGCACCTGGCGGCTGTCCCACAGCTCGGCGTACAGCGGCTCCGCCGACTCCGGCTCACCGGCCTGGATATGCATCTCGGCGCGCAGGCGGCGGAATTCCATGGCAAAGCGCGGCTGTGCGATCTCGCCTTCCTCGCATGCCTCGATAGCCGCACGCAAGTCGCCCATGTCGACCAGCTGGTATACCGGCAGCAGGGCATTGCGGCGGTCGAGGGCGCGCCAGATACGCTCCAGCATGGCATCGGCGGCAAAAGGCTTGAGGATGTAATCGTTGGGCATCAGCTCGGCGGCGCTGACCACTTTACTGAACTGGCCTTCGCCGGTCACCATGAAGAACATGGTCGAAGCATTGATCAGCCGGTGATGGCGCAAGTCCTCCAGCATTTGCTGGCCGTCCTGGCCGCCCTCCAGGGCGTATTCGCACAGGACCAGGTCATAGATCCGGGTTTCCAGCGCGCGGATGGCCTGGTTGGAACTGGCGGCATCGTCAATGCGCACCAGGCCGCACAAGCTCAGCATGTTGTGCAAGCTGGCGCGCATGCTGGGATTGGGCTCGATGACCAGCGCTGTCAGGCCCTTCAGTTCATTCATGGCTTTCGGCGTAGGACAAGGGCTGTCCTTATTTTAGCGCTTGCGCCGTGAGTTTTTGTGAGAATGAACGTGGCGGCGCGGCGCGGCCGCCACAGCAGGGTTCGCTCAGCGGTTCCGTCAGGACTGGCCCAGGCCCGGATTACGCTCGACCACGTCGTTCAGGGCGGCGACCACTTCCGGATCGAACTGGGTGCCGGAACGGTCGCGGATATAGGTCATGACTTCCGGATACGGCCATGGTTCCTTGTAGGGGCGTTCATGCAGCAGGGAATCGAAGACATCGACCACCGCCACGATGCGCGCCGACAAGGGAATCTGCTTGCCCTTGAGCTGGTTCGGATAGCCGCCGCCATCCCAATGCTCATGGTGGCCACCGGCGATTTCCGCGCCGTAAGTCAGATAGCTGACGCCATCGACCATATTGGCCGCACGCTCCAGCACGCTGCGCCCGACGGCCGCATGGGTTTGCATCAGCGCGCGTTCTTCCTCGGTATGGGCTCCCGGCTTCAGCAGGATATGGTCCGGGGTGGCAACCTTGCCCACGTCATGCAGGATGGAGGCGAGGCCGATCATGTCCACCAGTTGCGGCGTCAGTTCGTCGTCATAGATGCCGCGCTCCTTCATGCGTGCAGCGATAGCCGAGGACAGCTGCTGCACGCGCCGCACATGGCCGCCGGTGCAGCCGTCGCGGAATTCCGCCAGGTCGGCCAATGCCACAACAGTCGCCTCCTGCGCCTTGCGCAGCTGGCCGAACATGTACAGGTTGTCGAAGGCTGCGGCAATGCGTTCGCAGAACACTTCCAGCAGGTCGCGCTGGATCTGGGCCAGCGGCCAGGGCGGCGTCACCGAAATCAGCACGTCGCGGTTTTCCTGGGTGTGGATGAACAGCACATTGGCCGGGTGTTCGAACTGGCTTTTCTTTTCCTTGAACGCCTTCTGGATGGTCGGCCACAGCGGGTGGTTGGCCGGCATCTGCTCGTTTTCCGCCAGCGGCGCATAGCCGCCGGTGGCGGCTACCACGGTGGTGTCGCCGGTATCGACCTGCATCAGGCACAGCACGCCGTCCGCGCCCACATCGAGGATGGCGGATACCTGGTTCAGCACGCCCGACGCGAATTCGCGCAGCGAATGGATCTGGTACAGGTTGGTCGCGCCGGCCAGGATCTTGCCCAGGCCGATGCGCGAACGCTCCAGCATGTTCAGGCTCTCGTAGGCACGCAGGGCCGAGATCACGGTGGTGAACAGCTTCTGCGTCGTGAGCTCGGTCTTGGCCTTGTAATCGTTGATGTCGTATTCGATGATGACGCGCTGTTCCGGCGCCTGGCCCGGCTGGCCGGTGCGCAGCACCACGCGTACGATGGAATTGTGCAGCTCTTCACGGATGCGGCGCGCCAGCAGCAGGCCGGCATCGTCGGTTTCCATCACCACGTCGAGCAGCACCAGGGCGATGTCCGGCGTGTCGCGCAGGATCTCGAATGCCTCGCGGCCACTGTAGGCCGAGAACAACTCCAGCTCGCGTCCCTTGAAACTCACATTGCGCAGCGCCAGGCGGGTCACCGCATGCACATCCTGGTCGTCGTCCACAATCAGCACGCGCCACAGCCGCTGTTCAGGGGATCCGGCCGATGGCGTTGGCTTTTCTTCTTCGTCTTCTTCGAGCAGCCAGTTGTCATCGACGGCTTGAGGGTCCGCCATGAAGTCTCCTTGATTAAAATGCGCTAATCTTTACATCCAGCATAATCAGATTTGACTTAGCTAGCAATTAAAAATTGCCCGCTCGTAAATCGCTTTGCACTCTGATACGCTTTGACAACACAGATTTTGCTAAAGGAAAAAAACCATGCAAGTTACTGCGCAAGAAGACGCTAGCCAAGGCAAGGAATTCCTGGCATTCAAGCTGGGTGCCGAAGAGTACGGTATCGATATCCTGAAAGTGCAGGAAATCCGCGGTTACGAAGCGGTGACCCGCATCGCCAATGCGCCCGAGTTCATCAAGGGCGTGATCAACCTGCGCGGCATCATCATTCCGGTGGTGGACATGCGCATCAAGTTCAAGCTGGGCGAACCGGTGTACGACCAGTTCACGGTGGTGATCATCCTCAACATCAATGGCCGCGTAGTCGGCATGGTGGTGGACTCGGTCTCCGACGTGACCACGCTGACGCCCGAGCAGATCAAGCCGGCGCCGGACATGGGCACGGCCTTCAGCTCCGAGTACATGATCGGCCTCGGCACGATCGACGAGCGCATGCTGATCCTGGTGGACATCTACCGCCTGATGGCCAGCCCAGAGATGGGACTGAGCGAAACGCTGACAGCCGGCGCGGCTTAACCGTTCTTGTGCGTGCAGCCGTTCTGGCCGGCGCCGAGGTTCAGGTTCTGGTAGCGGATTTCGTATTTGCCGTTCGATAGCTGGTCGACCACCAGCTTGTCGTGCGGCTGCACGTAGGCGTAGCGCACATTCGAGCGGCGCTCGAGGTCGTACACCTTGATGAAGACCGGGGCGGCGTTGGCGCTATTGTCCAGCGTGAGCTGCATGTCTTCGCCCTTGTTCCCGACCGGGAAACCTTCCACGTAGCCGGACTGGACCGGCCACGGTTCACCGTTCGGTGCGACCGAGGGAGCAACCTCGGCTTCGCAATCGACGGCGGCGCCGGGCAGCACCACCTGCGACAGGGCCAGCACCTTGATCGGCGGCGCCGCGGCGGCAGAGACCGACGGTTCGGGCGAATAGGGCTTGGCCACGGCCCAGCCATCGTCCGGAGTGACTTTTTCCACCCGCGGCGGGTGGATTTTCGGGGTGGCGGCGGCAGTGGCCGTCAATTCGGCAGGAGGCTTGCCGCCCCAGGCGCCAGCCAGCACGCTGGACATGGCGCGCGGTTCGGTCACCGTCAGCACCCCGCCCAGCCAGCCGGCGGCGGCGGCGCCGCCAACCGTGCCCCAGAAGCGCCAGGACTTCAGCGCCCGGCGCCGGCGCGGCAGGTCGAGCTGGTCGGACCAGCCCGGCTCATGCGCCGGCTCGTGCTTGGTACTCTCCAGCCATTCGATTTCCCATTCTTCCTGGGTGATCCACTCATCGTGCTCCTTGCGGCGTTGCGGATCGGACAACGTGCCATAGGCCGTGTTGACGATCGCCATGATGCGGGCCGCCTTCTCATCCCCGGGATTCTTGTCAGGATGATATTTCTGGCTCAGCGCCTTGTAAGCAGCACGTATGACTTCCTGTGGCGCGCCACGCGCTACCTTGAGGTTGTCATAGTGAGTATGTATCTTTCCCATCTCTCAATCATATTACAAACGGTGGCTGCGGTCGCTACGCAGCAATTGGCCCGGCAATTCAATGCCATGGCCAATCACCAGCACCTTGAACAATTCTCCCATTTCGGCTGGAGAAAGCAATTTCTGCAGTGCGTTGGCGTGCGGCAGGTAATTCAGGGCGTCGGCCGGATCGAAACGCTGCATCAACTCGCCGATCCCGGCGCCGATCAGGAAACCGGCCTGGCTGTTGTAAGCCATGACTTCGGCGCCTGCATCCTGGGCCGCCAGCGCCATCGCCGTAAAGTCGACGTGGGCGGTAATGTCCTGCAACCCGGGCAGGTAGAACGGTTCGGCGTGGGCGTGGTGGCGGTAGTGGCACATCAGGGTGCCGGTGGCGCGGTCGCCCAGGTAGTATTCACGCGCCGGGAAGCCGTAGTCGAACAGGAAGGCAGCGCCCTTGCCTTTCGCCAGCATCGCAGCCAGGGTGGCCATGAAGCCGCAGCCTGCGCCGTGCACTTCGGTCACATAGCCGACCGGCAGCGCTTGCGCGTCAGGAACCTGGCGCTCGATCTGCGACAGCAGCGCGGCCTCGGCCGCCACCGGACGCCAGGCGAAGCGGGCGCCGCCCGTCTCGTCGGCCTCGGCGGCGACGTGCAGCGACTGCCAGCCGCTGTCGGCCAGGGTAACCACGTCGACCGGCATCGCATCCAGCACTTCATTTCCGAATACCGCGCCCTCGAACAATTCCGGCAGGGCGTCGAGCCAGCGCACCTGCGGGAAGCCGCGCAACAGCTCCTGCTGGCGGGCGCGCAGCTCGCCGGACAGTTCGACGATCGAATAGCTTTCGACCACGATGCCGGCTTGCGCCGCCTCGGTCAGGATATCCCTGGCCAGCTTGCCCGTGCCGGCGCCGAATTCAAGGATATGCGGCGCGCTTTGGTCCATAATAGCGGCTGCAACATGCGCCAGCGACTGCCCGAACAGGGCGCTCAGCTCGGGCGCAGTTGTAAAATCGCCATCCTTGCCCAGCTTGGCGGCGCCGCCGCTGTAATAGCCCAGGCCGGGCGCATACAGCGCCAGCTCCATGAAGCGGGAGAACGGGATGGCGCCACCTTGCCGCGCAATGTCGTCGGCAATCAGGCGCTGCAGGGCTTGGGACGCGGCCAGCGCGTCGGGAGAAGGTGCTGGTAAAGACATGCCGGCATTGTAGCGGTTCAGCGCTGCCCGGCGCCATTTTGATCAATTTGACTATGACTACTTCAACTTCGACGCCCGAACAGCCGCGCGTGGCCCTGGTGACCGGCGCCGGCCGCCGCCTGGGGCGCGAAATCGCGCTGGGCCTGGCGCGCGCCGGCTGGGACATCGCCGTCCACTATCGCAACTCCCACGATGAAGCGCGCGAAGTGGCACAAGCCATTGCCGCCCTGGGCCGCCGTGCCATCACGCTGCAGTGCGACCTGTCCGATGAGGAGGCCGTGCGCGGCCTGCTGCCGGCGGCGGTAAAGGCGCTGGAGCGGGTCGACTGCGTGGTGAATAATGCTTCCCTGTTCGATTACGACAGCGACCTGAATTTCAGCCATGCCCGCCTGGACGCGCACATGCACGCCAACGTGGCGGCGCCGATCCAGCTGGCGCGCGCCCTGTACGACGCCACGCCGGAGGGCGGCCAGGCCGTGGTTGTGAACCTGCTGGACCAGAAGCTTTATAATCTCAACCCTGATTTCCTGTCCTACACCCTGTCCAAGGCGGCGCTGCAGGCGGCCAACACCATGCTGGCCCAGTCGCTGGCGCCCAAGGTCCGGGTGGTGGGCGTGGCGCCCGGCATCACCATCGTGTCGGGCGACCAGAGCGAGGAAGGCTTCGCCAAGGCGCACACCCAGACGCCGCTGGGCCGTTCCAGTACTCCCGAGGACATTGCAGCCGCCGTGGTCTATGCCGCAGGCGCGCGTGCGATGACCGGCACTACCCTGCTGGTCGATGGCGGCCAGCATTTGCTGCCATCGCCGCGCGATGTGATGTTCCTTACTAAATAACTTCATTGAAGGTTTAAGCACCATGCTGTCCGCCCTGATTCACCCGCAACTGCAAGACTGCCGCCGGCTGTTCCTGCGCAACTATGAAGTGCTGATCAACATCGGCGTGCACGATTTCGAAAAGAAAGGCGAGCAGCGCGTATTGATCAACGTCGACCTGTACATCCCGCTGGCCGTATCGACGCCGAAGGCCGACGAGCTGCACGAAGTGGTCGACTACGACTTCATGCGCGAGACCATTGCGCGCCGCATGGCCGAGGGCCACGTGCACCTGCAGGAAACCCTGGTGGACGACGTGGTGCAGGCAATGCTGGCCCACCCGAGTGTGCGCGCGGCCCGCGTGTCGACCATGAAGCCTGACGTGTACCCGGATTGCGAAGGCGTGGGCGTGGAAGTATTCAAGATCAAGGACGCAGCATGAACGCAGTAGTGGACACCAAGGCGGAAGACAAGATCGCCTACGAGAACAACAAGCTGCAAAAGCGCCTGTGCCGCCTGGTCGGCCAGGCCATCGGCGACTTCAACATGATTGAAGACGGCGACAAGGTGATGGTGTGCCTGTCCGGCGGCAAGGACTCCTACGCCCTGCTGGACATCCTGATGACGCTGCGCGAACGCGCGCCGATCAACTTCGAGATCGTGGCCGTCAACCTGGACCAGAAGCAGCCGAACTTCCCGGCCGACGTGCTGCCGGCCTACCTGGAAAAACTGGGCGTGCCGTTCCACATCGAGAACCAGGACACCTACTCGATCGTGAAGCGCCTGATCCCGGAAGGCAAAACCACCTGCTCGCTCTGTTCCAGGCTGCGGCGCGGCATCCTGTACCGCGTGGCCGATGAACTGGGCTGCAACAAGATCGCCCTGGGCCATCACCGCGACGACATCCTCGAGACCTTCTTCCTGAACATGTTCTTCGGCGGGAAGATCAAGGGCATGCCGGCCAAGCTGGTATCGGACGACGGCAAGCACATGGTGATCCGTCCGCTGGCCTACGTGAAGGAAGAAGACACCGAGCGTTACGCCGCGGTGAAAAATTTCCCGATCATTCCGTGCGACCTGTGCGGCTCGCAGGAAAACCTGCAGCGCAAGCAGATCAAGGCCATGCTGCGGGAATGGGAGAAAAAGAATCCGGGCCGCGTGGAGAACACCTTCTCCGCCCTGTCCACCGTGGTTCCTTCGCACCTGATGGACCGCGAGCTGTTCGGCTTCAAGGATCTCAAGACCGACGGCATTGCCAACCCGCTGGGCGATATCGCTTTCGACGAGGAGCCATGCTCCACGCCTGCGACTGTGCCGGGCGTGATTCCGCTGCAGGCCGGCTAACGCTGCTGGCGAGAGGCGCGCCGCTTGCGCGCCTTTTCAAGCACATCGCGCAGGTTCATCCGCAGGTAGTCCAGGTTTCCGACATAGCCGGACATCGCTTGCAAGGCTCGCGCCTCGATAAGCTCCGCCGGTATGTCGAGACGTTCAATCAGCGCTTCGATGTCTTCCCGATCGGGACCGTTATAGCGCGCTAATTTGCTGACGACAAGATCGACCGGGCTGAGTACAAAAACGTCGATGTACTGCGTCCCGAATGGGACGCGTACTGCATCTTTCAGGTAATCTTCATGCATTAGCGCGAAAGTGCTGTTAAACGTAGGATCGAGATACAGCATGTTGCCTTCGCGCGTCTCAACCAGAAGGTCGCGCGGCAGCATGATCCGCTTTGAAAATTCGGCGTCAACATCACTCGTCACGCGCCCACCCGTATAAAGGTGGGTTGCCATGCCACCGGCAATGACCATCCTGATTGGCTCGCGCAGGCCGGCACGCTCTTCCAGCTGCTGCAGCAACTCCTTGAGCCCAAGCGACAAATCGGTATCAACAGCAAACTGAACCTGACTCACCATACCTTGACTCCTTCAAGGCGGTTTTCGATCAGGTGACGGAAACGCGGCACGTCGGCAACCAATCCATCACTCACCATCTGAGGAAAGGACCGGGACTTGACCCTGTGCACATCAAAATAGGACCGCGCGGCGCTGTCGAGCATTCTTGCCTGCACTGGATAGCGCGTCTTCAGTAACTGGGCAGTAAAGCGGAACAGGTCAGCCTGGCCGTGTGACGACGGGTTGCGACCTGCCTTGATTGCTTCGACCAGGTCGCCCAGCAGCGAATCTTCGGTCTCGCGTGCCGGGACCGCATTGACATTCAAAGCCGCCAAGACAGCATCGCGGTTCAACACGCCCCAATCGTCGATCCTGAAAGAAGATCCAATTTTGACAATTTGTATGCGCAGCTGTTCGCGCGCCACATCAATTGCGCGCAACACTTCCGCCCGGGTGCATTCGAGCTCAAGGGAAATGTAATGCGCCGTAGCCTTTTCGCCCAGACGCTCAATCGTGAGCAGCACGGTAAAGCAGCGCCTTAGGTCATGTTTGGGAAATTCCTTGTATTTCATATTTGCCCCCTGCAAATTCATTTTAGTCCGTTATTTGATACATCACAATTGCTTTATTTGCATTAAAGAAAGTAGAATCTTTCCTTTTCTTTAACTACGAGGACTTGCTGATGCATCGCTTCCTTGGCCTCTGCGCCGCTTTCCTGACGTTGTGTGCTGCTCCGCTCCTGCATGCCGAGGAGGAGCCTAAGCTCGCCGTGGCGGTGGACGTGCGCCATGTGGCGAAAGACTTGTGGCGCGTGGATTACCGTTTCGCGCAGGCCGTTACGGCGGTAAAGCTCAAATCCATCGGCGAGTTCCGGCAGCAGGAGTGGAAAGTGCTCACGCCCGGCCTGGGCCTGAAGTCCGATGCGGACTTCGACGTCATTGCGTCGAAGGGCAAGCCGTTCAAGGCCGCCAGCGTGGAGATCAGGACTTTCGACGGCTGGTCGCCCAAGGACTATGTCTCGTTCAACCGCTTCGGCGATGGCGGGAGGACGATCTACCTCGGCCACCTGCAAGGCGAAGTCGAGCAGGGCAAAAACACGCTCTCGATGAGCACCGATTTCAAGCTGTCTGGCCTGGCGCAGGAAAACGTGATCGCGCCGCCGCCTAACCGCTTGCACCCGGGCGCCGAACGTGGCTATGCCTACTTTGGCCCGGCGCAGGCTGTTCCTGCCGGCGCAGTGAAAGTCCTGATCGATCAACGAACCCCGCAGTGGCTGCGCGAAACGATCCTCGACGTTGGTGCAAAAACTTCCGCATACTATGAGAAGGCCTACCAGCGGGGCCTGAAGGACGAGCTGCTGATCATGATCTCGGTGGACAATTTTGAATCGTCGGGCTTTTCGATCAAGGGTGGCGCCATCATGGGTGCGGGACAGGTTTCCTACCGGCTGGAGGGCAAGCAGGTACTGCTCGACCATCCGCAGCTGCGCCAGGGTGTGGCCCGCAACGTTGCACACGAGATGGCGCACATCTGGCAACTGGCGGTCGCCCAAGGCGGCATCGGTGACCAGGGCGCGTGGATCCACGAGGGCGGTGCGGAAGCGATGGCCATCGATGCCTTGCTCCAGACGGGCATGTGGAGTGAAGAATCGGCGAAGGCCTATCGCGCGAAGCAAGCCGCCACCTGCGAGAAACTGGGCGGCGCTGTCGAAACCTACGACGGCATTTATGCCTGCGGCCTGGTGCGCTTCGATGCGCTGGGCGTCGGCATCGTCCCGCTTTGGCGCTCCATGATGCTGGCGGCAGAAGTGAAGGGCGATCCCTATTCCCAGCAGATGATCGACACTATCGTTTCGGCGAAGTAGCCGCCGTTTCAGCACGCGAGAAGGAATAAGGCGCGTCGGCGGGTGCGATGCCGCGCTGCTGGTTCGGTTGCGCCGCCATCTCCACGTCGAAGGTGGCGCCGCGCAGCAGCTCGTCGTGCCCCAGCCAGTTGCGCTGGATCGCACGGCCATTCAGTTTGGCGGAGCGGATGTAGCGCTTTTCGGCGCCATTGCCCGGTGCGTTGATGCGAATCTGCTTGCCGTTTTCGAGATGCACGGTGGCGTGCTGGAACAGCGGCGCACCCACCACGTATTGGCCAACTGCCGGCGTCACGGGATAGAAGCCCAGCGCAGAGAACACATACCAGGCCGACGTCTGGCCGTTATCTTCGTCGCCGCAGTAGCCGTCCGGCGTCGGCTTGTACATGCGGTTCAACGTTTCGCGGACCCAGTACTGCGATTTCCACGGCGCGCCCGCATAGTTGTACAGGTAGAGCATGTGCTGGATTGGCTGGTTGCCATGCGCGTACTGGCCCATGTTCGCCACCTGCATTTCGCGGATCTCATGGATCACCGAGCCGTAATAGCTTTCGTCGAACACGGGCGGCATGCTCATCACGGTATCCAGCTTCTTGACGAAAGCGGCGCGCCCGCCCATCAGGTTCACCAGCCCGTCGATGTCGTGGAAGACCGACCAGGTGTAATGCCAGCTATTCCCTTCGGTGAAGGCATCGCCCCATTTGACCGGGTTGAATGGCGACTGGAAGCTGCCATCCTTGTTACGGCCGCGCATCAGGCCCGTCTCCGGATCGAACAGCTTCTTGTAATTCATGGCGCGCTGGGCGTAGATGCCGATTTCCGACTCGGGCTTGCCGAGCGCCTTGCCCAGCTGGTAGATCGCGAAATCGTCGTAGGCATATTCCAGCGTGCGTGCGGCGTTCTCGTTGATCTTGACGTCGTACGGAACGTAGCCAAGCTCGTTGTAGTACTTCACGCCAGCGCGGCCCACGGCGCTAACCGGCCCTTCGTTGTCGGCGCCGTGCTTGAGCGCTTGCCACAGGATTTCGATGTCGGGGCTGCGGCTGCCCTTGATCCAGGCATCCGCCACCACCGAGGCGGAGTTGTTGCCGACCATGATGTCGGCATAGCCCGGGCTTGACCACTCCGGCAGCCAGCCGCCTTCGCGGTAGGCGTTGGCCAGGCCGGCCTGCATTTCGCGGTTGATCGATGGGTAGACCAGGTTCAGGAATGGATACAAGGCGCGGAAGGTATCCCAGAACCCGGTGCCGGCAAACAGGTAGCCGGGCAGCACCTTGCCGTTGTATGGGCTCCAGTGCACCGGCTGACCGGCAGCATCGATTTCATACATCTTGTTCGGGAACTGCACCATGCGGTACAGGCTTGAATAGAAGGTGCGCATCTGGTCGATGCTGCCACCCTCCACTTCCACCTTCGACAGCACGCGGTTCCAGGCTGCCTTGGCGCGGGCGCGCGTGGTGTCGAAATCGTCGTTCGCCAGTTCGCGCTGCAAATTCAACTCGGCCTGCTCGGGGCTGATGAAGGAAGACGCGACCTTCATGTGCACCTGCTCGCCGCGTTTGGTCCTGAAACCCACAATGGCGCCGCTATGCTGGCTTTCCATTTCGAGCGCGCCTTCCACCAGCTCCTTGCCGCGCCACACGTCGGTGGAGGCAAAGGGCTTGTCGAACACCATCACGAAATAGAGGCGGAAATTGGAAGGCAGCGGGCCGCGCGCATAACGCGTGCTGTAGCCGATCACCTTGCGCTGATCGGGAAGGATCTTGACGTAGGACCCTTTGTCGAAAGCGTCCACCACCACATAGCTTTTGTCCGATTCAGGGAAAGTGAAGCGGAACTGGGCGGCCCGCTCGGTAGGAGTCAGTTCCGCGGTGACATTGGCGTCCGCCAGGTAGACGCTGTAGTAGTAAGGCTTGGACGTTTCTGCCTTGTGCGAAAACGCGCTGGCGCGCTCGTCTTCCATGAAGCGCTTGGCCCCGACCACCGGCATGACGGAGAACTGGCCGTAGTCGTTCATCCAAGGCGATGGCTGGTGTGTCTGTTTCAGGCCCCGCAGCTTGTCGGCATCATATTGGTAGGTCCAGCCGTTGCCCATCTTGCCGGTTTGCGGAGTCCACAGGTTCATGCCCCACGGGACGGCGATGGCGGGATAGGTATTCCCGTTCGACATTTCCGGCTTGCTGGAAGTGCCCATCAACGGATTGACCCACTCGACCGGGTCGCTGATCTTACCGACGAATTGTGCTGCTGCAGGAGCCGTCGCGCATGCGAGGACCAGGGTCAATGCGAATGTCTTCATTGCAGGTATCCAGTCTGGCTGTATGGGCGGGCGCTGCGTTCGCGGCCCCAGTCTTTGTTCGGCGCCCCCTGCATGCGGAATACGAGCTCTCCGCCGGCAGTGATGTCCTCATGGCGCAAGAAGGTGCGCGACAGCGCCCTGCCGTTCAGGGTCACGCTGCCGACGTAGGCGTTGGCAGCGCTCAGGCCTTCGGCACGGATCGTGAAGCGCTTCCCGTTCGGCAGGTTCAGTACTGCTTTGTCCACGAACGGACGGCCGATCACGTATTCATTGCTGCCCGGCGCCACCGGGTAGAAGCCCAGCGCAGTGAACGTCAGCCAGGCCGACATCTGCCCCAGGTCGTCATTGCCGGCCAGGCCGTCCGGCTTGTTGTGGTACTGGCTGGCGACGATCTGCGTCAACCGCGCCTGGGTCTTCCAGGGAGCGCCCGCGAAGTTGTACAGGTAGGCCACGTGGTGCGACGGCTCGTTGCCGTGCGCGTAATGCCCGATCAGGCCGGAAATGTCTTCCATGTGGGCGTAGACGTTGTCGTCGACCTTGGCGTCGAACACCTGGTCAATCTTCGACTGCAGCCCGGCGTCGCCGCCCAGCATGCCGACCAGGCCCGCGTTATCGTGCGGCATATACCAGGAGTATTGCCAGGCGCTGCCCTCGGTGTAATCGCTGCCGAAATTCGATTGCACCGGATTGAATGGTTCCCGGAATTCGCCGGTCGACTTGCGGGCGCGGACAAAGCCAGTTTTGGTGTCGAACACATTGCGGTAGTTCTGCGCACGCTGGTAGAAACGCGCGGCCACGTCCTTCTTGCCCATCTTCTCGGCCATGCGCGCGATGGTCCAGTCGTCGAAAGCGTATTCGACCGTTTTGGAGGCAGCTTCCGGTTCCAGGTCGATCGGCACGTAACCCAGCTTCTTGTAGTGCTCAAGGCCGCCGTAGGGGCCATAGTCGGCACTGGCGACCATGGCGGCCAGCGCTTCTTCGGCATTAATGCCCTTGATGCCCTTCATGTAGGCATCGGCAATTACCGGCACTGCGTGGTAGCCGATCATGCACCAGGTCTCCAGACCATGGAAAGCCCATACCGGCAGGATGCCGTGCGGGCTATGCTGGCGCGATGCCACCAGCGAGTTCACGAAGTCGGCATTGCGCTGTTCCGGCTGCACCAGCGTGAGCAAGGGGTGCAGGGCACGGTAGGTGTCCCACAGCGAGAACGTCGAGTGGTAGCGGAAGCCTTTGGCCTGGTGCACCTGGTTGTCCGGGCCGCGATACTTGCCGTCGCGGTCCATGAACAAGCCTGGCGCCAGCATGGCGTGATACAGGCTCGTATAGACCATGCTGCGCATCTCGGCCGGCGCTTCGATGGCGACGGCGGACAGCGCCTCATTCCAGGCGGTGCTTGCACGCTGGCGCTCCGCCTCGAAGTCCCAGCCCGGCATTTCCTCCAGGTTGGCCAGCGCTCCATCTTCGCTGACGCCGGACAGCGCGACCTTCACCAGCAGCGTGCCGTCATCCGGCGCGCCGAAATCGAGGGCGGCCACCAGCGCCTTGCCTTCCACCTGCACCTTGTCGGCCGGCGCCTTGCCAGGGCCTGCAAAGCCCTTGTATTCAACGCCCTCCTCGCGGTTGAGCAGGGTATGGCCGGCGATGGGGCGCGATAGCTTCATGGCGAAGTAAACCTGGCGGCCGGGCGCCCAGCCGCGCGTAATGCGCATGCCGGTAATGGTGGTGCTGTCGCGCAGGCGCAGCGATGACCACAGGTTCTTGCCGGCGTAGTCGTAAATGCTCTGGCGCAGGTCGAGGATCAGCTTCGCCTGCGCGCCCTTGGCGTAGCGGTAGCGGTGCAGGCCGACCCGCTCGCTGGCGGTCAGTTCGACGTTGACGTCGTGATCCTGCAGGCGCACCGCATAGTAGCCTGGTTCCGCGCGCTCGTCTTCGTGGCGGAAGCGGGAACGGTAGCCGCTGAACGGGCGCTCCGGATAACCCGGTTCGAGCTTGGTGTCGCCGCTGTAGGGCATCAGCAGGATGTCGCCCAGGTCCGAGTGCCCGCTGCCCGAGAAATGGGTGTGGGAGAAGCCGAGGATGGAATTGTCCTCGTAGCGGTAGCCGGCCGCCCATGGATAGCTTTGGCGGAAATGCCGCACCTGGGTATCCGGACTCAGTTGCACCATGCCGAAGGGTCGGCTGGCGCCGGGGAAGGTGTGGCCGTCGCCGCCTGTGCCGATAAACACGTTGACGGCGGCAGCCGGACTGCCCGCCGGCGCCGCTTGGGCAGCAGCGGCCAGCAGTGTTGCAGTAAACAGCGCCACGAAAGGTCGGATACCCATGGTGTCTCCTTTTATGATGCTGCTTTTATACCTTTACCCGATCTTTCCTCGCAATCGAAAGTGACAGAAACGGCGAAGTTTCAGGAAGTTTAGTAAACAAGGCCCGTGCGGTACACCGGATACAGATTGTGGCGCTCATCCCAGGTGGCGTGGCGGCGGGCGAAGAAGTCCAGGCGGGCACGCGGGTTCTTGGCGAAGGCCGGGTCGCTTTCCAGTTTTGACTTGAAAGCGGCTGCCAGCACCGGATCGGCCGCCAGCATCTCGCGCGCCGCTTCTTCCGCCACGTACTCCTCCATGTACTCCTTGCGCTCCAGGTAATTGTTGAAGAAGCCCCAGGCCGCCAGCGAGTCGGCGCCGGCCGGCTCCAGCATGGTCATTACCAGGCGAGATTTCGGCTGGGCGATCGGCACGAACAGGGCGCCCTTGCCCACTTCTCGCTGCTCGGTTTTCCAGGCGCCCTTCCAGCTTGCGAGCTGGTGGCCTTCGAAGGAGCTGGCTGTCAGCTTGGCTTCGTCGGCGCGGAAAGCTTCAACCGGCACATTGCCCGGCGCCTGCTGCAGGCGCTTGTAGCTGATGCCATGCACTTTCAGCTTGGCTTCGACCAGCGCAGCCTGCGCGGCAGGCACCAGGTAGCCGCCAGCCGGAGCCTTGGCCACCACGTCCGGCACCACTTCGTCGCGCAGCGGCACGGTCCATTTTTGCGGCCTGGATTCATCATATTTCGTCCAGATGCCACCCGAGACGTCGGACGGCGTGCGGGTGTACTCGTAGCCGGGGAAGTCGATCATCTCGGTACGTTCGGTGGTCTTGTAGCTGAGCGGCATGTCGGCCAGCCTGGCGGCGCGCACATCGGCTTCCGCAGCGGCTTTGGCCCAGGCCGCGCCATGCTGGGCGAACTGCTCCATCAGGGCGACGATCGTGTTGCGGGTGACCTTCACGCGGTGCGGGTAGTCGCGCCACGAATGCGTTTCCACCAGCATGGCAAAACGGTTACGCAGCGGGAAGTAGCCGGTCGAGAAGCGCGGCGTGGACATGCTGTCGACAAAGCCCGAATCCGGCTGGTCGGTCTTGTCGAAGGAGATGTAGAAATGGCGCGGATCGGAACCTTGCTTGCGCAGGTCGGTCATGACGTTGTCGCGCAGCTCCTTGCCCAGCGGGAGCAGCGCCGCATCGCCGCCGTGCACCGGCTCGACCTGGATCGATACGTCCGGCTGGAACTTGGCGCCATCGGTCACGTGCAGGTCGACGTAGGCCAGCGGGTCCCATTCGTTGACCAGCTTGAGCATGGCCTGCATTTCAGGCGCGTCGGCCTTCACGTAATCGCGATTGAGGTTGTAGTTCTGGGCGGTGACGCGCCAGCCCATTTCCACCGGGCCGCGCTGGTTGGGACGGTTGTTCTTGCCGAAGCGCTCGTGGCCATCGACGTTGAAGACGGGGATGAACAGGACCACCTGCTTGTCCAGCGCACCGGCGGCAGCCTTGCCGTCCAGCGCTTCGCGCAGGGCCCAGAAACCGGCATCCTTGCCGTCGATCTCGCCGGCGTGAATGCCGCCCTGCACCAGCAGTACCGGCAGCTTGCTCTGCCTTGCCGCAGCGGCGGTCAGGGCGCCGCTGCGCGACACGGCCAGCGCCAGCATCGGACGGCCTTCCGGCGTCTCGCCGAATGAAAAGCAGCGCACCTCTTTCGGATAGGCCTTCTGGTAGCCGGCGCACAGGCGCTGCACTTCGTCATAGCGACCGGTGGCCTGGTAGCCGGAGCGTTCGGCGACGGTGCTGAGGTCGGGCGCGGCATGCGCCAGCGGGAATGCGGCAAACAGGGAAAGCAGTACGGCTGGACGAATCATCAAAATGCTCCGGCGGTTGTTGGAAAACGCCGGAGCATTATAGTGCGCTTCAGGAACGCAGGTATGGGCGCTCGGGCGCGAACAGCACCAGGCGCGCGGTCTTGCGCCAGCGGGCCGGTGCGCCGTCGCCCGCCGCCACAACGCCAGCAGCAAAGGCCAGCGCCCGGGCTTCCATCCGCATGGTTCCCAACTCCAGTTCGGCCTCCTGGTACTTGCCAGCCTTGGCTGCCTCGATGAAGCGGCGCAGGCGCGGCGCATACTCACGCATCGAACTCGCCTGGGCCCAGTACGCCTCCGTATCGCGGCCATGCCGCAGCGCTAACGCAGCCCCGACCAGCAAGGTCACCTGGTCGATACCGCTGGTCATCGGCTCCTCCAGCGCGGCCTGCACCTGGGCCGCGCTGGCGCCGTCCGAAGCACCGACCAGCCGGCGCATGCGCGCTGCTTGTGCCGGATCGCCCTTTGACGCCTCCAGCGCCTTGCCAAGGTCACCGCGCGCGAGGGCGCCATATGGTTCGTCCCGGGAACGTTCGGCCTGCGCCATGGCGGCGGCGCGCGAGCCCTCTCGCAAGGGGCGCTGCTTGGCCTCGCCGTCCAGCAGCCGCTGCAACCGCTCCAATTGCAGCTCCAGCTCGGCGTTCTCGTATGGCAGCTTCCCCTGCACCTGACGCAGCGGCTCCAGCGCTTCGTTCCACACCCCGCGATCGAGCAAGCTGCGCGCATGCAGGTAAGTCAGCCAGGCGTTGCCGGGGAAGCGTGCGCGTGCTGCCGCGATCTCCTCCGGGCTGGCAGAATGGCCGCAACGTAAGGCCAGGTAGAACCGGTCGCTGTCGTCCGGGCGCGCCTTCGAGCGCTCGCGCGCGGCGGCGCAGATCTCAGGTGATTCGTTGGCAACGTCCTGTTCCGCACGGCGAAGCTGGACGTTTTCCGGATCTTCCTTCAGGCGCTGTACCAGCACGTCGCCCGCACCGCCTTCATGCGCCATGGTCAACCACGTGTAGGTTGATGGCGCCTTGATGTTATCCCAGCGTGCATGGGCCAGGACCATTGCCTTGCGCTGCGCGTCATCCTTCACCAGCCCCGATTGCGACTCCGGCTCCATGCCCGATGCTGCGAACAATACCGTGCGCCATTTCTTGCCCTTGCTGCTGACCGATTTTGGCGGTTCTTCGAACAGCACGTCGGCATCGGTATCGAACCAGCGCGGCGCGCCAAGTACCGTGTTCCGGTCTTCGCCCGATCCGCCATAATGAACGATAGCTGTCGCCATCACGGCGCCGCCGGCAATGTTGTACACCGATTGCTGCGCACCGTCGGCCGGCTGGAACGCTTCCAGCAGGCGGCCGTCGAGCATATGGGCTTCGACCGAGTGCTGCACGTCCGGGCTCGCATCGATCTTGACGTGCTGGCCAGGATCGACCAGCCTGGAGTTGCCGTCGATCGTCACACGCACAGACGTGGCCAGGCCGTTGTAGACCAGGACCGTCGAGGTGCCGAGCGCCATGCCCATGCCCAGAACGCTGACCACGATGCCGCCCGCGACTGCCAGCCGCGCGCCGCCGGCAAACCAGCCGTCCGCACGCTGAAAACGCGACCACCAGTCCAGCGAGGTCTGGAGCTTGCGCTCGCGGCCTGCCAGCAGCACACTGTACTCCTTCGGCACGGCGCATGGCGCCGGGGCAGGCGCCACCGGCGTGCCGCTGCGCGCATGGCTGGCAATCAGCGTTTCGCTGACCAGCATTTGCTCCAGCACTGCAGCGCGCAACGCGCCCAGCCAGTTGCTGGTATGCGAAGTCCAGTTGGCGGTGGCCTGCAGCCAGTCATTGATGTTGTCGCGCGAAACCGGCGGCAGCGTGAATTTCTGCAGCGTGACTTGCCAGCTCTCCTTGATTTCCAGGCGCTCCATCAACTGGGGATCGAGCTGCACCGAGCCATTGCCGCGATATGTTTCATCCAGCAGTACGTACAAGCTGCTGCAATCGGCAATCAGGCGGCGGATATTGCTTTCACTCTGGCGCGCCACGGCTGTCACCACGGCGCGGGTGTTCAGCACCAGGCCCCAGGCATCGCGCAGGTTGGCGGCAGCATGTTCGGCGTAATGCAGCACGTCGAGCAAGCTGTCCAGGTAGGCCGGCCAGCCTTCGCCCAATTTGACGGCCGCCGCATAATGCCACGCGCGCACAGTCGCATCGTGGCGGCGCAGCTTCTCCTCCAGTTGGGCGATGCGTTCATCGGTGCGCGCCAACGCCGCAGGCAACTGGTTCACGCGGTATTCTTCGCCGCCCAGTTGCACGCGGTTGCCCTGGACCTTGGCATGGCCTTTGATCACGGCCGACAACTGCGCACGCTCTTCCTGCAGCTGGCGCAACTGGCGCACGTCGTCCTTGAGCGAGACCGGGTACAGTGCGCTGGCTTCGGCAGCAGGTTGCGCATCGCGGGCAGCGCGCAGTTCCTCGGCCTGTGCGGCATGGCGCGTCAGCGAGCGGCCGAAATATACGCCGCAGTAGCGGCTCTGGAAATGCTCGCGGCGATATTCCTTTGCCAGGCGTTTCAGGCTCTCTTCCAGTTCGACCGGCGTTGCCTCCCCTTCCTGCCCTTCGAGCAAATGGGCCGTCATGCGCTTGCGCAGGCCGGCTGGATCGTCGAACAGCGACCATGCGTTGGACTGGTCAATGGCCGCCGCCACGTAGCGCCGTTTTGCATTCTCTTCGCGCTCGTGGTTCAGCGGGTGGGTTTGCCACATGCGCGGCGGTTGCGCCAGTTCGGCCTTGAACACGCGGTGCTGCTCCGGCTGGTGCGCCGGCAGCGGCGGCACCTTGCCGTAGAACGGGTCGTCCAGGATGCCGGACATGCGGGCCGTCACGTGGTTTTGCACGGCATACGCGTCAACGGTGGCGCGGCCGGACCCGTATTCGCCGAACACGAAACCGACAGTGCGCTCCCAGGCATCGTCCGCCGCGCCCAGGCGATGCAGCGCGTGGATCAGCGCATCGCTGCCGGTCAGGGACACGGCCACCAGGTCGGCCTGCATCTCCATTTCGCGCGACAGGGCCCTTTGCATCAATACCACCAGCCGGAAGGCTTGCTCCACCAGCGAGCGCAGCGACCAGACAATAATCTGCAACACCCAGGCCACCAGGCGCAGGCGAATATCCAGCCGCCCTATGCCTTCGATAAAGTCGTCCAGCTTGTCGCGGCGCGCCACCATCTCTTGCACGACTTGCTGGGCCACGTAGGCCCAGCGGCCCACGGCCATCGAGCGTTGCGCGAAGTGGCCGAATTCGTGGGCCAGCACGGCGCGCAGCTCGCCCAGCGGCATGGCGTTCACCAGCGGCAAACCGATTTCCAGGTTCTTCTTCGACGGGAAAATCAGGTTGAGCAGCGACAGGTCATAGAACACTGCGGCGTTGACGCGGTTGGACAGGAAGACACGATGCGGACGCGGTGCGCCGGCCGAATCGGCCAGCTCCATCAGGTAATTGAACAGGCGAGGCTGCTCTTCGCGCTTGACCTCCACCATGCCGGGCGACATTGCGTGGCGCACCGCAAAGATTGCCTTCAGCATGACGATTGCCAGCAATATAGCCACGATGGCGGCGCACCAGTTGGCGAAACCATTGCCGCCATGCTGGCTGGAATGGATCAGGCGCCAGGCGCTGAACAGGAACCAGCCTGCCAGGCCAAAATACAGCAGTACAAAAACCAGCAAGCCGGCAACGGCCAGGCGCGCGCTGCGCTGGTATGCGGCGGTGGGACGGGTCAGCTCGGCCAGCACGGCCGCCTGCGATGGGTTGGCGGTGTCGATGATGCACTCCATAGAATTATTGCATCCAACGATTCTATGGAGTAACTATTTGATTGTAAATATTCCAATCAATATTTACAACAGATTAAGAGCCGAAATGATAGTTCAGCTCGAGCCAGAGCTGGCGGCCCGCCGGGCTGTAATTGCCGACCGGGTAGTAAGGCCAGCCGCCGCTGTCGTCATGCTTGATGCGGTTGAACAGGTTGTTCACGGCCAGCGACACCGTGGTGCGCTGGTTGACCTTGAACACCGAACTGGCGTTGACCAGGGTGGTCGGCGTCAGCCAGGCGTCGCCGGCGGCGTTTGGCACCTTGCCGTAGCGCTGCAGGAACAGGGTGTTCGACCAGTCGCCGGCATTCCAGGCCATGCTGGCATTCAGCTTGTCGCGCCAGTCGTAGTTGCCCAGGTCGTCCTTGTCGTTGTTCAGCGGGTCGCCGGCGAACTGGCGCGACTCCTGCTTCAGGGTCTTCGAATAATTCACCCTGGTGATGAAATTGCCGTAGGCCGCGGTGCGCAGGACGTAGCGGGCCGACAGGTCGATGCCGCTGACTTTGGTCGATGCCGCGTTGATCGGGTTGACCAGGATTTGCCTGATCTCGCCCGGCTTGTTCAGCGCATTGTCGGCATAGCGCACGATGCGGCGGATCGCGTCGGCGCAGGTGGGCGAAGCCAGGTCGCCCTTGATGCGGCAATCGGCTTCGTCGCGCAGCAGCTTGTCGGCGCTCAGGTTGGTCACCAGGTCGTCGATGCGGATCTTCCAGTAGTCCAGCGTGACGTCGAAGTCGGCGCTTGGCGACCACACTGCGCCCAGGCCGGCGGAACGCCCTTTTTCGGAGCGCAGGTCCTTGCTGCCGGTCTGCACATAATCGGCTCCCGGCGAGTAGTTCGCAAAGTCGCAGTCCGCCACTGGCTGGCCAGCCTTGGCGCAGCGGTAGTAGTCGGTGGTAGACGAGTAATAGCCTGTGCCGCGCGCTTTGTAGATGTAGTTCATGTCCGGCGCACGGAAACTGGTGGCGACATTCCCGCGCAGCAGGAACTGTGAAGCCGGACGCCATTCCAGGCCGCCGTTGTAAGTGAACTTGCCATCGCCGCGACCGGCGAAGGAGTAATGGTCGTAGCGGCCGGCCAGGGTGCCGTCCAGCGTCTTCACGAGCGGGATGCTGGCCTCGGCGCCGACAGCGTAGCGCTTGCGGGTGCCGGCAGTCACGTCAGACGACGCCAGGGTATTGAAGTAGCCCTGGTTGATGCGCGGGTCAGGCACGTTGGAAAAACCCTGCTTGCCCAGCTCCGCCACAGTGGCCACCTTGACCGGGCCAGTCGGCAGCGTGAAGGCTTCGCCGTTGGCGGTCAGGCTCAGGGTATTGGTCCAGGACTTGTCGTCGCTGACCGATTCGCCGGTGATGGAGTTGAATTCGCCCGGCGTCAGGCGTGTCGCCAGGCGCGCCGGATCCGGGGCAAAGATGGCGACGCCGCTGGCATTCACGCCCAGTTGCGGGCCGAGGAAGAAGTTGTCGATATTGGCCAGCGCGCGCTGGGTATGGTTCTGGCTCTTGTACTGCGAGGCGGTGTAGCCGGCTTCGTAGTTCCACGAGGTGTTCGGGACCTGGCCGCGCAGGCCAAGCGACAGCGATGCAGCCTGGTCGTCCCAGCGGCGGTTGTAGCGCCCCACCCCGCCCATTTCTTCGGGCGAGATGTAGCGGCTCCACGCTTCATAGCGGCTGGTGTTCTGGTTCCAGAAATAGCTGTCGGTAGCCGAGCGCGACGTCCACGAAGGGCCGCGCGTATTGTTGCTGCTGCGGTTGTTGCCGTACAGCGCTTCCGCAAAGAGGGTGGTGGTGTCGGATAGCTCGTAATTGGCACTGCCGAACAGGTTCTGGCTGCTGTTCTTCGTTTGCGTGGTCCAGTAAGTCGGGCCGACTTTCGGACTGGCGCAATAGCTGCCCGCCTTGGCCGTGTATTTGACGGTGCTGCCGCCGAACAGGTCGGCGATATCGGCGCAGGTATTGCCCGGGTCGACGTACTTGCCGGTACTGACATTCTTGCGCGCCAGGACGGAAGTCGGCGCCACGCCGGTCTTGCTGGCCATGAAGTCGCGGTCTGCACTCCACAGCGGATCACGCTCCAGCAACTCCACGCTGAACAGGGTGTTCAATTTGTCGAAGCTCTGGCCGCCGGTGAACTGCAGGCGCTTGTCGCCCCCGCCGCCGCGCGTGGTGGTGCCGGCCTTGAGGTTGATGTCGTAACCGTTGGCCTGCTTCTTCAGGATGATGTTGACCACGCCGGCAATCGCATCCGAGCCGTAGACGGCCGATGCGCCGCCGCTCAGGATCTCGATGCGCTCCACCACGCTCGACGGAATGTTGGCCAGGTTGGTGAAGTTGACCGTGCCTTCGTACGCAATCGGGAAGTCGGCCATGCGGCGGCCGTTCAAGAGCACCAGCGTATGGTTCGGGCCCAGGCCGCGCAAGCTGATGGCGTTGGCCGACGGCGTGAAAGTATTGCCGTAATCCGCGCCTTGCACGAAGCCACTGTTCTGCGACTGGTTGGTCAGCGCGTCAAAGACGTTCTTGTAGCCTTGTTTGGTGATGTCGTCGCCGGTGATGACGGTAACTGCCGATGGGCCTTCCAGGCTGGCACGCGGGATGCGCGAGCCGGTGATCACGACGGCTGCCGGCGTTGCTGCTTCCTGTGCCTGGGCAAAGCCAGCCAGCAAAACGAAAGCGCCCGCCGCCAGCGGTTTCAATTTGAATTTTGTCTGCATTGAAGTGGTCCTCTTATGGAGAGGCGCCACCTTATCAAGGCCGGTTTTATTACTGAACGAATGATTTTGCAGATGCTTATGAAAAAAGCCGGGGACTAGCCCCGGCTTTCCTGGCGCGCCTGGAATCAGGCTGCGTGCGTTACGGCTGCAGGCTTGCTGAATTCAGCCAGCAGCGACGCTTCCTTCTGCTTGGCCGCTTTCAGGTGGCGCTCCTTGACGTGGCCGTAGCCGCGGATGTCTTCAGGGATGCGCGCGATGGCGACCGCGGTTGCCAGGTTGTCGGCGGTCAGCTTGCCCAGCAGGCCTTCCACCGTCTTGCGGTATTCGCCGATCAGGGCGCGCTCCATCTTGCGCTCCGCGGTGTAGCCGAACACGTCCAGGGCGGTGCCGCGCAGCCCCTTGAACTTGGCCAGCACGCCGAAGGCTTTCAGCATCCATGGACCGAACTCCTGCTTGACCAGGTGGCCTTCCTTGTCCTTCTTCGCCAGCAGCGGAGGGGCCAGGTGGAATTTCACCTTGTAGTCGCCTTCGAACATATTGGCGATCTTTTCGCGGAAGGCAGGGTCGCTGTGCAGGCGCGCCACTTCGTATTCGTCCTTGTACGCCATCAGCTTGTAGAAGTAGCGGGCCACGGCTTCGGTCAGCTTCTTCGAGCCCAGGGCGCCTTCCGCTGCCTGTACCTGCGCCACGAAGTCGCTGTACTGCTTGGCGTACGCGGCGTCCTGGTAGGCGGTCAGCAGTTCCACGCGCTTGGCGATGATCTCTTCCAGCGTCTGGGTGCGCTTGAATTCGATCACGGTTGCCGGGGTGGCCAGCTTGGTCACGGCGGCAGTGTCGTGCGCGCAGTAGCGGCCCCAGTTGAAGGCTGCCTTGTTGAACGGCACGGATACGCCATTCAATTCGATCGCCTTCATCAGCGCGGCTTCCGACAGCGGCACATGGCCTTTCTGGAAGGAGTAGCCCAGCATGAACATATTGGTGGCGATCGAGTCGCCCATCAGCGCGGTTGCGATCTTGCCGGCGTCGACGAAATCCACGTTGGCGTCGCCGCAGGCGCGCTTGATCTCTGCTTGCGAAGAAGTGCCCGGGAACTGCCAGTCGGGGTTCTTCACGAAGGCTGCAGTGGTGGCGCCGGTCGAATTGATGGCGGCGTAAGTGCGGCCTTCGCCCATGCGCGACAGCGCGTCTTTCGAAGCGGTCACGATCTGGTCGCAGCCGATCACCAGGTCGGCACTGCCGGTGCCCACGCGGGTCGAGTGCAGGTCGGCCTGCTTGTCGGCCAGGCGCACGTGCGACATTACCGGGCCGCCCTTCTGGGCCAGGCCGGACATGTCCAACACGATGGCGCCCTTGCCTTCAACGTGTGCCGCCACGGCCAGGATCTGGCCCACGGTCACCACGCCGGTGCCGCCGATACCGGTGATCAGGATGCCGTACGGGTTGGCGGTCGAAGGCAGTACAGGCGATGGCAGGGCCGGCACTTCGCCGCCGCCTGCTGCCGCAGCTTTCTTCGGCTTTTTCAGGCCGCCGCCTTCCACCGTCACGAAGGACGGGCAGAAGCCGTTCACGCAGGAGAAGTCCTTGTTGCAGCTGGACTGGTTGATCTGGCGCTTGCGGCCCAGTTCAGTTTCCAGCGGCTCCACGGACAGGCAGTTGGACTGCACGGAACAGTCGCCGCAGCCTTCGCAGACGGCTTCGTTGATCACGGCGCGCTTGGCCGGGTCAGGGTATTCGCCTTTCTTGCGGCGGCGGCGCTTCTCGGAAGCGCAGGTCTGGTCGTAGATCATGGCCGACACGCCCGGCTTGTCGCGCAGTTCCTTCTGCACGTCCATCAGCTCGGAGCGGTGGCGCACGGTGACGCCCGGCGCCCAGTTGTAATCGTCCGGATACTTCTCAGGATCGTCGGTGACCACGATGATCGGGGTCACGCCTTCCGCTGCGATCTGGCGCGAAATCATGCCGGGGTCCAGCGGGCCGTCGACGTTCTGGCCGCCAGTCATCGCCACGGCGTCGTTATAGAGGATCTTGTAGGTGATGTTCACCTTCGCCGCCACGGCGGCGCGGATCGCGAGGATGCCGGAGTGGAAGTAGGTGCCGTCGCCCAGGTTGGTGAAGACGTGTTTCTCGTTGGTGAACGGCGCCTGGCCGACCCAGGTCACGCCTTCCGCGCCCATGTGGGTGAAGGTGGACGTTTCGCGGTCCATCCACAGCACCATGTAATGGCAGCCGATACCCGCCATGGCGCGCGAACCTTCCGGCACCTTGGTCGAGGAGTTGTGCGGGCAGCCGGAGCAGAAATAAGGAATGCGGTCGGTTTCCGGATTGGCCTTGGCCGGCAGGTTCTTCAGCGCGGCTTCCTTGGCTTCCAGGAAGGCGATGCGCTCTTTCACGCGGGCCGCTACCGGGTGGTCCTTGCAATAGTGCTCGATGCGGGAAGCGATGGCGCGTGCGATCTGGGCCGGGTTCAGCTCATAGGTAGCAGGCAGCAGCCAGTCGCCGTGGCCGGTCTTGCCCTTGTTGCTCCACTCGCCGGTGTCATCGAACTTGCCGACCACGCGTGGACGCTCGCCGTCCGGCAGGTTGTACAGCTCTTCCTTCAGCGCGTATTCCAGGATCTGGCGCTTTTCTTCCACCACCAGGATTTCGTCCAGGCCCTTGGCGAATTCGTGCACGCCGTCCGCTTCCAGCGGCCAGGTCATGCCGATCTTGTACAGGCGGATGCCGATATCGGCAGCGGCTTGTTCGTCGATGCCCAGGTCGGCCAGCGCCTGGCGGGTGTCCAGGTAGGACTTGCCGGCGGTGATGATGCCGATCTTCGGCTTCGGCGCATCCCAGATGATCTTGTTCAGCTTATTGGCGCGGCAGTAGGCCAGCGCGGCGTACCACTTGTAGCTGTTCATGCGGACTTCCATGTCCAGCACCGTGTCCGGCCAGCGGATGTTCAGGCCGCCCGCTGGCAGCTCGAAGTCTTCCGGCATCTTGATCTGCACGCGGTCCGGGTCGAAGTCGACCACTGCGCCCGACTCGATGATGTCGGTCACGCACTTCATCGACACCCACAGGCCGGTGTAGCGGCTCATTGCCCAGGCGTGCAGGCCGTAGTCGATGTATTCCTGCACCGAGGCCGGGTACAGCACTGGAATGCCGCAGGCGTTCAGGATGTGGTCCGACTGGTGGGCGGTGGAAGACGATTTTGCGGCGTGGTCGTCGCCGGCCAGCACCAGCACGCCGCCGTGCTTGGAGCTCCCCGCATTATTCGCGTGCTTGAATACGTCGCCGCAGCGGTCGACGCCCGGGCCTTTGCCGTACCACATGGAGAACACGCCGTCGTACTTGGCGTCTTCGAACAGGTTGGTCTGCTGGGTGCCCCAGACGGCTGTCGCCGCCAGGTCTTCGTTCATGCCCGGGTGGAATTTGACGTGGTGCGCGTCCAGGTGCTTCTTGGCCTTCATCGCGGTCTGGTCGACCGAGGTGACTGGCGAACCGCGATAGCCGGTAATGTAGCCGGCGGTATTCAGGCCCGCTTTCAGGTCGCGTTCACGTTGCAGCATCGGCAGGCGGATCAGGGCTTGCGTGCCGGTCATGAAGGCGCGGCCGCGCTCCAGGGTCCACTTGTCGTCGAGGGTGATGTCGTGCGCGGGCGATAGCTCGCCGCTCTTGACGGGTGCGTTCATCAGGTGTGTCTCCAAAAACTTCTTCAAGTTGTTTAGCGGCGCCCCGTCTTAGGTGCGGGGCTGCCGGAATTCTTAAACCGGTAGTGCGGTGTCAGACCCGCAGGGTCTGACACCTGATACGCGGCGGCCGCGGGCCGGGTGTCTGACCCTACGGGTCAGACACCGGGGTACCGGTTTTAAGCGGCCGACTTCGAAGGATCGTCCAGCACGCCGCGGCGGATCTGGTCCAGCTCAATCGACTCGAACAGCGCGCGGAAGTTACCCTCGCCAAAGCCCTGGTCGCCCTTGCGCTGGATGATCTCGAAGAAGATCGGTCCAATCACGTTCTGGGTGAAGATCTGCAACAGCAGTTCGCGTTCGGTTTCGTTCGAATGTCCGTCGATCAGGATGCGCAGGCGGCGCAGTTCCTCAACGTTCTCGCCATGGCCAGGCAGACGGCGGTTGACCAGCTCGTAATAGGTCTCGATCGTGTCCTGGAACACGATGCCCTGGTCGCGCAGGCCCTGCACCGAGTCGTAAATGCCGTCGGTACCCAGCGCAATGTGCTGGATGCCTTCGCCGTGATACTCGTTCAGGTACTCGGCGATCTGCGACTTGTCGTCCGACGATTCATTGATCGGGATGCGGATCTTGCCGCAAGGCGAAGTCATGGCCTTCGACTTCAGGCCGGTCAGCTTGCCTTCGATGTCGAAGTAGCGCACTTCGCGGAAGTTGAACAGGCGCTCGTAGAAGTCCGCCCATTCCTTCATGCGGCCACGATGCACGTTGTGAGTCAGGTGGTCGATATAGGTCAGGCCATTGCCGACCGGGTTGGCTTCGGCGCCTGGGATGGCCACGAAGTCCGCGTCATAAATCGAGATGTCGCCGATGGCGCCGGTCGGCTTGCCGTCAGCCGAATTCTTGCCGCGCCAGCGGTCAACCAGGTACAGCAGGGAGTCGCCTACGCCCTTGATGGCAGGGATGTTCAGCTCCATCGGGCCGGTTTTGTTGTCAAAACCCCACGCGCCAAGTTCCAGCGCGCGCTTGTACGCGAAGGCCGCGTCGTCCACGCGGATCGCGATCGCGCACACGGACGGGCCGTGCTGGCGGGCGAAGCGCTGGGCGAAGGAATCCTGCTCGGCGTTGATGATGAAATTGATGTCGCCCTGGCGGTACAGGGTCACGTCCTTGTGGCGGTGACGGGCGATAGCGGTGAAGCCCATGTTTTCGAACAGCTTGCCCAGGGCTTTTGGATCGGGTGCCGCGAACTCGACGAACTCGAAGCCGTCGGTGCGCATGGGGTTTTCCCAGGGGGTGAATTTCATGGTGCGTCTCCCTATTAGAATTGCGCACAGTATAGTCCCCTGCATGCGACATTTAATTGCAAACATTTCCCAACATTGATTGGATTGAGCAATAATATTGCGAGAACATCGACTGAAAGAGGAATTTATGACCAAGATTGCGCTGGATAAAACGGATCGCAAGATCTTGTCCATTTTGCAAACCGACGGCAGGCTGTCCAACCAGGACGTCGCGGAGCAGGTCAATCTGTCCCCTTCGCCCTGCCTGCGCCGCATCAAGCGCCTGGAAGAGGAAGGCGTGATCCGCCAGTACGTGGCGCTGCTGGACCCTGACAAGATCGGCCTTGGCCTGCTGGCTTACGTCAATGTGCGGCTCGAGAAGCACAGCGACGCCGCCGCCCATAGCAACGCGCGCGCCCTGGGCGTGAACCCGACCGGTACTTCGCCGCGCGCCGACTTCGCGGTGGCGGTCGAACAGTGGCCGGAAGTGGTGGCCTGCTACGCCATGACCGGTGAAATGGATTACCTGCTGCGCGTGCACGTGGAAGACATGGACCACTTCTCGCGCTTCATGATGGCGACGCTGCTGCGCCACCCGGCCGTGCTGGACGTGAAATCCTCTTTCGCCCTGCAGCGCATCAAGGACACCACCGCCCTGCCTCTCGTATGAAGAAATTTGCTGTCGCCCTGTTCGCCGCCGCGTGCTGCGCGGCCGCCTGCGCTTCGGCAAAGGCTCACGGTTTTGCCCCCTACCTGGAGGCCGCCCAGCAACTGAAAACCATGCCGTCGCCGGCCCGGCTGTCCGACCCGCAAGGCGCCGCCCTGCTGGCCATCGTGGGCGACCGGCAGCGTTTCCTCGATAGCGCGCCGATCGGGCAGGATGACTTGCCTGCGCTGGCCCAGGTCTGCTCGGCCAGCATGGACCTCGAAACTTCCTATGTTGAACATGACAAGGCTGCCAAGGTCCAGGCAATCACCAAGGACGCGCATGACCAGTCAAGCCTTTTCACGGCCACGGCAACGGTGTACGCGCACAATACGGAGGAGTTCCAGGACGAGATCGCACTGGCACGCTCCTTCACCTACCAGTGCAAGGCGCGCTTGGCGCCGCTGATGGCAGATGCATTCCGCTTCGCCCTGGCGCCGGCAACACGCCACGCCTGGAATCCCGATGCCCTGCGCCGCTTCCAGGACAAGCTGTTTTTCGACTTTACCGGCATCCTGACGCTGGCGCATGAGGCACGCCTCAAGCCGGCCAATATGCAGCGCATCACGAAGGCGATGGCCGATGCCTCGCCAGTCCTGGTGGCTGCCCTGCCGCTGGCCAGGCGCAAGATGCTGCTCAGCTTCGCGGCAGCGACGCCGGCCAAAGTGTCGGGCCAGAGCGCCGACGATATTACGCAGATCCTGCGCATCATGGACGACACGAGCTGCGACAAGCTTTGCTCGCTGTAGTCCTTCTTCACTCGTGTTCGTGCTGGCGGGTCAGTGACTGCTCCAGGCGCTGGTAGTCCGCCGTAGCGCGGACTTTGGCGATCGCATTCCAGAGCGCTTCGAAACGTTTGGGGTCCTTGTCATAGGACTTGCGCCCAACCATCAGGTGAAAGTCGAAACTGGCGAACGGTTGCTTCGCCAGCACAACGCGCCCCTGGTAGCGCGGATCTTCTTTCAGCAGGTTTTCCGCGTCGCGCCCCATCAGCACGGCAACGTCGGCGCTGCCGGCGGCCAGCAGGCGCAATCCCTCTTCCGCGGTCTTGGGCGTGTCGATCACGGTCTGGCCGCGCGCCTGCAGCATGTCCACGATGTAGTAGCCGCGCTGCGCCACCACCAGCTTGCGCGGATTGACCAGGGTCTTGCCGTCCCAGCTTGCGCCGCTGTCGACGCGCAGGTAGATGTCGACGTGGTCGCGGTACATGGCGCGTTCCGGATCCTGCGAGCCGTCTGCCTTGGTCGGCGGCCGGCTGTAGGCGCGCCGGCGCGGGTTGTCGGAGGGGCCGACCATGGCGTCGATCACGCCGGTACGGGTTTCCTCTTCACAGCGTTTCCAGGGGCGGGGAACGAAGTGGATCTGGTCGCCGGTGATTTTGGCGGCGCGTTTCAGCAACTCGATATTCAGGCCCGAGCCGTCCGGCATGGTCCACGGCGCCTGCGGGATGTCCTCGTAGCAGAAATTCAAAGGCGCCCCCGCCGCCTGCGCCAGCGATGCGACCATGGTCACGGCAAAAGCGATGCTGCGCAGGGCGAACGGCATGGGAGCCTCCTCGACTATTCGTCCGATTTTACTCCAGGTAGCTTGTCGAACAGTTTGGTGGCGGCGCGGACATTGGCTTTCAGCGCGTAGTCAAAGGAGGCAAGCTGCTCTTCCATCGCCTCCTGCAGCACGCTGACCGGGTCGGCGGGACCGAGCTTGAGGTAGGCGTCGGCTTCGCCATAATCACGATGGATCTCCATGCCTGCCTTCTTGGCGATGTGGATCATGGTCGCGTTGGACGACAGGCAATGCATGTACAGGGTGTCGACGTCGTTGTTGCGGCAAGCGATGTTGGCACGCTCGAACAGCTTGGAGCCGATGCCCAGGCCGCGTGCCGACTTGGAAACCGATACGCCAAACTCCGCCACCTGGTCCTTTTCCGTGGCCTTGTGCTTGTCCACGTCGCGGTCGGCGAAGGCCAGGTGGCCGACCGCCACCAGCTTGAACACGCGGTTGTACACGCCGAACACCAGGTCGCGGTCGAAGTCGATGCTGTTCACGTAGCGCGTGACCTGCTCGTCGTTGACCGGGCTGCCAAAGCGCAGCAGGCGGTCGCGGTGTTCCAGCGACAGGAAGTGCTTGAGCATGCGGCGGCGGTCGCGCTCGCGCAATTCCTTGACCGGCACGGTCGGCCGGTCCTTGCCGCCGAACAGCCCGCGCAGGGGATTACGGAAGAAATTAAGACTGGTCATCGCTGCCCTCCTTGGCGCCGATCGCTTCGCGTACTGCCTGCACGCGCGCCGCGCGCACCAGCTCGGGAATCTGCTGCGGCGCATCCGCCGAGCGCTGGGCGATCTCGCCGGCATTGACTGCGCGCGCAGCGTCGAGCGCCTTGGCCAGCAGCGTGCGCTGCGGGGACGGCGCCGGCTCGCCTGGCTTCGCGCACTCGGCAGCGAGCACCATCTGCACGAAGCGCGCCGGCTTGCGGAAACCATCGCAGCGTTCGAACAGGCTGACCAGTGCGGCGGCGTCAAGCTCCAGCGCCTGGTCCACGCTGCCGCGGTCGCGCGCCGTCATCACCGCCAGGTCGCGGCATTCGGTCGGCACTTTCAGGCGCTTGCTGGCTTGCTCGACCTGCGGCACTTGCAGTGCCAGGGTCAGCGCTGCGTAGCGCACCGGCAGTTCATGGTCCTGTGCGGCGGCACGGTCGATCACGGGCGCCACGGCAAGGCCGTCGCCAATCTCGGGAATGATGTGCGACAACGCGCCGCAGTCGCGTAGCGCTTCCAGCATGCGCGAAGGCTTCTGTTCCATCAGGCCGCGCGCAATTTCCTGCCACACGCGTTCCGGCACCAGCGCATCGACCTCGCCCTCTTCCACCATGCGCTTCATCAGGGCGTTGGTTTCAGGCGCAACATGGAAATCCGGGTAGCGGGAAGCAAAGCGCGCCAGGCGAAGGATGCGTACCGGGTCTTCGGCGAAGGCGTCCGACACGTGGCGGAAAATCCGGTCCTTGATGTCCTGCTGGCCGTTATAGGGGTCGACCAGCACGCCGTCGTCGCCGCGCGCAATGGCGTTGATGGTCAGGTCGCGCCGCACCAGGTCTTCTTCCAGCGTCACGTCGCTGGAAGTATGGAATACAAAGCCCTTGTAGCCGGGCGCCGTCTTGCGCTCGGTACGCGCCAGTGCATATTCTTCCTGCGTTTGCGGGTGCAGGAATACCGGGAAATCCTTGCCAACAGGGCGGAAGCCGGCCTTCACCATGTCTTCCGGCGTGGCCCCAACCACCACGTGGTCGTGGTCCTTGACGGGCAAGCCAAGCAATTCATCGCGTACCGCGCCGCCGACCACGTAAGTCTTCATCGCCATCAATCGTCCGGCATCTCCGCGTCGTGCAGTGGCGCGGTTTCGGTTTCGGCCAGGGCGCCTGCGATCCAGGCGTCGACCGCAGGATGGTTGCGCATGCGCTCGCAGTAAGCAGCCAGTGCCGGCGGCAGCACTACGCCATAGGTCTTGAAGCGGCACACGACCGGTGCGAAGAAGGCGTCGGCAATCGAGAACTCGCCGAACAGGAATTCGTTATGGCCGAAACGGCTCAGGCACTCTTCCCACATCTCGCTGATGCGGCCGATGTCGGCCTGGGTAGCCGGCGTGCGGCCCTTGCCAGGGTAGCTGCCCTTGATGTTCATCGACATGGTGGTACGCAGGCTGCCGAAGGAGCTGTGCATCTCGGCGCACACCGAACGCGCCAGTGCGCGTGCAGCCACATCGCGCGGCCACAGCGGCTTGTCGGGGAATTGTTCGGCCAGGTATTCGCAGATCGCCAGGCTGTCCCAGATCGCCATGTCCCCGGCCAGCAGCACCGGCACGCGGCCACTGGCACTGTATTTGGCGATGTTATTCGAAGTGTCCGGCTGGTCCAGCAGCACGCGCACCTCGGTGAACGGGATGTTGAAGGCTTTCATTGCAACCCACGGGCGCATCGACCACGAGGAATAGTTCTTGTTGCCGATGACCAGGGTCAGGCCAGGTTCGCGCGCTGCGGCGAGGGTTTCGGCAAGTTTCGGGTCGAGTTCTGTGGTCTGCATGGTTCTCCTCTGGTTTCCTTAACGGCCGCCGTAGGCAGCTTCCTGTTGTTCCTGTTCGGTGTAGCCTTTCGGCGTGACGGTGCTGCCAAGGCGCGCTTTCAGCGACTGCGGGCGGCCGTCGAACAGCGCTGCGTAATAGGTGGCGTTGACCATCACGTTTTTCACGTAGCCGCGCGTTTCCGAGAAAGGAATCGATTCGATGAAGATGGTGCTGTCCATCGGCTTGGTCAGCTGCGTGCGCCAGGAGCGCAGGCGGCCAGGTCCGGCGTTGTAGGCGGCGGTGGCCAGCACCTGCGAGCCGTCCATGCTGCCCAGGACCATGTTCATGTAGTTCGCGCCAAGCAGGATATTGGTCTTCACGTCCGTCAGCATGCCCTGCACGAAGTCGGTCAGCCCGATCTTGCGCGCCACCCAGCGGCCGGTGGAAGGCATCACCTGCATCAGGCCCGAGGCGCCGACCGAGGATTGCGCATCCATCACGAAGCGCGATTCCTGGCGGATCAGGCCATACACCCAGGCGCGGTCCAGGCCCAGGGTGCTGGTGGTCGGCTGCATGATGTCGTCATGCGGCACCGGGTAGCGGTGCGTGTAGTCGGCTTGCACGCGCGTCTTCTCGGAGGTGTACACCATGCGGTCCAGCACATGCTTTTCACGCGCGAATTCGGCGGCGGCAATCAGTTCACGCTCGTTCAGGCGGCGCGTCTCCCAGTTCCATTCGCGCGTGCCTTCAAAGCGCAGCCGCATCTCGAAGAACTTGAGCGCGCGCTGCAGGCCCGGATTGGCGGCGATGGCAGCCATTTCGGCCGGCGTCGGCGCCGGTCCCGGTGGCGGGATGGTGACCAGCTGGCCCAGTTCCTCGCCGGCCAGGATGCCGTAGTAGCTGGACTGGTCGGCGATGCTGCGGTAGGCCGCCAGCACTTCCGGCGTGTTGCTGCCGGCTTCGGCGGCGATGGCGCGCGCGTTCCAGTAAATCCAGGTCGGGTCCTTGCGCAATTGCGGCGGCATGGCGGCAATCGTTGCCTTCACCGTTTTCCAGTCGCGCTCACGCAGGGCGATGCGGGTCTTCCATTGCATCTGGTCCAGCGACAGCGGCGCGCCGGCCGACCTGGCCCAGTAGCCCGCCGTTTCGGGCGCAAACGAGTAGGACGACACCAGCGCCAGGTTGGCCCAGCCGATGGCGCGCTCCTGCGGCGTAAGGTGCGGCGAGTTCTTTTCCAGCGCCATCCGGGCCAGGTTCATGCTGGTGCGCGCTCCGCGGCCCACGGCCACCAGGAAAATCTCATGGTCGGCGCGGGTGCTGCCGGCGCCTTTGGCCAGCGCCAGCGTCGGCAAATCCACGGCCTGGCCCATCTTCTTGTCCGAACCATTCAGCAGCATCACCGTGCGCTTGGCCGGGCCGGTGGAATTGGTTTCACCGGCCAGGCGCACCTGCACCCACAAATCTTCCTCGGTGAACTGGCCCGTCTGCGCCAACGCTGCAATCAGCGCGCCGCAGCCTTCGCCGTAATACGGCGGGAAGACCAGCAGTGCGCGTGCATCGGTAGCGACATTCTGGCCTTTGGAGAGGCGCGACAGCAGGTTGTAACACTTGACCTGGGTATCGTCCTGCAGCACGAACTGCGGGAACTGTTCGTCGAACGTCGCCCATTCGCGCTTGCGCCCCAGCTCCAGCAGCCAGTCGTTGCGCATGCGGTCGGCGATCGCACTGCCCTGGTATTTGTTCAGGAAGGCACGCACCTCGGGATCCGTCACTTCCTTGAAGCGTGCCTTCAGGCGGTAATAGTCGACGTAGGAGGGAATCGAGTAATCAGCAAGGCGAGCGGCGTAAAACTCCGCCTTGGCGGCGTCGTCGCGCCGTACCGAATCGCGCAGCAGGAGGAAAGCGTCATCTTCCTTGCGGCTGTCGCTTGCGTTATCCTGCGCCAAGGCCATTGGCGAGGCGGCGCATGCTGCGACCATCAGTGCGCCGGCTATCCATTTCGAGGTGGAAATCAATGTACGACTCTCAAGGTAATTCACGATATGACCAGCCCAACTAGGATACCACGCAACCCCGACAGCCAGCCACCCTCGGGCAAGGCGGAATTGCGCAAGAAAATGCTGGCAACGCGGCGCGCAATCGCTGCCGACACCCGTGCGCAGTGGGACCGGGAAATTGGTGCGAAAGTGGTCCAGTGGTGGCGGGAATCCGGTGTGGGATCGGTGGGCGTGTACTGGCCCTTGCGCGACGAGCCAAACTTGCATGCCTGTTATGCGGAGCTGGCCGATCTCGGCGTGAAACTGCTGCTGCCGGTGGTGCAGGAAAAGAACGCGCCGCTGGCGTTTGCTGAGTGGACCATTGGCGAGCCGATGGTGAAGGATTCGATGGGAGTGGCGGTGCCGGCCATGCTGCGGCTGGCGCAAGAATATCCGCCGGCCCTGCTGGTTCCTTGCCTGGGCTACAACCCGCAGGGTTATCGGCTTGGCTATGGCGGCGGTTTCTACGACCGCACGCTGGCGCGCGAACCGCGCCCTGCCACCGTGGGGGTGGCCTATCGCTGCCTGATGGAGGAGTTTGGGGCGGACGGGCATGATGTGGCGCTCGACCGCATCATTACCGAAGACTAGAAGCGGAAGACCAGTGCCTGCGACGGCAGCGGACCAAGTGTCGGACCCTATGGGTCTGACACTGGTTTACCGGTTTCAGACCAGCCGGTTCCACAAGGCCGTCGTCGCGACAGCCTGGTTCATCGAATAGAAGTGCAGCCCCGGCGCGCCACCGGCCAGCAGGCGTTCGCACAGGTCGGTCACCACGTCGAGGCCGAACGCCTTGATCGAGGCCGAATCGTCGCCAAACGACGCCAGCTTCAAACGCACCCAGCGCGGAATCTCCGCTCCGCACATATCCGAGAAGCGCATCAGCTGCGTGTAATTCGTGATCGGCATGATGCCGGCCACGATAGGCACGTTCACTCCCGCCTTCTGCGCCGCGTCGACGAAATGGAAATAAGCGTCGGCGTTGTAGAAGTACTGGGTGATCGCCGCATTGGCGCCGGCATTCACCTTGCGCACGAAAGCCTGCATATCGTCCTGCGGCGAACGCGCCTGCGGATGCACTTCCGGGTAGGCCGCCACTTCGATGTGGAACCAGTCGCCGGTCTCGGCGCGCACGAATTCCACCAGCTCATTGGCGTAGCGGAACTCGCCCGACATGCCATAACCGGAAGGCAGGTCGCCGCGCAGCGCCACCAGGCGCTTGATGCCGTGCGATTTGTACTGCTCCAGGATGGCGCGGATCGATTCGCGCGTGCCACCGATGCAGGACAGGTGCGGCGCGGCTTCTTCGCCGGCCGACATGATCTCCAGCACGGTGTCCAGGGTGCCCTGCTGGGTCGAACCGCCGGCGCCGAAGGTCACGGAAAAATACTTGGGGTGCAGCTCGGACAGTTTGGCGCGCACGACGCGCAGCTTCTCCGTCCCTTCCGCCGTTTTCGGCGGGAAGAATTCGATACTGAAATTATGGTTAGCCATCATTGTCTTTCAACAGGAGTGTAGACAAGGCCCAGGAAATCACGCTGTACAGGAGTGCGGCGAGGATGGCATAGCCAAAGCTGTCGACGTGGAAGCCGTCCACTACTTTCGCCACCAGCCAGAACATGAAGCCGTTGATGACGAAGATGAACAGGCCGAGCGACAGCACCGTGACGGGCAATGTCAGCAACAGCAGCAACGGCCGCACCAGGGTGTTGACCAGGCCAAGCAAAAGGGCAGCAACCAAAGCGGCGCCAATGCTTGTGACACTGACGGAATGCATGAGGTAAGGCACCGCGAACAGCGCGGCGGCATTGATTATCCAGGTGAGGACCAAACGCATGTTTTCATCTCGCTTCTTTAGAACCGGTAAACCGATGTCCGACCCGCAGGGTCAGACACCTGATACGCGGCAGTCGCAGGCCGGTTTTAATAACGGTAGTGTTCAGGCTTGTAAGGGCCTTCGACCTTGACGTTGATGTACGCTGCCTGCTCTTCGGTCAGGGTGGTCAGTTGCGCATTCAGCTTCTTCAGCTGCAGGCGCGCGACCTTCTCATCCAGGTGCTTCGGCAGGGTGTACACGCCGACCGGGTAAGCCTTGGTGTTGGCGAACAGCTCGATCTGGGCGATGGTCTGGTTCGCGAACGACGACGACATCACGTACGAAGGGTGGCCGGTGCCGCAGCCCAGGTTCACCAGGCGGCCTTCCGCCAGCAGGATGATGCGCTTGCCGTCAGGGAAGATCACGTGGTCCACTTGCGGCTTGATGTTCTCCCACTGGTACTTCTTCAGCGAAGCGACGTCGATCTCGTTGTCGAAGTGGCCGATGTTGCAGACGATCGCCTGGTCCTTCATCTTCAGCATGTGCTGTTCGGTCAGGATGTGGTAGTTGCCGGTGCAGGTCACGAAGATGTCGCCGTGTTCGGCGGCGTAATCCATGGTCACCACGCGGTAGCCTTCCATGGCAGCCTGCAGGGCGCAGATCGGGTCGATCTCGGTCACCCACACTTGCGCCGACAGGGCGCGCATGGCTTGCGCCGAGCCCTTGCCCACGTCGCCGTAGCCGGCGATGACGGCGATCTTGCCGGCCACCATCACGTCGGTTGCGCGCTTGATGCCGTCCACCAGGGACTCGCGGCAGCCGTACAGGTTATCGAACTTGGACTTGGTGACGGAGTCGTTCACGTTGATGGCAGGGAAAGCCAGCTTGCCTTCCTTGTGCATCTGGTACAGGCGGTGCACGCCGGTGGTGGTTTCTTCGGTCACGCCCAGGATGTGCGGCAGGCGCTTGGAGTACCAGGTCGCGTCCTTGGCCAGGTGAGCCTTGATGGAGTTGAACAGGCAGATTTCTTCTTCCGAGCCTGGGTTGTTCAGGACCGAGATGTCTTTTTCAGCGCGCGCGCCCAGGTGCAGCAGCAGGGTTGCATCGCCGCCGTCGTCCAGGATCATGTTCGAGTACACGCCTTCACCTGGCCATTCGAAGATGCGGTGGGTGTAGTCCCAGTAGTCGGCCAGGGTTTCGCCTTTGACTGCGAAGACCGGGGTGCCTACCGATGCGATGGCGGCGGCTGCGTGGTCCTGGGTCGAGTAGATGTTGCAGGAGGCCCAGCGTACTTGCGCGCCCAGCGCTTCCAGGGTGCGGATCAGCACTGCGGTCTGGATGGTCATGTGCAGCGAGCCGGTGATGCGCGCGCCTTTCAGCGGCTGCGCGGCGGCGAATTCCTCGCGGATTGCCATCAGGCCTGGCATTTCCGTTTCGGCGATCTTGATCTCTTTTTCGCCCCATGCGGCCAGGCCGATGTCAGCGATGATGTAGTCTTGGAAGTCTTTGAGTACGGCGTTCATCACGCCCTCCTTTCAGTGTGTTGAAAAAAGTAACGTGAGCGCGGTGTTGATGTTCCGAGCCTGGCCAGGCTTGCTGGTCGCAGCGCTCCTCGGAGGGGGTAGATTGTATCACTGTGCCGGCCAGAACCGGTAAACCGGTGTCAGACCCTCGGGGTCAGACACCTGATACTCGGCGGTCGCTGGCCGGGGTGTCTGACCCTGCGGGTCAGACGGGACGGCCATCCGGCTGGGTTACCGGTTTTATTACAGTCCCGCGGCAGCGCGCAGGATCGCGGCCTTGTCGGTACGCTCCCAGCTGAACTCCGGCTCTTCGCGGCCGAAGTGGCCGTAGGCCGCGGTCTTGGTGTAGATCGGGCGCAGCAGGTCCAGCATCTGGACGATGCCTTTCGGGCGCAGGTCGAAGTGTTCCTGCACCAGTTGTGCGATCTTCTCGTCGGAGATCACGCCGGTGCCTTCGGTGTACACGGTGATGTTGATCGGGCGTGCCACGCCGATCGCGTACGACACCTGCACCTGGCACTGGCGCGCCAGGCCTGCGGCCACCACGTTCTTGGCCACGTAGCGGGCAGCGTAGGCTGCGGAGCGGTCAACCTTCGAAGGATCCTTGCCGGAGAACGCGCCGCCGCCGTGCGGAGCTGCGCCGCCGTAGGTGTCGACGATGATCTTGCGGCCGGTCAGGCCGCAGTCGCCCTGCGGGCCGCCGATAACGAAGCGGCCGGTCGGGTTGACCAGGAACTTGGTGTCCTTGATCCATTCGGTCGGCAGCACTGGGCGAATGATCTCTTCGATCACCGCTTCTTCGATCTGCTTGTGGCTCAGTTCAGGCGCGTGCTGGGTCGACAGCACGACGGTGTCCACGGACACCGGGCGGCCATCGACGTAGCGCAGGGTGACCTGCGATTTCGCGTCAGGACGCAGCCATGGCAGGCGGCCGTCCTTGCGCAGCTGCGACTGGCGCTCGACCAGGCGGTGCGAGTAGTAGATCGGCGCTGGCATCAGTTCCGGGGTCTCGTCGCAGGCGTAGCCGAACATCAGGCCCTGGTCGCCGGCGCCCTGGTCCAGGTCGATGCCTGCACCTTCGTCGACGCCCTGGGCGATGTCCGGCGATTGCTTGTCGTAAGCAACCAGCACGGCGCAGCCCTTGTAGTCGATACCGTATTCGGTGTTGTCGTAGCCGATGCGCTTGATGGTATCGCGGGCTACTTGAATATAATCCACGTTGGCGTGGGTGGTGATTTCACCTGCCAGCACGACCAGGCCGGTATTGCACAGGGTTTCCGCGGCAACGCGGGCACGTGGGTCCTGGGTGAGGATGGCATCCAGAATCGCGTCGGAAATCTGGTCGGCTACCTTGTCCGGGTGGCCTTCAGAGACGGATTCAGAGGTGAAAAGGAAATCATTGGACATCGCAAGCTCCTGAATTGGTCCGAAAATAACATTGTCGCAAAACCAATAAAGCTTGCGACGCTTTAGCGAAGTTTGTATCCCGCCTCGCAAGTTGTCTGTTAACTCAGCGGCTACTGCAACGTGGTATTTTACGCTTCTTAAAAAATTTTTGTGCAGAGCAACGTAAAAATGCTCTTATAAATTAAGAAATGCTGTTAAGAATATTCCGCTTTTTCTCCATTTTCCCCTTGCCAGTCCTGCATGCCCTGGGCGTGGGCCTGGGCTGGCTGGTCTACCTGCTTTCCCCTTCCTACCGGCGCCGCATGCGCGCCAACATGAAGCAGGCCGGTTTTTCCCGGCATCTGGGCAGCGCCGTCGGCGAAGCCGGCAAGGCCATTGCCGAGCTGCCCTTCATCTGGTGCGCCGACCCGCAGCGCGTGACCAACCGCGCCACCGTGGAAAACTGGGACCTGGTGCAGCAATACCTGGATGCCGGCAAAGGCATCGTTTTCCTGACGCCGCACCTGGGCTGCTTTGAAATCACCGCCCAGGAAATCGCCCACCGCACCGAGCTGATGGTGATGTACCGCCCGCCGCGCAAGGAGGCGATGAAGCCGCTGATCGAGGGCGCCCGCGCCCGCAAGAACCTGCTGCTGGCGCCGGCCAATATGGGCGGCGTGCGCATGCTTGCCAAATTCCTGAAGAAAGGCCAGCCGATCGGCCTGCTGCCCGACCAGGTGCCGCAGGAAGGCGAAGGCGTGTGGGCCGATTTCTTTGGCCGCACTGCTTACACCATGACGCTGCCGGCCAAGATGGCGCAGCTGGGCGACGCCGTGATCCTGATCGTCTACGCCGAACGCTTGCCGGGCGGCAAGGGCTATGTGGTGCGCTTTGTGCCGTTCGAGGGTTCGCTGGAAGGCGATTCCGCAGCCCAGGCGCGCGCCATCAACGCTGAAATGGAAAAGCTGATCGCGCGCTGCCCAGCCCAGTACTACTGGAGCTACAACCGCTACAAAGTGCCGGCCGGCGTGGCCGGTCCCGGCGCCGCTGCGCAGGAGGCATCGGCATGAGGCTCCTGCTTGGGATGATGTGGCTGCTGCACTGGTTGCCGCTGCCGGTGCTGGGCCGCATCGGCAAGGCCGTGGGCAGCCTGCTGTTTTTCGTGATGGGCCCGCGCCGCGAGATCGCGCTGACCAACCTGCGCCTGACCATGCCGGAATTGACTGAGGCGCAGCGCCGCGACATCGCGCGCCGGCACTTCCAGGCGTATTCGCGCAGCGTGCTGGAACGCTCGATCCTGTGGTGGGCTTCCGAACAGCGCCTGCGCCGGCTGATCAAGGTGGAAACCAGCGAGGGCATGGCGCCCGGCCGGGTTCCGGTTGCCGAGATGACGGAAAAGCCGACCATCCTGCTCTGCCCTCACTTTGTCTGCCTGGACGTCGGCGGCGCGTCGATCGCCATGGAAGCGTCGGCATCGTCGATGTACGTCGCGCAAAAGAACAAGGTCTTCGATGAAGTGCTGCGCGCCGGCCGCGCGCGTTTCAAGCCGGTCAGGCTGTTCACGCGCCAGGACGGCATCAAGCCCATCCTGCGCGCACTGAAAGAGAAGCTGCCTTACTTCATGCTGCCGGACATGGATTTCGGCGACAAGGATGCCGAATTCGTTCCCTTCTTCGGCGTGCCTGCCTCCACCCTGACCGCTACCGCGCGCATTGCCGCGGCAACCGGCGCCCAGGTCATGCCGGTGATTGCGACCTTCCTGCCCAATTACGAAGGCTACCGTGTGAAGTTCTATCCGGTGTGGGAGAATTACCCAGGGCCCGATATGGTCGCGGCAACGCGCCGTATGAATGAATTTATTGAAGAACGCGTGAAAGAAGCGCCTGCCGAATACTTCTGGACCCACAAGCGCTTCAAGACCCGCCCGGAAGGCCAGCCTTCCTTCTATTCGAAGAAACGATGAAACTCAAATTCACCAAGATGCACGGCGCCGGCAATGACTTCGTGGTCATTGACGCCATCAACCAGAACATCGATTTCAGCCCGGCCCAATGGCAGGCGCTGGCCGACCGCCGTTTCGGCGTGGGCGCGGACCAGATGCTGGTGGTGGAAAAGTCGACCGTGCCGGGCTGCGATTTCCGCTACCGCATCTTCAATAACGATGGCGGCGAAGTCGAACAGTGCGGCAATGGCTCGCGCGCCTTCGTCAAGTTCGTGGTCGAAAAAGGCCTGACCGCGGCACGCAAGATCAGGGTGGAAACCCTGGCCGGCATCATCGAACCGCGCCTGGAAGACGATGGCAGCATCACGGTCGACATGGGCGCGCCGGTGCTCGAACCGGCGCAGGTGCCGTTCGATGCGGAAGGCTTGCAGGGCCAGCCGGAAGGCCGCGAAATCCTGTGGCCGCTGGTGCTGGAACTGGGCGGCCAGCGCGAATCGGTGCAGGTCTCGGTGGTATCGATGGGCAACCCGCATGCGGTGCAGGTGGTGGCCGACGTGGACAGCGCGCCGGTGGAGCTGGTGGGGCCGCTGATCGAGCACCACCCGCGCTTCCCCAAGCGGGTCAATGCCGGCTTCATGCAGCTGGTGGACCGCCAGCATGTAAAACTGCGCGTGTTCGAACGCGGGGCGGGTGAAACGCTGGCCTGCGGCACGGGCGCTTGCGCGGCGGTGGTGGCGGGCATCCGCCGCGGCCTGCTCGATTCGCCGGTGCGCGTCGATGCGCGCGGCGGGCAGCTGTCGATTGCCTGGGCGGGCGAAGGCCAGCCGGTTTACCTGACCGGGCCGGCCGTTACCGTCTTTGAAGGCGAGATCACGCTTTAAAACCGGTAAGCCTGGGCCGCGGCCGCGAGACCGTTGGGGTCTGACCCTTGGGTCTGACCCCGGTTTACCGGTTTCAGGCAGCCGCCATCATGTCAGCGCCCAACCAACTCTTGAGCCGGTACAGCCGCTGGCGGTAATTCCCCTCCATATCCACATCGACCTGCTCGAACAGGCGCACGATGCGGTCCAGCTTCTGCCGCTCCGCCGCGGTGCGCACCAGTACCAGGCGGCGCTTGCTGCGGCCATAGCTGGCACGGATATCGACCACCAGGCAATGCCCCTGGTCGGCCGCCTTCACGTCCAATAGCAAAGCCTCGGCCCGCGTCAGGCGGAACAGGGCAGCCAGTTCGATGCGCGCCGCCAGCAAAGGCTGGCTGCTGAGGATTTCGCGCGTCAGCAGCGGCAGCAAAGGATCGGCCCAGCCGGCCGGCGGCGGCGCCGGCGCGATCCGGTCCAGCGCCTGCTGCGCTTCGGCGCTGCCTTGGGCCGCCGCTTTCTGCAGCCAGTAGACTGCCCGCACATCGTTGTCTTCGGCGCCGCGGCGCGCGCGCCAGGCGTGGATGCCGCACTCCAGCTGCGCCCCGCTATGTCCCATGTCCGCCGCGCGCTCCAGGCAGGCATGCGCTTCGCTCGCGCTGCGCTGGGAGAATTCGGGACGGATATAGATGCGCGACATGGCAAACCAGGCATCGGCCAGGCCCTGCTCGCCGGCCTGGGCCAGCCAGCGCAAGGCGCGCTTGAAGTTGACCGTGCCGCTGCTGGACTCCACCCGGTCGCCTTCGCTGTTCATGCGCGCCAGGTGCAGGCCCAGCGCCAGCTGGGCATCGCGGTCGCCGGCCTGGGCGGCCAGGGTGCGCAAGCGCAGCAACTCGTCCTGATCGGCGTGCTGGTCGGCTTCCATGGCCCGCCACGCCTCAGGCACGCTGGCCGGCATCTCCGGACTGAACGCCATGCGCTGGGAGGCGGCCGGCGTCGCGGGCTGCCGCACTGGCGCCGGCGCAGCAGCCGGCGCCGGGTCTATGCGGCGCAACTGCGCGAGCACACGCACGGCGGCCGGGATGCCCTCCTGCGCGGCGCGCACGAACCACTGCAAAGCCTGGGCCCGCGCCGGCTGCGCCACGTCGAATGGGATATGGGTGCCAATCAGCCGCCAGGCTTCGTCCACGCCCTGGGTTGCGGCGCGGCATAGCCAATGCAAGGCTGTCGGCATGTTCTGCGGCAGGCTGGCCCCGCCAAAAAGGTAGAGCTTGCCCAACGCAAGTTGGGCTGCGGCGTCTCCTGACCGCGCTCCCCTGATGATCACCAGCTCGTCTCGATTCGCCATCGATGTTTTCCGGTTCCAAGGAATAAGCTGCATGTCCAGTGTAGCCGCACCATTATGCGGTGGCGCATGGCTCCCGGACTTTTTGATATGTGACAAATGTGACAGCCCTAGCTTTCGGCTTCCTTACAGGACTTTCACTAAATGAACAGGCTGGCAAGCGTTTCAAAAATACAACAGGACTCCCCGGTTTTGACCCTTTTTCGTGCAGGTAAATGACCAATCGGCCCGGATAGGGCGCGGTCTGCACTTATCGTATAACCATCCCTATACCCGGTTTGACACAGAAAAAGGAAGAACACATGAAGAAATCGTTATTGGCCCTGGCCTTGATGGGCGCCTTCAGCAGTGCCGCCTTTGCACAATCCTCCGTCACCATTTATGGCACGCTGGATGCCGGCATTACCCGGACCACCCATACATCGAATACCGCCATTCAGGAAGCCAAGCGCGACAACAACAAACTGGGCTTCCGCGGCGTAGAAGACCTGGGCAGCGGCCTGAAGGCCCTGTTCCACCTGGAGATCCGCTTCGAACCCGACACCGGCACCATCGAAGGCGTGAGCCGTCCGCTGTTCCAGGGCCAGAGCCGGGTCGGCCTGCAGGGCGGCTTCGGTACCATCCGCGCGGGCCGTGCGCTGACTTCGCTGCAGGAAACCACCACCCAGTTCGAACCCTGGTCCGGCATGCCGAACCAGGCCGGCTTCCAGACCGACATCATGGTGGCCGGCTACCGCACTGCGCAGGCGGGCAGCGGCTCCGACCCACTGGGCCAGGCCGGCAACTCCGGCAACCGCTTCTCCAACGCGATCTGGTACAACACCCCGGTGTGGAACGGCTTCCAGTTGAACGTGAACGTCGGCAGCAAGGAAAACAACGGCCTGGCCACGGCCATCGTCGGCCGCGGCACCGTGGCCGCGCCGCAGTATCCGGTGGGGGCCATGGCCGGCGCCTACCCTTACTCGGTCAGCGCTACCTATATGGCGCCGGGCACCACGCCACAGTGGGCGATTTATGCCGGTACCGAACGCAACGCCACCGAAGTCAAATGGCATTCGATTGGCGCCTACTTCCGTCCGATGCCAGAGCTGAAGCTGATGGCCAACTACGGCAAGCAGGACCTCGGCCACATCATGGCTGCCAACGACGGCATCACGTCCTGGATGGTGGGCGCGAACTACAACGTTGGACCGGGCAAGTTCCTGATCGGCTACGGCCAGAAAGATCCGGATGGCCAGCTCAAGACCAGGCAGTTCTCGGTCGGCTATGAGTACAACCTGTCGCCGCGCACTTACCTGTACCTGGACTTGTCGCAGAAGAAGCTGCCGCTTACTTCGACTGCGATCGTGGATACCAACCAGAATCACTACGCGCTGGGTATTCACCACAACTTCTAAACCCGGTAAATCGGTGTCAGACCCTTGGGTCTGACACTGATTTACCGATTTGGATCGGTTAAAATGTCCACGCCTGCAACATAGATGTGACATCAACAATGACCGACACCCTGGATTCCACAATCGTCGCGCAGTACCTGGCCGACAATCCCCACTTCTTCGAAGAACACGCCAACCTGCTCGGCGACGTCAGGCTGTCCAGCCCGCTGACCGGGCGTGCGGTCTCGCTGCAGGAACGCCAGATGGAAGTCATGCGCGACAAATATAAAGCGCTGGAATTGCGCATGGCCGACCTGACCCGTCATGCCGAGGCCAACGCCGCCATCGCCAACCGCTTCCACAGCTGGAACCAGGCCATCCTGCAAACCCGCGACGATGCCGAAGTGCCGCACGCCATCGTGCAAGGCCTGGTCGACAGCTTCCACGTGCCGGCCGCCACCCTGCGCCTTTTCAACGTAGCGCCGGAATATGCGAGCGAATGGTTTGCCAGCGGCGTGTCGGAAGACGCCCGCCTGTTTGCCAACAGCCTGATGACGCCTTACTGCGGCAGCAATAACGATTTCGAAGCCGTGCGCTGGCTGGACGATGCGGAGCACATCAAGTCGGTCGTGATCCTGCCGCTGCGTAAGCCCGGTGCCAAAGGCCCAGCCTTCGGCCTGCTGATCATGGGCTCGCCCGATCCGGAACGCTTCACCTCCCTGATGGCGACCGACTTCCTGGTCCACATCGGCGAAACCGCCAGCGTCGCCCTGGCTCCCCTGCTGGCGTGATGCGATGAGCGGCGCCGGCAAGCTGGAACAGGCCGACGCCTACCTGGCCCACCTGGCCACCCAGCGCAAGCTGTCCGCGCACACGGTTGCCGCCTATGGCCGCGACCTGCGCGAATTGGCCGCCCTGTCCGACGGCAAAGCCTGGGATGCCCTGACCCACTTCGATATCCGCCGCTATGCGGCCCAGCTCCATGGCCGCGGCCTGGATGCACGCAGCATTGCACGCAAGCTGTCCGGCTGGCGCGGCTTCTTCGCCTGGCTGGGCCAGCACAGCACGCTCGCTTCCAACCCGGTGGAAGGGGTGCGCGCCCCCAAGCGCGCCAAGACCCTTCCCAAAGCCCTGTCGGTGGACGATGCGGTGCAGCTGGTGGCGCCCAGCGCACCGAGCGCAGGAGAAGGCGCACCAGCCCGCCTGTGCGACCGCGCCATGTTCGAACTGCTGTATTCGAGCGGCCTGCGCGTGTCCGAACTTGCAGGCCTGGACCGCGAATTCCGCAAGGCCGGCGACGGCCAGCTCGCCTCCCTGGGCTGGCTGGAACTGGACAATGCGGAAGTGGTGGTGACCGGCAAGGGCAGCAAGATGCGCCGGGTACCGGTCGGCAACGCTGCCCTCGATGCCCTGCAAGCCTGGCTCGCTGTGCGTCCGGCGCCGGCCGACGGCAGCAATGCCCTGTTCGTCAACGAGCGCGGCAACCGCGTCACGCCGCGCGTCGTGCAGCTGCGGCTGAAAGCACACGGCATCAAGGCCGGCGCGCCAGTCGCGGTACATCCGCACATGCTGCGCCACTCGTTTGCCTCGCACGTGCTGCAGTCCTCGGGCGACCTGCGCGCCGTGCAGGAGATGCTGGGCCACGCCAGCATTACCTCGACCCAGGTGTATACCGCGCTGGATTTCCAGCACCTGGCGCTGGTCTATGACAAGGCCCATCCGAGGGCTAAAATTAAATAGCCGGGAACTTGATCCTGCTCAAGTTTGCCCATTTGCCAGCATTTCCAGAATTCCGGCATAATCGACCGATTCCAAATGCAGCGAGCACGCGAGTAACACCATGGCTATGATCCCAACCACCATCCTGACCGGCTTTCTTGGCGCCGGCAAAACCACGCTGCTGAACCGCATCTTGCGCGAAGAGCACGGCATGAAAATCGCCGTGATCGAGAACGAATTCGGCCAGGAAAATATCGACAACGAAATCCTGGTGCAGGAATCGCGCGAGCAAATCGTGGAAATGAATAACGGCTGCATCTGCTGCACCGTGCGCGGCGACCTGATCGTCGGCCTGAGCGACCTGGCCAAGCGCCGCGCCGCCGGCGAAATCGATTTCGACCGCGTGGTCATCGAAACCACGGGGCTCGCGAATCCAGGCCCGGTGGCCCAGACCTTCTTCATCGACGAGGAAGTGGGCGCTAACTACATGCTCGACGCCGTGGTCACGGTGGTCGACGCACGCCACGCCATGCAGCAGCTGGACGAGCACGAAGAGGCTCAGCGCCAGGTCGGCTTTGCCGACAAGATCCTGCTGTCCAAGACCGACCTGGTGGACGCGGCCGCCGTCGACGCGCTGACCGCGCGCCTGAAGCGCATCAACCCGCGCGCGCCGATCAGCCGTTCCGATTTCGGCAAGGCGCCGCTGACCGAGGTGCTGGACCTGCGCGGCTTCAACCTGAATGAAAAGCTGGAAATCGACCCCGACTTCCTGGCCGAAGACGAGCACGATCACGACCACGAGCATTGCGACCATGACCATGAACACGGCCATGTGCACGACGAGCACTGCGGCCACCACGACCACCACCATGCCCATCACACCGACGATATCGCGGCCTTCGTGTTCAAGAGCGAGCGCCCGTTCGACCCGGCCAAACTCGATGAATTCCTGGGCGGTCTCGTTGATGTGTACGGTCCTCGCATGTTGCGTTACAAAGGCGTATTGTTGATGCAGGGCGCAGAAAGGAAAGTAGTGTTCCAGGGCGTACACCAATTGATGGGCAGCGACCTGGGTGCAAAATGGGGCGAAAACGAGACACGGGCAAGCAAAATGGTGTTTATTGGCAAAAATCTCCCAAAAGACATCTTTATTACTGGCCTTGAACAATGTTTGGTATAAACTAAGGCGTTTTTTTTGACGCCACCCAAGCAGAAATTTGAAAACTCTGTCGTATCGAAGGTAAGCGAAGTCATGACAAAAGCAAATAAATCGACCCCCGCCGCAGAAGTCCTGCTCACCGAAGAAGAAATTCTGAAGATGAGTGACAAGGACTATATGAATCCGGCACAGATGGCGTTTTTCAAGAACAAGCTGCAAAACCTTGAAAAAGAATTGCTGAAGAACGCTGGCGAAACCACCGAACACCTGCGCGAAACCGTGCTGGTGCCGGACCCCGCCGACCGCGCCACCATCGAGGAAGAACACGCACTGGAACTGCGCACCCGTGACCGCGAGCGCAAGCTGCTGAAAAAGGTCCAGCAGTCGATCGCAGCGATCGACAATAACGACTATGGTTATTGCGAGGAAACCGGCGAACCGATCGGCATTCCACGCCTGATCGCACGTCCAACGGCTACCCTGTCGCTGGAAGCACAGCAGCGCCGTGAGCTGAAACAGAAGCTGTACGGCGACTGATCTGCCACAAATCGAGAAAAAGGCACGCTTAGGCGTGCTTTTTTCTTTTCTTTACACGTACGGTACGCCCTTATAATTTTCCGTTGGGCTACACTACTGATCCTATGGGACTGTTCTCCATTTTCAAAAAAGGCAAGGTTGACGAAAGCACCGTCGAAACAGACGATGCGGACGCTGCACGCCTGGCCGCGAACAGCGAACTGGAGCGCCAGCGCGCGCAACAGTCGGACCTGCAACGCGAAATCGCCCGTGCCACCGCCATGAAGATCGACGCCATCGAGGCGGCGATGGCAGCGGACATCTTCAACGAACCGGAACCAGCCTGGGCCCGCAAGCCGCGCACGCTGCAGCCCGCCTCGGCAGCGGCCGCCAACGATGGCGCCACCCTGCCCCTGCTGGACCAATACACTACCGAACTGCTGGGCGACGAGGATATGCCGCTCGAAGCGGCGGCCGCCGAAAGCGCGCCGATCGTGGAAGAGATCGCGATCCTGTATTCCAATGGCCAGTCCGAAGTGGCCGAACAAATGCTGCTCGGCAGCCTGCCCGATTCGGCGCAGGACCGCACCGTGTGGTGGATGCTGTTCGACCTCTACCAGGTACTGGGCCGGCAGGAAGCGTTCGAGAACGTGTCGATCGACTACGCCAGCCAGTACGAAACCTCGCCACCGTCCTGGGTGCCGCCCGCCAGTGCCGATAGCAAGGCGCAGGAAGTAACGCGCGGCTATTCCGGCGTGACCCCGACCCTGGGCCTGGCCGGCATCCTGAATGCTTCGGTTGCAGCGCAACTGGAACGGCTCGACAGCATGGACCAGAAACAGCCGCTGCGCCTGGATTTCTCGCGCGTCAACGGCGTCGATCCGGACGGCTGCGGCCTGCTGCTGACGGCCTTGAAAAAGGTGGATTCCGGCGACCGCGACCTGATTGTGGTCGGCGCCGCCGAACTGGCCGACCAGGTACGCGATATCCTGATCATCGGCAACCGCGATGGCGGCGAAGCGCCGTGGCTGCTCTACCTTGAGCTGCTGCGCCTGCTGAACCGCGAGAAGGAGTTCGAAGAGTCCTCGATGGACTATTGCGTGACCTTCGAAGTGTCGCCGCCACCTTTCGTAGCGCCAAAGAAAGTTGCCAATGCTCCACGCCAGGCCACGGCAGCCGCTTCCGACCGCTTCATGCTGCCGGCTGTGATCGAGGGCGATATCAGCAAGCTGCTGGCGTCGATCGATGCCTATGCCAGCGAAAACCAGGCGGTGGTCTTCGACTGCGGCCGCCTGGCGCGCATGGAATTCGGCGCGGCCAGCGCCCTGCAAAGCAAGGTGGCTGAACTGGCTGGCGGCGGCCGCCGGATCGAGTTCCGCGACCTGAACCACCTGGTCGCTGCACTGATGCGCCTGCTCGGCTATGCTGATATAGCGCGGCTCTTCCCTCACAAGTACTGATCAGTTGAATTTTGGGGCTTCGGCCCCAAAGTACCGCGTTAATCCCCAACAAAGGTATTAACATGGAACAATTTCACGGCACTACCATCCTGTGCGTGCGTCGCGGCAACGATGTCGCGATCGGCGGCGATGGCCAGGTCACGCTTGGCAACATCGTCATGAAGGGCACGGCGCGCAAGGTGCGCAAGCTGTACCAGAACAAAGTCCTGTGCGGCTTTGCCGGCGGCACCGCCGACGCCTTCACCCTGCTCGACCGTTTCGAAGCCAAGCTGGAAAAACACCAGGGCAACCTGCTGCGTGCCTCGGTGGAAATGGCCAAGGACTGGCGCACCGACCGCGTGCTGCGCCGCCTGGAAGCCATGCTGCTGGTGGCCGACAAGGATTCCACCCTGGTGATCACCGGTAACGGCGACGTGCTGGAGCCGGAAGGCGGCATCGGCGCCATCGGCTCCGGCGGCAGCTATGCCCAGTCGGCCGCCAAGGCCCTGATCGAGAACACCGACCTGTCCCCCACCGACGTGGTGAAGAAGTCGCTCACCATTGCCGGCGAGCTGTGCATCTACACCAACCTGAACCACATCATCGAGACCCTGGACCAAGCATGAACATGACTCCTCAAGAAATCGTCGGCGAACTCGACAAGCATGTGGTCGGCCAGGGCAAGGCCAAGAAGGCCGTCGCCATTGCGCTGCGCAACCGCTGGCGCCGCCAGCAGGTGGAAGAACCGCTGCGCCATGAAATCACCCCGAAAAACATCCTGATGATCGGCCCGACCGGCGTCGGCAAGACCGAGATCGCGCGCCGCCTGGCCAAGCTGGCCGATGCGCCGTTCATCAAGGTGGAAGCCACCAAGTTCACCGAAGTCGGCTACGTGGGCCGCGACGTGGACACCATCATCCGCGACCTGATCGACATCGGCGTGAAACAGACCCGCCAGTCGGAAATGGCCAAGGTGCGCGCGCGCGCCGAAGATGCGGCCGAAGACCGTATCCTCGACATCCTGCTGCCGCCGCCGCGCGACTTCGGCTTTGCCAACGCCTCGGCCGAGCCGCGCACCGACGACGCCACGCGCCAGACTTTCCGCAAGCGCCTGCGCCAGGGCGAACTCGATGACAAGGAAATCGAGATCGAACTGGCCGAGCAAAGCCCGACCATGGAAATCATGGCGCCGCCCGGCATGGAAGAAATGACCGAGCAGATCAAGTCCATGTTCTCCGGCATGGGCGGCGGCCGCAAGAAGGCGCGCAAGGTGAAGATCAAGGAAGCCATGAAATTCCTGCTCGACGAGGAAGCGGCCAAGCTGGTCAACGAAGACGAGATGAAGAAGAAAGCGCTCGCCAACGTGGAGCAGAACGGCATTGTGTTCCTGGACGAGGTGGACAAGATCGCTTCGCGCTCCGAAGTGGGCGGCGCCGACGTGTCGCGCGCCGGCGTGCAGCGCGACTTGCTGCCGCTGGTGGAAGGCACCACCGTCAACACCAAGTACGGCATGGTGCGCACCGACCATATCCTGTTCATCGCGTCCGGCGCTTTCCACCTGGCCAAGCCGTCGGACCTGATTCCCGAGCTGCAGGGCCGTTTCCCGATCCGCGTCGAGCTGGAATCGTTGTCGATCGCGGACTTCGAGCGTATCCTGACCAGTACCGACGCCTGCCTGACCAAGCAATACCAGGCCTTGCTGGCGACCGAAGGCGTGCACCTGGAGTTTGCGCCGGATGGCATCCACCGCTTGGCGGAGATTGCCTTCCAGGTCAACGAGCGCACCGAGAACATCGGCGCGCGCCGCCTGTACACGGTGATGGAAAAGCTGCTGGAAGAGATCTCCTACACGGCGACCGAAACCGGCGACAAGACCGTCACGATTGATGCAGCCTATGTGAACCAGCGGCTGGATGCGCTGGCCGTCAACGAAGACCTGTCACGCTACGTACTGTAATGGCTAACAAGCAGCTGGCGACGCGGCAAAAGATGCGGATCCGCGTCGAGCCCTCGCAAAACTTTGGCAAGCCCCGCAATCCGATTGCGGCGCTGGCCAAGGCGCGCGCTGCGGGACCGCATGACAAGAACCGCACCACCGCCGAACGCCAGTCTGCCAAAAAGCTGATCGACAAGAAACTTACCGGCTCCGATGAGGAATAGCGCAGCCGCCACGCTGCGCGTCGGACTTGAACCGTCAACTGCGTTAGCGCCGACAGCGTGCGCCTTGAAGAGCGTGCCCTGCGGCTGCTGACCTGTCTGGCCGACCATGCCGGCGAGATCCTCTCTGCAGACGAGCTGCTGGCCCATGCCTGGCCCGGCCCGGTGGCACAGGTCACCCATGGCGTGCAGCTTCCCGCGCCCGCAGCGCAGTTGCCGCCTGCATCTGTGCCGGGCCGGCGCCTTGCTTGCGATGCCGAGCGCGCGCTGGCGCACGCTCGGTGGCAGGAATCGAACCCGAACTCGGAGCGTTTGAGCAAGCTGCTAGCGGTAATGCCAACCGACGACTTGTTGCTCTCCAGGCTGAAACTGGCAATTCCCGGGCATGGCCAATGATCAGCGCTCGCGCAAGCTTTCGCTGGTGTGCTGCATTAGGGGCGACAGGAAATATTCGATCACGCGCCGCTTGCCGGTCTTGATCTCCACCGATACGGCCATGCCTGGACTGAGGTTGACTTGCGTGCCGTCGACCAGGATGGTCGACCTGGCCATTTTCACCCGGGCTGAATAGATCAGTCCGCGCTTCTCGTCATCGATCGCATCATGCGACACCGACGTGACGCTGGCATCGATCGTGCCGTACTTGGTGTACTGGAAGGTCTCCACCTTTACCTCCGCCTCCTGGCGCGCTTTCACAAAGCCGATATCCTTGTTCTCGATGAAGGCTTCCACCTCCAGCGAGTGATCCTTCGGCACCACGACCATCAGCGGCTGCGCAGGCGTAACCACGCCGCCCACCGTGTGGACGGCCAGCTGCTGCACCGTCCCTTCCACCGGCGAGGTCAATTGCATCAACTTGCCACGCAGGTCGGCCTTCAGGTACTCCTGCTCCAATGCGGCGCGTTTCTGCTGTCCATCGTTGATGCTGTCGAGCGCGATGCGGCGGGTTGCGGCCGCCAACTCCTGGCCCTGGCCGCGCACTTCGCGCAGGGCCGCTTCGATTTCCTTCAGGCGGCTCTTCTGGTTGGCCAGGTCGCCCTCCTGCTCAATACGCGCCTTCTCCTGCTCCAGGTAGCCGTGCTTGGAGACAAAGTCCTGGTCGACCAAGTTCTTGAAATCCTTGGCACGCTGCCGCGCAATCGGCACGGTTTGTTCGAGCTTGCGCACCAGCTCGAGCGTAGAACGCATTTCGGCTTCGCGCTGGGCCACTTCGGCGCTGATGCGGCCCAGCCGGGCGCTGTACTCGCCCACCTGTCCGGCGAGCAGGCGTTCGGCTTCCATGAACTGGAGGTCGGCCACCCGCTCCGGCCGCTCCAACCTGGGTTGCCCTCCCTTGTCGATCACCGCCAGCATGGCTTGGCCGCGCGCAATCTGCAGCCGGGCTACCGCCAGGTCGCCTTGGACGCGTTCCTTGTCGGCTTGGGCGGTCGTCGCGTCCAGTTCGATCAGCACGTCGCCGGCCTTGACCGGCTGGCCATCCGTGACCAGGATGCGTTTCACTGTGGCGGTCTCGAACGGCTGGATGGTCTTGGTGCGGTCATTCGGAACCACCTTGCCCTGTGCGGTGGCCACCACGTCGATCTGGCCAAACACGGCCCACACCAGTGCCAGCAAGGCAAAGCTCAGCAGCAGCCACATGGCTACCCGGGGCGCGGGCGACACCGGTGTTTCCTGCAGCGACAAGGCCGCCGGCAGGAACTGCATCTCATGCTGGAGGCGCCGGGGCGGATCCATCTGCGCCCGGTGGCGCCATGCCCCGGCAAACGCTGCCAGATAGCGGCGCAACAAGTCACCGTACGCCTGAAGTCTCAGTTTGAAGTTCATGGATTAGCCCTGCTGCAGCCGGTGCAGGCGCGCATAATGGCCCGCCTCGCGGGTCAGCAACTGGGCATGGCTGCCGCTTTCCACAATCTGCCCCCGATCCATCACCACGATGCGATGCGCATCGCGTACCGCCGACAGCCGGTGGGCAATAATGATCACCGTACGTCCTTTACAAATGGCCTTCATATTGTTTTGAATAATGCGTTCGCTTTCATAATCAAGGGCGCTGGTCGCCTCATCGAAGATCAGGATGCGCGGCTTGGTCATCAGTGCCCGCGCAATGGCAATGCGTTGTCGCTGGCCGCCGGACAGGGTCGAGCCGTGCTCGCCTACCGGCGTGTCGTAACCCTCCGGCAGTTCCAGGATGAAGTCATGCGCGCCGGCCAGCCTTGCGGCTTGGATCACCGCCTCCAGCGGCGCACCAGGATCGGCCAGGGCAATATTCTCCCGGATCGAACGGTTGAACAGCACGTTTTCCTGCAGCACTACGCCGATCTGCCGACGCAGGGAACTGGCCTCGGCCAGCGCCAGGTCCATGCCATCGACCAAGACACGGCCGCGCTCCGGCACATACAGGCGCTGCACCAGCTTGGTCAGGGTACTCTTGCCTGACCCCGAGCGGCCAACGACGCCAATTACCTCGCCGGCCTGGATGTCCAGGTCAACTCCCTTGAGCACTTCGGGGCCGTCGGGCCGATAGCGGAACACCACGCTCTCTAGCGCGATTCGACCAGCCAGTGCTGGCAGCGCGCTCTTGGTACCCGCCACCTCGGTACGGGTATTCAAGATGTCGCCGAGCCGCTGGACTGAAATCCCGGTTTGCTGGAATTCCGTCCAGAGCTGGGCCAGGCGCATGACCGGCTGGGCGACCTGCGTCGCCAGCATGTTGAACGCAATCAGCTGCCCTACGGACATCTGGCCGTTGATGACCAGCCTGGCCCCGACGTACATCGTGGCTACTGCCACCAGCTTGGAAACCAGGGTCACGCCGCTGTTGGCCAGCGTTCCTACCGTGGCGGTCTTGAAGCTCGAGGACACATAGGCCGCCAGCTGGTTGTCCCATTTGCGGGTCCAGTGCGGCTCAACTGCCATGGCCTTGACGGTGTCGATGCCGCTGACCGTCTCCACCAGGAAGGCTTGATTCTCTGCGCCGCGGTTGAATTTCTCATGCAGGCGGGCCCGCAGCAGCGGAGTAAATGCAAGCGACAGGATGACGTAGCAAGGCAGCGACAACACAACAATCAGGGTCAGCCATCCGCTGTAGTACAGCATGACGGCGATGAACACTACCGAGAATAGCAAGTCCAGCACCAGCGTGATGGCGTTGCCCGTCAAGAAAGAGCGGATGTTTTCCAATTCGCGCACGCGCGCCACCGAATCGCCAACGCGCCGCGCCTGGAAATAAGCCAGCGGCAGCGTCAGCAAATGGCGAAACAGCCGGGCGCCGAGCTCGACGTCGATGCGGCTGGTGGTGTGTGCAAATACATAGGTGCGCAATGCCGTCAGCGATACCTCGAACAGCACCACGATAGTCAGGCCGACCGCAATGACGTCCAAGGTGGTGAATCCCCGATGCACCAGCACCTTGTCCATCACGACCTGGAAGAATAGCGGCGTGATCAGGGCGAAAATCTGCAGTGCGAGACTTACCAGCAGCACTTCGCCCAGCAGGCGGCGGTATTTCACGATGGCCGGTACGAACCAGGTGAAATCAAATTTGCCCAGCTCGCTTGCCATCGATGCGCGCGATGCTATGAGGATGAGTTCGCCCGTCCAACGTGCCTGCAGGTCCGCGAGGCGGATCGTTTCCGGTCGGCCTACCACAGGGTCCTGCAGCAAGGCCTGGTCGCCATCGACACGGGCGAGAATGAAGAATTGGGCCTGGCCGTCGGCATCCCGGCAGACGGCGATGGCGGGCAGGGGCGTCTTGCTCAGCCGCGCAATATCAGTCCTGACCGCCTTGGCTTGAAGATCAAGCCGTTTGGCCGCCAGCTGGATGCCCGCGATACCGAACCCGCCCCCAGCGGCGAATTCGTGGGCCAATTGGTCCGCATCGGCCGCTACGCCATGCAGGCGCGCCATCATAACCAGGCAGGCAAGCCCGGTATCGATCCTTGCAGGGGGCGGCTCGGTTGCTTCTATCGGTTGAGGCTCAACGACCGTCAAGAGCGGATCGGCGTTGCCATGATTGTTGGTGTGGTCTGCCATCAAACTTTGTTCTCTTCATTAATACAAAAACCCCCGAGCCCGGCCCGGGAGTGCAATCCGGGCCGGGCGTGGGGGTAAACCCTGGGCGCTGACGCTTACTTCCAGTTCGCGGCAATCACCGGGTTCAAGGCCGACTGGTAGTCGGCTGGCAGCGTGGTCTGACCTGCAGCCGGCGGCGCAAACGCAGCCATTGCAGAAACCAGCGCATCGACTTGGCCTTCCAGCAGATGCTTGCCGTTGCCCAGGTCAAAGCCGTCGACATGATAAGCCGCTCCGCTATACCAATTGCGGACGGTCAGCTTGTCGTTAGTTTCGATCAAGGTCAATTGCAAATCGTTGCCGGTACGCTGAAGCCAAATCTGTCCTTCTGACACGCCCGCGCCAATCGCAACACGATCGTTCTGCGTGCCGGTCGAGTCGTAGTTGTTGATGGCATCGGAGTTGGCGCCTTTGCCGAACTGGTAGGTGTCGTTGCCAGCACCGCCGTCCAGGGTATCGTTGCCCGCTCCGCCATCCAGGACATCGTTGCCGGCCTGGCCGTACAGGACATCATCACCCTCGTCGCCACCCAGTTGGTCAGCACCATTGCCACCATCGAGCCGGTCGTTCTGGGTACCGCCACGGAGCAGGTCGTCACCGTCGTCGCCGTTGAGCTGGTCTTCACCAGCGCCGCCGTCGAGGGTGTCGTTGCCGGCACGGCCATAGATCGTGTCGTCGCCGGCCTGACCCGAAAGGGTGTCGGCAGTAGCATAACCGTACAGCGTATCGTTATCGCCAGTTGCCGCCAGTACCCGTGCCTTGACTGCATTGACGTCCCAGATGGTGCCGTCGGCGAACTTGATCTGTTCGACTTGGTAGCCGTAAGTGGCGTCGTTGTAGAAGTAGCTGTTGACGCGCAGGGTGTCGTTACTGCCGTTGAGCGACAGGACCAAGGCATCGCCTTCGCGTTTCAGCGTCACGTCGCTGGCCAGCACGTCGGCGCCCAGCTGGATCACGTCGAGCTTGCCGATAGTGCTCTCGTGGGCGCTGATGGTGTCCTTGCCCGAACCCTTGCCGAACAGGTAGGTGTCGTTGCCGGCGCCGCCGTCCAGGGTGTCATTGCCGGCGCCGCCATCCAGCACGTCGTTGCCGGCCTGGCCGTACAGGGTGTCGTCGCCTTCGTCGCCACGCAGCTGGTCGGCGCCATTGCCGCCGTCGAGTCGGTCGTTCTGCGTTCCGCCGCGCAGCTGGTCGTCGCCATCTTCGCCGTTGAGCTGGTCTTCACCAGCGCCGCCGTCAAGGGTGTCGTTGCCGGCACGGCCATAGATCGTGTCGTCGCCGGCCTGGCCCGAGAGCGAGTCGACACCAGCGTAGCCGTACAGCGTGTCGTTTTCACTGCTGGCGGCCTGCACGCGTTCCTTGACTGCATTGACGTCCCAGGTGGTACCGTCGGCGAACTTGATCTGTTCGACCTGGTAGCCGTAAGTGGCGTCGTTGTAGAAGTAGCTGTTGACGCGCAGGGTGTCGTTACTGCCGCTGAGCGACAGGACCAGCGCATCGCCTTCGCGTTTCAGCGTCACGTCGCTGGCCAGCACGTCGGCGCCCAGCTGGATCACGTCGAGCTTGCCCGCTGTGCTCTCCTGGGAACTGATGGTGTCCTTGCCCGAACCCTTGCCGAACAGGTAGGTGTCGTTGCCGGCGCCGCCATCCAGGGTGTCGTTACCGATTCCACCTTCCAGGACGTCGTTGCCGGCCTGGCCGTACAGGGTGTCGTCGCCTTCGTCGCCACGCAGCTGGTCGGCGCCATTGCCGCCGTCGAGTCGGTCGTTCTGCGTTCCGCCGCGCAGCTGGTCGTCGCCATCTTCGCCGTTGAGCTGGTCTTCACCAGCGCCGCCGTCAAGGGTGTCGTTGCCGGCACGGCCATAGATCGTGTCGTCGCCGGCCTGGCCCGAGAGCGAGTCGACACCAGCGTAGCCGTACAGCGTGTCGTTTTCACTGCTGGCGGCCTGCACGCGTTCCTTGACTGCATTGACGTCCCAGGTGGTGCCGTCGGCGAACTTGATCTGTTCGACTTGGTAGCCGTAAGTGGCGTCGTTGTAGAAGTAGCTGTTGACGCGCAGGGTGTCGTTACTGCCGTTGAGCGACATGACCAAGGCATCGCCTTCGCGTTTCAGCGTCACGTCGCTGGCCAGCACGTCGGCGCCCAGCTGGATCACGTCGAGCTTGCCGATAGTGCTCTCGTGGGCGCTGATGGTGTCCTTGCCCGAACCCTTG